>WNFF01000246.1_pt1 | contig 109574 bp, 102 predicted proteins | sample 5400441 | NCBI WGS metagenome assembly WNFF01 (sample SAMN13153345, study PRJNA577476) | soil metagenome | isolation source: 120 cm saprolite under Douglas fir tree site 2 hole 3 replicate 1 | place: USA:California | collected 2015-04-18 | reverse complement strand
AGACCCTGCTCTCGCAGATCGTCCGCATGGTGAGCGAGGCCCAGCGCACGCGCGCGCCCATCCAGGGACTGGCCGACACCGTCTCCGCCTGGTTCGTTCCCGCGGTCATCGCGGTCGCGGCCGCGACGTTCGCCGCCTGGATACTGCTCGGCCCCGAGCCGCGCTTTGCGCACGCGCTCGTCAACGCCGTGGCGGTGCTGATCATTGCCTGCCCTTGCGCGCTCGGGCTGGCCACGCCGATGAGCATCATGGTCGGGACGGGCCGGGGCGCCGCGGCGGGCGTGCTCATCCGCAACGCCGAGGCGCTCGAGTTGCTGGAAAAGGTGGACACCCTTCTGGTGGACAAGACCGGCACCCTGACCGAGGGAAAGCCGCGGCTGGTGCTCGTCGAGTCCGTCGGCGCCTTCGAGGAGGGTGAGGTGCTCCGCCTCGCTGCCAGCCTGGAACGCGCCAGCGAGCACCCGCTCGGTCACGCCATCGTCCAGGCCGCCCAGGAGCGCGGCGCAACTCTCGCACCCTCCTCGGACTTCGCAGCATCACGGGAAAGGGCATCGCCGGAACGGTTGGCGGCCACTCGGTGGCGGTGGGAAGCGCCGGGCTTCTTTCCGAAGTGGGCGCCGATCCCGCGGCTCTGCGAAGCCGCGCGGAGGTCTTGCGCGCCGAGGGACAGACCGTTCTCTTCGTCGCCGTCGACGGCCAGCCCGCCGGGCTTCTCGGAGTCGCCGATCCGATCAAGTCCTCCACGCAGGAGGCGCTGCAATCGCTGCGCGACGAGGGCGTGCGCGTGATCATGCTCACCGGCGACAGCCGAACCACCGCGCAGGCGGTGGCCGCCAAGCTGGGGCTGGACGCGTTCGAGGCCGACGTCATGCCGGCGCAAAAGCAACAGGTGGTGGAGCGCCTGCGCGCGGAGGGCCGGGTCGTCGCGATGGCCGGCGACGGCATCAACGATGCGCCCGCGCTGGCCGCCGCCGACGTCGGCATCGCGATGGGCACCGGCACCGACGTGGCGATGGAGAGCGCCGGCGTCACGCTGGTCAAAGGCGACCTGCGCGGCATCGCCCGCGCGCGGCGGCTGTCGCACGCTACCATGCGCAACATCCGCCAGAACCTCTTCTTCGCCTTCGCCTACAACACGCTCGGCGTGCCTGTCGCGGCGGGCGTGCTCTATCCGTTCTTCGGCCTGCTCCTGAGCCCGATGATCGCCAGCGCCGCGATGAGCCTCAGCTCGGTCTCGGTGATCTTCAACGCGCTTCGCCTGCGGCGCGCCCGGGTCTAGCGGGCCGCGGTGCCCGCCACGGAGTCGACGGGCTCGAGGTTGGTGGCGGCGGCCTTGACGCCCTCGGAGAAAGTCGGGTGCACGCAGATGCAGTCGGTCATCGGCGCCATCTTCCGGTCGGCGGTGTTGAGCAGCAGGATCCCCTGCGGCAGCAGATCCGCCCCGATGTGCGCGAGCACGTGCATGCCCAAAAGCTCGTCGGTCTGCGCGTCCACCACGAACTTGATGAAGCCCGCCGTCTCGCCCGCCGCGCGCGCCCGCGCCACTCCCTTCAGCAGTTGCTTGCCGACCTTCACCTTGCGGCCTTGAGCGATCGCCTCTCGCTCGGTGATGCCGACGCTGGCGACCTCGGGATCGGTGAACACCGCCCCGGGAACGCGGCCGGTCTCGTAGTGCTTCCCCTCGTTCTTGAGCGCGTTGGCGACCGCGATGCCTGCCGTGTACGTGGCGAAGTGCGTGTACTGCATCCGCCCGATCACGTCGCCGATCGCCCAGATGTTCCCCGCGCTCGTCTTCAGCGTCTGGTCGATCTCGATGCCGCGCTCGCGGTCGCCCTCGACGCCGGCCTTGCCAAGATCCATCTCCGACAGCTGGTGCGGCCTGCGCCCTGCGGCGACCAGGATCTTCTCGCACTCGACGCGCTCGGTCCGCCCCTTGATCTGCGCCACGACCGCGAGCGTTCCGTTCGCTGCCCGCTCGACGCGCTCGGGCCGCGCCGCGGTGCGGATGTCGAGGCCCTCCTCGCGCAGGATGCCTTCCAGCTCGCGCGAGATCTCCTCGTCCTCCCTGGGCAACACCCGCTCGCCGCGCTGCAGGACCGTGACGCGCACGCCGAAGCGATGGAACATCTGCGAGAACTCCATTCCCTCTGGGCCGCCGCCGATGACGACCATCGAGCGCGGGAGTTCCTTCATGTCCATGACTGTCTCGTTGGTCTCGAAACCCGCCTCGCGCAGGCCGGGGATGTCGGGGACGACCGGCACGACTCCGGAAGCGACGATGATGCGCTCCGCCTCCACCGCACGCTCGCCCACCTCGACGCGCTTCGGTCCGAGGAACCGCGCGCTGCCGCGCACAAGCTCGATGCGGGGGTTCTCCTTCAGCGAGCGCTCGAGGTTCCCGACGATGGAGGAGACCAGCGCGTCCTTGCGCGCGCGGATCCGCGTCCAGTCCACTTCGAGTCCGGAGATGCGGAAGCCGAACTCTTCGCCTCGCCGCGCCATCTGGATCGCCTTCGCCGACCCAACCTGGGTCTTGGTCGGGACGCACCCGACGTTGATTCAGGTGCCGCCGAGCTTGCCACGTTCGATAAGGACGACACGCGCTCCAAGCCGCGCCGCCTCGGTCGCCGCCTTGACTCCGCCCATGCCGCCGCCGATCACCGCCAGGTCGTATCGATCCGCCATCTGTATCTCCCAACTTTCATGCAATTCCTGTTCGACGAAGGTGAGGCCGGGGTTGCGCTTCCGCCTGCAAAGCCTCCTGCTCCTTCTGCACGGTCCGGTTCACGTCGCCCAGGCAGCAGGCGCCCGAAGGATTCTTGATCTCGCAGGCGCAGCGTCCGGCCCGGATTTCGGCGGCGATCCGCGCCGGGATCGTGCACTGCCCTCCCGACGCGAGCTCCTCACGCACGTCTGCGCGCGAGAAGCCGAAGCAATAGCAGAGCGGGACGGGATCCTCGCGCTCCTTGAGGCCCACTCGGACGGTCACGTCGCGTTTCGCGATCGCGCGTCCGTCCTCGCCGTAATAGACGACCTCGCACGAGGGCGTGCGGCAGAACCGTCGCTCGACCGCGAGCATCGACGACGCGTGCGCCGGCGTGAGGATGGCTCGAATGGTCTTGTCGGCAACCGGCCTTCCCGTGGCGCCGCAAGAGGGACATGCAGCCTGCGCCGGCTCATCCAAGGAGGCGCTCCGCGATGTACGGGAAGGACCAGAAGCCGACCGCGACGACCGCAGCGATCCAGAGCAGCGCCCGGCCGAGCCTGCTGGCTTTCGGGTACTCGCAGCCGCAATCGTCGCCCTCTGCGGCCTTGGGCTTGCGATAGGCGAGCCAGAAGCCAGCACCGAGCAGCCCAAAGGTGGTGGCGGTGAAGACGGGACGGTATGCCTCGAATCTGGCGAGCAAGCCGGCGCCGCCGATCCCGATCGCCGCGAGGATGAGCGGGCCGAGGCAGCAGGCCGACGCGAGCAGGCCCGACACGACCGCGCCGGCAACGGTAAGGGAGGAGAGTTTGCGGGCGCTGGTGCTTCTGGCGGGTAAGGGGCTGATCTGTTCCATGCCCATTCGCTGCTGCATGGGCCGGGCCAGATCTCCCGCTCCTCTCCGCCGCAGGAGACCTCTGTTTCGTCCCCTCCCGGCAGACATGATGTTTCCATTTTGGAATATGCGATACTCCATTCTGGATGATGCCTGCCGACCGCAAAGATTTGCCCGAAAGCGACCTGGTCGCCCGCAGCAAGGCCATGCACAACGTGCTGGCGCTCGCACAGCGGGTCGCCCAGTCGGATGCTCCGGTCCTGCTCACAGGCGACAGCGGCTCCGGAAAAGAGCGGGTGGCGCATTACATTCACGCGCATTCGCGTCGCGCGTCAGCCCAGTTCGTGGCGGTCAACTGCGCGGCGCTGCCCGACCAGCTGCTGGAGAGCGAGCTGTTCGGTCACGTCCGAGGCGCCTTCACCGGCGCGGAGAGGGACAAGAAGGGCCTCTTCGAGGCGGCGGCCGGCGGCACTCTCCTCCTCGACGAGATCGGCGATCTGCCCCTCGCGATGCAGGTGAAACTCTTGCGCGTGCTCCAGGACCATGAAGTCCGGCGCGTAGGCGGCACCGAGAGCAAGCGCATCGACGTGCGCATCATCGCGGCCACCAACCGCGACCTGGCCGAAATGGTCCGCTCGCGCGGCTTTCGCAAAGACCTCTACTTCCGGCTCAAGGTGCTGGCGGTCGAGGTGCCCCCCTTGAGCGAACGGCGCGAAGACGTGCTGCCGCTCGCGCACGCCTTCATGCGCCGGAGCTGCGCGACCTACCACTGCGGGCCCTGTTCGCTGTCGCCCGCCGCGCTCGATCGGCTCTTGGCCTACGACTGGCCCGGCAACGTCCGCGAACTCGAGCACGCAATGGAGCGCGCGGTGGTACTGGCCGAGGGCAAACCACGGATCGAGGTGACCGACCTTCCGCCGGAGATCGCCTTTACCTCGGCAACCGGCGGCGAAAGCGAGGAGCTGCTCCCGCTGGCCGAGGTCGAACGACGCCACGTCCTGCGCGTGCTCGAGAAAGCAGGGGGCAACCGCAAGGAAACGGCGCGCATCCTCGGCATCGGCACGAACACGCTCTGGCGCAAGCTGCGCGTCTACCGACCAGGCAATACCAAACCGCGGTGACGCCTGCCTTCCGACTGATGACCATGAGCAACCGCAAGCAGGACGACTTGTGTCACAGAAGCCCAATCATGCCGGGCATCACCAGCGGCGCGCGAGCGAACCACTTCGCCGGCCCAGGCCCGCTGCGATCAGCACCGCCGCGACGCGCTCCGGAATCTCGCTGCCGGATCCGAGGAACGCGGGCCCGCGTCCGCTTCGTCCTGCGCTGACGCAACGGGACTTGAAAATTGAAAGCACGGTGTCTTCACTTCGGCCGCTGCGTGCGCGCTCGCGCTGAACTGGGGCAAAGACACAAAAGAAGATGTCGATGGCAATCAGCAGAAGGATCGCGGTGTGCGCGGTGCTGGCGCTCTTCATCCACGGCTGCGGAGGGACCGATTCCGGCCGGACCGCGAACCATTCCGACCTGAGCGCGCCGACCGCCACGGATGCGAATTCCGACTTCACCTATCCCAAGAACCCCTTCTACGTGCAGGTCGGCTCGGACACGGTCGCGCCGGAGGCCCTTCCCTATTGCAACAGCAGTGTCGGGCCGCTCATCTGCTACGCACCCCGGTTCGTCCGCAAAGCCTACAACGTTCCCTCCACCTCGGAACTGGACGGCGCCGGCCAGACGATCCTGATCGTCGACGCGTTCGGCAGCCCGACCATCGAGCGCGATCTGCAGGCGTTCGATACGCGCTTCGGCCTTCCCGCTCCGCCCTCGTTCCAGGTGCTCTGCCCGCAGGGCTGCCCGACGTTCGCGCCCAACAACAGGCTCCACGACGAGATCGGCTGGAGCATCGAGACCTCGCTCGACGTCGAGTGGGCGCACGCGATCGCGCCGAAGGCGAACATCGTGCTGGTCGTCGCAGCCACCTCGTCGGGGAACGCGATCAACGAGGCGGAGGCAGTAGCCATCGCGGCGTATCCAGGGGCCGTGATGTCGCAGAGCTTCGGCATCCCCGAGATCCTCATCCACGCCAATAACGCGCAGGTCCTGCAGGCGGAGCGGAACTACCTCGAGGCGCAGGCACAGGGGATCACCGTGCTCGCCTCGGCCGGGGACAGCGGCGGCTCGAACGGCAGCTCGATCGCCAACGCGCTCTTCCCGGCCTCCAATCCGCTGAATACCGCCGTGGGCGGGACGATGGGCGATCCTTATCTGACGGCGCCGTCGTCGTTCAGCTGTCCCGGCGTCGGGCAGATCTGCAGCGCAGGTCTCGCGACCGTGAAGGGGCCCTGCACCCTCACCTCTGGGCGCTGTACGGAGTTCGGCTACGGCGGCGAGCAGGTCTGGAACGAGGTGCGTTTCGGCGCGGCCACCGGCGGCGCTCCCAGCCTCTTCTTCCCCGTGCCGTCCTTCCAGCGCGGGCTCGGTTTGACATCGCGCACCACGCCCGACGTCTCTTACAACGCGGCCATCAACGGCGGCGTACTGGTCGCCTGGTCGGCCCTCGCTCCTGCCGGCAGCTTCTTCATCGTCGGCGGGACCAGCGCTGGGGCGCCGCAGTGGGCGGGCATCGTCGCGCTCGCCAACCAGAAGCGCGCCGCGAAGGGCTTCGGGCCCTTGGGCTTCCTCAATCCCGCGCTCTACGCCGTGGCCGCGAGCGCGAGCTACGCCAGCGCCTTCCACGACATCACCGTGGGCAACAACAAGCTCGGCGGGACGCTCCCCGGCTTCAGCGCCGGCGCCGGATACGATGCCGCTTCCGGCTGGGGCACCCCGAATGTTGCCAACTTGATCAACGCGCTGGCTCCTTGACGCTCGCGAGCGGCCGCTGCGCGACGCCGCACCTAGGGAGCGCTGATCGAGGCAGCCGCTGCGGCCGCGGAGGCTATAAAAATGAAAAAGCTTCCGCCCAGACGTTCTGTTGTCCATCTTTTCGGTCGTTGCAGTGGCTTGCGGCACCGGAGGGGTGGCTGACACTCCGCGACCTTCCTTGAGAGTTTCACACGACGCTGTTCAAGCCGCGGCCAACGCTATCAATGCAAATGGGGACATCGTCGGGCTGTACCGCCTTGGGGACGGTATCAGCCACGGATTTCTCAGAGACAGTGCAGGTAGCTTTACGACCATTGATTTCCCTGGCGCGAGTTTCACTACTCCGAAAGGAATCAACCGCGATGGCGATATCGTTGGAGGCTACATCGCTGCTGATGGCCTGATTCACGGGTTTCTGCTGAGTAATGGTGAATTCACTCAGATTGATTTCTCCGAGCAGCTACTGCGTCCCAAAAGGCTGCAGCAGCGCTGCTCAGGGCGCCCACGGCTTCCTGCTCAGCCGGGGCAATTTCACTTCTTTTGATTTCCCCGGCGCACGCGGCACAAACGCATTTGGGATCAATTCACGCGGCGACATCGTCGGGGGCTACCTCGATACCGGTTTGAAGATCCACGGGTACCTCAAGGCAGCGAAGCGCAGCGGCGATTCAGAATGAAGAGTCGCAACCCCGGAAAGTCAGATGACCGCCACCAACCTGGACGCTTCAGCGGCGGCAGCCGTGCTCGATGCAGGTGCCTGCCTCGCAATCGGACGAGGTGTCACATCGCGCGATGCGTGAGTCCGCCGGAGCCGGCGGAGCTTCGATGGGCAGCGGCCTTCCCGACTGCAGCAGCGCCAGCGCCTGCTGGAACCGTTGATGGAATCCCGCCTCGCTGAACGACCGCGAAGTGGGGAATCGGGCGGACCAGGGCCTACCGGTTGACGGCGGCGGTGAAGACCTCTTCCATCAGGCTGGATGAGCAGCCCGTCGCGCTCTGCTGGTTGCGGCGGCTGTCGGTCCAGATCGGGTGCGCGACCCCGCCGAAAGCGACGAGCCCCTCGTAGTCGCCGGTCTGGTTTCCGTAATCGATCGCCGCGCAGGGAAACACGCCGCCGCAGTCGTGCTCGTTCGAGCTGGCGGTGGAGACGCGCAGGTTGGGAGCCGCAAAGGTCTGGCCGCCGTCGCTCGAGACAGAGAGGAACTCGTCGAACATTCGCCGCGCACCCGTCGTGTCGTTCCGGGTGTCGTAGAAGGAGACGAACACGCCGCCGGTAGTCGGGTCGATGGAGAGCCAGTGGTTGAAGCGATCGACGCCGCCCAGCCTGTCGGTCGCGGACAGAGGCGTGGACCAGGAGTCGCCCTCGTCGTCGGAGAAGGAGACGAAAATATCGGTATTGCCGGCGGAGTTCACGTCCATCCACGAGCAGACCAGCCGGCCGCGATGCTTGCCAGTGGAGCGGTCCACGTCGCAGGCGGGATAGACGAGCGCGCCGCGGAACGACTGCGCCGGGATGAGCGCCTGGAAGCCGAGCGACTGCGAAGCGATCGCGTGCGCCGTGCCCCAGGTCGCGCCGCCGTCGAGCGAGCGGTTGAAAACGATCTGGTGGGCGACATACCCGTTGTAAGCGACGTAGAGCTGCCCGTTGGTGCCGACGAACGGCACGGCAGCGATCGACTGCCCGGGGCCTGACGGACCATCGGCGCGAGTGACGGTGAAGGTCGCGCCGTGGTCGGCAGAAGCGCCGACGCGGATGCCGCCCGCGCTCGAGCCGCCGCTCGCCGCGTCCCAGGCGACGTAGACGCGGTCGCGAAAACGGCTCGTCGGGCCGGTGTCGACGGTGATCATCGGCTTGTCGTTGAAGTGGTCCCCGCCGGTCGCGAAGCTGAAGAAGGTGACCGCCGGCCAGGTCTTGCCGCCGTCGCTCGAGCGCGCGACCGCCATCTCGGTGCCGTCGACGCCGTTGCCCCCGCCGAAGAAGACCACGATGTACGAGTAGAAGACATCGCCCCGGCTGTCGAAGGCGAGCGACGGATCCGATCCGAAGCGCGTGTCGTGCGTGCCGCTCAAGGACGGAGGCAGGGGCAGATCGACGCCGCTCCAGCTTCCACCGCCGTCGCTGGAGAAGTAGCCGCGCATCGGCAAGCGGAAGATCTCATTCGACCCGCCGGCCAGCACCGTGGGGTTCGAGGCATCGAGGGCGATGTACGTCTCGCTCTGCGGTCCGCACTCATTGGACACGTCGACGTTCGTGCCCACGGTGAGGCCCGAATTGCTCGCGGACGCCGAGGGACCGCGCTGGAGCAGGTACTGGTACTTGTTCCACCAGCTCGGGTCAGGCGTCGAGTTCGCGGCGAGAGCGGCCCTGGAAAGCGACAAGGCGCAGAAGAGCAAGCAGGCGATCTTCATGGGCCCCTCCGAAAGGGCGCGATCTATATCACTTCCCGTCTCCGGGGAACGATCGGGGGAATCCTGGACTTGTAGGTGAATTCGGTAGAGGAAATCTGCCCCCTTTGCGCGGGGCGAAAGCCCGGATCTTCGAGTGAAACCCGGCGGCACGGTGCTTGCTCATTCCCCCTCCAGGCAGTTCAACCGAAGGAGGACGCTATGAAGGCCAACTGGATCCTGAGTGCGGCCATCGCCGCCGCTTTGCTGACCCCCGCCATCGCGCGCGCCGAGCACGGCGAGTACATGGAGAAGCGCGGCGAACGGCTCGAGCGGCAGGGCGAGCGTCGCGAGAAGCGTGGCGAGCGTCTGGAGAAGCGCGGCGAGGCTCTCGGCGGGAAGCGCGGCGAGGCCCTCGAGAAGCGGGGCGAGCGCATGGAGAAGCGCGGCGAACGCCGCGAGCGCCGCGGCGAGCGGCTGGAGAAGCGCGGTGAGCACCGCGAGGGTCTCGGCGCGACGCCGGCCACCCCGGCCACTCCCGCGACGGGCTCTTCGCCCGCGGCGCCGGCGGCCCCGGCTTCGCCCTCGAAGTAACCGAACGCGCAATCCGACAGACGCCGAGGGGCCGCCGGGAGATCCACGGCGGCCACTCGCGTTTGATCAGACCGCCGGGCGGAGCTGGTCCTGGATGGCCGGCTCGGGCGCGACTTTCTCCTCCGCCTTCGCGTGGTGGTCCCTGGCGATGAGCAGGTAGATGGCCGGAACGAAGAACAGCGTGAAGGCCGTTCCCACCGCCATCCCCGCCACCAGCACCAGGCCGATGCTGTTGCGCGCCGAGGCGCCCGGGCCGGTGACCAGCGTGAGCGGGAAGTGGCCGCAGACGGTCGCGACGCTGGTCATCAACACCGGCCGCAGGCGGGTGACGGCCGCCTCGCGCGCCGCCTCGAACTTCGACTTGCCCGATTCTTGAAGTTTGTTGGCGAACTCGACGATGAGGATCCCGTTCTTCGCCACCAGCCCGACCAGCGTGACAAGCCCCACCTGCGAATAGACGTTGAGCGTGGTCGTCCACCCGTTGGTCCAGAAGGGGATGTTGGGGTTGGGCATCTTGAGGAAAGTCATCAGGAGCGCGCCGAACATGCCCAGCGGCACCGAGCCGGCGAGAATGACGAAGGGGTCGCGGAAACTGTTGAACTGCGCCGACAGCACCAGGAAGATGAGGACGATGGCGAGCAGGAAGGCGGGCAGGAACTTGTCGCCCTCGGTGCGCAGCTGCCGCGACTCGCCCGTGTAGTCGATGGCGTAACCCTTGGGCAGGATCTTAGCCGCCTCCGTTTCGAGGTAACCCAGCGCCTCATCGAGCGGCCGCATCGCCACGCCGCTCAGCTTGACCGCGTTGAGCTGCTGGAAGCGGTTGAGCGCGCGCGGGGTGACCCTATCGTGCAGCGTGGCGATGGTGCCGAGCGAGACCAGCTTTCCGTCGGGCCCGGTGACGAAGATGTTCTGCAACTGCTCGGGCGTCATGCGCTCGGCGCGCAAGATTTGTGGAACCACCTTGTAGCTGCGCCCGCCGATGCTGAAGCGGTTGACGAAGTTGCCGCCCACGGCAGCGCCCAGGTCCTGCCCCACCGACTGGAGGTTGAGGCCCAGCTCGGCCACCTTCTCGCGGTCGAGCACGATCTCCGTCTCCGGCTGATCGATCTTGGTGTCGAGGAGCGGCGGGAAGGCGAAGATGCCGCTCGTCGCCGCCTTCTGCTGGAGCGCTTGCGCGAATCCGAGGATCTCGCTCGCCTCCGCCGTCGAAGCGATGACGAACTCGACGGGAAACTGCCCGCCTCCCGGCAGCGCCGGCGGGACGATGGCGAAGGTCTGGATGCCGGGGACGCCGGCGACCCTCCTCTGCACCTCGGGCAAGACCTGGAAGGCGTTGCGCTTGCGCTGGTTCCACGGCTTGAGGCCGTCGCCCCAGAAGCCGCCGCCGGGCAAGGTGATCTGGAAAGTGAATTTGGTCTCCGGGATCTGCTCCAGCTCCTTGTTCACCGCGCGCGTCGACTGGGTCACCTGCTCGATGGTGGAGTTGGAAGGCGTGTTGACGACGCCGAAGATCACTCCCTGGTCCTCGGCGGGCGCCAGCTCCCTGGGCGACTGCGCGAACATCGCCAGCGCCAGCAGGCTCACCACCGCCCAGGCGACGTAGATGGCGCGGCGCGAGTTGAGCACGGCTTCGAGCGAGCGCGAGTAGGCCGCCTTGACGCGATCGAAGCCGCGGTTGATGACGCCGGCGAGGCCGTGTTCCTCCTGGCCGGCCTGGAGCAGGCGCGACGACATCACCGGCGAGAGCGTCAGCGCCACGATCCCCGAGATGGTCACCGCGCCGGCGAGCGTGAGGGCGAATTCGCGGAAGAGCGCGCCGGTGAGGCCGCCCTGGAAGGCGATGGGCGTGTAGACCGCCGCCAGCGTGATGGTCATCGAGATGATGGGGCCCACCAGCTCGCGCGCCCCCTTGAGCGCCGCATCGACGGGTTTCAACCCCTCGCGCAAATGCCGCTCGATGTTCTCCACCACCACGATGGCGTCGTCGACCACCAGTCCCACCGAGAGCACCACGGCGAGCAGCGTCAACAGATTGATGGTGAAGCCGAGCACCTGCACGAGGAAGACCGCGCCGATGAGCGAGACCGGAATGGCCACCACCGGCACCAGCGACGAGCGCAACGAGCCGAGGAAGAGGAAGATGACGATCACCACGACCAGCGACGAGCGCAACGAGCCGAGGAAGAGGAAGATGACGATCACCACGATGAGCAGCGTCTCGGCCAGCGTCTCCTCGACGTCGCCGATGGCGCTGCGGATGTACTCGGTGCCGTCGTAGGCGATGCCGCCGCTGACCTGCTCGGGCAGTTCCTGCTTCAGCCGGTCCATCTCGACGCGCACGCGCTTGATCACGTCGAGCGAGTTGGCGTTGGGCAGCGCCCAGACGCCGATGAAGACCGCGGTCTGCCCGCTGAAGTTGACCACCGTGTCGTAGTCCTCGGCGCCGAGAACCACGTCGGCGACGTCCTTGAGCCGCACCACCGCGCCGTTGCTCTGGCGCACCACCATCTCGCGGAACTCCTGCACCGAGCGCAGGTCGGTGTTGGCGGTGAGGTTGACCTCGACCAGCGCCCCTTTTGTCTGGCCGACGGCCGACAGGTAGTTGTTGGCGGCCAGCGCCTGGCGGATCTGCGCCGGGCTGATGTTCACCGCCGCCATCTTGTCGGGCTTGAGCCAGATGCGCATGGCGAAGGTGCGCGCGCCGAGGATGTCGGCCCGCTGCACGCCCGCGATGGCGGAGAGACGCGGCTGCACCACGCGAACCAGGTAGTCGGTGATCTCGTTCTGCCGGAGGAACTCGGAGGAGAAGCTCAGATACGCGGAAGCGAACTGGCTGTCCGCGGAGGTGATGTTGATGATGGGGATCTCTGCCTCGGGCGGGAGATCGCGGCGGACCTGATCGACCTTGGAGCTGATCTCCGCCAGCGCCTTGTTGGCGTCCTGGTTGAGCCGCAGGCGGGCGGTGATGATGGAGACGCCCTGCTGGCTCTGCGACTCGATGTAATCGATGCCGTCGGCGGCGGCGATGACGCGCTCGAGCGGCGCGGTGATGAAGCCCCGCACCAGGTCGGCGTTGGCCCCGACGTAGGCAGTGGTGACGGTGATGGAGGCGTTCTCGCTGCGCGGGTACTGGCGCACGTTGAGCGAACGGACCGCCTGCAGGCCGGCGATGACGATGAGCAAATTGACGACGATGGCGATGACCGGCCGGCGGATGAAGAGATCGGTGAAGGGCATGCGCGAACCTATCGGTCTGTCGGGTGCGGGTTGACCTGCACGTCGGGCGCGAGATCGTTCTTCACCACCACCGCGGCGCCGTTGCGCAGCTTGAAGGCGCCGGCGCTCACCACCGTCTCGCCGGCAGTCAGGCCCGATACCACCGCCACCAGGTCGCCGCGGCGGTCACCTAGCCGGATGAACTTCTGCTGCGCCACCAGAGCCGGCTTGTCGCCTTGCTTCTTCTCCAGCACCGCGAACACCGAGTCGCCGTAAGGCGCGTAGAGGACGGCGGTGGCGGGGATGATCAACACCGCCCGCTTGTCGGGCGAGAGCACATCCACGTTGCCAAACATCCCCGGTAGGAGTTTCGACTCGGCGTTGTCGAACACCGCGCGGACGCGCACGTTGCGGGTCGCGATGTCCACCTCGGGGTTGACGGTGGTGATGTGGCCTTCCCAGTCCTTGTCGGGGAACGCGTCGGTGTGCAGGCGCACTGCCATGCCCCGATGCAGATCGGACAGCGTCTGCTGCGGAAGCCAGAACTCGGCGTAGATGGGGTCGATGGACTGCAGCGTGGCGAGCAGCGTCCCGGAGGAGAGGACCTGCCCCAACTCGACCTGGCGGATGCCCATCCTGCCGTCGAACGGGGCGCGGATGGTCTTCTTGGCGATTGTCGCGCGCAGCTGGGCGACGCTGGCTTCGGCCTGCTTGAAGCGGGCCTCGGCGGCGTCGAGGTCGGCGACCGTGTTGTGGTCGTTCTTGCGCAGGTTGCGCGCCCGATCGAGGGTCTGCCTCGCCAGGGTCGCGTCGGCCAGCGCCGCGGTGAGCTGCGCCTCCTCGACGGAGGTGTCGAGCTTGACCAGCACGGCGCCGCTCCGCACGGCCATGCCGGAATCGAAGAAGATCTCCCGCACGATCCCCGGCAACTCGGAACTGACGATCACGCTGTGCACGGCCACCAGCGAACCGATGGCCGGGTGCGAGCCCTGCCACTCGGTGGCCTGGACCTGCGCGGTGGTGACCGCCTCGGGAGGCGGTGCAAAGGACTTGCCCGCCTTGATCATGGCGCCGATCTGCATCGCTTTCACGCCGGTGAGCGCAGCGGCGACGACGAACAACGCGAGGACGACTGTGATCCAGAGCTTGCGCTTCGTGGTCATGATTGGATCCTGGGTTCGATATGCTTGGATGTCACTACGGGCCGAAAGGGTTCCGCGACAGGGTGCCGCGGGTAGAGACGAACGGACTGCCCTCCGGCGGACGTGTATTGTGCGTCGCCATGTTCATTGCGATCCTGTTCGCCGTGCCCTTGCCTCCCCAAGTGGCCCAGCGCCTGCTCGGTGGCGCCCTGACCGACGGCGTGGCGTACTCGCGTCTCGCCGAGTTGACCGACACCATCGGCCCGCGTCTCTCCGGTTCGGCTGGCGCAGAGGCGGCGGTCCGCTGGGCCCGGCAGAAGTTCCAACAGGACGGCCTCTCCGTCCACCTCGAGGCCGTCAAGGTGCCACACTGGGTCCGCGGCGAGGAACGCGGCGAGATTCTCCCGGAACCGGGCATCGTCGGCCATCCGCTGGTGCTCACCGCCCTGGGCGGGAGCGTCGGCACTCCCGCCAGCGGCGCGAGCGGCGAGGTGGTGGAGGCGCACTCCATCGCCGAGATCGCCGCGCTGGGCGACAAGGCGCGCGGCAAGATCGTCTTCCTCAACCACACCATGGGTACGAAGGGCGGGTACGGAGATTTCGTCGGCCTCCGCACGCGCGGGCCGTCCGAGGCGGGAAAAGTCGGCGCCGCGGCGGTGGTTTTGCGCTCGCTCGCTACCGCGTCCTTGCGCTCGCCGCACACCGGGACGCTCGTCTACGATCCCGCCGCCCCCAGGATCCCCGCCGCCGCCGTCTCGGTGGAGGATGCCGAGCTGATCCATCGGCTGCTGCAGCGCGGAACGGTGCGCATCCGGCTCTGGCTCGGCTGCCGCTGGCTGCCCGACGCCGACTCGGCCAATGTGGTTGCCGACGTGCGCGGGCGAGAGATTCCCGACGAGATCGTCCTGCTCGGCGCGCACCTCGACTCGTGGGACCTGGCCACCGGCGCGACCGACGACGGCGCCGGCGTGGTCATCGTCATGGAGGTGGGCCGGCTGCTGGTGAAAGACCTGCCCCGCCGCACGGTGCGCATCGTGCTCTACATGAACGAAGAGAACGGCCTCGCCGGCGGCAAGGGCTACGCCGCGGCGCACGAGGCCGAGTTGACCCGGCACGTCGCCGCGCTGGAGGCCGACAGCGGCTCGGGCCGGCCGGTGGGCGTGACGATGCACGCGGGCGAGGGCGGCGTGGCGCTGCTCAAGCCGTGGCTGGGGCCGCTGGAGTCGCTCGGCCTCGGCGAGCCGGCCGAGGGCGAAGCAGGCGGCGCGGACATCGGCCCCATGGCCCCCGCCGCGGTGCCCTTCGTCGGGATCCAGCAGGAGACTTCGCACTACTTCGACACGCACCACAGCGCCGCCGACACGCTCGACAAGGTGCAGCCCGAGTCGCTCGGCAAGGCGGCCGCGGCGTTCGCGGTGGTCGCCTACGCCTTGGCGGAAATGCCGCAGCCGCTGCCGCGTCCGGCGGCCCAGCCGGCGCGGAACCGGCAGGAACCCGCCAAGCCCGCTCCCGCACACTGAGGTCGCCATGCAGACGCTGCGCAGCTACGTGAATGGATCTTGGTTCGAGGGCAAGGAGCCTTTCGCGACGCTGGTGAACCCGGCCACCGAGGAACCGCTGGCGCGCGCCTCGACGAACGGACTCGGCTTCGGCGCGGCGCTCGAGTACGCGCGCGGCGCGGGCGGGCCGGCGCTGCGTGAGATGACCTTCGCCCAGCGCGGCGAGCTTTTGCGCGCCTGGAGCAAGGCGCTCCATGCGCGGCGCGAGGAGCTGATCGCCCTCGCCATGCAGAACGGCGGCAACACGCGCGGCGACGCCAAGTTCGACCTCGACGGGGCCATCGGCACGCTGGCGCACTACGCCGAGCTGGGCGCGCCGCTCGGCTCGCTGCGCGCGCTGCGCGACGGCGACCCGGTCCAGCTCGGCCGCACCGCTCGCTACGCCGGCGTCCACCTCTGGGTTCCGCGCGACGGAGTGGCCGTCCATATCAATGCGTTCAACTTTCCCGCCTGGGGAACCGCCGAGAAGGCCGCCTGCGCGCTGCTCGCGGGCATGCCGGTGATCAGCAAGCCCGCCACCAGCACCGCGCTGGTCGCGCACCGGATGACGGAGATCGCCGTCGAGGAGCGCATCTTCCCCGCGGGAGTGTTCTCGTTCGTGTGCGGATCGCCGGGCGACCTGCTCGATCGCCTCGGCCCGCAGGACGTGGTCGCCTTCACCGGCTCGTCGCAGACGGCGGCGAAGCTGCGCGACCAGCTCGGCCGCCGCGGCGTCAAGCTGAACGTCGAGGCCGACAGCCTCAACGCCGCCGTCCTCGGTCCCGACGTGCAGCCCGGCAGCGTCACCTGGGACCTCTTCGTCGCCGACGTGGCGCGCGACATGACGCAGAAGGCGGGCCAGAAGTGCACGGCGGTGCGCCGGATCTTCGTCGGCGAGGCGCTCCTCGCGGCGGCACGGGAAGCCTTGGTCGATCGGCTCTCGCAGGTCCGCGTCGGCGATCCGGCGCGCGCCGAAGTGACCATGGGCCCCGTCAGCACGTCCGACCAGCTGCGCGACGTGCGCGCGGGGATCGCCAAGCTGGCCTCCGAATCGCAAGCCGTCTTCGGCGGAGACGGCTCGGTCAAGGCGCGCGCGCCCGAGGGAAAAGGCTACTTCGTCGGGCCCGTCCTTCTCTTGAGCAAGGATCCGGCGCGCGCCACCATCTTCCACCGCGACGAAGTATTCGGCCCCGTCGCAACGCTGGCCGCCTTCGGCGGCGCGCCCGCCGAGCTGGTCCGCCGCGGCGGGGGCGGCCTGGTCTGCTCCGTCTACAGCGACGACCGCGCCTTCCTCACCCAGACCGTCTACGCCATCGCGCCCTGGCATGGCCGCATCTACCTGGGCAGCGAGAAGATCGCCGGCCAGGCGATGGGACCCGGCACCGTCCTTCCCCAACTGCTCCACGGCGGCCCCGGCCATGCCGGGGGCGGCGAAGAACTGGGCGGCCTGCGCGGCCTCCAGCTCTACTCCCAGCGCGTCGCTCTCCAAGGCGACCGCTCGCTTCTCGACGCCATCGCCCCCGACCAGCCGAAACCCTGACGATTACTGCGATGCCTTCCAGGACTTGAAGAGCTGGTCGGCCTCGGAGGCGAAGCTCTCGTGGCGGGGGCGCCAGTCGAGGTCGTTGCGGGCCTTCTCGCTGGAGAGGCGCTGCTCGAGCGTGAGCGCTTCCTGGAAAGGGCTGCCGTCGGGCGCGACGGCCTCGACCTTGCCGTCCTTGCCCGCGGCGCGGCTGGCGGCCTGACCCACTTCCCGCTGCGTGTGCTGGGAGGCGTCGGCGGCGATGTAGATCGATCCGGCCGGTCCGCGCTCCACGAGGCGGACATACAGCTCGGCCAGGTCGTCGACGTGGACCAGCGGCCAGTGGTTGGCGCCGTCGCCAACCAGTTGGGCCGCGCCGCCCTTGAGCGCAGTGGCGAAAAACGTGCCGGGAATACCGCCGCGGCCGCCGTAAACGATGGCCGGCCGGACCACTACCGAGCGGATGCCGTCCTTGGCCATACCCAGCGCCAGCTCCTCGTGGGGCACGCGCCAGGCCGAGGCCCGCACTGGCTTGATGGGCGTCGTCTCGTCGGCCACGCCGTCGGTTGCGCCGTAGACCCAGCAGCCGCTCGTGTAGATGAACGTCGCTCCCACCGCCCCGCGCAGCAGCTCGCGCGCAGCATTGATGGTCTTGCGGTCCAGCTCCGCAGTCGCGCCGGCGTAGTCGATTGCGGTGTGAACGACGGCGGCGCGGCCGTAAGCGGCGGCGGCATATCCGGCGGGGTTGGCCAGGTCGCCCACCGCCAGCTTTATGCCCGCCTCTTTGAGGTGCCGGCCCTTCTCTTCCGAGCGCACCAAAGCGAGCACGTCGTGCCCTGCTTTCTTGAGCCGGAGCGCCGTCGCACCGCCGATGTATCCGCTGCCGCCGGTCAGGAAAATCTTCATGCAGAACTCCGTCCCTCCTGGGAGCGCTCTGTGTACGCTGAGAGAGGCCGGGCAGCCAAGAGCAAAGGTGACGCCCGCGCGTCGCCCGCCCGGTCTAGGGAACCGGCCGCCTGCGTAGCCGGCTGCGCACCGCCACCCTCTGTACGCGGAGTGATGTAGGAGCCCTGACTACTCGGCATAAACAGAAGCCGTTGATTTGTTTCAAGTTCGTCACCATAACGCGTCGCAGCGGGGCACGGCCTCATGTTTGCTACGAAGAAGAGTCCGATGGGAAACATCCAACGCCTCCCGATCCGTAACTCCGCAGAGCGCGTCGCGGTTTTGCTCAACGCGAATGCCCGGAGCGTGTGCGAGGGTCTCAAGCGCGAGCTCGAGAACTTCGTCCCACTGGAGGACCTGTTTTATTCGCGTTGCTTCGAAGACGCGCGAACCATCGCCCACCAAGTGCTCGAGCGCGGCTACCACACGGTGCTCACCGGCGGGGGCGACGGCACTTTCGTCGGCTACGTCAATTGCCTTTTCGAAGAGGCGTTGCAGCGTCCCGGGCCGGGTCCCGTGGCGCACGGCGCCTTCAAGCTCGCGCCGGTCCCGGCGCATGCCATCGGCCTGCCCCGCGTGGGCGTGCTCAAGCTCGGCACGGGCAACGCCGTCGCCGACTTCTCCGGCGCCAGCGCCCGGCGGGTGGGCGTGGTCGAGGACATCCTCCGGACCCGCTCGGGCGAAGTGGGTCCGTCGCGCGAGTTGCATCTGCTCCAGCACGAGGGCAAGCGCGCGCCCTTCGCCGGCCTGGGCATGGACGCCGCCGTGCTCAACGACTACGTCCGGCTCAAGCAGCGCATGAAGGGCAGCAAGATGGAGTTCGTCGGCGTGGGCGGGCTCGGCTACTTCTGGTCGATCGTGGGGAGGACGATCCCCTCGCATCTTTTGCAGCGCGCGGTGCCCCAGGTGGAGATCGTCAACCTGGGCGGCCCGGCGCAGCAGTTGGGCCCCGACGGCAAGCCCGCTGGTCGCGACATCGAGCGCGGCGAGATTATCTACAAGGGCCCCTGCCGTCTGGCGGCGGTGGGCACGGTCCCGAACTACGGCTTCGGTTTCCAGATGTTCCCCTATGCGCTGCGCGCGCCGGGCCGCTTCCAGCTGCGCCTCACCGCCATCGGCGTGCCCAGGATCCTCGCCAGCGCCCGCAACCTCTGGCGAGGCGGGACGCCGCCGCCCGGCGTCCTCGACTTCCACTGCGACAAGGTGCTGATCAAGTTCGATCGCGAGATGCCCCTTCACGTCGGCGGCGACGCCGAGGGCTACCGCCAGGAAGCGATCTTCGAGATGGCCGAGCGGCCGCTCGAGCTGGTCGACTTCCGCGCGCCGCGCGCCTGATCAGTTCTTTAGCAGCGATTCCATGTAGCGATCGATGCGTTCGCGAAACGCGTCGCTCGAATCGACGAACTGCACGCCGGCGCCCGCGGGCCGCGTGCCTCCCGGCCCCGTGGAGTGCACCACCACGCCCGAGGTGGTCACGGGCGCTCCGCCGTCGGGCAGGTGCAGCTCCACATCCACCGCAACGTTGACCGGGGGCGGGTCGTTGCTGCGGATGAAGATGCCGCCCCGGCTCAGGTTGGAAGCGTGCTCGACGACGAAATCGCTAGCCGTCCGGAAGCGCACCTCGAGCAGCACCGGCACGCGATCGAAAGAGCGGTGGTTGGGGCTGTCGCGCACGTCGCGATCGGAGAGCAGGCTGGAGATGCGCATGCGCGCGTGCGGATCGACGACGAGGAAGTCGGCCCAGAAACCCGCCTCGCCGGGGTTGACGTTCTCCGCACGAGACACGCGCCCCACCGCCACTTCAGGGATGGCGGTGTTGGGCAGATAGAGCGCCATCGAAACGCGCGCTCCAACCTTCGGCGGGGAGAGCGAGCGCACGGCGATGCCGAGAGCGCTCAACTCGCGGGATGTGGTCTGCACCGCCACGCCCTCGGAAACGTATCGCACCGGGAACACCAAGCTCGTGCTCATCGTGAACCTTTGCTTCAAACGTCATGCCGCGGCGCGCATCGCCTGATTCCGACGTGTTAGGCGCGCGCAACCATGGTTGATGGCCAGAACACCGGCCTGGAAGGCCAGAAAGCTGGCTTCAGAGGACGTTGGAGGCCAGCTCGGCCAGCGCGCTGCGCTCGCCTTTGGTGAGCGTGATGTGGCCGGCCAGGCGCTCGAGCTTGAACTTGTTGACTACGTGGACCAGGCCGTTGTTGGTCGCGTCCACGTACGGATTATCGATTTGGTAAGGATCGCCGGTGAGGACGATCTTGGTATTGTCGCCGACGCGCGTGATGATGGTCTTCACCTCGTGCGGCGTGAGGTTCTGCGCCTCGTCGACGATGATGTATTGATTTGGAATGCTGCGCCCGCGGATATAGGTGAGCGGCTCGATGGCCACCAGCCCCAGATCGATCAATTCCTTGTAGCTGCGCCCGGCCTTCTTGTCGGCGCGCGAGATTCCCATGAGGAACTCGACGTTGTCGTAGATGGGCTGCATCCAGGGGTTGAGCTTCTCCTCCACCGTCCCGGGCAAGAAGCCGATGTCCTTTCCCAAAGGATAGACGGGGCGCGAGACGAGCATCTTCTGGTAGGTCTGCTCCTCCATCGTTTTTTGCAAGCCGGCGGCGATGGCCAGAAGCGTCTTGCCGGTGCCGGCCTTGCCCACGATGGTGACCAGCTTGATCTCGTCGTTGAGCAGGAGATCGAGAGCGAAACTCTGCTCCTTGTTGCGCGGCCGCAGGCCCCAGGCGCCCTCTTTCAACGATTTCAAAAGCGGGACGAAACGCGCCCGCGAGGCGTTGTATTTCGATAACGCCGTGTGATTCGGGGCGTCGCGATCTTTCAACAAGGCAAATTCATTTGGATAGACGCCATTGGCGCCGTCGGGCAGCGGCAATTCCCCGTGCGCATAGAAGGTGTCGATATCGGCCTTCGATACCTCCACCTCGCGAACGCCCATGTAGACTTCGGGGTTCTCGATGCGGTCGCTCTCGTAGTCCTCGGTGAGCAGCCCGAGCGCGTCGGCGCGGATGCGCAGGTTGATGTCCTTGGTGACGAAGACGCAGCGGAGCGACGGCTCGCGCTCCTTGATGTCCATGGCCAGCGCGAGGATGCGGTTGTCGACCAGGTGCTGGTTGGTCAGCTCGCGCGGCAATTCCTTCTGCGTGAAGAGGACGCGCAGCGTGCCGCCGGCCTCCAGCGGCACGCCCTCGGTGAGCGAGCCGCTCTCCTCGCGAAAGGCGTCGAGCGTGCGCGAGACTTCGCGCGCGTTGCGGCCCAACTCGGAGAGATCGCGCTTGAACTTGTCGATCTCCTCGACGACGTAGATGGGGACGATGACGTTGTTGTCTTTGAACTGGAAGAGGGCCCGCGGATCGTGGAGGAGGACGTTGGTGTCGAGGACGTAGTTCTTTCTCAACCTGGGCTCCCGGGAAGGAGCGATCGTAGATCGGCCCCGACCCGTAAGGAAGCACGATTTGCGGCCTCGACGCGGTTTCTGCCGCCTTGCTTGGCACGATACAGCGCCCGGTCGGCCAGCTCGATCAACTCCTCCGCGGATTGCGCCGAAGTAGAAATACCGATGCTCACCGTGACGCGCAGGGAGCCCCGCTCCGTCGCATGCGGCGTGGCCTCGATGGCCTTGCGGAGGCGCTCGGCGATGGCGAGCGCTCCCTTCCCGTCCGTCTCGGGAAGGATGACGGCCATCTCCTCGCCGCCATAACGGGCCACCTGGTCCGTCTCGCGGGCGGCCTTCTGCGCGACGCGCGCCACGCCGCGCAGGACGGCGTCGCCGGCGGGATGGCCGTGCGTGTCGTTCACCTTCTTGAAATGGTCGATGTCCAGGAGCAGCAGCGAGAGCGGCCGCTGGTAGCGCTGCGCCTCGCGCAGGCGCGCCTCGAGCTGGACGTTGAAGCTGCGCCGGTTGAGCAGGCCGGTGAGTCCGTCGGTGGTGGCGAGGCGCTCGGCCTGCTGGTAGAGGCGCGTGCGCACCAGCGACTCGGCCGCCTGCAGCGCGAGCATGGCCAGCTCGCGCTGGGAGTTCTCGGTCAGCGCGTCGGCTTTGCGGCTCGCGCACACCAGCGTCCCCACGATCGACTCGCCGGCGCGCAGCGGAAAGATCTTCAGGGCCTGCAGCCCGCGCACGACCGTTCCGTTGTCGAAGATGACCACCCGGTCCATCGCGCCCAGCGCGCGCCCCGGGAGCGGCACGCCCAGCTTGACGACGTTGCTGACCAGCCCGGCGTTGTCGGCGAAGGTCAGATCGCGCAGCACGCCCGACGCGTCGCCCTCGACGGCCTGCACGCGATGCCTTCCCCCGTCTTCCACCAGGGTAACTGCGCAGAGATCCAGAGCGGGGCACATGCGACGCGCCTGCTCGATGACCGAGCCGGCGGCCTGCGCCACGGTGCTGGTGCGGTTCAGCTCCTCGAGCGCGCGGAAGAAGCGGGACTTCTCCTCTTTTTCGCGTCGCACCGCGCCCAGCAAACGCTCCGCCTCGACGGCGCGGGTCACCTCGGCGGCCAGCGCGCTCAGTACGCGCTCCTCGTCTTCCGTGAACGGCGCGGCGCGATCGGCCACCAGCGCGCCGATGACCGAGCCCGATCGCTCCTCGAGCGGCACGCCGCAGAAGGCCGTGACCGGCGCGCGGCCCTGGTAGTAGTTGAGCGACCGGGCCGCGTCGAGCCGTACGGCTAGCCCCGACGAGAGCACCGCCCCGAGCGCTCCCTCGCGCGCCGGCAGCGGCCCGCGAAAGAGCTGGTCGCTTTCCGAAGCGCACTCGCGCAGGCTCGCGCTCTCGCCGTCGGGAGAGAGGAGGAAGACGGCGACCGCGTGAGGGCGCAACGCCGCCTCCGCCACCGCGAGCGCGCCGCGCAGGATCTCCTCCACCTCGGCCACTCCCGCCAGCAGGTGGCGCTCGCCGTCCGCGTCGGCCGTCGCCACCAGGCGCAGCTCGCGCGCGCTCCGCTCGGCCTCCTCGATGCGGCGGCGGACCGCCACGCCCTCGGCCTGGCGCGCGGCCAGGAGGCGCGCGCCGAGCAGCGCGTGATAGAGCGAGGCGAAGAGCGCGGTGAAGCTCGCGTGCGCAAGCAGGAGCGGCCACTGCTCCGGCAAGGCGCGCAGCGCGAGGAAGAGGCCCGCGTCGAGCCCGAGCAGCGCGCCAAGGAGGGGCAGCGCGAGCGTGAGCGGCAGCGCCAGCACGAACCCCGCCCCCAGGAGATAGACCAATGGGTAGAGCGGGCTCGAAAGCCCTCCGGTCAACTGCGTCAGAGCGAGCGCGGCCACGGCGCAGAGCAGGCCGTTCTCGGCGGCGTGGCGCGCGAGGCATGTCCCAGAAAGACCCCAGCGAGCGACGGAGCCCACTGCCGCCGCGCCGAGCACGAGCCACGGCCAGAGAAGCCCCGATGCGAACGCGCCGCACACGAGCAGCACGCAGAGCGCCGCCAGAGCCAAAGGCAGCGAGCCGAGCTGCCACCAGCGCCGGCCGATGTGCTCGCGCGGCGCCATCACTCGAACTTGAAGAGGATGTCGTCGGGCCGGACGAACCCGAGCTGCTCGCGCGCCACCCGTTCCAGCGTCGCAGCGTTGAGCGGCGGCGAGAGATCTTTCACCGTGCGCGAGAGCCGGGCGTTCTCCTCGCGCAGCTCGCGGTTGCGCTGCGCCTGGCGGGCGATGTCCGCCTCGAGCTTCTGCAGCCGCCGCAGTCCGCGCGGATCGACCAGCGAGACGGCCGCCAGGGCAAGAGAAGTCAACAGCGCGCCTAGCACCAGGCGCGGCGGCGAGAGCGCCGCGAGCCGGTTCTTCGCTGTCGGAAGCATCTGCGCCGACGCTACACCGCCGCGGAGCTACGGCAAGAAAAAGGCCTCAGGCCTCAGGCAAAGCCAGAAGAAGTTGTTTTTCCCGAGGCCTGAGGTCCGAGGTCTGAGGTCTGATCTCAGAGGCCTGTGAGGCTCAGTGCAACTGAGCATCCATCAACGCGACTCGAAGGACTGCTCGAGCTCTTCCATGAGCAGCTCGTAGACGCGGCCGGAGATCTGCTCGAGGAACTCCTCGCCGTCGGGCAGCGTGTCCTTGCCGCCCGCCTCGTGCCCGCGGCTGCGGTTGCGCTTGGCGGTGTAGACGCCGTCGGACTTCGCCAGGCCTTCACCGTCGGCGAGGCGGAAGTCGGCCTGCGGATGGCTCAGGTTGAGCGTCTCCATGCTGGGCGAGCCGTAGGCGCGCTCGGAGCGGATGGCCTCGCTCTCCGCCGTGCGCACGTCCATGTTGCGGCGGCCGCGCTGCATGACGTGCGTCAGCTCGTGGGCGAGGAGCTTCTGGCCCTCGAAGTCACTGGGGTTGAACTTGCCCGGCGCGAAGAAGATGTGGTCCTTGACGGTGACCGCCTCGGCGTTGAAGCGCCGGGTGATCTCCGCCGCGCCCGGGCCGGTGTGGATGCGCACGCCGGCGAAGCTGCCGCCGAGGAACGACTCCATCCGGCTCATCGTCATCACGTCGAGGCGGCGCGGTTCGTCGAACTGGGAGTTGAGCCGCATCTTCTCCGGCGAGAGCTTCCCCCCCATGCCGTCGCCGGCGCGAGACTTCTTGAAGAGGTTGACCAGCCCGCCGTGCTCCGCCTTCTCGAAGAGGCCGCTCGCCATGCCGGCGCCCTGCTCGGCCTGGCCGGCGATCTTCTTCCCCTTTCCCATCCACCTGTCGGCCGTTTTCAGGCCGCCGCGGAGGAGCTCGCACTCCTCGCCGACCCGGCCCGCCGCGCCGTCGATCCCACCCGCGAAACCGGCCAGCTTGCCGAAGCCGAGCTTGTCGAGGAAGCCTTCCGCCTTGCCGGCGACGCCCTGGACGTCCTGCGCCGCGTTCCCGATCTGCGACAGGCCGTGCATGCCCATCTCGGCGTAGTGCATTCCCTGGCCGAGGATTCCGGCGCCCCACCGCGCGATGCCGCCCACCCTGTCGGCAAAGCCGTGCAGGTGCTCGAAGAGCCCGTGGAAGAAACCTTTCGCGTGGTCGCCCATCGCGCCGCGCCCGTCGCCGGAGAGCCGGCCCATGCCGTGGTGCGGCCTCTTGCCGTTGCCTCCGCCGCCGGCGCCGTGCACCAGCGCGCCTTCGGCCGGGATGAACGCGCCGAATACTGCGGAGAAGGCCTTGATGCCCTCGCCGGAGCCGATCCACGTGTCCATCGCCGCCGGGTCGATCTCCTGCCCGTCGTACACGTCCATGTCGCCGCGCGCGCCGCCGCGGTCCACGAAGATGCGCCCGTCCTCGCCCAGCCCGTCGAGCAGGTCGCCGGCCGGATCGTGATGCTTCTTCCCGTGCCGGCCCGTCTCCGCGTCGCCCTCGGCGACGTTCTTGTCGCCGAGCTGCGGCTGCGGCCCGCCCAGTGACTTCTTGCCGTCGATCCCCTCCAGCTCCTGCGCCTGCCCGCCCAGCCCGTGCAGCGTGGAGACGAACTTGAAGAAGTGACCGCGGATCTCGAGGTAGCGCGTGCGCGCCTCGGCGGCCTGCTTGGCGAGCGCCGGATATTCGTGCGAGGCGCTGACGGCGCGGGTGAGTTCCAAGCGCGCCCGCTCGCTGGTGGCGGTGACCGCCGCGACGCGGTCGCCCGCTTCCTTCGTCTTCCCCTCCTGCATGAGGGCTTCAATGTCCTCGGTGGCGCTCTGCGCCGCCTCGCCGAAGCTCGCCACCAAACCCGCCGCGCCCTGCACGACCGACGCGATCTCTTCCTCGCTGGACCCGCCGCCGCCCGGAGCAGGCCCGCCATCGTGGACGAGGCCTCCGTGGTGCAACCCGCCGTCGTCGTGATGGGTGTGGCGACCTTCCATGCCGTGCTTCTTCTCGTGCTCCTTCTCGTGGTGGCCCTGCGCCAGCTCGAGGGCCCTGTGGAACAGATCGTGGCCCTTGTGCAGGGCGCTTCTGCCCTTCGACGCGGTGTCGAGCGCGCCGTGCAGCTTCTCGTGGCCGGCGCCGGCGGTGTCGCCGATCTGATGAGCGAAGTCGCCCAGCGCCGAGCCCTCGCCGAAGACGCTGCTCACCTGATCCGCGAGGCGCGCCACCTGCTCGAGCCCGCTATCGACCTTCTTGCCGATGCGGATGCCCCTGCCCAGCGCCTGCTCGACCTTGGTCAGCCTGCCGTCGACCTTCCTGCCCGTCTTGATCGCCCTGCGCTTGAACTTCTCGATCGCCTCGAGGCCGCTCTCCGCCCTGCCGATCAGCTCGCCGTGCTTCTTGCCGTCGGGGGCGATCTTCCTCCCGTGCTTGCCCTCGAGGTGCGTGGCCCTCTCGAGCGGCGATTCGTACTCGCCCTTGCCGTGTTTCCTGCCCTTCCCATTTTCGTCGGGCAGGTCGTGCACGCCTGGGATCTCCCCGATGGCCCCGTGCACCTTGTCGACCTTGCTATTGAAGTCCTCGGCAAGGCCGATGCCTTGCTCGAGATACCCGTGCACCTGATCGGCGCGGTCGGCCGCGCGGGAAAGGAACTTCCCCAACTCGGTGTCCTCGCCGAGGATGCCGGCGCCCTGCTTGGCCAGTTCGGAGGCTCTCTCCAGGCCGCCCTGCACATTGTCGGCGGCGCCCAGGCCCTTCTCGACGACGTCGTGGATCTTGCCCAGCCTGGTGTTGACGCCCGAAGCGATGCGGACGCCCTTCGTCTGCAGCTCCCGACCGCGGGCGATGGCCAGCTCGAGGCGAGACATCGGCCTCCTCACGCTTCGGCCGTGCCCGGGATGATCATGCAGCTCAGGGTGGTCGCGCCGGCGCTGCTCGAGCTTGAGCTGCGCCACGTGCTCCAGCCCGCCCTTGCGGCCGCGGGCCAGGTCCTTGCGCGCCATCATCTTCTCGTAGGCCTTGGCCGGATCCTTCACGCCCGCCACGCCCAGGCCTTTGTCGAGATAGCCGCGATACATGGACAGCTGGTCGGAGGCGGTCTGGCCGTACTCGAGCGCCTGGGAGAGCTTGTCGTCGCCCTTGCCGGCCCAGTCGCCGAGCTGTCCGACGAACTGCCCGGCGGCGTTGTCGCCCAGCATGCCGGCCAGATCGGGCGCGTACTGGTGCACCTGCTCCAGCGCGCCGTGCACCTTGCCGCCGATGCTGACGGCCTTGTCGAGCGCGTTTTGCGCCTGGGCCCCCTTGCCGCTCACCCAGATGCCGCCTTTGACGGTCTTGCTAGAGGCCTTCTCCAGCCCGCCCATGGCGCGCTGCACGCCGGGCCTGGTCATGAGCTTTTCCAGGCCGCGCAGCGGGCCGGCGGCCTTGCTGCCCTCCATGAAGGCCCTCTCGGCCTTGGAGAGCTTTCCGCCGCCGAGCAGCTTGCCCGCGGTGGAGATGCTCTTCACTTTGCCGAGCGCCTTGAGCGCGCCGGGGCTGAAGTTGTCGAGCGCGCCGCCGGCGGCGCCCTTGAGCGCGTCCTTCCAGTCGCCGCCCGACGCGACCGCGCTGACCGCGCCGCTGAGGGCGCCGGCGCCCAGCTTGGCGAGCGGTCCGATCTTGAGGAACGGCAGCGCGCCGGTGAGCGCGCCGCTCCCCGCCGCCAGCAGTACGCCCTTCCAGTCCTTGCCCTCGGAGATGGCGGTGATGGCGCCGATGCCCGCGCCGATGAGCGTCTTCACCACCAGCCCGCCGGGGATGAACGTCGCGGCCAGCGAGAGACCCGTGACGAGCAGCTGGCCGGCCGGGCTCTGGAGGAACCCGCCCACCGCCTTGCCCGCCGTCTTGATGACCGCCCATGCCTTGCCGGCGATGTTCTTCACCTTGGAGAGGCCGCCCGACTTGACGAAGCCGTAGCCCTTGCTGATGGCGTACCCGAGCGGGGTGTACTTCGCGGCCTGGCCGAGCTGCGAGACGCCCTTCTTGAGCATGCCGCCCACCGCGCCCACCACGCCCGTCTTGTTCACCCACTCGATGCCCTTGTGGAGCTTGTCGGAGACGAAGTGCGCGCCCTGACCGATCCTGCGCCCCGCCCAGCTCGTCCCGCTCTGGTAGAGGTTGATGCCCTGCGTGGCGACGTGCCCGATGGTGTTCGCGCCGCGCTTGATGCCGCCCCACATCGCGCTGCCCATGCCCCTGGCCGCGTGCCATAGGCCGTGCGCCCCGTGCGAGATGGCGCGGCCCACTCCGCGCTGCACCACGTTGTAGACGCCCCCGACGGCCCGGTGGCGCAGAGCCACGCCGGCGCCGGCCACGCTGCCGATGCCGCGCCCGACGGTGCTCGCCGCCATGGTCGCGGCCGCGCCCACCGTGCCGACGGCGCGACTCACCGCTCCGGCCGAATGGCTGATGCCGCCCTTGATGGCCCCCCAAAGGCTGAAGCGGGGCGAGTTGCCGTCCTTGACAAGCGAGTGGAACGTGCTCACCGAGTTGAGCAGCGCGTGTTGCCCACGCGACTGCAAGAAATGCGAGGCGGACTGTCCCACCGGCAGTCCGGTCCCGCGCTGCGCCGTCTCGCAGAGCGCGTGCAGGGCGCCACCCGGAGCGAGGTGCGGCGCGAGCGCCTTGCCCCTGGGGTGCTCGCGGAACACTTCCATCAGCGCCGCCGCGGTCACGTTCGACTTCGGCGGCTGCGCTCGACCGGCGGCCTGCCGGCCGCGCCCCTCGGCCGCCTTGGCCAGAAGCTGCAGTGGGCTGCCCGCGGGCGCCTTGTACGCCTTGTTGAGTGCGCCGCCCGCGCCGGCCAGGGCCGCCATGGCGCCGCCGGACCGGACGCCACCGAATCCGGCCAGAGCAGGGCCCATGGTCTGGAAAGCGCCGCCCAGCGCCATCGTGCCCAGGCCGCCGGCGTGCGCGGGAGCCCTGGCGAACTGCGCCTGGCGCCCGCCACTGGCGAACATCTGCGCCAGCGCGTTCCGCTCGATCTTCCCCAGCTCGGCGCCGAGGTGGGCTTGCGAGGCGTTGCGCAGCAGCTTGTCGAGGCCCGGGTGGTGCCTGCGCAGCGCCTGAAGCTGTCGCTCGCCCAGCACCAGCGTCGAGGGCATCTGCTGCAGCGGACCTTGCCGCCTCGCCACCGCGCCGGCGCTGCGGCGCGCCTCGCCGGCGATCCTCGACATCTGGGCGCGACGCTCGTCGAGCAGCTTCTTGAACGAATGGATGTGCGGCGCGCCGCCCGCGCTCGAGGCGACCGAGCCCATGTTGGAGAGGATCTGGCCGATCTCGCCTGCGCCGCTGACCATCGCGTCGCCCGAGGCGCCCTTCAGCCGCGCCAACACCGAGTCAAGGCGCGCCAGCTGTTCGCGCAGCGCTCCCGCGTGCGAATCGGTCAAAGTCCGGTGCGCCGCCGTGGCGAGGTGCGAGAGCGTCTGCTCGAGACGGTCCGCAACGCCGTCGCGGTGTCGATGCCCGTGCTCGAGGATGCGGTGGAGGGGGTGCTGGGCGCCCTTGATGGCGCGCGCCTCGTGGAGGATGTACCCCAGCGAGTGGTTGAGATGCTGGACGTGGTGCTGGACGGCGTGCGGCTGGTGCCCGTGGTGATGGGGGACGGTCCCGGCCGGGTGATGGCCCGGCTGCGCGCGCGAGAAGATCTTCTCGGCCGCGTCCTCAATCACCTGCGCGATGGCCGACGCGAGGTGCTTGCCGAAGATGCCCAGCTTGGAGGCCACCAGCGGCGCCGCGTTCTTCGCCGCCTGCTTGGCGTTGTCGATCGCCACGCGCGGAGGAAGCCCGAGGAGCCGGCCGCCGCTCGAGGCGAGCCCGAGCGAGATCTGCCCGCGCACCGGCTGGCCCGGCACCGACGAGTAGAGCTGCACCGACGGCGCCACCTCGAGCCGCACGCCGCAGCCCAGCGCGATGCCGGCCGTGCCCTGGACTTGAAGCGCGTGGTCGAAGTTCTCCGCCTTGAACCAGATGTGCGCGCTGAGCGCGCCGCGCCCGATGCCGTCGGCCGCCGTTGGATAGCTGCCGACGCGCTCGATGCGCTCCAGCGAGATGCGCAGCGGGCCCGGCTTGACGGCCGCAGGGTGCGCCTGCCGCGGCGGCGCGTGGCGGCCCGGCTTGATCACGATGGGCGTGTGGGGCGGCGGCTTGTGCGGGGCCGGAGCGTGGTGCACCGGCGGCGGCTTGTGGTGCTGCGGGACCGGCTTGTGCGGCACGGTCTTGCGCGACCCGGCCGGCTTGACTTGGTGCTCGACCGGCCTTCGCGGCATGGGCCGCTCGACCGGCTTCTTCTGCTCCGGCAGCCGCACCACGGCGGGCCCGTGCTTGGGGGGCACAACGGGCGGCACCGGCGCGTGGCGCGCGTGATGCTCCTGGGGACGCTGCTCCCGCTCCGCCTGCGCCTTCTGGCGCTCCCACGAGATCCAGTCTTGCTCGGCCTGGAGATACTTCTGGCGAAGGCGCTCGTATTTGTCGCGCGCCTTGTCGCGCTCTTCGCGCAGCCTGACGAGGATCCGGTAGTTCTCCACCACCAGGCCCTCGGTGGTGAGCGTGGCCGAGAGCAGCGAGGTGGTCTCGTCGATCTTCGGTTTGAACCGCTCCAGGAGCGCAAGCAGCCCGTTGCGGTTCTGGCCCGAGAGCCGGGCGAATTCGGCGCCCAGCGACTTCCACTGCTCGACGCAGGCGCGCAGGTCCTGGAAGGGGTCGAATCGGGTGGAGCGGTCGCGCAGGTCGTCGAAGCGCGACTCGATGCGGTCGATCAGCGCCTTGGGCGCGTTGTCGGCGAGAAGCCCCGCCTCGGAGCGCAGGAACGCCGACTGGATGGCCACGGCCGGCTCATGCCAACCCTTGAGGATGCGGCTCAGCCCGTCGCGCTGCTGCGCGTCCCAGACCTTCCGATCGAGATCAGCCGCCTCAAGCGAGGCCTGCATCATCAGCCGATGCAGGTGCTCGACTTCAAGCCTGCTCGGCGTGCTGGGCAAGTCCCGCTCCTGGTCAGGCCGCTGGCTAAAAAAGTTTACCTGAAAGGAGGGCGAGCCGACAAGGGGTTAGCCGGACGGCGGAGTCTGTGATTTTCCCGGTGGAGTGCCAGGCGGCGCAGCCCTTTCCTGCGCGCCCGGCTTGCCCTGCGGATCCCCCGTCAAGTACTGGAGAATCATTGCGCGCTCCTCTTGGCTGAGGTGCACCCGCTTCTGCTTCTCCATCTCGTCCATGGCCGCGAGCCAGGCTTTGGGCGGGTAGTCGCTCGGCTCGTAGGCCGAATGACACGAGGTGCACTTCGCCAGGTAGAGCCGCTGGCCGTCCGACATCGGCGCGCGCGGCCGCCCACCCCCGCAGGCGCCGAGCAGAAGGCCGATGGCGAGCAGTCGCTTCACAGGTTGAACCCCAGCACGCTGCGGATCAGCGCGGCGCTGTCCGTATCGCCGAGGCCGCCGAGGCCGAAGCCGACGCCGATCTGCAGCCAGAACTTGCCGGTGGCCACGGAGAGCGAGGGGCCGGCGAAATATGTGCTCTTCATCAGGCCGCCCGCCGATTCATGGATGGTCCAGGCTTCGGCGGCAAGTCGCAGCACGGGCGACAGCTCGTAGCGCGCGCCGATGTCGATCTCCCACAGATGCTTGTCGCCGGCGTGGAGGAACTTCTGTTCCCCGACGATGTTGGTGACCAGGGCGAACCGGCCGAAATCCTTCTCCAGGATCAGCTTCTGTTCCGTCTCGAAGGGTTCATTGAAAGCAGCGGGCCGCTCCACCTCGAAGTAGAGCAGGACGTCGATGGGCCATTCGCCCTTTTCGACGAGCCGGTAGCGCGTCTCGAGGCGCCACGAGTCAAAACGGAACGGTGTGCCGGGCGATTGGGTGAAGACGTGGTAGAGGGCCACGTCCCAGTGGTCGGTGAGGCCGTACTCCAGCTCGAATCGGTGCTCGGTAGAGGCCGCGTCCCAGGGGACGCCGTCGCGGATGATGTCGTTCCACAGCTCGAACTCGAGGTTGCCCTGGGGTTGCGTGGCGTATTCGTAGGAGCGGACGAAGCTGCGGCGGTCGGCGCGCGCCGCCGGGGCCAGGGCGAGAAGGCAAGCGCTGCTGAGACCGATTGTGATTCTCATTCTCAACAGCGGCCGGCGGTGGTCCACGTGGGGAGCTCCCGGGCTCGTTACCTCAGGGTTGCTGCTCGGCGAGGCACTTCCTGCACAAGCCGTACAGCTCGAGCTTGTGGTGCGTCACGGTGAACCCGTGGTCGCGGGCGACGCTCTCTTGCAACTCCTCGATGCGCTCGTTCTCGAACTCGAAGATCTCGTGGCAGGAGGTGCAGATGAGGTGGTCGTGGTGGTGGCGGTCGAGGGCCGCCTCGTACCGCGTCTGGCCGCCCTCGAAGTGCCGCGCGCTGGCCAGGCCGGCGTCGGTGAGGATCTTCATCGTGCGGTAGACGGTGGCGGCCCCGATGGTCGGGTCGCGGTCGGTCACCTTTTCCAGCAGCTCGTCGACGCTCAGATGCCCGCTTTGGGAGAAGAAGGCCTCGACGATCACGTCGCGCTGGCGCGTGGCCTTGAGGCCGCGGGAGGTGATCCAGCTCGCCAGCCGCTCGCGCGCCGCGGCCGACACGTCGGGCGGCTTGCGGCTGGTGCGCTTCTCATGGGAGGTAGGGCGCGGCACTTGATATTGATTCTCACTATCGGTCTCACGCCAACTTGTCAAGGCCGCTTCCGGGCGCGGGACCGGGTTCGTGTACGTTCACGGGGAGGCGGACGGGGACGGGAACGTCCCACGGCCGTAGTACGTGAACCGTACCCGCATCCGTACCCGTCAACGTACACGAACCCGGTCCCGAGCCCGGCTCTTACTGAATCCACCTTCGCTCTCGGGCGAAGGCGCGCCATTTCTCCGCCGCGGCCTCGCCCTCCTCCCCCGGCGCCGGGTCGGTCCCGGCGATGCGCACGAGCGAGAGCCGGGCGCGCTCGCGCACGCTCGGGTCGTCATCGGTGAGCCGATCGATGAGCGGGCCCAGGTAGCGTTTCCCCTCTGGCCGCACGCCCGCCACTTCGGCCGCCAGCGCGCGCACCCGCGGGTCCGCCGAGGTGAGCAGCGCCGGCAGGTCGTCGGTCTGCTCGGGCGGCGGGGCGATCCGCTGCCGCGAACTGGGCAGGAGCAGCACCCAGATGAGCGCGCCCAACCCGATCTGGAACATTCCGATCGCCACCGGATACTTCTTCGCGCGCATGAGCGCGAAACGGTAGATGGTGAAGATGACCAGGAAGACGGCGAAGATGGTCGGGGCGGCCACCTGTGTCCAGCGCGGGAGCGATCGCCCCGCGATGTCCCCCCCCGCCCAGAAGGTGAAGACCGCGCTCGCGACCAGCAGCGCGTAGAGCGCAGGCCGCAGCACCTGCACGAAGCGAAGCCCGGAACGAACCCTGAGCACCTGCTCGGCCACGCCGGGCTCTTAACCCGACACGGCCCCCGCGTCCAGAATGACGGCGATCCGGTTGAGGCCCTTGTTCGCCTGCTCATAGTGGCCGTCGGAATATGCGCCGGTCACCTCGCGCAAGAGACGCTCCACCTCGCCCCGCTGCTGCTCGGAGAGCCGGGCCGCGCCCCGCGCGCCCTGCAGGCGCAGCATCTTCTGCTCGACGAAGCGCTGGTCGACCTTGAGCTTGGCCACCGCCTTGGTCAGCGCGCCCACCAGATCCCAGGCGCGCGCCAGATCGCCCTGTCGGCGCGCGTTGAAGATCTCGGCGTTGATCGGCTGCTCGTCGGAGGGCAGGTCGCTGATGAGGATGCCGCGCAACTCGATATCCTCGAGGAGCTTCTTGTGCCTCGTCTCCAGGGCGGCCGTCTTGGGGACGACCCTCGAAGACCGCTCCCGTTCCTCGGGGCGCAGCGCGGTCTGCGCCTGGAGCGTCTTCTCGCGCGCGGCCATGTCCTTCTCGCGCCCCGCCAGCTCGTGCTCGGACGCGGCCAGCAGGGCCTCGCGCCCCGACAGCTTCGTTTCCCGCACCGCCAGCGACGCCTCGCGCGCCGCCAGCGCGGCATGCTCGGCGCGCTCCATGCTGGAGTCGAAAAGCTGCTTCTTTGCCTCCACCTCGGTTTTTTGCGCCTGCAGCGCGGTGGCGCGCATCGACATCTGCCCTTCCAGGGCCTGCTGCCGGCGCAGTTCCTCCTCGATGCGGCGGCGCTGCTCGGCGTCGGCCGCGGCCTTGAGGCCCTTGGCCAGATCCGAGATGTGCTGCTCGAGCGCAGCCTTCTCCTTCTCCAGCGCCTCCTGCCGCTCGCGCAAGAGCTTGTCCTGCTGCTCCAGCTCGCGGCGATCGCCCTGCACGATGATGGTCAACTCCTCGGGCGCGGTCCTGGCTTCCTCGTCGCAGGCGGCGAGCAGCGCCAGTGCGGCGAAGGCGGCGATCTTCTTCATGCCGCCTCCGTGGCGGCCGCGGCGAGACGCTTCACTTCCCAGAGCGGCACTGGCTGAGACTTGCCCTTCAGCTTGACCGGCTCGCGCGGCACCGCCTCGACGAGGCGTTCGACTTTTTCGTACACCGACTGCGAGATGAGCACCTCGCCGCCCCGCGACTGCGACTCGAGCCGGCTGGCGACGTTCACCGCGTCGCCGATGACCGTGTACTCGAGCCGGCGCGCCGCCCCCAGGTTGCCGGCGATCGCCTCGCCCGAGTTGATGCCGACGCCGAAGCCCACCTCGAGAAGGCCGCGCCGCACGCGATCGGCGGAGAGTCGCGCCAGCGCCTGCTGGATCTCCAGCGCGGCCTGCACGGCCGAGCGCTCGGGGAACTCGACCTGGCGGGGCGCGCCCCAGATGCACATGGCTGCGTCGCCGATGAACTTGTTGACCGTGCCGCCGTGGGCGGTGACGCGATCGACCACCACGTCGAAATACTCGTTGAGCAGCGCGACGATCTCGGTGGGCTTGAGGCGCTCGGAGATGGTGGTGAACCCGCGCACGTCGAGGAACATGATGGTCACGCGCCGCAGCTCGCCGGGGAGGTCCAGGTCGTCGGTCTCCTCGAGGATGCGGGCAGCCACGTCGCCCGAGACGTAGCGACCGAGGGTGCCGCGCAGCCGCTCGCGATCCTTGAGCCCCTGTGCCATCTGGTTGAAGGCGCGGGCCAGGTCGCCCACCTCGTCGTTGACCTGCACGGCGGCCTCCGCGCTCACCTCGAAATCACCCTGCTGGAGGCGGCCCATGGCGGCGCTCAGGTCGCCGAGCGGCCGGGCGATGCGCGCGGCGATCCAGAGCGCGCCGAGGATGGCCAGCACCATGGTGGCCGCGAGCACGATCGCGTCGCGAAACAGGCTGCGGCGCAACTCCGCGTCGATGGCCACCGTGGAGAGGCCGAGGTCGAGACGGCCGATGTGCGATCCGGGCCGATCGCGCGCCGCGAGCTTGATGGGGAGCCGGCGGATCCCCGGCTGCGGCTTGCCGCTCGCGAGCAGCTCGAGCGCGCGCGTCCGGTCATTCAGGTAGAGCTGCGCCAGCGGTTCGGCGACGCGGTGGAGGGCGACGAGGTTGACCGACGAGGCGGCCGCGTCGAACTGGCTCTTGTCGTCCCAGAGGAGCGCGTAGACGATGTCGCTGGCGTTGGCCACCAGCGCGTGCATGCGCACCGGATCAAAATGGGCGGTGCCGTCGGGACGCAACTCGACGCCGAGCGGCAGCGCGGTTTGCGCCAGGTGTCGGGCGAGCTTCTCCTGTTCGACCAGCTTTGCGCGCCACGGCTGGATGACGGTGAAGAACGCCACCAAGCCAACCGCGAGCGCAACCAGCCCAGCGGCAAACGCGGCAATCTTGAGCCGGAGTGGAAAGCGGCGCATCGCGGAGGCACAGCATTGAACGGCCGGGGTACTTCGCGCAAGTGCGCGGGGTTGACTTCTGTAAGCAGTTTCCGCAAGGTGCGCGCCTTTGTGAGACGAAGCCATCCGCCCAAAGGGGCGCGAAGCGCCCGCGCGGAGGAGCTGCTGGGGCTCTTCGCGTACCACCACGACGCGCCGCTGGTGGCGCGCTCCCTGGGCCTTTCGCTCTCGGATCTGGAAGGCGAGCTTGATACACTGAAAATACGACGGCGGGCGTTTCGCCTCGTGCGCGGCATCCAGGCCGACTTCCCGCGCGCCACGGCCATCCCGGGCGCGCGCACCGGCCCGACGGTCCGCCGGCGCAGCAAAAAAAGTGGTGCGCCGCCCCCACCCGAGCCGCCGCCCCTTTCCGACAAGGAAGTGCAGGCCCACGCGTTGAAGGCGCTGCTCACGGAACTGGGGGCGCGGCGCAGCGCCTTGGCGGCGCGGCTCGGAACGTCCGAGGCCACCCTGCTCGCCCGCTTCCGGGCGGCGGGGCTGGAGCGGGAATTCTCGCTGCGCGAGCGCGACCTGGTCCGCGCGCTGTACTCGCGCCACCGCGCCGTCGAGGAGCGCGTCGCGGCGGAGCTGCGGACCACCGTCGAGGGGCTGCGGCGGCTGGTGTCAGAGCGCGGACTCTCGCGCGAGTTGGCGGCGATGCGCGAGCGCGTTCGCCGCAAGGTGCGTTAGGATTCGGGCCGTGCCGATCTACGAATTCGTCTGCGAGAGATGCGGGAGGATCGTCGAGAGATTGCAGAAGGTCAGCGATCCGCCCCCCGAGTCGTGCCCCGAGTGCGGCGGGAAGATGGCCAAGATCATGAGCCGCAACTCCTTCCAGCTCAAAGGGGGCGGCTGGTACAAGGACCTCTACAGCTCGGAGAGCAAGTCGTCCCCGTCGGCGGGCACCAGCGCCCCCAGCTCGGACGCCCCCGCCGCGGCGACGCCGTCGCCATCGACTGGGGGGGCGCCGCCCAGCCACGCGCCCGACAAGTCGAAGCCCGACAAACCGAAAGCCGAGAAGCCGAAGAAGGGCACCTGAACTGCGGGGTCGACCCCGGAAGTCAGCTCAACACCGCCTGCGCGCCGACCTCGTACTCGGTGCGCAGAAGCAACGACAGACGCATGGCGTGCTCGACTGCGACGCCGCGGCGGTCGTGCTTCAAGTACGCGTACACGTCGACCCCGCGGCGCGTGAGGAGCGCGAGGCGCTCGGCCCACACCGCCGTCAACTCGGGGCCCAGATTGTCGCGGCGGATGCGCACGTAGGTGAAGCCGGCGGTCAGCTCGAGACGCGGCAGTTCGTCGCCCGAGTCAGTCAGGACCAGCGCCGCCTCGTGCGCGGAGAGGATCCGCAGCGTGGCGTCGTCGTGCCACGTCGCGTCCTTGAACTCGAAGGCCAGCCGCAGGCCTTCCGGCACGGCGCGGAGGAACTCGGCCAGCGGCCGGCGGTCGGTCTTCAACGACTCGGGCACCTGCACCAGGATGGGGCCCAGCCGGTCGCCCAGGTCCGCCACCGACTCGACGAACGCCGCGAACGAGCGCGCGGCTGGCTTTCCCGCGCCCAGCTCCTGCGAGACGCGGCCCGGCGCCTTGAGCGCGAACTGGAACCCGGGGGGCGCCGACTGCGCCCACGCCGCTACTTGCTCGGGCGTGGGCAGACGCGTGAAGGTGGAAGCGATCTCCACCGTCGGCAGCCGCTGCGCGTAGATGGGCAGGAGTTGCGAGGCGGCGGCGCCGGGCGGATAGATCGAGCCCATCCACTCCCGATAGGCGTACCCCGTGGTCCCCACCCGCGCGTCAGCCAACATTGCGCGAAGATAAGCACGCGCCGGGACGCTCGCTCCGAGGCGGGCAGGTGAGCGAGCAAGCCCTTGGCCGCCGCTAGCCTTCGGTGGGCGCGGCGGGTGCCGGCGCAGGCGGCGGCGGTGGTGGCGCCTTCTTGGGCGCGGGCTTCTTGGGAGCGGCGGATCGCGCTGCGCCGGCCTGCTTCGCCTCGGCCTTTCGCCGCTTCATGCGCTGGTTGTGCTGCTTGCGCCGGCGCATGATGAGACGGATGTGCTTGCTCTTGGAACGGGCCATTTTCTCTCGCTTCTCGGTTCGGGGCGGCGCACTCTAGCAGGGACGGGCCCGCGCGCAATCAGGAAGCGTCGCCGGGTTTCACCAGCGGAACGGTCATCATTCCTTCCGCCCCACGCGCGGCGCTGGGCGGCGCTTCGGCAACCCGCGGCGCCTCGGGCGGAGGAGGCGGCGGCTTGGCCATGGGCGGCTTGGGCGGGGGAGCCTTGAAAGCCGCGCGCTCGACGATCTCCTTCACTTCCTGGAGCGGCAGCGCGGGCGCGAAATTTCCGTTCAAGCCCTCCATGTCGCGCGCCATGCAGAGCGAATTGAGGATCGCTTCCTCGGTCGCCTCGATGGCCGCCTCGTAGAGCGGATTGAGACGCTGATCGAGCAGGATTTTCATGTGGTAGATCATCTTTTGCGTCGTGCGCGGGATCTTGTTGGCCGTCGAGAAGGCCAGGATGATCTCGCCCGACCCGTGCGCCGCGATGCTCCCGGCGCGGCCGATGCCGAGCGCGACCCGCTTCGAGACGCGCCCGAGCTGGTGCGAGCTGAGCGGCGCGTCGGTGGCCACCACCGCGATGATGCTCCCGTACGAGACGAAGCGCGTGGGGATGTGGCGGTAGCGCGGCTCGAGCAGCATGCCGATGGGGATGCCCGCCGCGCGCAAGTCGCGCATGTGGCCGAAGTTGTTCATCACCAGGATGCCGACGGTGTATCCGCCCATCGCGGGCGGCAGCTTGCGGCTCGCCGTGCCGATGCCGGCCTTGAAGTCGCAGCAGATCATGCCGGTGCCGCCCCCCACCGATCCCTCCGCGACGGGACCGCTGGAGGCCGTCTCCAGCGCCTCGTTGACGTTCTCGGGCTGCACGTGCCGGCCGGCCACGTCATTGAGGAAGGAATCGTCGCACTCGCCCACCAGCGGGATGAGCACGTCGTGCTCGTCGCCGATGCCGGGGTAACGCTCGACCATCCAGCGCACCGCCGCGTCGGAGACCTGCCCGACGCTGAGCGTATTGGTGAGGAAGATGGGCGTCTCGACGATGCCCCACTCCATCAGCTGCGTCAGGCCGCTCACCTCGCCGGCGCCGTTGAGCACGAACCCGCCGCCGGTGACGCGCTGCTCGAAGATGTTTTTCTCGTTGGGAAGGATGGCCGTCACGCCGGTGCGCACCGGCCCGCGCCCGCGCCGCAGCGGGCCCGCGCCGCGTATGATGGTCGAGTGGCCGACGTGAACGCCCTCGACGTCGGTGATGGCGTTTCCCTTCCCGGTCCTGAAGCGGCCGAGGGGCAGGCCGAGCTCCCGCGCGCGATAGCGCTTCTCGGTGTTGGGAACGCGCGGGCGGTCGTCGGGCTGCTTCACGATATTGATTGTATCGCCGCGGATTGTTTTGTGCCACTTCGGAAGAGGCCTCAGAAGAGGCCTCGGACCTCAGACCTCAGGCCTCAGGCGATAATTGAAGCTGTTGTTTTTCCCGAGGCCTGAGGTCCGAGGTCTGAGGCCTTCTCCGACGTGGGCAGGCCGTTGAGCGCGGGTCGCGTCTGCTCGCTGCGGCGGGCGCGCTCGCGCTCCTTGTAGCGGCGGATGGCGCCGGAGAGGATCTCCGCGATGAGCGCGTTGTACTCGATGCCGGCGGCCTTGGAGATGAGCACCAGGTCGCTCCAGCCCGGCGTGAGGCCCGGCAGCGGGTTGCACTCGAGGAAGTAGAACTTCCCTGTCTCGTCCATGCGGAAATCGACCCGCGCCACGTCGCGGCAGCCGAGCGCGATGAAGCACTCGCGCGCGGCCCGCTCCAGCCCCTTGAGCTGCGAAGCCTCCAGCGCCGCCGGCACGTCGTAGCGGATCTTCGACGACCAGTCTTGCTTGAACTCGAACGAATAGACCGGCCGCGTCTCGCTGGTGTCGAGGAAGACCACCTCCATCAGCGGCAGCACCTTGGGCCGACGCTCGCCCAGCATCCCGACGGTGAACTCGCGGCCGCCGATGTAGTCCTCGACCAGCGCGGGTTGCGCGTACTTGGCGATCATCTTCTGCGCGGCGTCGCGCAGCTCGGCCTCGTTCTCCACCACGCTGGTGGCGTGCACGCCCTTCGACGAGCCTTCCGCGATCGGCTTGACGATGAGGGGGAAGCGCAAATCTTTCGGTAATCGTTCCTTGCCGGTGCTCATGGTGAAGAAATTCGGGGTGAGGATGCCGTGCTGTCGGACGATCTTCTTCGCCAGCGCCTTGTCGAGCGCGATGTTGAGCGCGGCCGGGTCCGACCCCGAGTAGGGGATGTCGAGCAGCTCGAGCAGCGCCGGCACCTGCGATTCACGGTTGCGGCCCTTGATGCCCTCGGCCATGTTGAAGACCAGATCGGGCTTGGCCACCTCGATGAGCGAGGGCAGGTCGGCCGTCGCCTCCAGGTCGATCACCTCGTGGCCCGCCGCCTCGATGGCCTCGCGCACCGCCTGGATGGTCTTGGGCGAATCGTACTCGGCCTCCTCGTCGCGGGTGCCGTCGAGGGCCGGCTTGACGCGTTTGACGTTGAAGGTGAACCCGATGCGAAGCGGCCCGCTGCGGCGGGGCGGCCGGCCCGCCGAGCGGTGCGGATCGGGGATTCCCCAGCGCGTCACCGCGCTCTCCACCACCTTCGCCAGCACGCCGTCGGTGTGCAGCCCTTCCAGCGCTGCCGCCGCGTAGATGCCCGCGCCGAGCTCGAGCGAAGGGAGCGCGTTGAGCTCGATGAAATAGACCTGCCCGTCGTCGGCGACGCGGAAGTCGATGCGCCCCAGGTCGCGCACGCCCAGCGCCTTGTAGGCCTTCCGCGCCATGTCCTGCGCGCGGTCCAGCACGTGAGCGGGGAACTCCGCCGGGCAGCGCACGTTGACGGCGTTGAAATGGACCGATTTCAAATCGTAATCGTAGATTCGATAACGCCGTTTCGACAATTCCGACTCGTCGATGACGTACTCGACGGGGGTCAGCACCGGCGAGGGCGCCTTTTCCAGGAACGCCACTGTTAGATCTTTGCCGGGGATGTACTCCTCGACCATCACGCCGGCGGGGAACTTCGCCAGTTGCTTCTCCACCAGCGCGCGCAGCCGCACCCGGTCCTCGACGATGGACTCCTGCGTGATGCCCTTCGACGACCCTTCGAAGTTGGGCTTGACGATGACCGGCCAGCGCCACCCGTCGAGCTTCAGCTCGGAGATCTCCTCGATGAACTGGCCGCGCGGCGAGATGACGCCGTGCTCGCGCAGGACGAGTTTCGTCAAGGCCTTGTCGAGCGTGACGGCCAGCACCCACGCGTCGGACCCCGTGTAGGGGAAGCCCAACTCATCGAAGAGCGCCGGGTAGAACGCCTCGCGGAAGCGCCCGCGCCGGCCCTCGGCCGTATTGAACACGAGGTCGGGTGCGTACGCCTCGAGCCGCGCCGCGGTGCGGCTGGCGGGGCCCGAGACCTCGATGCGCTCGACGCGGTGGCCGAGGCGCTCCAGCGCGGCGCTCAAAGCATCGATGGTTTCGCGGCTGTCGAACTCCGCCTCGTCTTCCGAATCGGTCAGGCGCAGGTTGTGCGTCAGCGCAAGGCGCATGGTGCTTCGTTCTCCTTCAGATGTGCGGCGCGTGAAGCAAGCGGCGCGGGCGCCGGGCGCGCCTCGCGCACCGCGCCGGGCAGGCCCAGCGCCAGCGAGGCGTCGATGACCTGCGTCCCGGCGACCAGATCGCCGAGACGGCGCTGGCCCAGGTCGCGCGTGAGCGGGCGGGTGGCGACGAGGCCCTCGACTGCCAAGACGCAGAGCAGCGCGGCGGCGGCGATCTGCCCGGGCGCCCCCGCGATGGCCGGCGCGAGGGCGAGGGCGAAGAGGCCGTTGCGCAAGAGCGACTCGCGCACCCCCGCCGGCCGGCGCGTGGCGAGCACCAGCACGCGCAGCCCCGCGAGGCGCTTCCCCAGCGACCGCCCCGGCCCGAAGAGCGAATCGCCGAAGAGCAACAGCGCGGCGGAGATAAGCCCGGCGGCGCGCTGGTGCCCCCGCGGCACCAGCAAGAGCGGCGCCAGCGCTATGAGCAGATCGACGGCGCGCGCGAGCATGCGCCGGCGGAAATCGGCAGGGGGATAACCGGGAGGCTCAGACTTCTCCATCTTCCCCCTCGGTTTCTTCGCTGCGCGTGAAGAGCACGAAAGCCATCGCCGGCCGCTTCGACGACTCGCGCATGGCGAACTGCATCCCTTCGAAAGTCCAGCCTCGCGCCGTCCAGTCGTTCACAATCGATTCCAGGCTTTCATCGGTGACCGAGCTGGTCTCGACGATCTTCCATCGCACCACCCATGCCTCCGCCTCCGGCTCCGGCCTGTCGCCGGCGAAGCCGGCTCCTCCGGCCCTCAAGCGTGATCTTGTAGCCAGCGGGCCGCGTCGACGGCGCTGTAGGTGAGGATGAGGTCGGCGCCCGCCCGCTTGATACCGGTGAGGATCTCCAACGCGACGCGGCGCTCGTCGATCCAGCCGGCCGCGGCGGCGGCCTTGAGCATGGAGTACTCGCCCGAGACGCTGTACGCCGCGACGGGCAGGTTGGTGATGCGGCGCACCTCGGCGATGACGTCGAGGTACGCCAGCGCCGGCTTCACCATGAGCATGTCGGCGCCTTCCTGGACGTCGAGCAGCGCCTCGCGGCGCGCCTCGCGCAGGTTGGCGGGGTCCATCTGGTAGCTGCGGCGATCGCCCTCCTTGGGTGCGCTCTGGGCGGCCTCGCGGAACGGCCCGTAGAACCCGCTGGCGAACTTGACCGCGTAGCTGAGAATGGCCGTGCCCTGCAGGCCGCTCTCGTCGAGCGCCTTGCGGATGGCGCCGACCCGGCCGTCCATCATGTCGCTGGGGGCGACGATGTCCGCCCCGGACTGCGCGTACGCCACCGCCGCGCGGGCGAGCAGCGGCAACGTGCGGTCGTTGGCCACCGTCACGTGGCCGCGGGCGTCGCGCTCGAGCGGGCCGCAGTGGCCGTGGTCGGTGTACTCGCACATGCACACGTCGGCCGCCAGCACCATGTCGGGCAGCGCGTTCTTCAGGGCCTTGAACGAGGTGCAGACGGGGCCGTCCGGGTCCCACGCCGCGGTTCCGTCCGCGTCCTTCTTGTCGGGGATGCCGAAGAGGATGAGCGAGCGCACCCCCGACTTCCACGCCGAGCGCGCCTCCTCGACGATCAGGTCGGGCGAAAGCTGCGCCACGCCGGGCATCGACCCGATGGGGCGGCGCACGCCCTTCCCCGAGACAGCGAAGAGCGGCAGCATGAAATCGGCCGGCTCGAGCGCCGTCTCGCGCACGAGGGCGCGGAGCGTCTCGGTGCGGCGCAGGCGGCGCGGCCTGTCGGTGGGAAAGCTCATCGCGAGCGCACCGTAACGCCCTCTTGCGGCCCGTTCAAGGTTTCCAACGCACGCCGAAGGTCAGGGCGTGCTCGCGCGCCTCGATGAGGAGCGCCTTGTCGGCCGGGCCGGCCGGCGCGAGCGCGCTGGATTCAGTGAAGGACAGGTGCCAGCGCGTCAAGTCGTAACCGATGTCGATGGCTGTGTTGGGCGCGACGTCGAGCGAGAACTGCACGCGGCCGCGGAGCTCGCTCGCGTCGGAGAGGAGGCCCAGGCGCGACTCCGCCGCGTAGGGGATGGGCGTGAGGCCGCCCTCGACGAAGAGGGAGAAGGTGATGAGCGGCGCGACACGGTACTCGAGCTCGACGTTGGAGGTGACGCCGAGAAGGCCGATGGAGGGCGCGCCGCCCACCGCGCGCCCGCGCTGGTAGCGCGTGAGCAGGCCCGCGCTGGCGGTGACGATGAAGCCGGGGGAGATCTTGGTGGCCGTCCCTCCCAACAGCCGCACCGTCACGTCGTAGCCGTCGCTGCCCAGGTTGGTGTTCTGCGTGTCGCTCTGGAACTGGCCGCCCTCGATCTCGCCGCGCAGCAGGAGCTTCTCGTTGAACCAGGTGCCGGTGTAGCGGCCCAGAAAGCGAAGGGGCTGGAACTTGTCCGAGCCGAAGGTCGATGCGGCCCCGCTGCTGATGTTGATCGAGAGGATCGTCGGCTTCCAGGCGACGAGGAAACCGACGGGGATGGGCGAGGGCACGTTGATGGGGACCTCGATCGGCTCCTCGACGGGGGCGGCGGCGATGAGCAGGGCGAGAGCGAGGGGGTGCACGGCAAGACGATACCCTGAATCAGCGATACGTGCCCGCCGCGCGGATCGCTTCCAGCACCGCGCGCGGCACCAGCCGCGAAGCGTCGCCGCCGGCGCGCAGCACGTCGCGCACCTGCGTCGACGAGACTTCGGGAAGCACCGCACCCTCGCTGAAGCCCGCGCGCGGGATGGCGACGATGCGGGCGAGCTGCTCGATGCGATCGAATCGCTTCCACTGCGGGCGTTCGGCGGCCAGGTCCGCGCCCAGCACCAGCGCCCAGCGGTGCTGCGGGTGCGCCGCGTGCAGGTGCTCGAGAAGATCGACCGTGCGCCCTTCCCCGCCCAGCTCCTCCTCGACGCGCGAGACGCGCACGCGCTTCAAGTCTTGCGCGGCCTTTACACAGAGCTCGACGCGGTGATCGAAGGACGCGGCCATCTTCTTTCCCAGCGGGTGCTCGTGCACGGGCAAGAGCCACAGCTCGTCGACCGGCTCGGTGGAGAGCACGTACGCGGCCGCCAGCAGATGCCCGATGTGCGGGGGGTCGAAGCTGCCGCCGAAGAGGGCGATCTCAGGCATACAAGAGGAACCCCTCGCGGCGCTTCAAGAACTCCGCACGCTCGCCCTCCCGCGCGGCGCAGAGCTGCGCTACCGAGGCGCCTTGCTCGACGCCCTGGCGGAATTGCGCGCTGCCAGTGAGGAGGTCGATGGCGGGGATGTTCTCGACGAACTCGTATCGTTCGGTCCGCCAGCGGAACTGCGCCGGGTCCTGCGCGCGCGCATGGACGATGCAGGCGACCCCGAGGCGGACCGCATCGAGCCCGCGCGGATAATCGAGGTGGATCTGCACGCCATGGCAGCGCTTCTGCGCGTGCTTGTCCCAGGTCGGCGTGAAGGAGCAGGGGCGGAAGATCGCCCCCTCCTGGTGCTCGGCGCGCAGCTGTTCGGCCAGCTTCCGCCCATCGAGCCAGGGCGCGCCGAAGAGCTCGAACGGCCGCGTGGTGCCGCGGCCCTCGGAGAGGTTCGTTCCCTCGAGAAGGCACATGCCGGGATAGACGATGGCGGTGTCGGGCGTGGGCATGTTGGGCGAGGGCATCACCCAGGGCAGCCTCGTCTCGGCGTAGAACATGTCGCGCCGCCAGCCGTTCATCTGCGCCACGTGCAGATCGCAGCCGATCTCCTCGTTGATGAGGCGCGCGTACTCGCCGGCGGTGAGGCCGTGGCGCGCGCAGATGGGCCAGAGGCCCACGAACGACTCGAATCCGGGATGCACGACGCCGCCCTCGACCTGCAAGCCGGAGATGGGGTTGGGGCGGTCGAGGACGACGAACTTGAGCCGGCGCTTCGCCGCCGCCCGCATGGCGAGGCCCATGGTCGCCAGATACGTGTAGTAGCGGCTGCCCACGTCCTGGATGTCGAAGACCAGCGCGTCGAGATTGGCCAGGTGCTCGTCGCGGGGCGTGAGCGAAGCGAAGTCCTTGCCGTAGAGAGAATGCTCGGGCACGCCGGTGGCCGGGTCGCGCGCGCCGGCCTCGTGCAGCACGTCGGCCAGGTGGCGCAGCCCCGGCGTGACGCTGGTCGGATTCAAGATGGCCCCGGCACGCAGCCCTTTCACCTGCCGCAGCAGCGCTTCGATGTCGAGCATCAGTATGCGTTCCGCGAGAGGAAACCGAAGGCAACGGTGCGAGCGAGGATCTTGAGGTCGAGGAGCAGCGACCAGTGCTCGATGTAATAGAGATCGTACTCGACCCGCTTCTGGATGCTGGTGTTGCCGCGCAGCCCGTGGATCTGCGCCCAGCCCGTCATGCCCGCCTTCACCATGTGGCGCAGCTGGTAGCGCGGGATACGGCGGCGGAATGCCTCGATGAACACCGGCCGCTCGGGCCGCGGCCCGACCAGGCTCATGTCGCCGACGAAGACGTTCCACAGCTGCGGCAGCTCGTCTAGCGAGAGGCGGCGCAGCCAGGCGCCGATGGGCGTGACGCGGGGGTCGCGCAGGTCGGCGAACTTGGGGCCGTCCGCCTCGGCGTCGTTGCGCATGGTGCGGAACTTGAGCATCTGGAACGGTTTGCCGTCCAGGCCGACGCGCTCCTGCCGGAAGACGACCGGGCCGGGACTCATTGCCTTCACAATGATTGCGATCGCAGCGATGAAGGGCGCCAGCAGGAGCAGGAACAGCGCCGAGAAGACCAGGTCGAAGATGCGCTTGACGATGGCGTTGATGCCCAGCACGCCGCTCGATTGGAGATTTACCACCGGCAGGCCGCCGAACTCTTCCAGGCCGCCGAAGAGCGTCGCGTACTGGTAGACGTCGGGAACCAGCTTGACGTCGACGGTGGTGTCGGCGCAGATCTCCATGACGCGCGGCAGGTGGTGCGCCGAGCGCGAGGGCAGGGCGACGAGGACCTGGTCGACCGCGCGCTGCTCGAGGGTCTGGCGCAAGTCGCGGATGGTCCCGATCACCTCGACGCCGGCGACGCTGGTGCCCACGCGCCTGCGCGTCACGCTCAGGCAGCCCACGGGGCGGAAGCCCAGCTCGCGGTGGAGATCGATCTGCTCCAGCACCTGCCGCGCCAGCCGCCCCGCGCCCAGCACCAGGATGAAGCGCAGGTTGTATCCGCGCCGGCGCATCGCCTGCAGCACCTCCTTGAAGAAGGCGCGCGCGAGCGAGATGCTGAGGAACGAGAGCGTGGCGAAGAGCGCGAGCATGCCGCGCGAGTAGCGCGCCTCGCGCACGAAGTAGGTCAGCGCGACGAGCAACAGGCTGGCCGCCAGGGTGGCCTTGAAGACGCCGAAGACCTCGTCGATGGGCGTCCGGTGGCGCTGGGTGCGGTAGAGGCCCATGGCGCGCAGCGAGAGCGGCCAGAGCACCAGCGCCAGCGCCCCCACCACGAGCGTCTCGCGCGGCGCGGGCAGCTCGGGGTACGGCCAGGTCCGCGGCGAGCCGAAGCGCAGCGCGTACGCGCCGGCGAAGGCGGCCGCGACGATGACGACGTCGAGGGCGACGCGCAGGGCGGTAAAGAGCTGGTTGTGGCGCTTGAACATCGCGAGGTGCGTTGCCTAGCAAGGGACGACGCGCGGCGCAAGGTGCGGGCCACAATCGACGAGGCGAGAATCCTTGCTAGTCGAGCAGCGTCAAGTCCGCACCGGCGCTGCGGCTGCGTCGGCGCGAAGCGCGAGAAACGTCCAAGCGGCGCAGGCGAGATCGACCACGCCGAAGAGAATGAGCTGAGGCTTGGCCAGCCCGAGCGCGACGAAGGCGCTGAAGAAGACGATGACCGACATACGGCCGTGCACGGTGAGACGGATGAAGTCGGTCATCTCGCCCCGCGCGGCGCGCAAATAGTAGTAGCCGAGGACGAAGAGATAGAAGGCGAAGGCAAGGACGCTGACGGCGGCGCGCGACATGTTTCACCCCCGCGCGGGGGGATATCACTCCGAAGGCGTGACCTGCACGTCGATGAGCGATGCGCCGCGCAGGACCTGCGCCTTCATGGCGCGCCCGATCGACGACGCGTCGAGCATGCGGTGCACCTCGTCGACGCTCGCGGCCGGCTGTCCGTCGAGCGAAATGAGGATATCGCCCGGCTTGAGCCCCGCCTTGGCCGCGGGCTTGCCGGCCACCACTTCCATCACCTCGACACCGGTCTTCTGCGAAATGTCGTAGCGCCGCGCCAGGCGCCGGTCGAGCGGCCGGAGCTGCCCCGCCAGGCCGAGCACGCCGCGCCGCACCCTCCCCTGCGTCATCAGCTCGCCCAGCACCCAGCGAGCGGTGTCCACCGGAACGGAGAAACTGAGGCCCTGCGCGCCGAGGATCACCGCCGTGTTGATTCCCACAACGCGTCCGCGGCTGTCGACCAACGGCCCGCCGCTGTTGCCCGGGTTCAAGGCCACGTCGCTCTGGATGATGGCGTCCATCAGGCGCCCGTCTTGCGCGCGCAGGGTGCGGCCCAGGGCGCTCACCACGCCGGCGCTCACCGTGAAGGAGAAGCCCAGCGGATTGCCGATGGCGACCACGAGCTGGCCCACGCGCAACGCGGCGCTGCGGCCCAGCTCGGCGGCGGGCAGGTGGGTGGCGTCGATATGCACCACCGCCAGATCGGTGGCCGGGTCCTCGCCGACGACGTGCGCCGAGTGCGTCGTGCCGTCGGGGAGCGAGATGGCCACCTCGCGCGCGCCGCGGACCACGTGCGCGTTGGTGAGGAGGTACCCGTCGGGTGTGAAGAGCACGCCCGAGCCGCCGCCCTCGGGCCGGAAGCGGCTGCGCGATTTCACCGAGACGCTGGCGACGGCAGGACCGACCTTGTCGACCACGGAGGTGACGGCGCGGGAATAGGCGTCGAGGGCTTCGGATTCGGGGACTGCGGGGGCGGGAGCGGCATCGTCTTCGAGAAGCATCGCGGCAACGTGCGCACCGCTAGCGACGTGTCAAGACCCGGTCGGTCTCGCGCTTGATCTCGGGTTGGAAGCGCGCGGCAGCAAATTTCCCCGCGTGGGCGTGGATGATCGCGGGGTCGGCGCGCAGCTCGTCGATGGCCGAAATGCCCCGCAGCAGCGACTCGACGGTGGGCTCGCCGAAGAACACGCCGGTCTGGCCCTCGACCACCGTCTCCAGCGCGCCGCCGCGGCCCAGCGCCAGCACGGGGCGGCCCGCCGACTGCGCTTCGACCGGAGCGATGCCGAAATCCTCTTCGCCGGGGAGGACGAAGAAGCGCGCCCGCGCGTACAGCGCCGGCAACGCCTGGCAGGCGACCGCGCCGAGGAACTTCACGCTCGGACCGGCGATGTCGCGCAGCCGCGCCAGCTCCGGCCCATCCCCCGCCACCCAGAGCGCGCGCTTGAGGCGCGAAAAGGCGCGCACGGCCAGATCGACCCGTTTGTAGGGGACGAGCGCGGAGACGACCAGGGCGTACTCGTCGGGTCCCTCGGCCGCCGGCACGAAGCGCGACGTCTCGACGGGCGGGTAGACCACCGCGTCGGCCTCGCGCCCCCAGAAGCGCCGGATGCGGCCAGCGACGAAGCGGCTGTTGGCGACGATGGCGTGGGCGCGCGCCGTCGAGCGTACGTCCCAGCTGCGCAGCGCGGGCGCGAGGGCGCGGGCGGCGAGGCGCGTGAGCAGCCCGGCCCGGCCGCGGCCGAAGTAGGCCTCGAACTGGTCCCAGACGTAGCGCATGGGCGTGTGCACGTAAGCGAGGTGGACCGCGCCCGGCGCGGGCTTGCAGCCCTTGGCCACGGCGTGGCTGGTCGAGACCACCAGCTCATATCCTTTGAGGTCAAAGCTTTCGATCGCCAAGGGAAAGAGCGGCAGGTAGCTCCGGTAATGCGCTTTTGGCAACCGATCGAGGAAGCTCGCCCTGATGCGGTGGCGTCCGATGATGGGGCCCGCCGCCCCCGGCACGTGGACGAGCGTGAAGATGTCCGCCTCGGGGTAGAGGAGGCAGAGCTGCTCGAGCACGCGCTCGCCGCCGCGCAGGCCGGTGAGCCAGTCGTGGACCAGCGCGACCTTCACGCCGCCGCCTCGCGGTACGCCTCGACGTGGCGCGCCGCGCACTGGTCCCAGCGGAAGGCGCGCGCGCGCTCGACCCCGCGCCGCGACAGCTCGTCGCGCAAGGCCGCGTCGCCGAGCACGCGGCGCAGCGCCTCCCGCAGCGCGGGCGCATCTCCCCGGGGAAAGTGCAGCGCGGCGCCCCCCGACACCTCCATCAGAGCCGGATCGTCGCTGGCGATGCACGGCGCCCCGCAGGCCATCGCCTCCAAGAGCGGCAGGCCGAAGCCTTCGTAGAGCGATGGCAAGACCAACGCGGCCGCTTCGCGGTAGAGCCGCAGCAGCTCGTCCTCGCTCACGTAGCGCCCGGGCGGTCCGGCCAGCACCAGCTCGACGCCGAAGGGCAGCGCGAGGCGCAGCGTCTCCAGTCCCTTGCGCGGGCCCTGGTCGCCCACGTAGAGCACGAATTCCCGGCGAGGCCTGTCGCCCGGAGGCGTGAAGCGGGCGTCGACGCCGTGGTGGATCACGCGCAGCCGCGACGGCTCGACGCGCAGATGTTGCCGCACCTCGCGCGCGATCGCTTCGGTGGGAACGACGACGCGCCTGGCCTTGCGGGCGCGCGCGAGCAGCGACCGCGCGAAGTGCCGGGCGCGCGCCGGCTCCTGCGTTCCGGGATGCAGCACCGTCGAGAGATCGTGCACCGTCAGCACCACCGGCCCGCGAAAGGGAGGAGCGGCGTGGTTCGTCTCGTGATACACGCTCATGCCGCGGCGCCGCTCGCGCTCCAGCAGCATCGCCCGGCCCGCCTCGGCCAGCGCGTAGGCTCCGGGGAGCCGCTTGACCGCGGCGCGCAGCCCGGCGCTGCTCGACGGCGCCGCGAAGAGCGGGCGGGCGCGCACGCCCTCGGGCGCGAGGGCGGCGAGCGCGTCGAGCAGGCCGGCGATGTACCGCCCCACGCCGGTGCGGGCGGCGGCGAGAGGAGCAGCGTTGATCCCGACGTCGAGCAAGCGACCCGAGGATGTAGCACGCGTGCACGCCGTGGTGGTGTCGTGGAACGGCGCGGAGTTGCTCCCTGGCGGGTCATCGTGGTCGACAACGGCTCCGCGGATGACACCGACGCCCTGCTCCGCCGCGATTTTCCCCAGGTCGAGGTGCTGCGGCTGCGCGACAACCTCGGCTTCGGGCGCGCCAATAACGAGGCGATGCAGCGCGCGCTCGACGAGGGCGCGGAGTTCATCGCGCTGGTCAACAACGACGTCGAGGTCGAGCCGGGCTGGACCCTTGCGCTGCTCGACGCGGCCCGGGCGCACCCCGAAGCGGCGTTCTTCTGCGGGACCCTGCTTTTCAAGAGCGAAGAGCGGGTCAACTCGACCGGGTTGGTGATCGATTCGTTCGGCCGCGCGCGCGACCGCGATTTCGGCCTGCCGCGCGCCGCGCTCTCACGCAGCGACGGGCCGGTGGCGGGCGTGAGCGGCGGCGCGGCCCTGTTGCGCGCCAGCGCGCTGCGCCAGATCGGGCTTTTCGACCCGGCGTATTTCGCCTACTACGAGGACGTCGAGCTGTCGCTGCGCGCCGCGCAGAAGGGTTTTCTCTGCTGGTACGCGCGCGACGCAGTGGCGCGGCATCGCTTCGGAGCGACCGCCGGCGCGGGTTCGGCGCGGCAGCGCTACCTTCTCGGCCGCGGCCATCTGCGCACCGTCGCGCTGCACCAGCCGCTCCTCAAGGCGGCGGCGCTGGTGCCGCTCACCGTCGCGTATCGCGTGGCGGTGAAGGCGCCGCTCGAGCTGCTGCGGCGGCGGCCCGCGCTCGCCTGGGCGGAGCTGTGCGCGGCGGCGGGCGGCGCGCTCACAGCCCTGCAGGCCTTCACCGATAGATCACGACGGCCGCGGTGACGGCCCAGCCCAACAGCGCCAGCCACATGCTGCGGTCCTGCACGAGCAAGCCGCCGGGATCGCCGCCCCCCTCCTCGCGCACCACCTGCTGCTGGTAGCGGAAGAGCGCGTAGATCACGAACGGCACTGTGTAGAGCAAGTTGGCGGTGTGGAAGTGCTCCACCGTGCGCGGCGATTGCGTGTAGATGGCGTACGAGACGATGGTCGCGCCGGCCAGCGCGGTGAGCCAGCTGTCGACGAGCGGCAGCGTGTAGTGGCCGAGCGCGGGGCGGTGATCGGGCGCCTCATCGCCCAGGAGCACCAGCTCGGCGCGGCGCTTTCCCAGCGCAAGAAAGAGCGCGAGCAGGAACGAGCACACCAGCAGCCAGGGAGAAATCTCCGCCTCGATCACGGCGGCGCCGGCCGCGGCGCGCAGGACGAAACCCGCCGCGACGATCATCACGTCGAGGAGGAAGACACGCTTCAAGCCGAGGGTGTACGCCAACGACGAGACGAGATACGCAAGCGTGATGGCCAGCATGGCGCGGTTGAGCAGCGCCGCGGCGGCGAGGGCCGCGGCGGCCAGGGCCGCCGAAGCGGCCAGCGCCGCGCCCGGCGAGAGCCGCCCCGAGGCGACGGCGCGCAGGCGCTTGACGGGATGGTGCGCGTCGGAGGCGCGGTCGGCCACGTCGTTGGCCAGGTAGACCGAGCTGGCCGCCGCGCAGAAGACCGCGAACGCCGCCAGCACGCGCAGCTCGGCCCGCACCTCGAAGAGCCGGCCGGCGAAGACGATGCCGGCGAAGACGAAGACGTTCTTGCTCCATTGCCGCGGCCGCATCGCCGAAAGCCATTCCATCGCGCGGAGTCTAGAACGAGAGCTTCTTGAATACCCGTTCGGGGATTGCACGAACGAAAAACATCATCAGCCGCCAGTACCAGGGCAGGTACACCACCTGCCGGCCGCGGTCGACCGCGCGCACGATGCCGCGCCCTACCGAGGCGGGCGAAGCGAAGAGCGCGTTCTTCTTCATCGCGGCGGTCATCGGCGTGTCGACGAAACCCGGCTTGATGGTGAGCACGCGCACGCCCCGCGCCGACAGGCGCTGGCGCAGCCCGGAGAGGAACGAGTCGAGCCCCGCCTTCGAGGCGCCGTAGACCCCCACCTTGGCGCGGCCGCGCTCGCCCGCGATGGAGGAGATGGCCGCGATGCAGCCGCCCGCCGCCAGCTTCTGCGAGAGCAGGATGAGCAGCCGCACCGGCGCCACCAGGTTGGTGCGCAGCACCAGCTCGGCGGCCGCGGGATCGCTGTCGCGCTCTTCCGGGTCGCCGAGAATGCCCTGCGCGAGGAGGACCACGTCGATGGAGCCCATCGCCACCAGCGCGTTGTCCACCAGGGCCTCATGCATCGAATCATCGTTGAGGTCCTGCGCCAGGGTGAGCGCCTTGCCGCCGCGCGCGCGCAGATCGTCGGCCACGGCCGAGAGCCGCTCCCCGTTGCGCGCCACGAGGAACAGTTCCGCCCCGCGCTTCGCCCACACCCGCGCCGCGGCTTGCGCGATGGCGGACGTCGCGCCGAGGACGAGCACTTTCATTTTGTCACACGGCGCCAGAAGGATGAGGAGAAGGCGGGGTCGATGTGGCGCTCGAACTCCTCGCGCCGCGGATACGACCGCGCGAACGTCCTGGGCGACATGCGCGCGTCCTTGGCGGGATAGAGGGCGCCGCCCGCGTCCACCGCGATCCGTTCCAGGTGGAGGTAGAGTGCGTACGTCTCGGCGCCGCGGTTGGGCAGGTCGACGGCGAGCGTGAATCCCGGGCGCGGAAAGGAGAGGATGCCCGGCGACGTCAGATCGCCGAACTTCTTCAGCACCGTGAGCGGCGAGGGCGGCGCTTCGAGCATGAGGGCGGCGAACGCCTCCCGGGTCGGGACCACGCACTGGAACTGCATGAACCCCTTCTTGCCGTAGAGGCGGTTCCACTGCGCCACGCCGTCGAGGGGAAAAAAGAACCGATCGAAGTGATCGATCCTCGAGCGCCTCCCCAGCTTCTGCGCGGCGTAATAGGCCCCGTTGAAGGCCTGCACGGTCAGGTCGTTGACCAGCGGAAGCGCGAACGGCACGCCTAGCCTGCCGCGGGGAGCGCGCTTCGGCCCCTCGGCGTGATCGCCGCGGAAGAAGATGCCGCGCGAGCGGAGCACGTCGAACCAGGCCACAGTGTACTCGCTCTTCTCGTCGCTCTCGTCGTTGAGCGTGAAGAACTCGTCGAGTGTCTTGAAGGGAATCGACTCGCTGCGCACCGCCGGACCCGGAATGCGGCGCAGCTGGATCTCCGCCCAGGTGATGAGCCCCGTGAGCCCCAGCCCTCCGACGGTGGCGGCGAACAGCTCGTCGCCCGGCGCACACTCGAGGCGTCCCGAGGATCGCAAGAGCTCGAACCGGCGCACGTGCCGGCCAAAAGATCCGGCGCGGTGGTGGTTCTTTCCGTGGATGTCGTTGGCGATCGCGCCGCCCACCGAGACGTGCTTGGTCCCCGGAACGACCGGCAGGAACCATCCCCGCGGCGCCGCCAGCGCGAGCACCTCTCCCAGCGTGATCCCCGCCTCGCAGCGCAGGACGCCGCTCACGGCGTCGAAGGAGATGAAGCGGTCGAGAAGGCCCGTCGGGATGAGCGCGCCGCCGTCGTTCAGGCAGCAATCACCGTAGCTGCGCCCCTGGCCGTACGCGAGCAGCGGCCGCTGGGACGGCAACGTTTGGTCGCGCCAGACGACGGGCGCTTCAGCGAGGTGGTTGGCGGGCGGGTAGCGGCCCCAGGACCCGAGCACGGGTCCCGTTTATCACGCTGCTGCGCGAATGGGCTCCGGATACGTCGCGCGCTGCGGCGTGCGGATGGTCACGATGCGTGCGGCGGCGAGGAGCCTGAGGACCTGCCAGCCCGGGTCGATCTCGAACCAGCGCGCGGCGAAGTCGGGGCTCGCGCCGTACTTGTGGTGGTTGTTCTGGAACAACTCGCCCATGGTGACGAAGTCGAAGGGCAGCGTGTTGCGGCTTTTGTCGCCGTTATCGAAATTCTGATAGCCGTACTTGTGGCCGCACCAGTTGACGAAGGCGCCGTGGATGGGGCCGAGGACGAAGTGGACCGGCAGCATGAAGGCGACCTGCCACCAGTGGGTGGCGAAAACGAAATAGAAACTGCTGTAGAGCACCGCCCAGAGGACGCGCATGGCCCAGCTCTGGCCGAGCGTCTGATCGATGAGCTTCCACTCCGGGTAGTCGCCCAGGAAGCGCGCCTCGGGCTCGCGGCGGTAGTGCGCGTAGTCGTCGTAGCGCTTCTTGGTCCGCCACATCATCGCCAGCGCGTTCTGGTGGAAGCCGGGCGCGTGCGGGTCGCGCTCCGTGTCGGAGAAAGCGTGGTGCTCGCGGTGGAGGATGGCGTAGCCGCGCGGCGACAGATATGACGACCCCTGCACCAGCCAGGTGAGGAAATGGAGTACGCGCTCGGTGCGCGGGCCCATCGTGTACATCTTGTGGGCCGCGTAACGGTGCTGGAACAGGCTCTGGAAGAGGACGCTAAGGAGCCAGTGTGAGATGAAGAAAGCGTAGACCAATGGTTCCTCCGGGAGAGCGCCCAGAGTAACCAACGCGTGTCACGCCTCTGTCATGAAGCCTGGATCTGCGGACCCGGCACCGGGCCGCGCTCGAGCTCGCGGTAGCGTTCCCACGCTTGCTCGGTGGGCCCGTCGAAGGCCAGGCGGCCGTGATGGAGCACGGCCGCTCGCGGGCACAGCTCGCGGGCGCCCTCGAAACTGTGCGAGACGTAGCAAAAGGTCACCCCCGCCCTGCGGAAGTCGCGGATGCGCGCCTTGCATTTCTCCTGGAAGCGCTCGTCGCCCACCGCCAGCACCTCGTCGACGATGAGCAGGTCGGGTTCGACGTCCTGGGCGATGGCGAAGCCGAGGCGCGCGTACATGCCCGAGCTGTAGTTCTTGATGGGCATGTCGATGAAATCGCCCAGCTCGCTGAAAGCGACGATGCGGTCGAACTTGCCTTCGATCTGCTTGTGCGAGAAGCCCATCAATGCGCCGTTCAAATAGATGTTGTCGCGGCCCGACAATTCCGCATCGAACCCCGCACCCAGCTCGATCATGGGGCTGATGCGGCCTTGAACCAGCGCCTCGCCCTCGCTGGGCTGCAATACCCCGGCAATGGTCTTCAACAAGGTGCTTTTCCCACTGCCATTATGGCCGACCAACGCGATGGATTCGCCGGGGGCGATGTTCAGGGTGACGTGACGCAGCGCCCAGAAGATTTCCGCCGAGCGGAGGTGGCGGAAACCCTGCACCACCGCCTCCTTCAGCGTGGTGACCTTCTCGCGATAGAGCCGGTAGGAGATACCGACGTCGCGGATGCGGATTTCCCCGTTTCTCATAGGTAATGGATATGCCGGGGCGAGAGGCGCTGGAAGACGACAAACCCCACCAGGAGCGCCAGCGCCGAGGCGCCGGAAGCAAGCAGGACGGTATGCAGATCCGGCAGCCGCCCATAGAAGACCGGCTCGCGGACCAATGCCAGGAGATATGTCAGCGGATTGGTCTTCAAGAAAACCCTGAAGAAGCGAAACCACCAATTCTGGTGCTCGCCCAGCATGTGCAGGTCGTAGAGCACGGGCGAGAGATACATGAGCATCTGCAGCAGCACTTCGGTGAGGTGCTTCACGTCGCGGAAGAAGACCGTTGCGGTGGCGAAGAGCAGCGTCACGCCGCTGGTGAAGATGGTGAGGATGAGCATCGCCACTGGCAAGAAGAACAGCGCCGCGGTGAACGGCTGTTTCAATGCCGCCATCAACAGGACCAGCGGCACCATCGAGAGCGTGAAGTTCACCAGATTCGACCCGACCACCGAGAGCGGAAAGACGGCCTGCGGCAGCCGCACCTTGCGGATCAAATCCTGGTTGGAAAGGACGGAATTCAGTCCCTGCATCAGTGAGGTGCTGAAGAAGAGCCAGGGCAACAGCGCCGAGAGCAGGAAAACGGAGAAGTTGGGCAGGCTGGAGGGCATGATGGTGGTGAAGACCACCGTGTAGACCACCATGAGGAGGAGCGGGTTGAGCATCGTCCAGAGCAGGCCGAGGACGCTGCGCTTGTAGCGGACCTTCAGCTCGCGCACCACCAGCAGGCCGATGAGCTGGCGGAAGTCGTAGAGCTCGCGCAGCGCCGACTTGCGCGCCGCCGGACGTTCGGCCGGGGCCACCGGCGTGGTCAGCTCCATCGCCTTCACGCGCGCCTCTCCGCGATGAAGCGATCCAGCGCCTGGTCGAGCGGCAGCGGCACGTCCTCGCCCAGCAGCTTGCGCACCTTGTCGACGCGCAGCCCGCAGCGCAGCGGGCGCGGGGCCAGCAATTGCGCGTCCGCCGTCCGCACCGGGACGACGAGGCCCTCGTCGGCGCCCAGCTTGCGCGCCAGCGCCCGGCAGAACTCGACCCGCGAGACCACCGAGGCGCCGGCGCAGTGGAAGATGCCCTGCTGGCCGGAGCGGGCGACGCCGAGGACCATCTCCGCGCCATTGTCGGCCAGGGTCGGCGAGACGAGCTGGTCCTGGAAGGCCTTGACGGCCTTTCCCGAAGCGAGGTTCTCGAATGTGGAGCTGGCGAAGGTCCGCTTGGAGCCGCGCCGCCCGCTGTAGACCACCGCCAGCCTGCACACGGCGCGGTCGGCCGCGAGCGACAGCGCCGCCTCCTCGCCGGCGCGCTTGGAGCGCGCATAGACGCCGCGCGGGTTGGGCGCGTCGTCTTCGCCATAGGGACCGCGCTCGCCGTCGAATACATAGTCGGTGGACAAGGCGATCAATCGCGCTCCAACGCTGCGGCAAGCCGCCGCGCATTCCTCGACGGCGCGCAGGTTGAGCGCCCAGGCCCCCGCCGGATCCTCTTCGCAACCGTCGACGTCGGTCATGCCGGCGGCGTGGAGAACCGAGCGCGGGCGCAGCGATTCGATCCATTCGCCCAGCTTTCCCGCATTGCGCAGGTCCAGCTCGACGTACTCGACCCCGCGCAACCCGTCGCGCCGCGGCCCGCGCCCCGTCGCCGCCACGCGCTCGCCCGCCGCGGCGAGCCGCTCCACCAGCCGGCTGCCCACGAGCCCATTCGCGCCGGTCACCAGCGTGGTCATCGAGCCCCGTAGTTGCGCTCGTAGTACGTCCGATACTCGCCGGTGCGGACCCGCTCCCACCAGCCGCGGTTCTGCACGTACCAGTCGACGGTCTGCGCCAGCCCGTCGGAGAAGGCGATGCGCGGGGTCCAGCCCAGCTCGGCGCGGACCTTCGCCGCGTCGATGGCGTAGCGGCGGTCGTGGCCGGGGCGGTCCTTGACGTGCTCGATCAGCTCGCGCGGCTTGCCCAATATCTCCAACAGTCTGGTCACTATCTGGATATTGGACCATTCATTGTCGGAGCCGATGTTGTAGACCTCGCCGGCCGAGCCCTTCTCCAATGCGCCCAGCAGCGCGCGGCAGTGGTCCTCGACGTGGATCCAGTCGCGCACCTGCATTCCGTCGCCGTAGACGGGCAGCCGGCGCCCTTCGAGAGCATTGGCGATCATCAAGGGAATGAGCTTCTCGGGAAATTGATAGGCGCCGTAGTTGTTGGAACAACGCGTGACGATCACGTCCATGCCAAAGGTATGGCCATAGGCCAGCGCCAGCAGATCAGCGGCCGTCTTCGAGGCCGAATACGGGCTGGAAGGTTTGAGGGGCGAAGTTTCGCAAAACTTTCCCGTCGCGCCCAGCGAGCCGTACACCTCGTCGGTGCTCACCTGCACGAAGCGCTTCACGCGCGCATGGCGCGCCGCCTCGAGCAGCACCTGCGTGCCCGACACGTTCGTCTCGATGAAGATGCCCGGCCCGAGGATGCTGCGGTCGACGTGGCTCTCGGCGGCGAGGTTGATGATCGCTTCGACGCCGTGGATGCGCAGGAGGTGCTCGACCAGCTCGGCGTTGGTGATGTCGCCGCGCACGAACACGTGGCGGGAATCGTCGCGCAGGTCGGCGAGCGACTCGGCGTTGCCCGCATAGGTCAACTTGTCGAGGTTGACCACGGTCCAGTCGAGCCGCTCGCGCAGCAGCAGCCGGACGAAGTTGCTGCCGATGAACCCTGCCCCGCCGGTGACGAGGACTGCTTTCACTGGTCCACCAGGTCGCTGGCGGCGCGCAGCGAATCGAAGGTGCCCGCGTCGGTCCACCAGCCCTGCAGACGATCGCACTCCAGCGTCCCGGCGCGCAGGTACTGGTTGTTCACGTCGGTGATCTCCAGCTCGCCGCGCCCGCTGGGCTTGAGGCCGTGGATGATCTGGAACACCTGCGCGTCGTAGAAATAGATCCCCACCACCGCCAGGTCGCTCTTCGGCTCCTTGGGCTTCTCGACGATGCGCACCACGCGCGACCCTTCCACGTCGGCGACGCCGTAGCGCTGCGGATCCGGCACCTGCTTGAGCAGGAGCCGCGCGCCGCGCCCCTGTTCGCGGAAGGTGCGCACGTGCGGCGCGATCGAGTCCTGGAAGATGTTGTCGCCGAGGATGACGCACATCAGGTCGTCGTGAACGAAGTTCTCGGCCAGCCCCAGCGCCTGGGCGATGCCGCCCGCCTCGTCCTGCACCTTGTAGGTGAAGCGGCAGCCGAAGTCCTTGCCCGAGCCGAGCAGGTTGACCACGTCGCCCATGTGGTCGACGCCGGTGACGATGAGGATTTCGTCGATGCCCGCCTCGGTGAGCTTCTTCACCGGGTGGAAGATCATCGGCTCGCGGCCCACCGGCAGCAGGTGCTTGTTGGTCACCTTGGTCAGCGGAAAGAGCCGCGATCCGGTGCCGCCGGCGAGAATGATGCCCTTCATCGGAAAGCCTCTCCCTGCCGCGACGCGGCGCGCGTTTTGTGCCAGAAAGATCGAGTAGTGCCAAGGGGGACCGCGTCCGGCCCCGCGTGGTCACCTCTGCCAGAACGCTACCACCGCGACGAGCGAGCTGGCCATCGACGGCATGTCGGCGGCCAGCCACGGGGGAAGCGTCCCGGTGGAAGAGATCGCATGGGCCACCACCGACACCGCCCACAGCACCATGGTGAGCGCGATGCCCACCGCCACCGCGCCGGCGAGCGGCATGCGCCGGCGCGGCCGCTGCCGCTGCAGCCTGAGGGTGAGCCCCACTGCGGCCAGCGCGGCCGGGATGACTTGCAGAGGCAGCGCCACCCGCTCGGCCAGCGCCAGCTCGTACTCGCGTGCCCTCCGGCCCACCTGCTCCCGCCGCCGCATCTGCTCGCGCAGCTGCCGCCAGGGGAGCTGGCGGGGCCGGCCGCTGCTCAGCTCGAGGTCCGCGGCGCTCTCGGGAAAGCTCTCCTCCATCAGATCCGCGCGGCGCTCCTCGATGGCGCCGCCCGGCTCGGTCGACAGGGCGTACTTCGTTTCCACCGCGTCGTAGAGGCGCCAGCGGGTATCGGATTTGCCCGCCTGTGGCGGCTGCCCGTCGACGGCAGGGCCGGCTGCTCCGGCCACCGGCTCGAGCCGCCTCGCCTCGATGCGGCGGGCGAGCCGGAAGGGCGGCGCGATCTCCAGCACCGTCGCTGGCTCCCACCCGCCGTCGTGCGGCGTGCCGAGGTGGAAGATGCGGTTGTTCCTGCCGCGCAGCCAGGACGAGACCGAGTGGTAGGAGCTCCAGTCGCCCCAGCGGTTGAAACGCTTGACCTGGATCTCCTCGGCGCGCGCGTCGGCGCGCACGACGACCTTCTCGCCCAGCCAGAAGAGCCCGAAGCCGAGCGCGGCCGAGAACGCCGCCACGGGCAGCGCCAGCCGCAGCGGCGGGACCCCGAGCGCGAAGAGTCCGGTCAACTCCCCGCGCCGCGAGAGCTGCGTGACGAGTAGCGCCGAGGCGATGATCAGCGCGGCGGGGGCCAGCTCGTACGCCACCACCGCCCCTTTATAGAGGTACAGCTCGGCGGCGGCCTTTCCCCAGGCCCTGCCGGTGAAGCTGTGGGCGCGGTCGGCAAAATCGATGACCAGATAGAGCAACACCACGCCGCCCAGCGTCGCGGCGAAGAGCCGGCCCAGCTCGCGCAGGAGCAGCCGGTCCATCTGACCGAGGATCTTCACTCGTGCGCCGCGATGTCGGAGCGGCTCTGCATCCCGGCGAAGGAGATGCGCGAGAGCGCTCCGTAGGCGCGCGCCCGCGCCTGCGCCGGACCGGACCCGAGGGCCGCGACGGTGAGCACGCGGCCGCCGCCGGTGACCAGCCGCCCGCCGTGGAGGCGGGTGCCGGCGTGCAGCACCCAGAGATCGTCGCCCTCTTCGAGGGCGTCGAGCCCGCGGATCTCGTCGAGCGCGCGCGGCGTGCCGGGATACCCGTGCGCCGCCGCGACGACGGCGACGGAGGTGCGCGAGTCCCAGACGGGTTTCTGACCGACGAGGCGACCCTGGGCGGCGGCGAGGAAGAGCGGCAGCGGGTCGGAGCGCAGCTTGAGCAGAATCGCCTGCGCTTCCGGGTCGCCCAGGCGGCAGTTGAACTCGAGCACGCTGGGTCCCCGCGGCGTGAGCATGAGCCCCGCGTAGAGCGCGCCCACGAAGGGCGTCCCGCGCCGCGCCAGCTCGCGCACCGTGGGCCGAAGCACATCTCGTACGATCTGCTCGATCAGCTCCGGCGTCGCGTCCGAGGGAGGGCTGACCGCGCCCATGCCGCCGGTGTTGGGGCCCTTGTCGCCGTCGAGCAGCCGCTTGTGGTCGCGCGCCGGCGGCAGCGGCACGACGTGCTCGCCGTCGCAGAGCGCGATGACCGACATCTCGGGGCCCTCGAGCCGCTGCTCGATGAGCAGCTTTGCTCCGGGGCGCCAGAGGTCCTCGACCGCCGCCGCGGCCTGCGCGCCGTCGTCGGCGACGATGACGCCCTTCCCCGCCGCCAGCCCGTCGAGCTTCACCACGCTTGCGCCCGTGAAACGCGCGTGCTCGCGCGCCGAGGCGGGATCCTCGAACACCGCCGCGTCGGGAGTGGCGACGCCGGCGGCGCGCATCACCTCCTTGGCGAAGGCTTTCGACGCCTCGATACGCGCCGCGCCCGCCGAAGGACCGAAGCAGGCTACGCGCCGCTGCGCCATGAGATCGGCGAACCCCTCGGCGAGCGGCGCTTCCGGGCCGACGACGACCAGGTCGGGACGTTCCGCCAGGGCGGCCGCGGCGAGAGCGGCGGCGCCCGAGCCTTGCGCCGGCGCGCAGCGCGCCTCGCGCGCGATGCCGGGATTTCCCGGGATCGCCACCAGCTCCGCTTCGGAGCGCCGCAGCGCGCGCACCAGGGCGTGCTCGCGCGCCCCCGAGCCTATGACGACGACTTTCGCCATTCAGTGCCTGAAGTGCCGCACGGCGGTGAAGACCATGGCGATGCCCACCTTGTCGGCCGCGGCGATCACTTCGTCGTCGCGCACCGACCCGCCGGGCTGCGCGACGGCCGTGATGCCGGCCGCGGCGGCCGCCTCGACCCCGTCGGGAAAGGGGAAGAATGCGTCGGAGGCGAGCGCCGACCCGCGCGCCTTCGCGCCGGCCCGCTCCGCCGCGATGCGCACCGAGTCGACGCGGTTGGTCTGGCCCATGCCGATCCCCACGGTCACGTCACGGTGCGCGAGAACGATGGCGTTGGACTTGACGTACTTGACCACCGACCAGGCGAAAGCCAGCGCTTCCAGCTCCTCGGGGCTAGGTGAGCGCTTGCTGACCAACTTCCACCCGCGCGGGTCCGCCTCGGCCAGGTCGCGCGTCTGCACCAGGAGCCCGCCGGGGATGCTGCGCAGCTCGCGCGGGTCCAGCGTCCACGCGTCGCGGCCCTCGGCGAGGAGCGGCAGCTCGAGCAGGCGGAGCGACTTCTTCCCTTTGAGGGCTTCGAGGGCGGCCTTGTCGAACCCCGGCGCGATCACCGCCTCGAGAAACGTCTCGGCCAGCGCCGCGCCGGTGGGCGCATCCACTTCGTGGGAGAGAGCGACGATCCCGCCGAACGCGCTCACCGGATCGGCGTCGCGCGCCATCTTGTACGCATCGAGGATGCTCGCGGAACGCGCCACGCCGCAAGGGTTGGTGTGCTTCACCACCACGGCGATTGCGGGTCCTTTCGCGCCCTGCGCGTGCTCCTTGAGGATCTCGAGCGCGGCCGAGCCGTCGAGCAGGTTGTTGTAGGAGAGCTCCTTGCCCTGCAGCTGCCTGGCCGAGGCCAGCGTCGGCTCATGAGGCTGCGGCACGGCGGCATAGAAGGCGGCCCGCTGGTGCGGGTTCTCGCCGTAGCGCAGCGCCTGCACGCGCCGGTACTCGGGCATCGGTGGCGCCTCCGCAAACGAGTCACCGGAGGTCTTGCCGATCTGCTCCGCCAGCCACCCGGCGATGGCCGAGTCGTACGAGGCGGTGTGCGCGTAGGCGCGCGCTTGCAGCCTGCGGCGCGTGCTCTCGTGCACCTCGCGCTTCTGCTGCAGCTCGGCCAGGACCATCCCGTAGTCGACCGGGTCGACCACCACGGTGACGTACTCGGCGTTCTTGGCGGCGGAGCGGATCATCGAGGGTCCGCCGATGTCGATGTTCTCGATCACCTCCTCGAAGGGAAGGCCCTTCGCCACCGCCTCGCGGAACGGATAGAGGTTGACGGCGACGAGATCGATGGGCAGGACGCCCTGCGCCTGCATGTCGGCCTGGTGGGAGGCGAGGTTGCGGCGCGCCAGAAGGCCGCCGTGGATTTTCGGGTGCAGCGTCTTCACGCGACCGCCCAGCATCTCCGGCGCGCCCGTGAAGTCCTGCACCTGCACGACCTTGACGCCTTCCTGCGCCAGGAGCGAGGCGGTGCCGCCCGTGGAGAGGATCTCGATGCCCAGGGCGGCGAGTCCCCGGGCGAACTCGACGATGCCCGTCTTGTCGGCGACGGAGAGCAGAGCGCGCGCCACGGTCATTTGGCGTCCATACCACAAGCCGACTATTCGTCGTCGTCGGCGTCGATCTCCGCCTGGGTGCGCGGCTCATCGTCGGCGATGACGCGCAGCTTGGAGAGCCCGCGCATCTCCAGCTGGCGCACGCGCTCGCGGGTGAGGTTCATGATCACGCCCACCTCCTCGAGCGTGATGCCGGCGCGGTCGGCCACGTCCAGCGCGCACGTCTCGGCCAGCTCCCAAAGCTCCTTGTCGGGGAAGTTCATCTTCACCGATCCGGTGCGCGGGTTGACGTCGACGTAGAGGTTGTACTTGCAAGAGACGTACGGGCAGGGCCGCTGTCCCTCGGCGCACTCGCCGCGGACCTTGGGGCGCGTCGCGTCCAGCTCGGCCATCAGGGCCTGCAGCTCCGGATCGATCCCGCCTGACGCCGCCTGCTGGCGGAACATGCGCGCCATCTCCTTCCGGCTCATGGTGCGCGCACGCTGCCGCGGCTTGTCGCTTTCGGCGTCGGCGGGCGGCTCGTCGGGAACGACGGGCAGGATGTTCCTCTTCGGCTCGCTCATGAGCTTGACCCCTTCCCGGGTTCTTCCTTTGCGGTGATTTCGGAGACCGTGCGCTCGACGTCCTTGACGAACTGGTCGGCGCGATGGCGCGTCTCGGAGAGGAGCCGCTCCAGCTCCTTGCGCCGCGACGGTTTCACTTCTGCCTTTTCCGCCAGCGACTTGTCCAGCGCGGCGAACAATTCGTCGAGCGACCGCTCGATGCCGTCGAGTTGGCCGCGGAAGAAGATGAACGAGCGCCGGATGTCCTCCAGCGTCATCCCTTCGTCCATGAGAGATTTGATCAAGTGGATGCGGCGCACCGCGCTGGAGGGGTAGAGGCCGCGCGAGCCGCGGTGCTTGCCCTTCTCGCCGACGCGGCGGCTGCGCGGGAGCAGGCCGAGCTGCACGTATTTGCGGAACGTCGCCTGGGCGAGCTTCACGCCGCGCGGGATGAAGAACTCGACGATCTGGCCGGCGCTGATGCCCTGCGGGAACTGCTGCTCCAGCGCGTCGAATTCGTCGGCTTCGCGCTGCGCCATTCTCGGTTCCCTCGCCGATCGCGCTTCAGTGGCATCGCATGAATGCATTCGCACAAGTAGCGTATCTTGAGTAGCGTGTCAAACTAATGCCGTCCGGAGACTTCCGGCCGACTACTCGCTCAAGTCGATGTCGAGGTCGTGCTCGACGTTGTCCTTGACCAGCACTTCCGCGGCGCGCCAGTGCTCGAGGCGGGGCGAGCCGACGCGGACCGAGTGTTGCCCTGCCGGCAACTGGACGCGCAGCGGGGTCAGACCGCGCAGCGTACCGTCGACGTAGACCTCCGCCTCGCTCGGCCGGCTCGTGACCCGCAACTCGCCGTGCGCCGGTGCCGGCGCGCCGATGACCGACTGGAACGGCGTGCGGATGCCCCTCCGCGCCGACCAGACCAACGCCAGCGCCGCCAGCACGGCCACCGCGCCGATGGCTCCCAGGACCTTCCACATCCGCCGGGGCGGCGGCGGGACAGCTGCGAACATCTTCGCCGGTGGCGGGGTCGAGGCCGCGCGCGGCCGAGCGACCGGCTTCCCCGGCGGCGGCGTGTCGAAACGCGGCGGCGTCGAGCCCGGGCTGGTCTGCCGCCAGACGAGGGCGTCGGGCACGTGCTCGCCCATCCACCGCGCCAACTCGCGATCCGCATCCGACGGGGGCGGGCAGGCGCGCACCAGCGCCGACGCCATTTCCGAGGCGCTCGAGTAACGATCGCGCGGCTTCTCCGCGGTCGCCCGCGAGAGCACCTCGCGCAGCGCCGGCCCGCAATTCACGTCAGCCGCCTCGGAGACGACGCGCCCGAGAGAAAAAATGTCGGCCTGCGGCCCCACCGGCTTCCCCAGCGCCTGCTCCGGCGCCATGTACCCGAGCTTGCCCTTGGGGCCCGTTCCGGGCTGCGTCACGTCGGTATTTCCGGACGCCCGCGCCACGCCGAAGTCGCCCAGGTAGACCGCTCCGGATCGCGAGAGCAGCACGTTGTCGGGCGCGACGTCGCGGTGCACGACCCCGAGCGGCTGTCCATCGCGACCGACGGCCGTATGCGCCGCGTGCAGCGCGTGCGCGACCTGCGTGCCGATGTGCGCCGCCAGCTCCTGGGGAAGGCACGCGCCGTTGGCGCGCGCCAGCTTGAGCACGGTGCGGAGGGACGCGCCGTCGACGTAGTCGATGACGAAGACCGGCCCCCATTCCTCCGTCTCGAGGTAGTCGATGGCCGCCAGGATGGCCGGGTGGTGCAGCATCCCGACGACGCGGGCTTCGTCCGCCAGCATGGAGGCGAGGCGCTCGTCGCCGCGGCGCTCCGGCGCCAGCACCTTGAGCACCACGTGCCGCCGGAAGGCCCCTGCCCCTTCCATGTCGGCTAGCCACACCTCGCCCATGCCGCCCAGCCCGAGGCGGTCCTCGAGGATATACCTCCCGCCGATGCGCTCGCCCGGCCGCAGCTCGCTCAAGCGGACCCTCTCAGGGTTCGTTCCCTTGACAGCCCCCTCTGGGTACTTACTGTACCGCCGCACCGCGGCGGAGCGATCGCGGGCGAGGAGATTTCGAAACTCATGAAGAAGATCATCGGCATCGACCTCGGGACGACGAACTCGGTGGTGGCCATCATGGAAGGCCGCGACCCGAAGGTCCTCGAGAACGAAGAGGGTAACCGCCTTACGCCTTCTGTCGTCGGTTTCACCAAGGAAGGCGAGATTCTCGTGGGGCAGGTCGCGCGGCGCCAGGCCATCACCAACCCTGAGAACACGGTCTACTCCATCAAGCGCTTCATGGGCCGCAAGTTCGAAGAGACGGCCGACGAGCGCAAGCGCGTCCCCTATAAGGTGGTGAAGGCCCCTAACGGCGACGCAGTGATCGACATCGCCGGCAAGCAGTGGACCCCGCCGGAGATCTCCGCCAAAATCTTACAGAAACTGAAGCGGGCGGCGGAGAACTACCTCGGCGAGACGGTGACCGAGGCGGTCATCACCGTGCCGGCGTACTTCAACGACGCCCAGCGGCAAGCCACCAAGGACGCCGGCAAGATCGCCGGCCTCGAGGTGCGGCGCATCATCAACGAGCCCACCGCGGCCGCGCTCGCCTACGGCCTCGACAAGAAGAAGGACGAGATCGTCGCCGTCTTCGACTACGGCGGCGGCACCTTCGACATCTCGGTGCTCGAGGTGGGCGAGAACGTCGTCGAAGTGGTCGCCACCAACGGCGACACGCACCTCGGCGGCGACGACATGGATCAGCGCATCATGGAGTGGCTGATCGACGAGTTCAAGAAGGAGACGAGCATCGACGTCTCCAAGGACAAGATGGTCCTGCAGCGCCTGAAGGAGGCATCGGAGAAGGCCAAGATCGAGCTCTCCAGCGTGATGGAGACGGAGATCAACCTGCCCTTCCTCACGGCCGATCAGACGGGCCCCAAACATCTGGTGAAGAAGCTGTCGCGCTCGAAGTTCGAGCAGATGTGCGACGATCTTTTCCAGCGCGCCCTCGAGCCGACCAAGAAGTGCCTCGCCGACTCGAAGAAGAACCCCAAGGAGATCGACGAGATCATCCTGGTGGGCGGCGCAACGCGCGTGCCCAAGCTGCAGCAGATCGTCAAGGACTTCTTCGGCAAGGAGCCCAACCGCTCCGTCAACCCGGATGAAGTGGTGGCCATCGGCGCGGCCGTCCAGGGCGGCGTGCTGACCGGCGAGGTGAAGGACATCCTGCTCCTCGACGTGACGCCACTGTCGCTCTCCATCGAGACGCTGGGCGGAGTGGCCACGCCGCTCATCCCGCGCAACACCACCATCCCGACCAAGAAGTCGGAGGTGTTCTCGACGGCTGCCGACGGCCAGACCAGCGTGGAGGTGCACGTGCTCCAGGGCGAGCGGCCCATGGCGCGCGACAACAAGACGCTGGGGCGGTTCCATCTCGACGGCATCCCGCCGGCCCCTCGCGGCGTGCCGCAGATCGAGGTCACCTTCGACATCGACGCCAACGGAATCGTGCACGTGATGGCGAAGGACCGCGCCACTGGCAAGGAAAACAAGATCGCCATCACCGCCAGCTCCGGCATGAGCAAAGAGGACGTGGAGAAGGCGGTCAAGGAGGCGCAGTCGCACGAGGCCGAGGACAAGGAGCGGCGCGAGGAGATCGAGGCGCGCAACCACGCCGACAACCTCGCCTACGCCACCGAGAAGAGCCTCAAGGAGCTGGGCGACAAGATTCCAGCGTCGACGAAGTCCGACCTGGAGGCGAAGATCAAGGCGGTGCGCGACGCGCTCAACGGCACCGACGTCGGCGCGGTGAAGAGCGCGGCCGAAACGCTCATGCAGGCCTCGCATCGCATGGCTGAAGAGGCGTACAAGGCGGCTGGAGCGGCAGGCGGCGGGCCGGGCGGCCCGGGCCCTGAGGCGGGTCCACAGCCGGAAGGACAGGCCGGCGCCGCGCCGAAGAAGGATGATGTGGTGGACGCTGAATTCGAGGAGCAGAAGTAACGTCCAAGCCAGCAATCCGCGCGTGGCGTCAATCGTCCGTGCGGCCAGAAAGGCGGGGCCCACTCCCCCCGGGCTCCGCCTTTCGTTTTTGTCCCTCCGGCGGTTTGATTCGACCGCTGTACCTTTCGTGCAGCGCTGTTCGATCCGGCGCTCCGCGCCTCCACCAGTGGGGCGACTGGCGTCTCCCCCCGGGACCCCCCACGCCGTAGCGCAGAAACCCGAACCGGATCCGGAACCAGAACCAAAACCAGAACCAGAACGAAAACCAGAACCAGAACGAGAACGAACGCCGGCATGAAGATCGTCACGTGGAACGTGAATGGTATTCGCGCCCGCGCGGGAGAGGTGGCGCAATGGGTTTCGCGCGAACAGCCGGACGTCATCTGCCTCCAGGAAATCAAAGCCTCGCCTGAGCACATCCCGCAGGAGATCAGCGCCCTCCCCGAGTACTGGAGCTTCTGGCACGGCCACAAAGGGTACTCGGGCGTCTCGATGCTGTTGCGCCGCGAGACCTTCCCGGGCAGGCCGCACTTTTCGCATCCCGAGTTCGATCACGAGACCCGCATCGTGAGCGCGCGGGCCGGGGATTTCGAGGTGGCCTCCATCTACGTTCCAAATGGCGGCAAGGACTTCCAGGCGAAGCTCAAGTTCCTCGAGGCCATGGAGCGCCACGCCGCGCAGGCGCAGGAGCGCGGCACGCGGCTCGTCCTCTGCGGCGACCTGAACGTCGCGCGCGAGGAGCGCGACGTGCACCCCACGCTGCGGAAGCCCGACCAGATCGGCCAGACGCCGCACGAGCGCGCGCTGCTGGAGCGGATCATCGCGCGCGGGCTCGCCGACCTGCTGCGCAAGTTCGCGCCCGACGACGACCGGCTCTTCACCTGGTGGGCGCCATGGCGGAACCTGAAGCAGAAGAACATCGGCTGGCGCCTCGATTTCGTGCTGGCCAGCGAGCGCATTCCCGCCGCCTCGTGCAAGAGCTTCCGCGAGTTCGGCACCAGCGATCACGCGCCGGTGCAGGCCGTGATCGACCCCGGCCCGCTCGTGTATCAGCCGGCACCCGAGCCGGAAAAAACCGCCGAGCCGGAAAAGCCGCCCGTGGGTCAGCTCACCTTGATCTGAGGTCAGCTCACTTTGAGCGGCGGCCCCAACAGTGGGCCCGGCTCCGCGCTCGCCGGAGTGGCGGGCGCTTCCAGGAGCGTGGTGCGCACGTCCTTGTCGAGCGAGAGCACGATGGACTCCAGCCGCTGCACGCGCGCCTCCAGCGCCTTGGCGTGCTCCTCGTTCCAGCGCCGCGACTCGGCCGCGAGCTGCAGCTCGCGCTCCCTGAGCTTGAACCACTTGCTGACGAAGACGAGCGCCACCGGGAAGCTGAAGGTGACCACGATGGCGACGATGGGGATGAGAATCTCGTAATTCATGAGCTCCTCTCATTACGCAGCAGCACCGTGACCTTTTCAAGTGCCGGAGCGTATTCCGGCGAAAAGGAGCCCCACATGCTCATTCTCGCCCTCATCGCCGCCGCCGCCCTGAAGGTCGATCCCGACGCGGGAAACAACAAGTTCAACGCCACCTTCGATGCGCCGCTGGGCGAGCGCATCAATGCCGTCAGCGCCTCGGTGGGCTGCGAGGTCTCTTACGACGAGAAGTCCGGGACCGCCGCGGGCACGTGCTCGGTGCCGCTCACGTCGATCATGGTCGACAGCGAGCCCACCAAGAGCGAGCACTTCCAGCAGTGGGTCACCAACAAGAAGAGCAATCCCAAGGACTGCAAGATCGAGGCGAAGTTCGAGGGCGTGAAAGTCTCGCCCCCCGCGCTCTCCGCCGAGCCGTCGAAGATCTCCGGCGAGGCCGCCTTCAAGGTGTGCGGCCGCTCGCGCAGCGACGGCGGCAAGGAGAAGCTGGAGGGCAACGCCATGATGCTTCCCGACGGGCGGATCCGCATCCGCGCCCACGTCGACAAGTTCAACCGCGACAAGTACCGCATCGGCCCCAAGTACACCGACGGCTGGCTCTCGCGCGTGCAGCAGCTCGCGTCGGTGGTCTCCGAGGAGGGGACCGTCGACATCTCGGTCTTTGCAAAGCAGGCCGAAACCAAGTCGGCCACCAAGCCGTAATCCTCGCAGTACCTCCCAAGGAGCAGAAAACCATGTCGATGAAGAACGCATTGATCGCTTCCGCCGTCGCCTCCCTCTTCCTCGCCGGCGCGGCCCAGGCCAAGGCCAAGGCGGGCAAGAAGTCCACCGGCGTGGTGAAGTGTGCCGGCATCAACGAGTGCAAGGGCCACGGTTCGTGCTCCGGCGCGGACAACTCGTGCAAGTCGAAGAACGAGTGCAAGGGCAAGGGCTGGGAAGAGGCCAAGTCCGCCAAGGAGTGCACGGACAAGGGCGGCACGGTCCTCGCGGCCAAGTAGCGATGGCATTCGCGCGCCTCGACCTGGGACACGGCATCGGCCTGCGCTCCAAGCACTACGGGCGCGCGCTGGAAGAGAAGCTGCCCGTGGACTGGGTCGAGGCGATCAGCGAAAACCATCTCGCTCCCGGCGGCCGGCCCAACGCCGTGCTCGAGAAGGTGCGGCGCGACGTGCCGGTGGTGCTGCACGGAGTGTCGCTGGCGGTCGGGTCGGTCGACCCGCTCGACGCGCGATTCTTGAGGTCCTTGCGCGAGCTGGTGCGCCGCATCGAGCCCGCCTACGTCTCCGATCATCTCTGCTGGGGGCGGCACGCCGGCCGCTACGCGCACGATCTCTTGCCCCTGCCCTACACCGAAGAGGCGCTGGCGCTGGTGATCGAGCGCGTCACGCAGGTGCAGGAAGCGCTCGGCCGGCAGATCCTGCTCGAGAACGTCTCCAGCTACCTGGCCTATCGCGACTCGACCATGTCTGAATGGGGCTTTCTCGCCGACGTCGCCGAGGGGGCCGACTGCGGCGTCCTGCTCGACGTCAACAACGTCTACGTCTCGGCGCGCAACCACGGCTACGACCCGCTCGATTACCTCGCCGGCGTCCCGCGCGAGCGCGTCGGCCAGTTCCACCTCGCCGGCCACAGCGACAAAGGCCGCTACCTCCTCGACACGCACGACGCCGAAGTGCCCGACCCGGTCTGGGACCTCTATCGCGCCGCGCTTCGCCGATTCGGACGCGTGCCGGCGCTGGTGGAATGGGACGACCACATCCCCCCGCTCGAAGACGTGATCGCGCAGAGCGAGCGCGCCCGCCGCATCGAGGCGGAGGAGCTGCGCGCGTGAACCTGGTCGAGACGCAGAGGCTCTTCTGGGAGGCGCTGCGCGGCGAGTCGCGCGACGTAGAGGCGTGCTTTCTCGGGACACCCGATCTCGGGGCCGCCGAGCGCGTGCGGATCTATTCCGACATGTTCGTCTGGCGGCAGGTCGACGCGCTCCGAGAGGACTTCCCCGAGGTGGCAGCGCGGCTGGGCGAAGATGGCTTCTTCCGGCTGGCGCGCGCGTACGTGTTGGCCCATCCCTCGGAGCACCCCGACCTGGGCCGGCTCGGCCGCCACTTCCCCGCGTTCTGCCCCGAGGACCTGCGCGACCTGGCCGCGGTGGAGTGGGCGCGCAGCGAGGTTTTCCTCGAGGCGGACCGCGCGCCCCTCGAAACTCTCGCGCTCGACCCCGACCGCTTCGCGCAAGCGCGCCTGCGGCTCATCCCCGCGCTGCGACTGAGCGGCAACACGGCCGTGTGGCGCGCGGGCTTCGAGGTCTTCGACGTGCAGCTCGAGGCTGTCGAGGCGCAGGCGCTTCGGCTGGCGCTCGAGGGCGAGCCGCTGGGGGAGATATGCGGCGCGTTCGGCGAGCCGGCCCCGGCGTTCGAAGCGCTGCAGAGCTGGCTCGCCGAAGGGTGGATCGCGGCCGTCGAGCCGGTCTAGGCCGAGGGGCCTTCCCCCTGGCGACGCAGGTGCCGGCGATCTTCGGAGCGCGGAATGAGCGCCAAGAGCCGCGCCCGCTCGTCGGGGTCCCCCGCCAGCGCGAGCGACGCCTTGGCCGCCACCAGGTCGAAGAACACCCGCAGCGCGCACTGCGCCGCGAAGAGACGCGCGTGCTCGTCGGAGACGGGCGCTCCCGTGCCGGCCAGCTTGCCCAGGTCGGCCGCGAGATCTTGCATGGTCTGCAAGTCCTCGGGGAGCAGTCCGACGTCGGCCGCCACCTCGGGATGCGCCTCTGCTCCGGCGAGGATGCGTTGCAGCGCCCGCACCACGTGCGCCTGCTGGCGAAAGCTGAACGGCTCGCCGAGGCCGAAGTCATGCGCCGCGCGCAGGCCATCGGCCCCGCGAGAAACGCGCAGCACCGCCTCGCGCACCGCCTGTGCCGTCGAGGCGGCGTCGGCGAGCAGCTCGGCCGTCTCGGGCGATCGCCCGCGCGCCGTCACGGCGGCCGCCGGCAGCGCCTGGAGGTGGTCCTCGATCTCCTGCGCGAGCTGAATCGCCGCCGCGCCGTACGACGCGGGCAGACCGCGCCGCGCCAGCTCGACCGCGTGCTCCTCGGCCGCGGCCACGACCGCGCGGGCCGCCCTGGCGTCGGCGAGCGGGTCGGAGCGGAGTCGACAGCCTCCTTCGTTGTTGCGGACGGAGCGGGCGAACAGGTCCTTGCGCGCGTCGTCGGCGGTGCGAGGGCCCTTTCCGTTTCCGGAAGCGGAGCGCGGCGCCGTTGCAGTCATTTTGCGGGCCATTGACGGCCCTCCATTGTCACAGGTGCGGTGGGCGGAGCTGGGGACTGAAGGCGGGCGCGATTCGCGCCTCGCTCAAACTGTGTCCCAAAGCCTCGGGGAAGGCAAGGAGCCCCCGCCTCATCCGTTGGCTGGCGAGTTGACCCGACCGTGGTTCCGCGCGAATTTGACCGTTCCCCCGGGAGGGTCATCCATGCCCCGCGTCGTCCGCTCCGGCCTCATTCAGTGTTCCAATGCCAAAGCCGATGGCTCCGTAAAGGAGATCCAGGAGGCGATGTTCGAAAAGCACATCCCGCATCTCGAGGAAGCGGCGCGGCGGGGCGTGCAGATCCTGTGCCTGCAGGAGATCTTCAACGGCCCCTATTTCTGCCCCGCGCAGACACCCGACTGGTACGACGCGGCCGAGCCTGTCCCCGGCCCGACGGTAGAGCGGCTGCAGAAGTTCGCGCGCCAGCACCAGATGGCGCTGATCGTTCCCGTGTATGAGCGCGAAATGGCCGGCGTTTACTACAACACTGCCGCCGTGATCGACGCCGACGGCAGCTATCTGGGCAAGTATCGCAAGAACCACATTCCGCAGACCGCGGGCTTCTGGGAAAAGTACTACTTCAAGCCGGGAAACCTGGGCTACCCGGTCTTCAAGACCCGCTACGCCACCGTGGGCGTGTACATCTGCTACGACCGGCACTTCCCCGAGGGGGCGCGCCTGCTCGGGCTGCACGGGGCTGAGATCGTCTACAACCCGAGCGCCACCGTCGCGGGGCTCTCGCAATACCTCTGGAAGCTGGAGCAGCCCGCCCACGCGGTGGCCAACGGGTACTTCATGGGCTGTATCAACCGTGTCGGGACGGAAGCGCCGTGGAACATCGGCAAGTTCTACGGGCACAGCTACTTCGTCGACCCGCGGGGGACCTTCCTCGCCGAGGGCAGCGAGGATCGCGACGAGCTGATCGTGGCCGACCTGAACCTCGACTTGATCGAGGAGGTGCGGCGGGTGTGGCAGTTTTATCGGGATCGCAGGCCGGAGTCCTACGAAGACTTGGTGAAGCAGCTTCCCTAGGGGCGGATCCGGCGCAAAAAAAATAAAAATAATTATTTTTCGATCAGTTTCTGAACAGGAGGGCCGGGAGATGCGCACGCTCGTCGAGAATGGGACCATCGTCACCGCCAGCGACACGTTTGAGGCGGATCTCCTGGTCGAGGACGAAAAGATCAGCACGCTGGGCGCCAACCTGGCCAAGGTCTACACCCAGATCGACAAGCGCATCGACGCGCGCGGCAAGTACGTCATCCCGGGCGGCATCGACGTGCACACGCACCTGGACATGCCCTTCGGGGGCACCACCAGCGCCGACGACTTCGAGTCGGGCACGCGGGCCGCGGCGCACGGCGGGACGACCACCCTCGTCGACTTCGCCATCCAGCCCCAGGGCGGAACGCTCAAGGCCGGCCTCGCGCAGTGGCACCAGAAAGCCGAAGGGAAGGCCGTCGTCGACTACGGCTTCCACATGATCGTGCGCGAGGTGAACAAGCAGGCCTTGAGCGACATGGACGACCTGGTGAAGCGCGAGGGAGTGACCAGCTTCAAGCTCTTCACCGCCTATCCCGGCGTGTTCTACGTCGACGACGCGAGCATCTTCCGCGCCCTGCGCAGGACGGGCGACAACGGCGGCCTCATCTGCATGCACGCCGAGAACGGCCCGGTCATCGATGTCCTCATCGAGGAGGCCAAGGCGCGCGGCGAGACCGCGCCGGTGTGGCACGCGCTGACCCGGCCGCCGCGCCTCGAAGGCGAAGCGGCGCACCGCGTGCTGGCGCTGGCGGAGGTGGCCAAGGTGCCGCTCTACATCGTGCACCTCAGCGCCGCCGAGGCGCTGGAGCAGGTGCGCATGGCGCGCGACCGCGGCGTCCGCGCCTACGCCGAGACGTGCCCGCAGTACCTCTTCCTCGACCACCGCAACTACCAGGAGCCGGGCTTCGAGGGCAGCAAGTACGTGATGAGCCCGCCTTTGCGCTTGCCGGGCAACGAGGAGGCGCTCTGGCGCGGGCTGCAACTCGACGATCTGCAGTGCGTCTCGACCGACCATTGCCCGTTCTGCATGAAGGAGAAAGAGCTGGGCAAAGGCGATTTCTCCAAGATCCCCAACGGCGCGCCGGGCGTGGAGACGCGGCTCTATCTCACCTTCGAGGGCGTGCGCGGCGGGAAGATCTCGCTCAACCGCTGGGTTCAGCTCAACTCGACCGCCCCGGCGAAGCTGTTCGGGCTGTACCCCAGGAAGGGCACCCTCTCCCCCGGCTCGGACGCCGATATCGTGGTGTGGGACCCCGAGAAGCGCCACACCCTCAGCGCCAGGACGCACCACATGAAGGTGGACTACAACCCCTACGAGGGCCGCGAGGTCGTTGGAGCCCCAACCATCGTCTTCTCGCGCGGCAAGCCGGTGGTCGAGAACGGCAACTTCGTCGGCCGCAAGGGCGAGGGCCGTTTCCTCAAGCGGGGCCTCACGCTGGCATAGCCCGGCGGCAGAAAAATTGCGCAATCCGCGGCCTGGGGTACGACGGAAGCAGGAGGTTTGACCATGATCCTGCTCGCCCTGCTCGTCGCCGCCGCCGCCACGCCCTCTTCGAGGATGGACTTCGACCAAAAGGGCATGATGGGGCTGTCCTTCGGTATAGGCCCGGCACCCTCGCTGCCGGGATCCACCGTCAACAACGCCGCTCCAGTCTTCGCACCCGTCGTCGGCGCAACCTACTTCATCCAGGACGGGACATCGGTCCGCGCCGAAATCGGCTTCGACGGCTTCCTCTCCTCGGGACAAGGCCCCGCGACCCTGACCCTTGGTCTGGGCGCGCGCCTCTACCAGCTGAAGCGGCACAGCGTCGCAGTCTTCCTCCAGCCCTCGGTAGTTCTGACTCGCTACCGGGTTACCGCAGTTGACGGGGCTGAAGCGCTGACGTTCGCGGGCGGCATCGGCGCCGAGTATCTGTTCACCGATCGCTTCTCGGTGGGCGGCGTCGTCGCGGTGGGCTTCACCATCGGAAACCTCGGCGGCCCGACCGGCAGCTCGACGACGACCGAGGTGAACACGTCGACTTCCGGCCTGTTCGCCAACTTCTACTTCTGAGGGGCACGGGGCTGCTCGCTTCACTCGAGCAGCCCCGTGTGAGCGACTAGCTTTGCCGCCGCTGGGACGGCTCGCGCGGTCGTCGCTCCGTGATAAAAGATCTGGAATGGACGCGAGCGAGCTGCGGCGCAAGCAGAAGGAATTCCTTTTCCCCAACGTCTCCACCTACTACGAGGAGGCGGTCGTCCTCGAGTCGGGGAAGGGCCTCACGCTCAAGGACGTCGAGGGGCGCGAGTACCTCGACTTCTTCGGGGGCATCCTTACAGTTGGGGTTGGCCACTGCCACCCGCGGGTGACCGAGGCGGTCATCGCCCAGCAGAAGAAGCTGGTGCACGTCTCGACGCTCTACCCCACCATCCCGCAGATCGAGCTGGCCGAGAAGCTGAACCAGCTCCGCCCGACGAAGGAGCCCGTCAAATCCTTCTTCACCAACTCGGGCACCGAGGCGAACGAGACGGCCGTCCAGCTCGCGAAGGTGGCCACCGGCCGCACCGATCTGGTGGCGCTGCGCCACAGCTACGGCGGGCGCGGCGCGCTGGCCGTCAACATGATGGGCAACAAGAACTACCGGCCGCTGCAGAGCGAGATCCCCGGCATCAAGCACGCCCACGCGCCTTACTGCTACCGCTGCGACTTCGGCCTCAAGTATCCCGACTGCGGCCTGGCCTGCGCCAAGGACATCAAGAACCTCATCGAGACGACGACCACGGGCCAGATCGCCGGCTTCATCGCCGAGCCGATCATGGGCGTGGGCGGATTCATCGTGCCGCCCAAGGAGTACTTCGAAGTCGCCGTGCCCATCGTGCGCAACGCCGGCGGCCTGTTCATCGCCGACGAGGTGCAGACGGCGTGGGGCCGCACCGGCGAAAAATGGTGGGGCGTGCAGCACTTCAACGTCGAACCCGACATCCTCACCAGCGCCAAGGGCATGGGCAACGGCCAGCCCGTCGCGCTCACCATGGCGCGCGCGTCGGTGGCCGACAAAGGCGTCTACAACACCATCTCTACCTTCGGCGGCGGACCGCCCAGCATGGCGGCGGCGCTGGCGACTCTCCGCGTGATCGAGGAGGAGAAGCTCCTCTTCAACTCGCAGATGATGGGCAAGGCGCTGCGCGAGGGACTGCAAGGGCTCCAAGAGAGGTTCACGGGCATCGGGGACGTGCGCGGCATGGGACTGATGCAGGCCATCGAGCTGGTCAAGGACCGCGGCACCAAGGAGCCCGACGCGCCCGGCGCGGCGCGGCTGATGGAAGCCACGCGCAAGCGGGGGCTGCTCGTCGGCAAGGGCGGCCTCTACGGCAACACGATGCGCATCGCGCCCGCGATGGTGGTCAATAGATCCCAGGTCGACGACGCGCTGCGCATCCTGGGCGAGGCGCTGGCGGAGGCGTTGCGGCAATGAAAAAGGGCGCCCTGCTCCTGATCCTCCTCTGCGCGTGCAAGAAGGAGACGCGGCCGCCGTCCCTGGGCGAGGCCGTCTCGGTCGAGCAGCCCGGCGGGTCGGCGGCGCAGCTCTTCTCGCAGGGGAGCGAGATCCCCACCAGCGCCACGGAGGGCTTCACCACCGTCAAGGACGGCGACAAGCGCATCCTCATCCACGTGCTGCGCGGCTCGGGCCGGACCGCGGAGAAGCTGCCCAGCGAGGGGTGGTGGGCCGTCGAGGGCGTGAACCCCGCCAAGGCGGGCGAGGCGCGGGTGATGGTCACGTTCGAGGTGGACGCGCAGGGTCAGCTCGCGCTCACCGCCCGCGAGGACGACCGGCGCCTGGCGGTGCGGAAGGTCGACAAAGGCGCCGGCGTGATGGCGCCGTCGCCTTTGACCGAGCCGGACGACGACGAGGACGCCGAGGAAGATCCCCAGTAGCGGTCTGCGGAAACCCGCCCAGATGCCCAACCCCATCGCCCTCGCCATCCCTTTCTTCTTCCTGCTCATGGGGGTGGAACTGCTTCTGGCGCGGCGGCGCGGCGTGAAGCTCTATCGCTTCGCCGACGTGGTGGCCGACCTGTCGTGCGGCATGACGCAGCAGATCCTGCTCGTCTTCGAGGTGGGCGCGCTGACCGCGGGATATGTCTGGCTCTACCAGCATCGCCTGGTGAGCTTCGCTCCGGGCAGCGTCTGGCCCTGGGTGATCGCGTTCATCGCGGTGGACTTCGCCTATTACTGGTGGCACCGCCTCTCCCACCGGGTGAACGTGCTCTGGGCCGTGCACGTCGTGCACCACCAGAGCGAGGACTACAACCTGGCGGTGGCGCTGCGGCAGGCCGTGCTCTCGGTGTGGACCATCTGGCCGCTCCACCTGCCCCTGGCGCTCATCGGCGTGCCGCCGGTCACTTTTCTGGTCGTCGATTCGGTATCGACGCTCTATCAGTTCTGGATCCACACCGAGCTGGTGAGAAAGCTGGGCTGGTTCGAGTGGCTCTTCAACACGCCCTCGCAGCACCGCGTCCACCACGCCGTCAACCCGCGCTACCTCGACAAGAACTACGCCGCCACGCTGTGCATCTGGGACCGGCTCTTCGGCACGTTCGAGGAAGAAAAAGAGCAGCCGGTCTACGGCCTGGTGAAGCCGCTCGCGAGCTTCGACCCGCTCTGGGCGCAGGTGAATCAATTCTTCGACCTGGCGAAGCGCAGCGCGCAGTTCAAAGGCGTCGACAAGCTGCGCGTGTGGCTCAAGGGGCCTGCGTGGGGCTACCCGCCCGCGCCGGAGATCACGCGCGCGAAGCAACGCAAGCATTCGGTGCGCCTCTCGCGGCGCGAGACGGCGCTCCTTGCCGTGGCGCTGGGGGTCGCCGTGCTCGGGACCACGGCGCTCCTCTGGTATCAGGACATCTTGCCGCTATCGCGCAAGCTGGCGCTGGCGGCGGTGCTCCTGGGATTGATCGCGGGTCTCGGCCTTCTCCTCGAGAGAAGGACTGCGGCCAGCGCTAACAGCACCGCTCCCGGCCCCGTCTGATTCTGGGCGCAGCCGCAGCCGCCGTTCGACGTGCCCGTCGGCGTGATGGGGTCGCTCAGGCAGGTCACGGTCTGCAGGCCCTTCGGATAGATGGTGCAGACGGCCTGGATGTCGTCGGGGTGAAGCTGGCGCTTGGACGTCTCGCCCTGCGGCGAGGTGGCGTACATCGTCGCGGTCTGGTCGGTGCTGTGGTCGAGGCCGATCGAGTGCCCCGCCTCGTGCGTGACGGTGTTCTGGATGTCCATGCGCACGCAGCCGGTCTGGTTGGGAGCGGTGCAGACCGGGCTGTCCACGGCCGTGAAGATGAACTTGGTTCCGTTGAGCGCGGGAGAGTCGTTGAGCTCGATGTCGCTGTCGCTGATCTGGCCGGTGTTGCGATTCGAGGTGGTGGTGGTGGTGGCGATGACCCCGTCGCCTTTGTCCCAGCAGTCGTATTTGTTGCCGCAACCGCCCTGGGAGAGACAGGAGTCGTTAGCGGGCACTACGCCGGCGGCCTGGCAGTTCTTGATGCGGAACAGGACCAGGTTGCGGTTGACCTGGCCGGGGAAATAGCCGACCACGCGGTCGGCGGGATTCTCCGAGAGCCCCAGGTCGGGGAACACCAGGTCTGAACAGCTCACCTGCCCCCAGGTGGCGAAGCTCTTGCGGATGGCGGTGAAGGCCGCATCCCCCACCACGTCGGGTGTACCGGCCGCGTCGATCTGGAAGCTGTGGCCGCGCGTCGACCACCAGAGGCACATGCCGCCGGAGTTGACCGAGCGCTTCCAGGCGTGGGCCGGCAGAGCGCCGAGCACGAGCGCCAGCGCGACGAGTCGCTTCACTTGCTCAGGCTCCCGAGCACGTGCGCGCGCAGTTCATCGAGGGAGAGATCGTCTTGCTCGTCCGCCCCGCAGCCGACGCAGCTCAGCCCGGTGCGGTCGCGCACGGCGCGCTTGGGCAGGCCGGCGGGAGCGCCGACGGAAAACTTCCCCAGCGCCATGCGATGCACCTGGAACACGCCGGGGGCGCGCCGCTCGAGAAAGACGACCACTTCCTCGCCGTCGCGGAAGGCGGCCGCGCCCTGGACGATCTGGTCCAGCTCGTCCACCGCGCCGCCGGGGACCACCACCGACAGCTCGCGCTGGGCCGCGCCCTTCCACGTCTCCAGGGACCGCAGCACGACGGTGGTGAAGATCTGTCCCCCGCCGGCGCCCCACGCGCTCGTCCTGAGCACGACCTGCGCGTGCACCACCGTGTCGGACGCCGAGGCGAGCGATGCGACGTCGGCTGGCCCGCGCACGGTGGCCGCCAGCAGGAAGAGGAGCCGGAGCATGCGGCTCGATCGTAACACGGCTATGGCGTGGCGCCCCCGCCCTCGGCGCGCGGGTCGCAGGCCGCGAGGCGCCAGGCGGTGTCGGGGTCGATCTGCACGCCGCAGGCCTTGCCCCATGGCTGCGCGAAAAAGCCCTTTTCCGTCGCGCGCAGCATCTCGTCGCCGAACTGGAGCTTGTGGCCGCGGGCCTCCAGCGCTGCCGCGGTCGCCGCCTCGAGACCCGCCGGCTCGACGCGCACCACGTCGGGTATGAGATTCTGGTGGAGGCGCGGCATGGCGATGGCGCGGTCGACCGCCATGCCGTCGTCGACCACGTGGACGATGGCCTGCGCTAGCGTGGTGGGGATGGTCGAGCCGCCCGCCGCGCCGAGGGTGAGCACCAGCTCGCCGCCAGGCGCGAAAAGGAAGGTGGGCGCCATCGAGGAGAGCGGGATCTTCCCCGGCTCGGGCGCGTTCTCCTTGTCGCCCGTGAGGCCGAACTGGTTGGCCACGCCGGCCGAGACGGCGAAGTCGTCCATCTGGTCGTTGAGCAGGACGCCGGTGCCCTTGGCCACCACGCACGACCCGAAGGCCCCGTTCACGGTGGTGGTGATGGTGATGACGTTCCCCTCTTCGTCGGCGGCGGAGACGCTGGTGGTGCCGTGCTCGGAGATCCCCAGGACCTGCGCCGCGGGAGTCGCCCGGTCGCCGATGGCGTGGTGCAGGTCGCCGGCGAAGTCCTTGGTGATCATGCGGGCCAGCTTCTCTTCGAGGCCCTGGCTGAAGGCGGGATCGCCGAGGCCGCGCCGCTGCGCAAAGAGGCGCTTCTCCGCCTCGATCATGACGTGGAGGAAACGCTCGGGCCGGTAGCCGCCGGCGCGCGCGTCCTCGCGCTCGAGCACGTTGAGCAGGGCCAGCAGGAAGAACCCGCCCGACGAGGGCAGCGGCATGGTGACGACGCGGTGCCCCCGGTAGGTCGATTCCATCGGCGTGCGCTCGCGAAAGTCGACGCGGGAGAAATCGTCGAGCTCGATGATTCCGCCCCTGGCGCGCAGCGTCTGGACGATGCTCTTCGCCACGCGCCCTTTGAAGAACGCGTCGGCGCCCTTCTCGCCGATGGCGTGCAGCGTGCGCGCCAGCTCGGGCTGCAGGAGGCTGTCGCCCGGATCGAGCGCCGTGTACTCGCCCGACGAGTCGCGGCGCAGGAAGGTGCGCGCCGCCTCGGGATCGGCGGCGAGGCAGTCTTCCATCTCGCGCGCGACGAGCGCGTAGCGCAGCGAGACCTGGAACCCGCGCGCGGCGATCATCTCGGCGGGCCCGACGATCTCCGCAAGCGGCTTGCGCCCGAAGCGCTTCACCAGCTCGGTGTACCCGCGCACCGCCGAGGGGACGGCGACGGAGAGCGCGCCCTTCTCGGCGAGGTCCTGCCGGGGCCGGCCGTTCTCGATGAACATGTCGGGCGTCGCGCGGCCCGGCGCTTTTTCGCGAAAGTCGAACGCGCGCGCCTTGCGGTCCTTGGCCGTGTAGAGCAGCGCAAAGCCGCCCCCGCCGATGCCCGAGCTCATCGGCTCGACGACCCCGAGAGCGAAGGCGGCGGCCACGGCCGCATCGACGGCGTTCCCGCCCCGGCGCATCACTGCGGCGCCCGCTTCGGCAGCCAGCGGATGTGAGGCGGCGACGGCGCCCTTGGGCGACGCGGCGGGAAGTCCCACGAGCAGCAAGGCGAGCGCTGGAAGCATGGCGCGGCACTATAGAGCATGCTATCTGCCCGTCCCCTATGGCCGTCCGCGTCCGATTCGCGCCCTCTCCCACCGGCTACCTGCACATCGGCGGCGCGCGCACGGCCCTGTTCAACTGGCTGTGGGCCCGCAAGCAGAAGGGCGTCTTCGTCCTGCGCATCGAGGACACCGACCAGTCGCGCAGCACGCAAGAGAGCGAACAGGCCATCATCGACAGCATGAAGTGGCTGGGCCTCGACTGGGACGAAGGGCCGGAGAAAGGCGGGCCCCACGCGCCCTACTTCCAGATGCAGCGGCTCGCGACGTACGGGAAGCACGCCGAGGCGCTCATCGCCAAGGGCAAGGCGTACCGCTGCAACTGCACCAAGGAGGAGCTGGACCGGCTGCGCAAGGAAGCCGAGAAGCAGAAGCGCGGCTTCAAGTATCCCGGCACGTGCCGCGACAAGAACCTCCCCAAAGGCACGCCGGGCGCGGTGGTGCGCTTTCGCATGCCGGAGGAGGGCTCGACCACTTTCCGCGACCTGGTGAAGGGCGAGATCACCACCCAGCACAAGGAGCTGCAGGACGAGGTCATCCTGCGCGCCGACGGCGTGCCGCTCTACAACTTCGGCGCGGTGGTCGACGACATCGAGATGGAGATCACCATGGTCGCGCGCGGCGACGACCACGTGGTGAACACGCCGCGGCAGATCCTCATGTACCAGGCGCTGGACTATCCCGTGCCGGTCTTTGCGCACCTGCCGATGATCCTCGGGCCCGACAAGCAGCGCCTCTCCAAGCGACACGGCGCGGTCAGCGTCCTGCAGTATCGCGACGAGGGATATCTCCCGGGCGCGCTGGTCAATTACCTGGCGCGGCTGGGGTGGTCGCACCGCGACCAAGAGATATTCAGTATCCCCGAGCTGATCGAGAAGTTCGACTGGGAGCATGTCGGCGCGACGGCCGGCGTGTTCAATCCGGAGAAGCTGGCGTGGCTCAACCAGCAGTGGATCAAGATGACGCCGCCGCCGGAGCTGGCGCGCATCACCGGCGTGTCGGAGCGTTTCGCCGCGCTCATGCAGGAGCGGGCGCGCACCCTGAACGAGATCAAGGAGGCCTGGGCGGCGTACATCGTGCCCGACCTTCCGAAGTACGATGACAAGGCCGTGGCCAAGAACCTCACGGCCGACTCGAAGCCGCTGCTGAAGGAGGCGCGCGACTTGATCGAGCGGAACTTCGCGGGCGGGGCGCAGGCGATGGAACAGGCCTTTCGTTCACTGGCCGAGTCGCGCGGGCTGGGCCTGGGCAAAGTGGCCCAGCCCGTCCGCGTCGCCGTCACGGGAACGACCGTCAGCCCGCCCCTGTTCGAGACCATCGAGCTTCTCGGCAAGGAAAAGACGCTCCGCCGCCTCGACGCCACCCTGGGGAGGACGCCGTGAAAAAAAAATTATTTTTTTTCGCCGCCGCGCTCACCGTATGCCTGCCGGCCTTTGCGGACGGGTTCAAGGCCCGGGGCTTCATCCTCCCCGACGGGGCGGTGAAGATCGACGAGGATCGCTACCGCCTCGCCGAGGCATGGGACGAGGCGGCGCGTTTCTACCGGCGCGCCTATCCCCCCAACAAGTACCCGCGACACACGTTGCGCAGCCAGACGCCGGTGCGGGCGATGCACATCGCCAACCCCTCCGGCATGGAGTGGGAGGGTGTCAACCTCTACGAGGCCGCCCGCGGCGAAGTGCGCGTCTACATCCTGCCGGGCAAGGAACCGCCCGCGCCGGAAAAGGGCGAGAAGAAGGCCAAGTAGCCCGCGCGACAGCCTTGACAGCGGCGCGCGGAGTCGGCTACACAGCGCGTCCCCTCGCAACTGGGGGATCGTCTAACGGCAGGACGTAGGACTCTGACTCCTACTATCTAGGTTCGAATCCTAGTCCCCCAACCATCGAAGTAGTACCCTCGGGTCAGAGCCGTGGGGAAAGAAAGGCGGCCCCATCGTCTAGTGGCCTAGGACGGAGGCCTCTCACGCCTCAAACATGGGTTCGAATCCCGTTGGGGTCACCACTTTGGCCCGGCTGCGTGAGACAGCCGGGCTTTTTTTTGCTAGCGGCATTTAACCTCCGGAGGTGATGGTGTGTAACGGGGGTCCGGAGGAGGATCACATGCGCCAGTGCTCGCTTTTCGCCCTCTGTGCTGCCCTGGCCGCCTGCGGCAGCGGCGGACACGCCGCCGATCAAACGTCCGACCCGAACGCGGCGGCCAGCCCTGCCGAAACGCTGCTCGCCGCCGAGCTGGCCCAGTCGGGCGTCTCGTGCGCCCCGCGGCCGCCGCACGCCGGACCTTGCAAGGACAAGCACGCCGGCGACGCCTGCTTCTTCGCGGCGGCTGGCACGACGGTGATCGGCTTCTGCACCGACGTGCCCGCCCGCAGCGCGCTCGCTTGCATTCCGCCGCCGCCGGCCGAGTTCGTTCAGGCGTGTGCGCACGCCCATCCTACCGATGCATGCAGCGTCGAGCTGAGCAAGGGAACTTTCACCGGCCAGTGCCGCGCCCTCTACGGCGGCGGCCCGCTGGTGTGCCTGCCGCCTGTTCCGCTGCCGCCGCGGGCGCAGGTCTGCGTCGGCAAGCATGACGGAGACTCGTGCACGGTCACCGATGGCGGCAATACGTTCACGGGCGACTGCGAGCCGCTCCCGAACGGCCAGCTCGTGTGCCGCCGGCCAGGACCGCCGCCGATCGAAGCGTGCGACGACAAGAAAATCGGCGACTCATGCTCATTCACCGTCGAGCACAAGACGATCACCGGCACCTGCGGCGCCCTCGGCGCGTCGGGGCTGATTTTGTGCGCGCCCACCCCGCCGCCCCCGCCAGCAGCCGCGGTCGCGGCCTGCGTCCAGCACAAGGCCGACGAGGTATGCTCCTTCGAGTTCAGGGAGCACACCATCACCGGCGCGTGCCGGATGGGCCCCGACGGCAAGACCCTGGTCTGCGCCCCGGTGTGCAGACACTGAACGAAAAATAATTATTTTTATTTTTCTTCAGGCGGCCTTGGCGCGCTCGGTGCGGGCCCAGGTCGCGCCCTGCGCCTTGCGGTGGTACATGACGAATCCGACCAGCAGCGCGGCGTTCATCTCGACGAAATGCGCGGCCACGCCAGAGAGCGCGCGCACCCGGCGCGGCGTCAGCCCCAACAGGCCGAGCGCCGCGAGGCCATATGCGATGCCCTGGGCGACCAGCGTGAAAGCGTAGAACTGGCTGCCGCGCACGAGGAAGAGGTTGACGAGGAGCGCGATCACCATCGCCTGCGGCACGAACCAGCGCAGCACCTTGTGCGACCAGAGCGCAAAGGCGGTGAAGCCGTGCCGCCGCGAGAGCATGTCCCGGCTCTGGTTGGTCGGGCGCGGTCTCCTCGTGGGCCACTGCCTCCGGCTCGTAGCGGACTTCGGAACCGGCCTCGAGCACGCGCAGCGCGGCGACGAAATCGTCGACCAGCGTTCCCGCCGGCAGCGGCGTAAAGAGGTGCTTGCGCACGGCGTAGATGCCGCCGTTGGCGCCCATCACGCAGCCGCGGCGCGACTCGTAGAGCTTGAGCAGGCTCTCCAGCTTCCAGTAAGCGCCCTCGGCCGCCGGACCGTCCAGCGGCGAGTGCAGGCGCAGCCGGCCGCAGACGAGCCCCACGTCGGGATCGCGCAGCGGCTGCACCAGCCGGCGGATCGCGTCGCGCTCGAACTCGGTGTTGGCGTCGGTCATCACCAGCACCTCGCCGTGCGCGATCCCCAAAAGCCGGTTGAGCACCGCGGCCTTCCCGCTCCGCTCGGCGCGCGACAGCTTGACGCCGCGCGCTGCGTACTTCTGAACGATGGCGTCGGTCTCGTCGGTCGAGCCGTCCGAGCCGATGAGGATCTCCAGCCTGTCGGCCGGGTAATCCTGCATCAATAAGTTTTCGATGCGCTTCCCGATGCAGGACGCCTCGTTCCACGCCGCGATGAGCACCGAGACGGCCGGCAGGCCCAACTGGGCCGGTGGATGGCGCCGCTCGTTCCCGCCCAGGTATCCCCACGCGCTCTGCGCCTGGGCAATGGCGTCGAGTGCGATGAGCAGCAGCGGGTAGATGACGTACGTGTGCAGGATGCAGTAGGCGGCGGCCCAGAAGAGGAGGTCGAGCATGCCCCCTGGGGCAGCAAGGGGCATGCCGTGGGGCGTGGGACGGAGTAGGAAAAGAAGTTCCTACGGCGGAGGAAGCGAGGAGGAACTCAGAGGGAACAAGAGCGGTCAGGGAGCGGCGGGAAGTAGCGCGAGGAGCCTTCTGGCGCGTTCGTGTTGCGGGTTCTGTTCCAACACCTTCGACAGGACCGCGCGGGCCGGGCCAGGTTCGTGCCGGTCGAGCGAGATGGCCCCCACGTCCACCTGGGCGCGCAGCAGCCTCGGCTCGGCTTGCCGCGCCAGCGCCAGCGCCGCCAGCGCGCGGTCCTGCCTCTCGCGCGAAGGAGCGCCGCTCAGCGCCAGCGCGGCCCGGGTGTACGCGTTCATTTCGCTCGGCGGACCCTTCTTCTCCGCCGCGTCGAGGTAGCGCAGGCCTCGCTCCGACGCGTTGGCCAAGGCGCAGTAGAGCGCCATCGCGCGCAGCGCGCCCGGGTCCTCGCCATCCTCCTCGAGGGCCGCCTTGGCCGCGGCGACGCCATCCTGCAGCAGCTTGTTGGCGCTGCGCACGTGCGGCTCGCGCTCCTGGGCAGTCTGCGCGATCTGGTCGGTCAGTTCCGCGGCCTGCTTCTCGAAGCCCGGCGGGCGGTCGAGACGGAGCTTGGCGTTGCGATCGTTCAGCTCGCGGCCCGCGGCGTCGAGCCGGTCGGCCAGGTCCTTGTGCGTCGCGGCCTGCAAGAGCAACGCGTAGGCCCGCTCCGCTTCGGGCATGGCCGCCCCCGAAGCGATGCGCGCCGCCTCTGTGAAGAGCGCCGCGGCCTGCTCGAGACTCTGCAGATCGTCGCGGAGCAGCTTCTGCCGCGCCTTCTCCATGCGCGTTTCCGCCTCGCGCGGCATGCCGGCGCAGCGCCGCCACTGCGTCGCCGCCACCACCAGGGCCACTCCCGAAACCACCGCGATGGCAACCTGGACCCGGCGGCGGCGCGGCTCGAGCGCCTTGGCGGCCAGCTCCGCGGGGGCAGGCGGCATCTGCAGGGCCGTCCTGGCCTCGGGGTCGACCACCGCCCTGGTAGGCGCGGAGGCTTCGAACACTTGCAGGCACCTGCCGCACTCGACCTTGAAGCGCGCGCCGGAGGCCACCACCCCGTCCTGGAGCGAAAAGACCGCCTGGCACTTCTGGCAGCGGATCAGCATGTCAACTCGTCTTCGCCTCGGTCGCGTCGAGCCCGAAGGCGGTGTGCAGCGCGCGCACCGCCAGCTCCGCGTATTTCTCGTCGATGATGCAGCTGATCTTGATCTCGCTGGTGGAGATGACGCGGATGTTCACACCTTCGTCGGCCAGCACCTGGAACATCTTCGCCGCCACGCCGGCGTGGTTGCGCATGCCGACCCCGACGATGCTCACCTTGGCGATGCCCTCCTCGTGCTCCACCTTGCCGGCGCCGATCTGCCGCGCCAGCTTGCGCATCTGCTCGTTGGCCTTCTCCATGTCGAGGCGCCCGACGGTGAAGGCCAGGTCGGTGCGGCCGTCCTCGTGCGCGGGTGTTTGCACGATGACGTCGACGACGATGCCCTGCTCCGCCAGCGTGCCGAAGATCTTCGCCGCCATGCCCGGCTTGTCGGGCACGCTGCGCACCACGAAGCGCGACTCGTCGCGGTTCAGGGCGATTCCGCTGACCAGCACGTCCTCCATCGCGTCGTCCTCCTCGCACACCAGCGTGCCGGGGTCGTGGGTGAAGCTCGATTTTACCCACAAGGGCACTTTGTATTTCATGGCAAATTCGACGCTGCGGATCTGCAGGACCTTGGAACCCAGCGAGGCCAGTTCGAGCATCTCCTCGTACGAGATGCGGTCCAGCTTGCGCGCCTTGTCGCAGATGCGCGGGTCGGTGGTGTAGACGCCGTCGACGTCGGTGTAGATCTCGCAGGCGTGCGCCTTGAGCGCCGCCGCCAGCGCCACGGCGGTGGTGTCGGAGCCGCCCCGCCCCAGCGTGGTGATGTTGCCGTGCTCGTCGATGCCCTGGAAGCCGGCCACCACGGCGATCTCCTTCTTGTGCAGGCTGTCGAAGAGTTTCTCGCCGTCGATGCTGCGGATGCGGGCGTTGGAGAAGGCCGAGTCGGTGAGGATGCGCACTTGATGGCCGAGGAAGCTGCGCGCCTTGCCTTTCAGCTCCTGGATGGCGAGCGCGACCAGCCCCACCGAAACCTGCTCGCCCGTCGAGACGACCACGTCCTGCTCGCGCTGGTTGGGCCGCTTGGAGATTTCGTTGGTGAGCTTGAGCAGCCGGTTCGTCTCGCCGGCCATGGCGGAGACGACCACCACCACGTCGTGGCCCGACTTGCGCGCGGCCAGCGCGCGCTGCGCGACGTTGCGGATGCGGTCCGCGTCGCCAACGGAGGTCCCGCCGTATTTCTGCACGATGAGCGCCACGGAGGAGCTCTAGAACCTTCCCGCCACCACCACCGCGCCGCCTCGCTCCACGGACGCGGCGCCGATGATGCCCGACCCGCCTGTGTCTCTCTTCTTGGCCGGCGCGCTGTCCGGAGGCACCTCGAAGAACCAGAGCGCGACCGAGCCGGCCATCAGCACCAGGCCGGAGATGGTGAGCACGGTGGCGGCGGTGCCGAGAGATCTATTAGCGTCGTACTGCGCCTGGAGCGAGGAGGGGCTGTTGGTCGGATCCTTGAGCCGCTGCTGGTACGCGTCGTCGGCGGTCTTGACCGCCCTGCCGGCCCACAGGCCGCCCACGAGGAGTCCCACGCCGGCGCCGCCGGCGATCCACGTCCACATGCGGCCGCCGCCCAGCCCCGCCGATGCAGGCGGCGCGCGGCGAGGCTCGGGAGGCGGCTCTTTCACCGGCGGCGGCGGAGCGGGCTGCGCGACCGCCGGCTCGCCCGTGGTGTCCACGCGCCATGGCTTCTCCGGCGAACCGGAGCGGCCCGGGCCGTTGCCGTACTCGTCGTACGCCTCGAGGTAATACTCGACCACCTCGCCCTTGATGGGCACGTTCGCGCCCCAACCGTCCTTCTGGCCCTGGACTTTCTTCATGTCGATGGGCTTCTGGTACTCGCCCGAGGCGTAGCGGAAGAAGACCTGGGGGAAGAACTTCGACTCGTCGGTGATCTTGGCGAAGATCTGCACCCACTTCGCCCCTTTCTCGGTCCTGGTCACCGGCTTGTGGTCGATGACCGGCGCGGCGGTGTCTTCGGCGCCGGCGGACCAGGCGGCGAGAAGAAGCGCGCCGGCGACGAGCGACCGCATTGCGGGACCCCCTTGAAGGACTTCCACACTCTACCTTAGTGGACGAGGCGCAGCGTCGTAAATGGTGTAGAAACCGCGGCATGCGCATCGTCCTTTCCGGCAACCGGCTCACGCTCGAGGAAGTGGGCGCGGCGTCGCACGGCGGGGCGCGAGTCGAGGTGGCGCCGCAGGCACGCGAGCGGGTGCGGGCGGCGCGACGGCTCGTCGACAGCATCGCCCAGGGCGACACGCCCACCTATGGCATCAACACCGGCTTCGGCACGCTGGCCGAGGTATCGATCCCCCGCGCCGATCTGCAGCGCCTGCAACGCAACCTGATCCTGAGCCACTCCGCCGGCACCGGTGAGCCGCTCGGCCCTCCCGAGGTGCGCGCGCTCATGCTCTTGCGGGCCAATGTGCTCGCGGGAGGATTTTCGGGCATCCGCGAGAGCACGCTGGATCTGCTGGTGCAGATGCTCGAGCGCGACGTGATCCCCGTGGTGCCGGAGAAGGGGTCGGTCGGCGCCAGCGGCGACCTGGCCCCGCTCGCCCACCTCGCGCTGGTGCTCATCGGCGAGGGCGAAGCGTTCTTCGGCGGCGAGCGCGTGCCCGGCCGCGTCGCGCTGGCCCGGGCGGGGTTGCAGCCCGTGGTGCTCGAGGCGAAGGAGGGCCTGGCGCTGGTCAACGGCACCCAGGCCATGCAGGCCGTCGGCGCGCTGGCGCTGCTCGAGGCCGAGCGCTGCGCGCGCATCGCCGACATCGCCTGCGCCATGACCGTCGAGGGGCTGAAAGGGTCGCACCGGCCGTTCCTCGCCGCCGTCCAACGCGTGCGCGGCCACGAGGGACAGGCGCAGGTCGCGGCCGACCTGCGCGCGCTCCTGGCGCGCAGCGAGATCAACGCCAGTCACCAGGACGACAGCTGCGAGAAAGTGCAAGACCCCTACTCCCTGCGCTGCGCGCCGCAAGTCCACGGAGCGGCGCGCGACGCGCTGGCATTCGTGCGGCGCACGCTGGCCGTCGAGGCCAACGCCGCCACCGACAACCCGCTCGTCTTCGCCGACGCGCTGGACGACGTCGCCGCGGGCACCATCGTGAGCGGGGGCAATTTCCACGGCCAGCCCGTCTCGCAGGCGCTGGACCTGTTGGCCATCGCCTGCACCCAGCTGCAGACCATCAGCGAGCGGCGCGTCGAGCAGCTCGTCAACCCGTCGCTCTCGGGCCTGCCGCCCTTCCTCGCGCGCAACTCGGGCCTCAACTCGGGGTTCATGATCGCGCAGGTGACCGCGGCGGCGCTGGCGACGGAGAGCAAGGTGCTTTCGCATCCCTCGTGCGTCGACACCATCCCCTCGTCGGCCGGGCGCGAGGACCACGTCAGCATGGGCATGACGGCCGCCTTGAAAGCGCGCACCGTGGTGGAAAACGCGGCCACCGGGCTGGCGATCGAGCTCCTGGTGGCCGCCCAGGCGCTCGACCTGCGCAAGCCGCTCGCGCCCGGCGTGGGCGCCAAGGCCGCCCACGATCTCATCCGCAGCCACATTCCCCACCTGGACGAAGACCGCGAGCTGCACCGCGACATGGCGGCCGTGCGAGAGCTCTTGCCTCTGATCGAGGCCGCCGCGCGCTCGGCGTCCGGGCTCGCCGTCTGATACTCTGCCCGACGCATGGAGCCGATCGTCACCACAGAGCTTCCCGCCCCAGTGCCGCAGCGTGAACCCACCGACGCCGAGATCGAGGCCGCCAAGGAAGTGCTGGCGCAGCTCGAGGCCGAGGCGCGCGCGCTCGGCGCCGCCGAGGCCGCGGCGCCTTTGCACCATGCCATGGGCCGCATCTGGATCGAGCAACTCGGCGATGAGAAGAACGCCGCGGTCTGCTACCAGAACGCGTACTTCTTGAACCCGAAGTATCGCCCCAACCTCGAGGCGGCGCGGCGGCTCTTCGCCAGCGCCGGCAGGTACGAGAAGGCGCTCGCCCTCCACCAGCTCGAGGAGGCGATGCTCGACGATCCGGCCCACCGCGCCGAGTCGCTGCGCGCGCAGGCCATGCTGGCGCGCGAGCTGGGCCGCGCCGACGAAGCCAGGGAGCTCATCGACCAAGCGCTGCAGCTCGCCCCCGAGCACCCCGCGCTGCTCAAGGCGGCGGTCGAGGCGGCGCAGCACGACGGCGACCGGGTGCTCTGCGCGCGGCTGCTGGTGCGCTCGGCGGGATCGATGCGCGATCCGGTGGCCAAGGCGCAGCTCCTGCGCCGCGCGGTGCTGCTCGTCGAGGAGCTTCTGGCCGAGCCGTCCGACGGCGCCGCGCCGCCCCCGACCGAGCCCGCGCGTCCGCCGCCCTCCGAGCTGGAGGCGCTGCACGAAGAGGCGGTGCGCAAGCTGCACCAGGCCGACGCCAACGACCCGGTCGGCTTCCTCGCCATGCTGCTGCGCTCGCGCAAGAACAACGACTGGGAGGCAGTGCTGCGCCTCTGCCGCGCGCGCGCCGAGCGGTCGGGGAGCCCCGCGGACCGCGCGCTCGTCGCCGCCATCGCGGCGTACCGGCTCGGCCGCGTCTCGGAGGGGCTGGCCGAAGTGAAAGCCGCGCTCGAGGACCACCGCCGCGACGCCGCGCTGCTCGCGCTCCGCTCCGAGCTGGCCGAGCAGCAGAAGCTGCCCAACGTGCCCGAGCTGCTCCGCCAACGGGCCGAGGGGTGCATCGAGCCGAGCGAGCGCGGGCACCTCAAGTTCCGCGCCGCCATGCTGCTCGATGACCCGCTCGAGCGCGAGCAGCTTCTCTCCGACGCGTTGGCCGAGAACCCGGGCGACGCGGCGGCCATCGCGCTGCACGCGCGGGTGGTGGCGTTGCGCGACGCGACCTCCGCGGCGGATCGATTCATCGCGCTGGGCGAGGCGCTCGAGTCGCACTCGCCGGAAGAAGCCGCCGCCCACTTCCTCGAGGCGGGCGCGTGGCAGGAGCGCTCGGGCAACCGCGAGGCGGCGGCGACGATGGCCCGCCGCGCGCTGCACCTGGTGCCGCGCCACATGGGCGCGCTGCGGCTCTTGATGCGCGCGCTGCCGCTGCTCGACTCGTCGGCCGAGCTGGCCGATCTGCTCGAGGAGGCTGCCGCGCAGCTCCCCCGCGCGGTGGGCGCCGAGATGATGGCGCGGGCGGCGGCGCTGGTCACCGGATCGCAGCCCGAGCGCGCCCAGCTGCTGCTGCAGCGCGCGGCCGACATGGCGCGCGGGCTGACCACGCCGCGCTGGCTCGAGACCTGGTCGATGCTCGCTTTCCGCAGCGGCGATCACGCGCAGCTCTCGCAGGCGCTCGAGGCGCGCGCCGACTCGACGCAGGGAGCGGACTCGGCCGACCTGCTGCTCGAGGCGAGCGAGCTGGCCCGCGCCGTCGGCGACGAGCCGCGCGCGACGGCGCTCTTGCACAAGGCCCGCGGCGTGGACCCGCACTCGATCGCGGCGCGCAACGCGCTCTTGACGCTGGCGACGCTGCCTTCCTCGGAGCGCATCGATCTCCTCGCCGAAGAAGCACGCATCACCGGCCCCGAGCGCGCCGCTGCCCTGCACGCCGAGCGGGCGGCGCTGCTGGAGCAGGAGGGCCGGCTCGACGAAGCCGTGCAGGCCTGTGCGCCGGCGCTAGCGCTCGCGGGCCTGGATCTGCCCGTGCTGCGCCGGCTGGCGCGACTGCAGCTCCGCCGCGGCGACTACGGGGCGGCGCTGGCGGTGCTGGTGCAGATCGCCGAGGCGGTGGGCGAGGGGCACCCGCGCGCCGAAGCGTACGACCGGGCGGCCGAGCTGGCCGAGTGGCGCGTGGGCGACCCGCGCCGCGCTATCGAGCTGTATCGCTCGTCCGCGCTCGCCTGGCCGCAGGCGGGATTCGCCTGGACGCAGCTCGGCCGCCTGCACTCGTGGACGGCCAACTACGTCGAGGCGGCCGAAGCGTACCAGAACCTCGCCGCCGCCGCGGAGACCATGAGCGAGCGCAACGAGGCGCGCCGCTGGGCCGCTTCACTCTATTCGCACCGGGCGGGCCAGCCGGATAGGGCCGCGGCGATGCTGCGCGCGCTGCTCGCCGACGCGCCGGGTGATCTCGAGGCCACCGCCGAGCTGCTGGCGCTCATCGGCCAGGACCAGACGGCCGAGGCGCGACGGGAGCGCGCGGAGCTGCGCGGCCGGCTGGCCTCTCGCTGCCAGGATCCGCGCGTCGCGGCGCTCTTGCGCTCCGAGTCGGCCGAGGACCGGCTCGCCGCCGGCGAGCGCGACCAGGGCATCGCCGAATTCCGCCGGGCGCTGGCCTTGAATCCTCAAGATCGCGTGGCCCTCGACTTGGTCGAGGAAGCGCTGCGCTCGTCGGGGCAGAAGTCGCTGCTCGCCGAGCACCTCGCCTTCCGCTGCGCCTACGCCGAGGGCGACACGCGCGCGGCGCTTGCGCTGCAGCAGGCGGAGATCTTCACCGAGCAGGGCCGCCTCCAGGAGGCGGGGGCGGCGTACCAGCAGGCGCTGGCCAGCGATCCCGACTCGCTGCTCGCGCTGAAGGGCGCGCGGCACATCGCCGATCTCACGGGCGACAAGCAGGAAGCGATGCGCCTGCTGGCCAAGGAGGCCAGCGTGGCCTCCGGGCGGACGCTCGAGCCCGACGGCGAGGACGCCAGGGCGCTCGAGGCTCGCGCCGAGTCCGCCGAGGCGTCGGGGCGGCCACAGGACGCAGCCGACGCGCTGCAGAAGCTGGCCCGCGGCTACCTCGCGCTCGGACAGCCGCAGGACGCGCTGGCGGCGTTCAAGCGCGCCGTCCACCTCGAGCCGAGCAACCGCACGGCGCTGCGCCAGGTGGCGGACCTGTCCTCGCAGCGCGCGCCCGAGGACTCCATCTCGGCGCACCGCGCGCTCCTCGAGATGACGCCGCCGCCGGTCGAGTCGCTGCACGCGCTCTTCGGCCTGTTCAGGTTCACCGGCAAGTCGGACGCGGCGTTCTGCACGGCGGCGACGCTGGTCGGGCTGGGCGCGGCGACCCCCGAAGAGAAGACCGTCTACGGTGGCATCGCCTCGCGGCCGCCGCCGGCCGACCTGCCGCAGCTCGCCGACAGCTCCGCCGTGCACGCCCCGGGCGACGAAGGGCCGGCGCGCGAGCTGCTCTCGGCGGCCGCCGCCGAGCTGGCGCGCGCGCTCCCCACCGACATGAGCGGCGGGCGCGGTGCGCTGGTGAAGGGCGACAACCCTGTCCGGCGCGTGGTGGCGGCCATCGCCCGCGCGCTGGGGATGCCCGAGCCGCAGATCTTCCTCGCCCGCGCCGAGCCGGAGGTCGTCGCGCCGGTCGCGGGCGATGCGCCGGGGATCTTGGTCGGCGCCGAGGTGCCCAAGCGCTTCACGCCGCGCCAGCAGCGCTTCCTCTATGCGCGGGCGCTGGCGCAAATCCGGCGCGGCTCGCATGCCGTCGCAGACCTTTCGCCGGCGCAACTGGGTGCGGCGCTGGGAGCGCTGGCGCGGCTGGCGGCGCCGGCCGGGACCGATTTTTCGCGTCTCCCCTCCGGCGACGACGCGCTCGCCGAGCGCCTCGCGCAGCAGATGCCCCCCGAGGCGCGCTCGCGCCTGGCGCCGCTGGCGGCGGTCGCAGCCGCGGAGCCACTCACCGACTGGGAGCCGCTGGCGCTCGGCATCCGCGAGAGCGCCGAGCGCGCCGGCATGGCGGTGAGCGGCGACCCGGCCGCGGCGCTCTCCATCGTGGTGGCGGAGTGCCAGGGCGGCCTCGACAAGCCCGAAGTGGCGCGCCTGGCACGCTTCGCCATCAGCGAGGCGTATCTCGCGATCCGCTCGCGCTGATGGTGGTCACTCACTCCTCCCGCACAACGCTTTTTTTTGGCAAACGGGTGCGCAGGAACTCGAGCGCCGCGGCCACCTCGGCCGAGTCGCGGCCGTCGAAGGTCACCTTGACGCGGTGGTCCGCGTCGTCGAAACGAGGATAGCTGCCGATCCTCACCGTGGGATACCGGGCGACCGTGGCATCGAGGTGCTCGGCCAGCGCCCCCTCCCCGAGGCCCAGGTACAAGGCCCGCGAGTAGATGGGCGCCACGCGGAACCGCTCGCGCAGCCGCGTGAACCCCTCGCGCAGAAGCGACGGGACTCCCGGCAGGATGGTGACGTTCTCCAGCGAGATGACGGGGAACAGATACCCCTCGTGGAACTCGACGCGCGCCCCCTCGGGCACTTCAGCGAGCCGCCTGCACGCCGCGTTGAGCGTCTCTCCGTGGCGCGCTCGCAGGAGCGCCAAGGTGCGCTCGTCGGGCACCACGCGCCGCCCGAACGCCTCCGCGACGGCCGCGATGGTCACGTCGTCGTGCGTGGGCCCGATGCCGCCGCTGGTGAAGACCCAGCGCGCCGACGCCAGGCATCGTTTCAAGGCGTCGATGATGAGCGGCACCTCGTCGGGCACCGTCTCGATGCGCCTCAATTCCACGCCCAGCTCGCGAAGCTGCCGCGCGAGCCAGGGCCCGTTTTCGTCGGTCACCTTGGCCGAAAGGATCTCGTTCCCGATGACGATGATCGCTGCGGTGCTCAAACTAGTGCCCCGCGATCCCGTATTCGCGGATCTTCTTGATCAGGGTGGTGCGCGAGACGCCCAGGCGCTCGGCCAGCTTGCTCTTGTTGCCGCCGGTCTCGCGCAGGCCCGTCTCGATGAGCTCGCGCTCCAGCTGGCCGACGGCCGTGGCCAGGTCGGTGCCCAGCCCGCGCTGCACCAGCGCCGCCATCTGCGCCTCGGCACTGGGGGGGCCGCCGCTGCGCAGCGAGCGCAGCTCGGGTGGAATGACGTCGACATCGCCCGAGAGCACCACCAGCCGCTCGATCTCGTTCTCCAGCTCGCGCACGTTGCCCGGCCAGTGCCACTGGTAGAACGAGGCGAGGATCTCCGGGTGCAGCTTCTTGACCGGCCTTCCCGTCCGCGCCGCGGCCACCTCGAGGAAGTGGTCGGCGAGCATGGGCAGGTCGCCGAGCCGGTCGCGCAGCGCCGGCAGCTCCAGCGCGACGACATGCAGTCGATAGAAGAGGTCCTCGCGGAACTCGCGCCGCACCACCGCCTCGCGCAGGTTCTTGTTGGAGGCGGCGATGATGCGCAGGTCGACTTCCTCCGGCCGCGTCCCGCCCACCGGCACGAAGGTGCCTTCCTGAAGGACGCGCAGCAGCTTCACCTGCATGGCCGGCGACATGTCGGCCACCTCGTCGAGGAAGAACGTCCCGCCGTCGGCCACCTTGAAGAGGCCGGGCTTGTCGCGCGTCGCGCCGGTGAACGAGCCCTTGACGTGCCCGAAGAGCTCGCTCTCCAGCAGCTGGTCGTTCAACGCCGAGCAGTTCTGCGCCACGAACTGCTTGTCCTTGCGCGGGCCGTTGAAGTGGAGCGCGCGGGCGATCAGCTCCTTGCCGGTGCCGTTCTCGCCATGCACCAGGACCGTCACGTCGCTCGCCACCAGCTTGTCGAGCAGCGAGTAGAGCCGCCGCATCGGCTCGCTCTTTCCGATGATGTCGTCGAATCGGTACCGGCCCGACAGCTCGGTCTGCAGATCGCGGATGCGCCGCTCGTGCTGGAGCAGCGTGCCCTGGTAGGCCGCGACTTCCTCGACGGTGGTGTCGATGAGATCCGCCAGCAGCGGCACTTCGCGCTGATCGATGCGCTGCACCGTCTCGAACGCCTGCTCGGGCTGGAGGACGGGAAGCCGCAGCGCTTGCGTCTCCTTGACCGCCTGCGCCCGCGCCCTCTCGAAATTCTCCCGCACGAGAAAACCGCAGGCGAAGAGCGACCCCTGCCGCTCGCCGCCGAACTGGATGGGCGCGGCGACGATCTCCAGGCCCATGTGGCACGGTCCGAGCAGGCGCGCGCCCTGCTCCACCGCGGCGACGGCCTTCTCGATGCTCTGGTTGCAGCGGCGCAGGCCTTCCTCGTCTCCCAGGCAGCTGGTGCAGATCTGGTTCTGCGGGGGAATGATGATGCCCTTGCCGTGGTCGAGCACGTACCCCTTGGAGTCGGTGAAGGAGAGCTCGATGCCCCACCAGCGCCGCACCGTCTCGCGGAACTTGCGGACGATGTGCAGTTCTTCCAGCCGTCCCGTGTCGATTGGCACTTCCCTACCCCAGCTGCTGCTGCAGCGCCGCAAAGCATAGATCCGCCACCTCGGCCGCGGGCCGGGTGCCGTCGATCGAAACCACGCTGGCCAGCGTGCCGACGAGTCGCGAGTACTCGCGCTCGATGGCCTGCAGCTGCGCCGCCGTCTCGTACCGCTCGAGCTTGGCGCCGCGCGCGCGCACGCGCTCCAGCGCCACGTTGGCGGGCACATAGAGGAAGAGCGTCAGGTCGGGCTTGCGCGCGTAGCGGTTGGCGGCCTGGATGAACTCGTGCGAAACGCTGGCGCCTTGGTAGGCGAGCGAGCTCAAGGCGTAGCGATCGAGGATGACGTCCTCGCCGCGCGCCAGGCGCGGCTCGATCTGCGAGCCGAGGTGGTCGAGCCGGTCGGCGGCGAAGAGCAGCGCCATGACGCGCTCGTCGACCACCCCCAGCTTCCCGTCGGCCTGGGCGGTGGCGGCGCGGCCGGCGAGGATCTGCCGGATGAGTTGCCCCACGTGCCCGTCGCTGGGCTGGTGGGCGAGATGCACGATGCGCCCCTTGTGCTGCAGCCGCTCGGCCAGGAGGCGCGACTGCGTCGTCGTGCCGGCGCCGTCGAGGCCCTCGAAGACGATGAAGCGGCCTTGCTGGTTCACGACCCGGTCTCCAACAACTTGGGAGCGTCGATGCCGAGCTGAGCGCGCAGCTGGCGCACGCGCGCCTCGAGCCGCAATTCGCGGCGCAGGTTCCGGCGCGCCCCAAGGTAGCTGCGGGCCGCGTCGCAGAGGAGCAAGAGGTCGAGCAGCGCCAGCGGCCAGAAGAAGAGCGGCGGGGTGGGCGAATCCCACAGCAGCTTGCCGCACACGCCGGCCAGCGCGGCCCAGGAGACGCCCTCGACGGCCGCGCGCATGAAGCCGTCCACCGAGCGGCGCTCGCGCGCGCCGGCGGCCAGCGTGCGCAGCTCCTCTTCGAGGTCGTGCCGATCCATGGGGCGCGTCGTGGTACTCCCGGGGGGCAAGTTCGTCAAACCAGTTCGGTGAAAGGAAAGGGAACGCCGCACTCGACGCAGCGCGGGCCGGGCTGCACCCGCGCGAAGCACGCCGGACACATGACGTTGTCCTCTTCTCGCGCGCGCGCGGCCGGAGCTGCGGCGGCGGCCGGCTGCGAATAGCGCGAGCGGCGCCGGCCGCAGTTGTCGCACAACGCCTCGCCCTGCGACGGGGCGCCGCACCACGGGCACACGCCAGTGTCCTCCGGCGCGAGGGTGCGCACTCCGTCGTCCAACTCGCGGCCCAGGTCCAGCTCCAAGCCGCCGGTCCAGCTCGACGTGGCGTTGGGGTCCACCTCGATCCGCGTGTGCTCGACGCCGGGGACGAACTGGGACTCGACCTTGATGTCCCGGCGCGCGACCTGGGTCGATTCCAGCTCTGCGATCCGCGGCACCGAGTCGACCGCGCTCTCCTCCGGATCGCGCAGCGTCTCCTCCAGGCCGTCGAGGCGCGCCACCTCGCCGACCGCGGCAGCGACGGCGGCGCGGAAAGCATGCCCGCAAGTCGCGCACTCCACCGCGCGGTCGCGGTTCTGCGTCTCGCACACCGGGCACGCTACGGGCATGCGCCGCAGCTTAGCCGCGCGCCATGCCCCTAGGGAAGTCGCGTGAAATCTACCTACCGGGCTCGGGACCGGGTTCGTGTACGTTGACGGGTACGGAAGCGGGTACGGTTCACGTACCACGGTTGCACCGGGACGGACCGTGGTACGTGAGCCGTACCCGTCCGCGTTCCCGTAAACGTACACGCACCCGGTCCCGGGCCCGACCCCGGCTCTTAGTGAGCACCTGTCGGACCCCCCGTCATCGGCACGAACCGGACTTGCATCAGCGACCTGCGCTCCAGCGCCCCCTCGGCCGACTTGCGCCAGAGTTGCAGCTCCTGGTGGTCCGGGTCGCGCCCCACCGGAATGACCAACCGACCGCCCGGAGCCAGTTGATCGAGGAGCGCCGGCGGCATGGCCGTTGGGGCGGCCGCGACGAGAATGGCGTCGAACGGCGCCGCCTCCGGCCAGCCCAACGCGCCGTCGCCGATGCGAAACTCGACATTCTCGTAGCCCAGCTCGGTGAGGATCTTCTGCGCGCTCCAGGAGAGCTCCGGCACGATCTCGATGGTGCGGACGGTGCTGCCGAGCGGAAGCAGCTCGCAGAGGACCGCCGTCTGGTAGCCGCTGCCGGTGCCCACTTCCAGCACGCGCTCTTTCCCCTCGAGCTGCAGCGCCTCGGTCATGGCGGCGACGATGAACGGCTGCGAGATGGTCTGGCCGTGCCCGATGTCGAGCGGACGGTCCGCCTCTGAATCGCCTTGCGCCTGCTCGGGCACGAAGAACCGCCGCGGCACGCGCACGAACGCCGCCAGCACCCGCGGGTCGCGAATGCCCTGCTCGATGAGCCGGCGGACGAGCTGGCCCTCGTTTCCATCGCCCGTGCGGGCTTGCTCCATCGTGCGAACCTACGCCTCGTGCGGATAGTGGGAAAGACCGATGCGGTTCCCTTCTGGATCGCGGAGGTAGAGCGTCCAGCGCGTGCGGTGCACGATCTCGACGCCCAGCTCCTCGAGGCGCCGCTCCCAGGCGTGGCGTTCGCCGGGCTGGATGCGCAGCGCGAGCAAGTGCAACCCGCCGTGCGGATCGCGGAACGGCGTGGGCGGCTGCTCCGCTTCGCACGCCTCGAGCGCGATGAACTCGTCGCCGAGCGGGGAACCGACCGACAGCCACACCGAGCGCTCGCCGGGCACTCCGTCCTCGCGCAACCAACGACGGGCGACGCGCAGCCCCAGCACGTCGACATAGAAGCGCTCGGCCCGCTTGAGGTCCTTCACCTGGATGGCCAAGTGGTGATAGCCGTACACCTCGGGCATTGTTTAAATCCCCTGAATCGGATAGAAGCCTCGCCCCTTTTGACCCTGTTTGACAAGGCCGTTCATGCTTCCCCGCGAACAGATCCGCAACATCGCCATCGTCGCCCACGTCGACCACGGAAAGACCACGCTGGTGGATTTCCTCTTCCGCCAGACCGGGACGTTCCGCGCCAACGAGCAGGTGCAGGAGCGGGCGATGGACACCAACGATCTGGAGCGCGAGAAGGGCATCACCATCCTCGCCAAGAACACCGCGGTCAACTATCGCGGCGTGAAGATCAACATCGTCGACACGCCGGGGCACGCCGACTTCGGGGGAGAGGTGGAGCGCGGGCTGCGGCTCGTCGACGGCGTGCTGCTGCTGGTCGACGCGGCGGAAGGGCCGCTGCCGCAGACGCGCTTCGTGCTGGGAAAAGCGCTCGGCTTGGGGCTGCCGGCGGTGGTGGTGATCAACAAGGTCGATCGGCAGGACGCGCGGGCGCCCGAGGTGCTCGACGCGATCTACTCGTTGTTCATCGATCTGGGAGCGAACGAGCACCAGATCGAATTTCCCGTCATCTATGCGGTGGCCCGCGCCGGACGAGCGTCGCTGCGGCTCTCCGACTTCGACGACCTTCCCTCCGGGCGCGCTGCCGCTCCGGGGGCGGCGCCTCACCCGGGCGAGGAGCCGGGCGCGCGGTCGCGCACGCTCGAGCCGCTGCTCGACGCCATCCTCGAGACGATTCCTCCCCCGAAGAAGGCCGAGACCACGCACGACAAGCTGCAGATGCTGGTGGCCAACCTCGACTACGACGACTACGTGGGCCGGCTCGCCATCGGCCGCCTGAGCAGCGGCTCCCTCGAGGTGGGCCAGACCGTGGCGATCTGCCGCGCCGACGGGAGCACGCCGCGCGGCAAGGTGACCAAGATCTACGTCTTCGAAGGCTTGAAGCGGACCGAGATCCAGGAGGCGGGCCCCGGCGAGATCATCTGCCTCGCGGGGCTGGAGGAGATCTCCATCGGCGACACCATCGCCGACCCCGAGCATCCCATCCCGCTCGAGCGCATCCACGTCGACGAGCCGACCATGTCGATGATCTTCAAGGTCAACGACGGGCCCTTCGCGGGGCGCGAGGGCAAGTACGTCACCTCTCGCAATTTGCGCGAGCGCCTGCAGCGCGAGGCTTTTCGAAACGTCTCGATAAAGATTTTCGATACCGAATCGCCCGACGCGTTCAAGGTGCTGGGCCGGGGCGAGCTGCAGCTCGCCGTCATCGTCGAAACGATCCGGCGCGAGGGATACGAGCTGACCGTTTCGAATCCCGAGCCCATCACCAAGGAAGTGGATGGCGTAGTGCACGAGCCGATGGAGCTGATGGTCTGCGACGTCCCGACGGCGGCCGTCGGCGTGGTCACCGAGCGACTGGGCCCGCGCAAGGGCCGCATGGTGGAGATGCAGCACATCGGCTCGGACCGCGTGCGCCTCACCTTCCGCGTGCCGGCGCGCGGGCTGGTCGGGTTCCGCAACGAATTCCTCACCATCACGCGCGGCGAGGGCATCATGTCCTCGCAGTTCGACGGGTACGAGCCGTGGCAGGGCAAGGTGCCCAAGCGCTCGAACGGCGCCATCGTCAGCGACCGCGAAGGCGAGACGGTGGCGTACTCGCTCTTCGACATCCAGGAGCGGGGCGAGTTGTTCTACGGTCCGGGCGTGCCGGTCTACGAGGGGATGATCTGCGGCGAGCACTCGCACCCCACCGACCTGGACGTCAACGTCACGCGCGGCCGCAAGCTGACCAACATCCGCGCGGCGGGCCGCGACGAGAACATCATCTTGAGTCCCCCGCGCGAGATGTCGCTGGAGAAGGCGCTCGAGTGGATCAACGAGGACGAGCTGGTCGAGGTCACTCCCAAGAACGTCCGCCTGCGCAAGAAGGTCCTGCCCGCCGGCGATCGCTACCGCCTCGAACGCGAGCGCAAGCGTGCGGACGGACTCGTTTGATCAGGCCTGTGACTGCGACGGCCGCTCCGTCTCGAGCGTCGTCCGCGCGTTGATGGGCAGCGCGACCCGGAAGAGCGCCCCGCCCCAGCTCCCCTTGTGCACGCTGAACGACCCGCCGTGCACGCGCACGATCTCCGACGAGATCCACAGCCCCAGCCCGTTCCCCAGATCGCCCTTGGTGCTGAAAAACGGCTGGAAGATCTTCTCCCGCAGTTCGTCGGGCACCCCCGGACCGTTGTCCTCCACCTCGATGACCGCCAGCGCCCCCTCGCGCCGGACGCGCAGGGCGATGCGCGGGTTCGGGCGCGCCGCGACCGCGTCGGCGGCGTTGGCGAGCAGGTTCACCAGCACCTGCCCGAGCAGCGTCGGCTGGCAATACACCGGCGCCACCTCGGCGTACGCCCGCACCAGCGCGGCCTTGTTGCGCAGCTTGGCCTCGATGAGCGTGAACGCCAGGTCCGCCTCGCGGGCCAGGTCGACGGGCCGCCTTTCGCCGCCCGAGAGCCTCGCGCCGTTGCGCATCGCCTCGAGGATGCTGCGCATGCGATCGAGGTTGGCGCGCAGCTTCTCCATGCGCTTGCCGGCGCTGTTGGGGTCCTTCGACAACATCTCGACTTGCAAGAAGAGCGTGTTCAAAGGATTCGATAATTCGTGCGCCAGCCCTCCCGCCAGCGTGCCCAGGTTGAGCAGGCCGAAATGCCGCGCGAACTCTGCCCGCGCCTGGTGCTCGCGCCGCCGCAACCGGTCCTGCATGGCCGCGCCGGCCACGCTCACCACCGCCATGGTGGCGAGATAAGTAGCGGCGAGGGCCAGCGTCGCGCGATGCGCCGGCGGGAGCGGCCGCAGCGCGAGCGGCGCCAGCGCGAAGGCCAGCGACTCGAGGTTGAGCGCCAGCGCCTGCCTCGTGCGCAGCGGCACCAGGATGGTGACGCCGGCCTGCACGATCATCACCGAGTACAGGTAGGGGCTGGCGGCGCCTCCCGTGCCGTTGATGGCGGCGGCCAACGCTCCCATGATGAGTGCGACCGCCGCGCCCGCCAGCGGCAGGGGCGGCGCCTGGCGCTCCGCCGCGCGCGCGCAGAAGAGGAGCAACGCCGCGGCCACCAGGCGCACCACCAGAAGTCGCACCCAGGCGCCGGGCGCGAGCACGTGGTCGAGCAGGGAGAACCCGATCAGCAGCGGCGCGGAGAGCAGGCAAGCCGCGCGGATGGCCGCGAGCTGCGAAGCGACCATCTCCTCCCCATACGTGGGAAGCGGCGAGCCGAACGTGTCCCTGTCCGGGTCCACCGCCAGACGGTAACAACTGGCCGCGCGCCTTGCCTTACCCCGTTTGCCTTTGCGTTTGCGTTTGCGACATTGTGCGCATCCTTCCCACCGCGGAGGTCGTCGTGTTTCAGGCCGGCTTGCTGAAAGATCGCATCATTGTCGTGACCGGAGGCGGCACCGGCCTGGGCGCGGAGATGGCCCGCCGCTTTGCCGAGCTGGGCGCGCACTCCGTCGTGCTGGGGCGGAGGCAAGACAAGCTCAACGGGACGCTTGCGCTCATCTCCGCCGCGGGCGGCAAGGCCAGCGCCTGGTCATGCGACGTGCGCGACCCCGCCGCCGTGGCAGCCGTGGCGGAGAAGGTCGGCCCGGTCGACGCGCTGGTGAACAACGCCGCGGGGAACTTCCTCGCCGCCAGCGAAGATTTGAGCCCCAACGGTTTTCGCACCGTGGTCGACATCGTGCTCAACGGCACGTTCAACTGCACCTCGGCTTTCGGCAAGCGCATGATCGCGTCGGGCAAGGGCGGCGCCATCGTCAACATCGTCACCAGCTATGCCTGGACCGGGTCGGCGTTCGTGCTGCCCTCGGCCTGCGCCAAGGCCGGCGTGCTGGCCATGACGCGCTCGCTGGCCGTCGAGTGGGCGGTGTACAAGATTCGCGTCAACGCCATCGCGCCGGGGCCGGTCCCGACCGAAGGCGCCTTCTCGCGGCTCTTGCCCGACCCGTCACTCGAGGAGATGGCGCGCAACCGGGTGCCCATGAAGCGCTTCGGGACGCCGCGCGAGATCGCCGACGCGGCCGTGTTCCTGCTCTCGGACGGCGCGGGCTACATCACGGGCGACTGCCTCACCGTCGACGGCGGCGAGTGGCTCAAGAACGGCGGCGAGTTCAGCTGGGCCACCGACTTCGACCGCGACAACTTGAAGCAGATGCTCAAGACGATGCGCGGCAAGGAGAAATGACCGCGAGAACCTTGTTCACGCCATGGCTCCTCTGTTTTGCCTTCGGCTTGCCGCCGGGGGCCGGGGCGGAGGCAGAAACCAGGCTCGATCCCGCGCTGCTCGCGCTCTGCGGCAGCAACGACCCCGGGGCGCGCCGGTACTGCCTCGAGGCGATCGCCCGCAATGGCGATGCGGCCGGAGACGCCCGGCAGATTCTCGCCGGCATGGCGGCCAGCGACCCGCTCGTGCACGAGGAAGCGGCGCGCCTTTACCAGCAGCTCTACGGGGCAAAGCCGCCCGGTCCGGCTCCGGTCACGGCTGCCCGCGGACCCGACGCAGCGAGGAGCGCCGGCGATCCGATGCGCGTCGTCTACGCGCCGACCGCATTCACCCGGCCCGAGGGCACCACCTCGTTCAACGCTTTCGAACTCGGCGCACTGACCTTCGATCACGGCATGACCCGGAACGTGGCAATGGGAATCCAGACCTCCATCCCCGTCGGCGCGCTCGTCATCGGTCCGACGCTCCGGGTCGGCTTTCCCTTCGAAGGCGGCGCCTTCGGCTTCCAGCTGGGCGGGATCCTCGTCGCCCCCTACGTGGGGAATTCGAATGCGTTCTTCGTCGGCGGCGGCGGACCAATGCTCACGCTCGGGAATTACGACCGCTACTTCAACGTCGGGGCACTGGCATACTTCGTCTCTAACGTCAGCCCGGGCGTTGTCGTCCCGCACGTTGGGTTCTCGTCCGCTCCAGCGAGCATGTGCGCCTCGGCGCCGAGTTCTACCTTCCCACCCTGACGAGCGGCCGGGACGCCGGATTGGGCCGGATCGGCGCCTTGCTCTGGGGCGTGCGGCTCTTCGGCGATACGGTCTGGGGGGACATCGCATTCGCCGACCTGTTCTGCGACGGTTGCTACTACCTCTATAAGGTGCTTCCGTTGGGAATTCCCTTCCTCAACTTCGGCCTGGGCTGGTGACGAGATCCGGGGACACCATACGCAACTCGTGCCAATCCGAAGTTGGCATGCCGAGTTGCGTATGGTGTCCCCGGATCTCCCCACGACACGAGCGCTCGGCTACTCGTGTCGCGTCCTGCTCGCATTGCGGCCCGCCGGCAGGCGCCCCAATTTCGATTGTGGGGGGACGCCATGCTGCCTGTGGGCTGGGCGGGGATTGTCGGCCGCGATGCGGCGGCGGAAGTTCAGGTCAGCCGAAGAGCGACCGCTTCCGCCATCGTCTTCGTGCTGTTCATGGGGGTGAGCTTCTTCGCCGACAGGGTTCGCGTCCGCCTCGAAACGAAGGACCCCAGCTCCCTGCCACCCGTCGCCACCGGAGTCCCGCGCTCGAGCCAGCGGGTGGTGCTCGTGATCCTGGATTCCGTGCCGCTGCGGGTGGGGACCGATCCGGACATCATGCCCAACCTGGTCGCCCTGGCCAGGCGCGGCGCATCCGGCGTGCTCATCGCGCCTCCCGACACCACCACGACGGCCGGCGTGCGCGCCATGAGCGTCGGAACCAAACCGAGCTTCCACGACACGCTGGAGATGTTCTCGCACAATCCCTTTGCCGAATGGACCATCCTCGATGAGCTGGTGGCCCGCGGCGAGTCGGTCGCCTTCCATGGCGATCACGCCTGGGCCGATCTGCTGGGCGATCGCACCAAGGGCCAGCACGCGATCGCGACGTCGGAGAACCTGTTCGCGAACGACGAGGCCTCGCTTGCCGCCGCCAGGGAAAGGTTGCGCTCGGGCGACCGCCCCGCCTTCGCCGTCCTTCACATCGGGCGCACCGATTTCATCGCCCACCAGTTCGGCACCGAGCGGCCGGAATATCGCGAGAGGCTCCGCGAGGTCGACGGCGACCTCGAGCGCTTCTTCACCGACGTTTTCGACGAGGGCACCACCTTCATCGTGACCGCCGATCATGGCTGCGACCACTACGGCAACCACGGCGGCGGCGGGGAAATCTATCGCCGCGTTCCGGTGGTTTTGGTCGGGTCCGGGATTCTCCCCGTCCATGGTTTCGAGATGGAGAGTCGGCAGATGCCCTTGGTCCTGGCCGTTCTGCTGGGGACGCGTCTCCCGGCCGGCATCCTCGAGACCGTCCCGACGGCCTTTCTCGCCTTGGGAGACGCGGAGCGGGCCCGGATTGCGCTCGCCAATCTTGGCCGCGTGCAGGCCCTGGCTGCGTTCCACCACATCGATGCGGGCGCTACCGGGAAGAATGCCGATGACGCGGCCGGCGCGCTCCTCGCCGCCATCAACGTCAGCTCGAGGCCCGAACCAGGCACGGTCCTCTGGATGCTCGTCATCTTCCTCGGCATGGCGCTCGTCTACCTCATGACCATCACGGCCATTCCCGGCCTGGGGCCCGCCCTTGCCGTGGCTTGCGGCCTGCTCGGCCTGCTGGGCGCGACCTCGAGTCTCCGGCTGCCGGCACTGATCCTTCTCGCGGCGCTGGAGGTCGGGCTGGTCGCGGCGGCGGTCGGGAAAATGAGCGGAGCGAGGCCGCGCGTCGGGGCGGGCATCGCCTTGCTCGGCGCGATCGGTATCGCGGTCGTGTCGGGGCTCCGGTTCGCCAATGGCGGAGCTTTCCTCATGGGCCTGGCCAAACCCTTTGCCGCCGTCGCCGCGATCCCGATCGCCGGGGCGCTCCTCATCTTCAGGCGGCGGCTGCGCGGCTCTGCCGGGCTTCTTGCCGGAGCGGAGCTCTGTGCGATCCCGCTGGTCCTTTTCGCCTTGGGCGTGCTCAAGCCAATCGATCTCGTGCCGGTGCTCATGTGCGGCTTGATGGTCATGGGGCTGCGCGCGAACAAGGTCCGGTGGTTGCACATCGCCTGCGCCGCAGCCGGACTGTTCCTCTTCTTCCTCGTCTCGCAGCGCGTCGTGTTCGGATTGACGGGAGAGCGCCCCTCGCCCCGCTATCTCTACGCTGGGCTGGCGGGCACGGTGCTGGCGGGGCTGCTGACCCTCAAGTTCCGGCATGCGCGCCGCTGGTTGGTTCCGGCCACGATGTGCCTGTTCGCGCTCTGGCCTTTCGGATTCATCACTTTCGGCCACGCCCCGATCTCCGGCGCGACGCAGACCTCCTTGCTCGCGCTGACCTGGATCGCGACTGTCGCGTTCGCCTGGCGGACGGGGATTCTGCGCATCTGCGCGCTTCCCCTGCTCACCGCGCTGGTCTATCACCTGTTCCCTGGGGAGACGTCGTTCCTGGTGGCCTTGGCGGTGCATCTCGCGACTCTTCCCATCATCTCGGCCCGCACGTCCGAGGCCCGCGTCAAGCACCTCTCCATCGCCGGGATCATGTTTTCGCTGCTCTTCGTGATGAGCCCGGAGCTGGACATCCTCTCCGTCATCCTCTTCAGCTCGGTCCTGTTCTTCGCCACCAGGGTGCGGAACGGCGACCTCGACGACTCATCGCTGGTGTTGCTGGGAGCCTTTTTGCTGACCTATGTCCGATACGGCATCCTCAACAGCTTCGGCCACACCGGCGAGGGGATTTACACGCTGAGCAACGTGGACACGCACAGCGGCTTCGCGGCCATGTCGAAGGACGTCATGCTGTGGATCCCCACCGCGCTGATCGTCCTGAAGATGGTGTGCGCGTCAACGCTGGTTTTCGCGCTCATCCTCTCGAACGAGCGGTTCAGGCGGCTCCAAAGCCGCCTGGTCCTGGTGGGCCTGGCGATCGTGATGGGATTCCTGGTCGAGTCCTCGATCCAGCTGGCTCTTTCCTATGGGCCGAACGAAGGAAGGCTTTCGTCGAGCATGGTGCAGGTGACGTTCCATGTCTCGATCATCCTGGTCCTCTCCTTCGGCTACGCGGCTTACAACCGGCTCCTGCTCGGGCCGACCGTGGACGAGCGTGCGGCGGCGGGGGCTGGCGATCGACGCGAGAGCGGAGCGGCGGGGGTCATTGCCCGGGCGGCTTGAACGACGCGCTCTCCAGCAGCTCGCGGACCGCCTTGAAGCGGTCGTTGGGGACGGTGATCGAAAGCACGTACTGCGCGATCCGCCACCCCTCCGGGCCGCGCACCAGCACGCCGCTGCCGCGCGCCGGACCGAGGTTCTGCGTTTCCAGGTCCTCCTCGAACCAGGCGATGTCGCCGCGGACGGCGATGCGGCGGCGCACCCCGCGAAACGTCCAGGCCTTGCCCTTGGCGAAGTGCGGGTGCGCGTAGTCGCGAAAGGCTTTCACGTCCCAGCGCTCGGTCGCGTCGGTGCCGAGGAAGATCCCGTCGGGAGCGAAATGGGCGAAGTAGCGCTCCTCGTCGGCGCTCGCCGCCGCCTCGTGAAAGTCGTCAAGGACGCGCGCGATCTCTTCTCGCTCATGTCCCGCCGGAGCATGAGCGCACGCGGCAAACGAGATGAGCAGCGCCGTCACGCGAGCTGATCCACCACCTGCTCGTCGAACTCCTTGGGCAATTGGCACTTCACTTTCCCTTCCTCGCGCACGACGTGCAACGCGACGAACCGATCGCCCCTCTTCCAGAACAAGTCCGGCGAAAGCGGCGACGGCCCGGTCTCGTACGCCTGCAACGCGCCGGCCGCCATGGCTTCCAGCGCCTGCAGGCTGCGTTTGTCGGCGAGAGCGTGGCAGAGCAAGATGTGCGCGCTCGGCACCGCTACCAGCGCGCCGAACGGCGTGGGCGCCCCGAGCAGCTCGTCGACCGCCAGCGCCAGCGAGGCCACGAACGCGCTCTGCCCGGAGACGGCGAAGACGCGCGCGCCCGCGATCTCCGTCGGCTTGAGCTCGACGTGTTCCTGGGCCTTGACGTTCTCCAGGGCCAGCGACACCAGCTGTTCGGCCGGCCGCTCCCACGCCGCCAGGTCGGCCGGGCGCACCGGCGTGATGAAGCTGGGCAGGTCGAGCACCAGCACGGCGTGCAACCCGCCCGCGAGGTGGGCCGAGATGGCGTTGGGTCCCAGCGTCTCGGCGCGCTGCATGCGCAGCTTGAGGCGCGGGTGGGCCTTGGCGAAGTCGCCGCGGAGCGCGTCCAGCTCGCGGCCGAGCTTCTCGATGGCGAGCCGCTCCTCCAGCTCCTGGCGCACCGTCTCGCGCCAGGCTTCGCGCGGCACGCCGGCACAGCGCTGCGCCACGGGCAGGAGCGGCACGTCGGCATCCTGCACGCGCGCATACGCATCGTGCAGCTCGAACGGCTCGACGCGAGCCTCCAGCTCGGCGCGCACCGCCTCGATGAACGCAGCGTATGCCTCGGCGTCGAACAGGCGGCCCCATTCAGGGAAGCGTGATGCAAGGGCCGTGAAATCCATCAGACACCTGATCTTCGGGCGCGGGACCGGGTTCGTGTACGTTGACGGGTACGGATGCGGGTACGGTTCACGTACCACGGTCCGTGGGACGTTCCCGTCCCCATCCCCGTCCCCGTGAACGTACACGCACCCGGTCCCGAGCCCGGCTTCTAGATTTTAAAATACGTATCTGATGCGGGGCATGACCGCCAGCGATGGAATACCCAGCGTCTGCCTCTCGCCGGAAGCCGGCGTGTAACGCGCCAGCGTGTAGCGGATGAGAGCGTCGAGGCCGACGGCGAAATGATCGAGGTGCGTGTCGTAGTCGAGCGCCAGCCCCGCCCCGAAGTGGAACCCGACCAGGTGGTCGGCCAGCGCGGCGGAGAGGATTTCAGGCAGGAAAAGGCTAGCGCACATCGATATCGGACGCGTCACGGGCGGGAGAAACTGGGGCCGATGAGCCCTTTGAGCAAGGCCAGGGGCACGTCCCCAGGCCGCGCAAGTTCACGTGGCAACTCACCGGGATCTCCCGTCGATGCCGACGGACGTGCTATTCGATAGGAAAGA
>WNFF01000142.1_pt1 | contig 109579 bp, 96 predicted proteins | sample 5400441 | NCBI WGS metagenome assembly WNFF01 (sample SAMN13153345, study PRJNA577476) | soil metagenome | isolation source: 120 cm saprolite under Douglas fir tree site 2 hole 3 replicate 1 | place: USA:California | collected 2015-04-18 | reverse complement strand
CCTGCACTCATGCGCCGCTGGCCGTTTCAATCGTCGGAGCAAGCGCCGATCGAGCACTTCCCGGTCATCGAGGACCTGCTGCGGCGGAACGTGGAGGACATCTTCCGCGTCGAGCGCCAGGAGGTCCGCGGGCTCACCTTCGGCTGGGGCGGGACCTTGCTGGTGGAGCCGGCGCGGGCGCTCGCCCTGATCGAGCCGCGGTTCAAGCCCTTCGGCTACACTCCGTTCCTGGGGCGGCAGGGGGACCTGGTCTGGATCCGCGCGGTGCCGCTCGCCGAGGCGAGCGAGCGGACGAAGGCGGGCGTCAACCTGCTCCTGTTCGTGCTGACCGTGCTCTCCACCCTGGCCGCCGGAAGCCTCGTCAGCGGCTCGTTCCCGTTCGTGACCTTCAACCCCTGGATCGCGCCGCTCCGGCTGCTCGACGGGGTCCCGTTCGCGTTCACCCTGCTCGCGATCCTGGGCACCCACGAGTTCGGCCACTACTTCACGGCCCGCTACTACGGCGCCTCGGTGAGCCTGCCCTTCTTCATCCCGGCGCCGCCGCCGTTCTTCCTGTTCGGCACCATGGGGGCGGTGATCCGCATGCGCTCGCCCGCCCGGGACCGCAACTCGCTCTTCGATATCGCGGTCGCGGGGCCGCTGGCCGGGCTGGTGGTCGCGGTGCCCGCGCTCCTGCTGGGGCTCTCGTGGTCCCGGGTGGGAATGGTGCTCCCGGACCACAGCGGGCTCACCTTCGGGGACTCGCTCCTGATGCGGGCGCTCACCTGGCTGGTCTTCGGGTCGATCCCGCCCGGCATGGACGTGTTCGTGCACCCGGTGGCCCTGGCCGGCTGGGTCGGGCTCTTCGTGACCGCGCTCAACCTGTTCCCGGTGGGACAGCTCGACGGCGGCCGGATCGCCTACGCGTTGCTCGGGTCCTGGCACCGCCAGGTCTCGATCGCCACCTTCGTGGGCCTCATGGTCCTGGGCGCGGTGTTCCACTCCGCGAACTGGATCGTCTTCGCGGGCCTGATCCTGCTCCTCATGGGGTTCCACCACCCGCCGCCGCTCGACGACCTCACCCTGGTCTCGCGCCGCCGCTACGTCCTCGGCGTCTTCTGCCTCATCCTCCTGATCCTCCTGATCCCCCCCGTCCCCATCAGCTGAGCCGCCCCGGGCGGGTGTCTCTCTGCGGTCGCGTATTGCCAGACGTGACCTCCGACGGGTAAGATTGCCGCGCTTTGCGCCGCCTCCGCCTCCTCACATCGTTCGTCCCCGCCGGGAGACATCCCCGTGCCTGAAGATCGGGCAGACGGCAAGGCCCTCGAGTCGCTGATCAAGAAGGGCGACGTCGACACCGTGCTCACCGTCTTCGCGGACGGGCTGGGTCGTCTGATGGGCAAGCGGGTGGTCGGCCGGTACTTCCTCGACCACGTGCTGCACGACGGCGTCCACGCCTGCATCTACCTCTTCACGGTGGACATGGAGATGGAGCCGCTGCCGGGCTTCAAGCTCGCCTCGTGGGAGCGCGGCTACGGCGACATGAAGCTCGTGCCCGATCTCACCACCTGGCGGCTCTTGCCCTGGCTGCCCAAGACCGCGCTCGTCTTCTGCGACGTCTACACGGAAGAGGGCGAGCCCATCGAGGAGGCGCCCCGCTGGGTGCTCCGCCGCCAGCTCGAACGCGCGTCCCGGATCGGCTACCGGGTGAAGACCGCCTCCGAGCTCGAGCTGTACCTCTTCCGCGAATCCTTCGACGAGGCGCGGGCGAAGCGCTACCACGGCCTCACCCCGGTGTCGAACTACCTGGAGGACTACCACATCCTCCAGACCTCGAAGGAGGAGCCGCTGGTGCGGGCCATCCGCAACGGCATGGAGGCGGCGCGGGTGCCGGTGGAGTTCTCCAAGGGCGAGTGGGGACGGGGCCAGGAGGAGATCAACCTCCGCTACACCGACGCGCTCGAGATGGCCGACCGCCACGTGCTCTACAAGCACGGGGTGAAGGAGATCGCCTGGCAGCAGGGCTGCTCGGTGACCTTCATGGCGAAGTACGACATGGGCGCGGCGGGCTCCTCGTTTCATCTCCATTCCTCGCTGTGGGACCAGGCCGGCCGCCGCAACCTCTTCGCGGCGAAGGGCGCCTCGCGCCAGGGCACCCCGGTCTTCCAGCAGTGGCTCGGCGGCCAGATGGCGATGGCGCGGGAGCTGGCCTACTTCTACGCGCCGACCGTCAACGCCTACAAGCGCTACCAGGCGGGCTCCTTCGCGCCCACGCGCATCGCCTGGGGCTGGGACAACCGCACCTGCGGCTTCCGCATCTGTGGCGAGGGCGGGGGCTTCCGCGTGGAGAACCGCATCCCGGGCGCGGACGCCAATCCGTACCTGGCCTTCGCGGCCACCATCGCGGCCGGGCTCCACGGCATCGAGAAGAAGCTGGCGCCGCCCGCCATGTTCGAGGGCAACGCCTACGAGAGCGCGGCGCTACCCCAGGTGCCGAAGACGCTGCGCGACGCGCTGGGCGAGCTGGAGCGCTCCGAGGTCGCGCGCGCGGCCTTCGGGCCCAAGGTGGTGGACCACTATCTCCAGCACGGCCGGCTCGAGCAACAGGCCTACGACCAGTCGGTCACCGACTGGGAGCTGATCCGCAACTTCGAACGAATCTAGATGCGAAGCCACCAAATAGAGGTCGTCGCTTGCGACGACCGTTCAATCAAATAAAGGGCGTAGCCGAACAACAAAGGCTGGACATGCAGAGCCGAAGCACAACCGAACAGCAACGGCAGGACCTGCAGAACCGAAGCACAACGGAGAAGCGCGAGATGGCAGGACGGCTCCAGAACAAGATCGCGCTCATAACGGGCGCCGGCATGGGCATGGGCCGTGAGGCCGCGGTGCTCTTCGCCCGGGAGGGCGCGCGGGTCGTGGTCGGCGACCTGAACGGCCAGGCCGCGGCCGAGACCGTCGAGCTGGTCAAGCGGGCGGGCGGCGAGGCCCTCGCGGTGGTGGGCGACGTGGCGATCGAAGCCGAGGTCAAGCGCATGGTCGAGGACGGGGTGCGCCGCTTCGGGGCGCTCCACGTGCTCTACAACAACGCGGGGGTGCTCTGGAAGGATCGGGACCGCTCGGTGCTCGAGACGGACGGCGAGCAATGGGACCGGGTGATGGCCATCAACCTCAAGAGCGTCTTCTGGGTCACCAAGTACGGCATCCCGCACCTGCGGGCGGCCGGCGGCGGCTCCATCATCCTGGTGGGCTCGGTGTCGGCCCTGGCCGGATTCACCCGCGCCCAGGACGCCTACACCGCGGCCAAGGGCGCGCTGATCTCGCTCAACAAGTCGCTCGCGATCCAGTTCGCCCGGGACAACATCCGCTCCAACGTCATCCACCCGGGGATCGTCGAGACCCCGCTGCAGGCCCCGTATCTCAACGACGCGCTGCGGGCCGAGTTCAAGACCGGAATCCCGCTGGGCCGGATCGGCCAGCCCCGCGACATCGCGAACGCCGCGCTCTTCCTCGCCTCCGACGAGTCGTCGTTCATGACCGGGGCCGAGATGATCATCGACGGCGGATTCATGGCCCAGTGATGGCCCACTCCCAGGCTCCCCACCCGCATCACAAGGAGGCGTCCATGCTGACACGCGCCCGCCGCGCCCTCATCCTCGCCGGGGCGACCGCGCTCCTGGCCCTGGGGGCGGTCATCCCCGCCGCGGCCCAGAAGCAGACGGTCGTCATCTACACCGCGATCGAGAACGAGCAGATCGCGGAGTACAAGAAGGCCTACGAGAAGACGCTGCCGAGCGTGGACGTCAAGATGCTCCGGCTCTCCACCGGAGACATCGCGGCCCGGTTCATGGCCGAGAAGGACAACATGCAGGCCGACGTGATCTGGGGCGTGGGGGCCACCAACATGCTCCAGTTCAAGAACGCGGGCCTGCTCGAGGCCTACGCCCCGAAGGGCCTGGAGCGCATCCAGCCCCTCTTCCGCGACAAGGCCAACCCGCCGTCCTGGGTGGGCCTCGACATCTACATGTCCGCGTTCTGCTTCAACACCGAGACCGGCAAGAAGCACAGCCTTCCGAAGCCCGAGTCGTGGGCCGATCTGACCAAGCCGGTCTACAAGGGCCACGTGGTGATGCCGAACCCGGCCTCCTCGGGCACCGGCTACCTCTCGGTGGTCTCGGTCCTGCAGCGCATGGGCGAGGCGGAGGGCTGGAAGTACCTCGACGCGCTCGACAAGAACATCGCGGAGTACACCAAGTCGGGCTCCAAGCCCTGCAAGGACTCGGCGGCGGGGGAGCGGGCCATCGGCGTGTCGTTCGAGTACGTGGCCCACGAGATGATCAAGAAGGGCTCGCCGGTCGAGATGGTGCTGCCGAAGGAGGGCTCCGGCTACGAGATCGAGGCCAACGGGCTCACCAGGAAGGGGGCCAAGAATCCGGCCGCCAAGCAGTTCCTCGACTGGGCCATCACCGACGAGTCGCTCAAGATCGCCTCGCAGTTCTTCGCCGCGGTGAGCGTGCCCGGCTTCCCGGTCCCGGAGGGACTACCGAAAGACATCAGCAAGGTGGTGTTCCCGAACGATTTCGACTGGTCCGCGAAGAATCGCGACCGCATCCTGGCCGAGTGGCAGAAGCGGTACGCCAAATAACGCCGGCGCCGGCTGATCTCGACGCGGGCCTCGCGCGGCTCGGCTACACCGCCTTCCGGCCGGGCCAGCGCGAGGCGGTGGAGACCCTGCTCGCCCGGGGGCGGCTCCTGCTGGTCGCGCCCACCGGCGGCGGCAAGAGCCTGAGCTACCAGCTCCCGGCCACGCTCCTGCCCGGCACCACGCTCGTCATCTCGCCGCTGGTGGCCCTGATGGCGGACCAGGTGCAGGCCCTCGAGGCCCGCGGCGTCGCCGCGACGTATCTGGCCGCCACCCTCGACGCGGCCGAGATGCGGCGGCGCATGGGGCGCCTGGCCGGGGGCGCCTTCTCGCTCGTGTACGTGGCGCCCGAGCGCCTCGCGTTTCCCGGCTTCCGCGCCATGCTCCGCGACCTGGACGTCCCCCTGGTGGCGATCGACGAGGCGCATTGCATCAGCGAGTGGGGCCACGACTTCCGCCCGGAATATCTCGGGATCGGCGCGGTGATCGGGGACTTCCCGTCGGCCCGAGTGCTCGCGTGCACCGCCACCGCCACCCCCATCGTGCGCGACGAGATCCTCGCCCGCCTGGGCCTGCCCCCGGATACCCCCCAGATGGTGCGCGGCTTCGCCCGCCCGAACCTGGCCCTGCGGGCGGTGGAGGTGGACGGCCGCCGCGAGCGCGAGCGCCTGGTCGATGCGGCGCTGGCCGAGGCGCTCGGCGGCCCCGGCCGGGGCGGGGGCACCGCCATCGTCTATGCGCCCACCCGGAAGCGGGCGGAAGAGGAAACCGACCGGCTGGCCGGGCACGGCTGGCAGGCCGCCGCGTATCACGCCGGACTCGACGGGCGGACGCGGGAGATCGCCCAGCGTGGCTTTGCCGAGGGGCGCATCGAGGTGGTCGTCGCGACCAACGCCTTCGGCATGGGCATCGACCGGCCCGACGTCCGCGCGGTCATCCACCTGGCCCCTCCTGGCTCGGTCGAGGCCTACTACCAGGAGGTGGGTCGCGCGGGCCGCGACGGGGAGCCTGCGCTCGGTCTCCTGCTGGTCGGCGCGGGCGACCTCGCCCTCCGCCGGGCGCTGCTCGAGCGCGGCTCCGAGGGCAGCGTCCCGGACCCGGCGGTGGTCGAGCACAAGTGGGGGATGTTCCTCGAGCTGATTCGCTGGGTCGAGGGGGGAAGCTGCCGTCACGATGCGATTCTTCGCTACTTCGGCGACGAGGCCGAGACGCTGGCCGGCTGCGGCCGCTGCGACGTCTGCCGGGGGCTCGCGGCCGAAGGGGAGGCCGGCGATCCGGAGCGCGTGACACTGATCGTGCGCAAGGCGCTCTCGGGGGTCGCCCGCGTCCACGGCCGCTTCGGCCTGCAGACCGCGGTCAAGCTGATCCAGGGCGAGGCCGACGAGCGCATCGAGCGGGCCGGCCTCACCCGCGTGCCGACCTTCGGCAACCTGAAGGAGCACCCCGCCCCCTGGCTGCTGGCGCTGCTGCGACGGTGCGTGTCGGCGGGCTGGGTGAGCTTCACCGGTCTCGAGCGCCCGGTGGTCGTCCTGACCGACGAGGGCCGCGCGGTCATGAAAGGCGAGCGGCCGGCGCGCCTCCTCCTGCCGCCGCTGACCCGGCGCGCCGCCGCCGGACCGGGCGCCGGCCGCGGCGGCGAGGCGGGACGTCGCCGGCCCGCGCGCGAGGCGGCGGAGCTCGACGCCTCCGCCCAGGCGCTCTTCGAGGCCTTGCGCCGCCACCGGCTCGCGGTGGCGCGCGCGGAGGGCATGGCGCCGTTCATCGTGGCGAGCGACCGCACCCTGCGCGATATCGCGATGCTGCGGCCGCGGACCCTGTCCGAGCTGCAGGAGGCTCACGGCGTCGGGCCGAACAAGGCCGAGCGATACGGCGCCGGGCTCCTCCGGATCGTCGCGGAAGAGACCGCGAAGGCGGGCCCGCGGTGAGCACGTCCGCCGCGTCGAGGCCGGCCGCGGTCGCGCTGCACGGCATCGCCAAGAAGTTCGGCCAGTTCGTGGCGCTGCGGGAGGTGAGCCTGTCGATCCCGCCCGGGGAGTTCGTCTGCTTCCTGGGCCCGAGCGGCTGCGGCAAGACCACGCTGCTGCGGATCGTCGCGGGGCTCGAGCGGCAGAACGCGGGCCAGGTCATGATGGCGGGGCGCGACGTCTCCGGGCTGCCGCCGAGCCTCCGCAACTACGGCATCGTCTTCCAGTCCTACGCCCTCTTCCCGAATCTCACGGTGGCCCGCAACGTGGCCTACGGGCTCGAGACGCGCCGGACACCTCGCGCCGAGATCAGCCGTCGAGTAGATGAGCTGCTGGCCCTGGTCGGCCTCACCGCCCACAAGGCCAAGTACCCCGCGCAGCTCTCGGGCGGCGAGCAGCAGCGCATCGCGCTGGCCCGCGCCCTCGCGCCGTCGCCCGCGCTGCTCCTGCTGGACGAGCCGCTCTCCGCGCTCGACGCGCGCGTGCGCCAGAGCCTGCGGCACGAGATCCGCGCGCTGCAGCGGCGGCTCGGCGTCACCACCATCATGGTGACCCACGACCAGGAGGAGGCCCTGGCCATGGCCGACCGCATCGTGGTCATGAACCACGGGGTGGTGGAGCAGGTGGGGACGCCGGTCGAGGTGTACACCCGGCCGCGGTCGCCCTTCGTGGCGCGCTTCGTCGGCCAGATGAACTTCCTCGAGGCCATCGCGGGCGAGCGCGCGGGCTGGGCGCGGCTCGGCGCGGTGGAGATGCGCCACGGGACCGCCGGGCCCATCGTGGCCGGCACGCGGCTGACCCTCGCCATCCGGCCCGAGGAGATCCTGGTGGGCCCCGCCGCCGACGGCACCGAGAACCGGCTGGTCACGCGCATCCGCACCGTCCAGTTCCTGGGGCCCTTCACCCGGCTGAGCCTGGCGCTCCCCGACGGGGCGCCGGCCCTCGAGTGCGACGTGGCCGCGACCGCCTTCGCGGCCCTGGGCGCGGGGGAGGGCTCGGAGCTGGCGCTCTCGCTCCGGCCCGACGCGCTCCGGGTCTTCCCGGTCGCGGACTAGCCCCGTGGCCGCGGTGATCCCGGACCGGACGGTCCGCCACCGACTGGGCGTCGAGGACCTGGTCCGCTACGCGCTGGTCGTGCTGTTCGCGGCCATCCTGTACCTCTTCGTGCTCTACCCGCTGCTGCAGGTGATCTGGCGCAGCCTGCTCGCCAACGACGGCACCTTCGTGGGCTGGGCCAACTACCGGCGCTACTTCGGGACGCCCGCGATCGCCCAGTCCATCAGTAACAGCCTCTTCGTCTCGATCGTCTCGATGGCGATCACGGTGGTCCTGGCCTTCGTCTACGCCTACGGCCTGACCCGTACCCGGATGCCGGGACGCGGCCTCTTCCGCCTGGTGGCGATGCTCCCGCTCTTCGCGCCCTCCCTGGTGCAGGCGCTCGCCTTCATCTACGTCTTCGGCAACAACGGCATCCTGACCCGGACCATCGGGCTCAACGTGGGCATCTACGGCGCGAAGGGCATCGTGCTGGCCGAGGTGTTCTACTGCTTCCCCCACGCGGTGCTCATCCTGGTGGCCGCGCTCTCCGCCACCGACGCGCGGCTCTACGACGCGGCCCGCACCCTCGGGGCCGGGCCGCTGAAGACCTTCCTGACCGTGACCCTGCCGGGGGTGAAGTTCGGCCTGGTGAGCGCGTGCTTCGTGGTGTTCACCCTGGTGATCACCGACTTCGGCGCGCCCAAGGCCATCGGCGGCAAGTTCTCGGTGATGGCGACCGAGATCTACAACCAGGTCTCGGGCCAGCAGAACTTCACCATGGGGGCCACCGTGTCGGTGGTGCTGCTGATCCCGGCGGTGCTCGCCTTCCTGGTCGACCGGGTGGTGCAGCGCCGCCGGTACGCGCTCGTCACCTCCTCCTCGCAGCCCCTCATCCCCCGCCCGCGGCCCGCCGCGGACTGGGGCTCCTTCGCCTACTGCGCGCTGGTGGCGGGGGCCATCGCGGGCATGTACCTCGCGATCGTCGTCTACTCGCTGGTGACGCGGTGGCCGTACAACTTCACCCCGACCCTGCGCCACTACCGCTTCGACACGGTGGGCGGATACGCGCCCCTCTGGAACAGCGTCTACGTGGCCGCGCTCACCGCGGTGGTCGGCACCGTGCTCACCTTCGTGGGGGCCTATGTGGTCGAGAAGTGCCGGGCGACCGGGAGCGGGCTGCTCTACCTGCTCTCGGTGCTGCCGGTGTCCATCCCGGGGATGGTGCTGGGCCTGGCCTACATCTTCACGTTCAACGCGGCGGGCAGCGTGCTCAACGCGCTCTACGGCACGCTCGCCATCCTGATCGTCTCCAACGTGATCCACTACTTCACGGTGGGCTTCCTCACCGCCACCACCGCGCTCCGGCAGATGGACGGCGAGTTCGAGAACGTCTCCGCCTCTCTGGGGGTCCCGTTCTACCGCACCTTCTGGCGGGTCACGGTGCCGATGGCCCTGCCGTCGATCGTGGCCATCAGCATGTACTTCTTCCTCAACGCGATGGTGACCCTCTCGGCGGTGGTCTTCCTGGTGGCCCCCGGCACCGAGCTGGCCGCCGTCGCGGTGCTCCTCATGGACGATGCGGGCGACGCCGCGCAGGCGGCCGCGATGTCGGTCTGCATCGTCGGGATCGGCCTCGCCGTCCGCCTCGGCTACTGGGCCCTCATGCGCGGGGTCGACCGTCGCACCCAGGCCTGGCGCGAATCCCGGGAAGCCCCCACCGGAGCCCCATGACCCAACCGGTGATCGACGTCCTACGCCATCGAGGGCAGTTCTTCGAGGTCCTGCAGGAGACCGCGCGGAGCCAGACCGCGGTCATGACCATCGCTCCCGGGCAGGACGGCGGGCCGGAGGAGACGCACGCCGGCGACCAGGTCGTGTACGTGATCGAGGGCGAGGCCATCCTGACCATCGAGGGTGCCCTGCATCGCGCGCGGCCGGGGGCCTGCGCGCTGATCCCGGCCGGGACGCGCCACCACGTGAAGAACGCGGGGGCGGGGCCGCTCTTCTTCCTCTCGGTGTACGCCCCGCCTACTAGTGATGGCGTCTCCGGAGAAGACCGCGCTCGTGACCGGCGCCGCCCGGGGCATCGGGCTGGCGATCGCGACCCGGCTCGCCGCCGACGGCCTGCGGGTGGCCCTGCTCGATCAGGACGGCGCCGCGGTGGAGGCGGCGGCGCGCACGATCGGGCGCGGCGCGTTCGCCCTGACCGCCGACGTCACCCGGGCCCGCGAGGTGGAGGACGCGGTGGCCCGCGTGGATCAAATGTGGAGCCGTCTGGACGTCCTGGTCAACAACGCGGGGATCACCGGGCGCTCGTTCCCGATCTGGGAGCTCACCGACGAGGACTGGCAGCGCGTGATCGACGTGGACCTCACCAGCGTCTTCCTCTGCTGCCGGGCCGCGATCAGGGTCATGCTGCGGCAGGGGAGCGGCCGCATCGTCAACATCGCCTCGATCGCGGGGAAGGAGGGCAACCCGACGCTCGTGCCCTAACTCGACCGCGAAGGCCGGCGTCATCGGGCTCACCAAGGCCCTGGCCAAGGAGGTCGCGACCCGGGGCATCCTCGTCAACGCGGTGGCCCCCGCCGTGATCGGCACCGAGCTGCTCAAGCAGATGGAGCCGAGCACGGTGGAGCTGCTGGTCTCGAAGATCCCGATGGGACGCGTGGGCACGCCGGAGGAGGTCGCGGCCCTGGTGGCGTGGCTCGCCTCCGACGAGTGCACGTTCAGCACCGGCGCGGTCTACGATCTGTCAGGCGGCCGCGCCACGTACTAGGGCCGGACGCCGAGACGGAGGGCGGCGGCGAGGAGGGTGAGCTTGGAGACCGACTCGGTGATGCGGTCGTCGAGCGCCATCGCGAGGGCCTCGCGGAACGGTACCGCGCGGCGCTCGAAGAACTCGTCGTCGTCGGAGGCCAGCGGGTCCGCCACCAGGTCCTCGCCGATGAAGCAGTGCGCGGTCTCGTCGAGGTAGGCCGCCGACGGCAGGAAGCGGGTCAGGAACGTGAGGCGTCCCGCGCGATAGCCGCCCTCCTCCCGCAGCTCGCGCTGGGCGGCCGCCTCCGGGCTCTCTCCGGGCAACCCACCGCCGCCGGGCAGCTCCCAGGAGTCGGCGCGGGCGAGGTGGCGGAACTGGCGGACGAGGAGCACGCGCTCGCGATCCACGAACGGCACGATCCCGACGGTGAGCCCCACGTGCAGGATCGGGTAGGTCTTCTCGACGCCGGTGGGCAGGCGCCAGACGTCCTCGCGCAACGTGAGCTTGCCCATGCGCTCGCGCTCGTTGCTGCGGATGAAGCGCCACTCGCGGTCGCCGGTGTCGGGGGGCACGGGAAGCCTCGCCGCGTCAGTGTGCTATCGTAGGGCGCATGACGCAAGAGCGCCCCGCGGATCGGCTGATGGACAAGCTGCTCCGCGCCATCGAGGTGTCGATGAAGGCCACCGAGGCCTCCCGCGAGGCGGTGCAGGAGATCCTGCGGCGCGGAGCCGAGACCGGCATCTTCTTCGCGGGCGGCCGCGAGGGCGACGCCGCGGAGGCGACTCCCGAAGGCTTCGACCTCACCGAGCAGGATCGTGACTTCCTCCGGTCCCTCTCGATCCGCCCCGATCCCCGCTGACCGCGCCATGCGCGCGCTGCTGATCCTGGGCTGCCTCCTCCTGGTCGTGATGGCGCTGTCGCGCCTGCCGTCGGCGCTCCGGGTCCGGCTGCCCTCCACCCCGCCTCGTCGCGACGAGCTGGTCAAGGACCCGGTGTGCCAGACCTACGTGCTGATGTCGCGCGCGATCCGCGAGGAGGCCGCCGGCGCGCCCGCCTACTTCTGCAGCCGCGAGTGCGCGGCGCGCTTCCACCAGGGCGAGCGCCGGGCGTGACTCCGGCCGGCGGGAGCGAAGGCGCGGCGCCGGGTCGCGCTCGCTCCCGGTACGACCTGCTGGTCTGCGATCTCGACGGCACCCTGATCGACGACTCCATGCAGCTCGACCCGGCGCTGGTGGAGGCCTTCCACCGGGCGACCGCGCGCGGGCTCGCCATCTCGCTGGCCACCGGGCGCATGCCCGCCGCGGCCGATCCGTACCGCGACCAGCTCGGCATCACCGCGCAGGTCATCTACTACAACGGGGCGGTGCTGCGGGGCGGCGGAGGCGAGCCCGCCCTCGTGTCGCTCACGCTGCCGCGCGGCCTGCTCGGCCGCGCGTGGACGGTCGTCTCGCACGCCCCGGTGCACCCGGTCTTCTACCGCGATGATCGGCTGTTCTGCGCGGAGCGCACCCTCCCGGTCCGCCAGTACTGCGAGGAGGAAGGGCTCACGGTGGACGTGGTCCCGGATCTCGAGGAGTTCCTCGGGCTGGGCGCCTTCATCAAGAGCTTGCTCATCGGGCACCCGAGGGATCTCGACATCGTGCGGGGCGACCTGACCCCGATCGTGGCCGAGCACGGCCGCCTGGTGCGCACGCGCCACGACTACCTCGAGATCATCCCGGTCGCCGCTTCGAAGGGGGCCGCGCTCGCCCGGCTCGCCGAGCACGTGGGCGTGCCGCTCCATCGGGTCGTCGCGGTGGGTGATCAGGAGAACGACCTCGAGATGCTGCGCGAGGCCGGGCTCGGCGTCGCGATGCCGCACGCGCCGGAGGCGGTGCGGCGGGCCGCCGATCGCGTCGCCCCGCCCGCCGCCGACGGTGGGCTGCTGCGCCTGCTCGGCGAGCTGTTCCCCGATCACTTCGCCTGAGGCGATGGCCATGGCTCCGCATCCCGACCCGTGGCGGGCGATCGACCGCCAGCCGGATCCCGCGCGCTACGTGCGGATGATGGAGTCGCGCGGCCGCACCCCCACCCAGGCGCGCGTGCGCCGGCGCTTCCTCCGGTTCTGCCGGATCGCGCCCGGGTGGAAGGTGCTGGAGGTGGGCGTGGGCAGCGGCGTGGTCGCCCGCGACCTCGCCGCGATGGTGGGCCCGCGCGGGCACGTCACCGGCGTGGACAGGAGCCGGGTGCTCATGGCGGCGGCGCGCCGACGCGCGCGCGAGGAAGGGCTCGCGCGTCGCATGGACTTCCGGCTGGGCGACGCCGCGGCGCTGCCGCTCCGGACCGGCCGCTTCGACTGCGCCCTCGCGGTGACGGTGCTGCTCCACGTGGCGCGGCCGCAGGCCATGCTCCGCGAGCTGGTGCGAGTGACCCGGCCGGGCGGAGTGGTGGGGCTGCAGGATCAGGATTTCGGCACCCAGGTGCTGGACCACCCCGATCGCGCGCTCACCCGGCTCATCTTCGAGGGCGTGGCCGACCGGATGTACCCGGAGCCCTACTCGGGCCGGACCCTGGTGCGCCGGCTGGTGCAGCTGGGTCTCGAGCGCGTGCGCCTCCTGGCCGACGTGTACCAGGTGCGGAGCCTCGACCCGTTCACCCACAGCCTGCTGAAGCGGCGGACGGAGATCGCCATGCAGTTCGGCCTGATCGGCCCTCGCCGGGCCGCCGGCTGGCTGGACGCCATCGAGCGCGCCGACGCGGCGGGCCACTTCGTCTTCACTTTCAACTACTACGGGGCGACCGGCATCCGGCGGGGTGGGGTCGCACTGAGCTGACCGGCGCGCCCGGCTCGCCCGGGCAGCCGGGTCTGTCGTTGGCGGTGTTCCCGCGCCTCCGGCATATACTGGAATTCACCCCATGAGCAGCCACAGGGCCGGCGGCGCGCGCCCGAGCCGCCCGGAAGATCAGGCGGGGTCCGATCCCGTCTCCGGAGACGCCGCGCTCGAATCGCGACTGCGGGAGACCGCGGCCCTTCTCTCGGTCGCGCGCGTCGCCAGCGCGACCACCGATTTTCGGGAGGCCCTCCGCCTCATCTGCCGCGAGCTGGCCCAGCTGACCGGCGCGGAGACCGCCGCCGCCTACGTCCGGCAATCCGCCGGCGCCGAGCTGAGTCCGATGGCCGCGTACCACGTGCCGAAGCACGCGCTGGAGGCGCTGGCCGGCGCGAAGCTCACCGCAGGCGACCAGCAGGGGTTCGACGCGGTGTTCCGGAGCGGCCAGGTCATCTGGAGCGACGACCTGCCGTCCGATCCGCGGTTCGCCATCGACCTTTTCCGGCGCTTCCCGCACCAGTCGGGCCTGATCATCCCGCTCTTCCTCGACGGCCAGGTGGCCGGCGCGTTCTACCTGGTGTGGTGGCGCGCTCGGCGGCGCTTCGAGGACGCCGACCTGGCCCCGCTGCAGGCGATCGGCGAGCAGGCCGGGGTCCTCCTGCGCAACGCCCGATTGCACGAGGCGCTGAACGCGCGCGCGGGCCGCCTGCGGACCCTGACGCGCCTCAACCAGCTGGTCTCCTCGTCACTCGAGCCGGACGAGGTGCTGGCCGGGATCGCGGCCGCGGCGGCCGAGCTGATGCAGGTGCCGGTGGTCTCGGTGTGGGTGGTCGATGCCGCGCTCAAGCGCCTCGACGCGCGGGCCTTCGCGGGGCCGGCCGGCGTGCCCGACTTTCCGCGCCGCTCGTTCGACGTGGGAGAGGGCGACGTGGGCTGGGTGGCGACCCAGCGCCGCGTGCTCGAGATCGACGACGTCGCGACCGACGAGCGCGTGACCAACCAGGAGTGGTGGGACGCCCACGGCTTCCGCAGCTTCCTCGGTGTGCCGATCATCTTCCAGGATCTGCTGCTGGGCGTGCTGGTGATGGGCGGCCGGGGGCCGTTCCGCCTGGCCGTCGACGATCACGAGATGCTGGACGTCTTCGTCACCCAGTCCGCCTCCGCGATCGCCAAGGCACGCCTCTTCCAGGACATCCAGGATCGCCGGCGCCTCACCGAGGACCTCTACGCCCTGACCCAGGCCATGGACCGCTCGATGGATCTGAAGGAGCGCGTGGGGATCTTCGCGGCCGCTGCGCTGCGTGCGCTCAACTTCGAGCGGCTCAACGTCTGGCTCGCCGAGCCCGACGGCGCCACGCTCCGGCTGGTCGCGGGCAGCGACGCGCGGCCGGACGTGCCCGCGGTCCTCCCCCTGGGGCAGGTGGCCGGCTTCCGGGAGGTGTGGGACTCGGGCATCACCCTCATGGTGGCGGACAACGAGCAGCTCGCCCACGTGCCGCCGCTGCCGCCCGAGTGGCGGCACCACCCGATCCTGCGCACCCGGCGCTTCGCGGTGGTCCCTCTGCTCGTCCAGGGCCGCCCGGTCGGGGTGGTGAGCGTCGACAACAAGCCGAGCCGCCGGCCCATCACGCGGCGCGCCGTCGCTCACCTCGAGCTGTTCTGCCAGCAGCTCGCGACCTCGGTCAACAACGCCCGTCTCTACGGCGAGACCCGGCAGCGGGAGCGCGACGCCACGCTCCTGCTCGAGGTTACCCGGAAGCTCTCGTCGACCCTCGAGCTGGACGCGGTGCTCGACCTGGTGGCCGACGGCACGATCGAGGCGCTCGGCTGCGCGGCGGCCGGTTTCTACCGCTGGGACGCCTCCCGCGGCGGGCTCGTCTTCGTCCGCGGCCGGAACCATCCGGAGGGCTTCTCGCGCCCGCTCCTGATGAAGGCGGGGGAGGGGATCACCGGGCGCGCCTACGCGGAGCGCCGCCCGGCCTGGACCAACGACCGGCTCGCCGACCCGAGCCTCGCCTACGCGCCGGCCAACGCGGAGGCCATGCAGCGCGACGACGCGCCGCGCGCCTACCTCGCGGTGCCGATCATGATCCGGGACGAGGTCTTCGGGGTGCTGGACGGCTCCTACTTCGAGCCGCACGCCTTCACCGAGCGCGAGGTCAACCTGCTCTCGAGCCTGGCCGCCCAGGGCGCGGTGGCCATCGAGAACGCGCGCCTGTACTCGGCCACCCAGCAGAACCTGGCCGGCGCGGCTCTGCTCAACGCGGCCGCCCGCACGCTGCACCGCACCCTCGACGTCAAGCGGCTGCTGCCCGAGGCGGCCGGGACGCTCGGGCAGACCTTCGGGGCGAGCCGGGTGGGCATCGTGCTGTTCGAGGAGCCGGGGAGCGGGAGCGGCGATGTCATCGCGTGGGGCGACTGGCCTCCCGAGGCGGTGCGCGCGCTCGCCGAGCCGCTCCGCCGCCGCGAGGCGCCGCTGCTGATTCCCGACACCGGGGCCCGCCCGGACTTGCTCCGGGCCGGGCTCCTGGAGCCGGGCGGGGCGCTCGCCGGCTTCCCGGTGCGGGGACGGAGCCGCGTGCTGGGCGGGCTGCTCCTCCAGTTCGCGACCCCGCGCGCGCTCACCGAGGCCGAGACGCGGCTCCTCGCGGCCTACGCGGACCAGCTCGCGATGGCGCTCGACAACGCGACGCTCTTCGAGAACGCGGAAAACCAGAAGACCCAGCTCGAGCAGGTCTTCGCCTCGACCTCCGACGGCTTCCTGGTGCTCGGTCTCGACCGCGAGGTGGTGGCGCTCAACCAGCGCGGCGGCGACCTGCTCGGGATTGCCCCCCACGCGGTGATCGGCCACCCGTTCGCCCGGCTCGTGGAGGCGGTCCGGCAAGCGGTGGACTGGGACGCGACGGGCGGGCCGGCGCTGGCCGCCGCGCTCGAGCGGACGGGCGAGAGCGCCGACGGCGATCTCGAGCTGGCGGGCCCGGAGCGGCGGACGCTCCGCTGGATGATCACGCCCACCCGCGACCTGCTGGGGGGCGAGGTCGGGGTCACGGTCACCCTGCGCGACGTCACCCGCGAGCGGGAGATCGACCGCATGAAGACCGAGTTCGTCTCCACCGTCTCGCACGAGCTGAGGACGCCGCTCGCGTCGATCAAGGGGTCGCTGCACCTCCTGCTGTCCGACGAGCAGCTCGTGCTCGACGAGACCCAGCGCCGGCTCGTCGACATCTCGCTCAAGAACACCGATCGGCTCATCCGGCTCATCAACAACATCCTCGACATCTCCAAGATGGAGGCCGGCCACATTCACCTCGACCTCGAGATGCACCAGCCCGTCGACTTCGTCGAGCTGGCGGTGGACGGCATCCGCGGGTTCGCGGAGTCGCGCCGGATCTCGATCGAGACCCAGCTCGAGGCGGACCTGCCGTCGGTGCGCGTCGACTTCGACCGGATGGTGCAGGTGGTGACCAACCTGCTCTCGAACGCCATCAAGTTCTCACCCGAGCAGGAGCGGGTCACGGTGGGGGCCCGCCGGGCGGGCTCGGACCTGGAGATCTGGGTGAGCGACCACGGGCGGGGCATCGCCCCGGAGGACGCGGGCCGGCTCTTCCGCAAGTTCCAGCAGCTCGACGGCAGCAACGTGCGGGCGGTCGGGGGGACCGGCCTCGGCCTCGCCATCTGCCGCGGGATCGTCGAGGAGCACGGCGGGCGCATCGGGGTGGACAGCCGGGTCGGCGCGGGCGCCACCTTCACGGTGCGCCTGCCGGTGCCGGGCGCGGCCGCCGCCCCCCCCGGCACGGAGGCTCTCGCCGAGCGGAAGGAGCAGGCGCCGCTGGTGCTGGTGGTGGACGACGAGCCCGACGTCCGCGCGCTCATGCGCGACCTTCTCCAGCTCTCCGGCTTCCGGGTCATCGAGGCGGGTCGCGTGCTCGAGGGCGTCGAGCTGGCGCGACAGCAGCGTCCCGACGTGATCACGATGGACCTCATGCTGCCCGACCTCGACGGGTTCGAGGCCATCCGGCTCCTGCGGGAGCAGCCCGAGACGCGGGACACCCCGGTGCTGGTGCTGAGCGCGATCGAGGTCGAGCCGGGCGATCCGCGCGCGCTCGGGGCCACCGTCTGCCTCACCAAGCCGTTCAGCTCGGCCGATCTGCTCGGCGCGATCCGCTCGCGCCTGCGGGCTCCGAACGGCGGCGGCGCGTGACCGCGGCGCGCATCCTCGTCGTCGACGACGAGGCGGACATCAGCACGATCCTGACCGTGACCCTGCGGCGGGCCGGCTACGAGGTCGCGAGCGCGGCCGACGGGATCGAGGCGCTCGAGGCCATCCATCGGCAGGCCCCCGACCTGATCCTGCTCGACGTGATGATGCCGCGCTCCGACGGGCTCGAGACCCTCAAGCGCATCCGGCAGCACCCGCCCACCGCGCAGGTGCCGGTGATCATGCTCACCGCGCGGGCCGGTCTCGCCGACAAGATGAAGGGCTTCGAGCGGGGCGCCGACGACTACGTGGCCAAGCCCTTCGAGCCGGCCGAGATCGTGGTCCGGGTGGCGGCCCTGCTCAAGCGCTCCACTCACTCCCGCGTGGTGAGCCCGCTGCTCAGCGTGCTCGGCGACTGGTTCACCACCGAGCGCATGGCGCAGCTCGGCCGGGACCTGGAGGCCGCGCGCGACATCCAGGAGCGGCTGCTGCCCCCGGTGCCCGCGGCGGTGGCCGGGCTCGAGGCGGGCGCGATGCTGCGCTCCTCCACCGTGGTGGGCGGCGACTTCTTCGACATCGTGCCGATGGGCGATCGCCTGGGGGTCGCGGTCGGCGACGTCTCCGGCAAGGGGATCCCGGCCGCGCTCCTCATGGTGATGGCGCGGACCCTCCTGCGCGAGATCGCCCGGAGCCTCGACGAGCCGGGCCCGGTGCTGGCCGCGCTCAACCGCTCGCTCTGCCGCGACATGCCGCCGTCCATGTTCGTGACCCTCATCCTGGCGGTGCTGGACGAGAGCGATCCGGGCCGCGTGGCCCTGTCGAGCGCCGGCCATCCGGATCCGGTGGTCGTGCGCGCCGGCGGCGACGCGCACGTGGCGGCGCTGGGCGACGCGGCGGGCACCCCGCTCGGGGTCCTCGACGAGGCGTCGTTCGGCCAGACCACCCTCCGGCTCGACCCGGGCGACACCCTGGTGCTCCTCACCGACGGCATTCTCGAGGCGCAGGAGCAGGACGGCGGGCGGCCCGGCACGCGGGTGGTCCTGCCGCTCCTCTCGCGCGAGCGCGCCCTGCCGTCGCCGGCCCTCGCCCGGGCGCTCTGCGAGGACGTGCTCCGCCGCGGCGGCGCCCGGATCCAGGACGACATGACGGTGTTCGTGCTGCGGAATCCTGGCGGGCCTCCGTGATCCGTCTCCACGCGGTCCTGCTCACCCTCGTGGCCGGCGTGGCCTCCGCCGCGGCGCAGCCCGCCACTCCGGAAGTCGTCGTGCTCACCTCGTTCCCCAAGGAGCTGTTCGAGGCCTACAAGCAAGCCTTCGAGCAGAACCATGCGGTCACCTACCTGCGCGAGACGCGGGCCCGGCCGGAGGCCGACGTCCTCCGGGTCTCTGCGGTCGACGCCTTCCAGACCCTCAAGGCCGACGGCCTGCTCGAAAGGGTCACCTTGCCGCGGGAGACCCTCGCGCGCATGCCGGCCCGGATCGGCAGCTTCCCGCTTCACGACCCCGACGGCACCTACTGGGGCTTCGCGGTCTCGGGCTACGGGCTCATGTGGAACACGCGGTATCTCGCGCTCCACAAGCTGCCCGCCCCGCGCGCGTGGACGGATCTCGCCGACCCGCGCTACTTCGGCCACCTCGTCATCTCGGCCCCGTCACGCAGCGGCACCACCCACCTCACCATCGAGGTGATCCTGCAGGCCAACGGGTGGGAGAAGGGCTGGGGCCTGCTCTTGCAGATGGGCGGCAACATGGGCGCGATCACCGAGCGCAGCTTCGGGGTTCCCGAGGCGGTGGTGTCCGGCCAGTACGGGGTCGGGGTGGTGATCGACTTCTTCGGGCTCTCGGTCATCGCGTCCGGGCAGCCCTTCGGCGCGCGCGCGTAGAGGGCGGGCACCACGGGAAGGCGTCCGATGTCGGGCGCGAAGAGCTTCTGCTGGCCCTCGTCGCCCAGCAGGTACACGACGAAGGCGCCGGCGTTGGCGGGATTGGGGCCGTTCCGGATCACCGCCACCGAAGCCGGGACCACCGAGGTGAGCGACGGGTCCGCGAAGTCGACCGGCTATCCGAATCCGTTCACGATGAAGCTCGGCGGGGTCGACTTCGACGACAAGCTCTCCTCGAGCCGGCGCAACGTGGTCAACTCGCTCTTCGACCACGTGATCACCTTCCGCCACGCGGAGCTGCGCGCGGCTCCACGTCGCCGACGCGCATGTCACGACCGCGCGCCGCGGGGGCCGCGGAGTCGACGCCGCGGTGGCCCAGCTCGCGGAGGCCCGCCGCCTCGCGAGGACGGTGCCGCTCGACGCGGGGCGCGCCTCCGCTAGGGAGTTTTGGCGCGGATGGCGCGGGCCTGCGCCTCGAGCGGCGCGGCCTCGGTCTCGCGGTTGGTCTGCTTGAGGAGCACGGCGTACTCCTCGAGGCTCTCGGCCACGTCCGGGTGGTCGGGGCCCAGCGACTTGCGCTGGAGGGTGAGCGCCCACTGGTAGAGCGGCTCGGCCTGGGCGAAACGGCTCTGGTCGCGGTAGAGCGAGGCCAGGTCGACGATGCTCGCGGCCACTTGCGGGTGTTCGGGCCCGAGCACCTTCTCTCCGATCGCCTGGGCGCGCCGGAAGACCGGCTCGGCCTGGGCGAAGCGGCCCTGCCGGCGATAGAGCGTGCCGAGCCCGCCCAGGTCCAGCGCGACGCGGGGTGACTCGGGCCCGAGCCGCTTCTCGTCGATCGCGAGCGCGCGCTGGAACGACGGCTCCGCCTCCGCGTACCGCTTTTGCATGTCCTGCGCCTGGCCGAGAACGCGGAGGCTCCGGGCCACGTCCGGGTGATCCGGCCCGAGGGTCTTCTCCTGGATGGCCAGCGCGCGCCGGGCCAGCGGCTCCGCCTGCGCCGCGTTCCGACGGAGGACGGCCACCTCGGCCAGCCCGGTCACCGCCGCCGCCACGTCGGGATGCTCGGGCCCGAGGGCCTTCTCGCGGACCGCGAGCTCGCGCCGCCCGAGCGTTTCGGCCTCCGCGTAGCGGCCGCGCTCGCGCGCGAGACCCGCGAGCGGCTCGATCGCGCTGGCCACGTCGGGATGCTCGGGGCCGAGCGTCTTCTCGGCGACCGCGAGCGCGCGGCGGGCGAGAGGCTCGGCGGTCGTCCAGCGACCCTGCTCGACGTAGACCAGGGCGAGCGTGACGAGCGGCGCGACCACGTCGGGATGCTCGGGCCCGAGGCGCCGCTCGCGGATGGCGAGCGCGCGCTGCGCGAGCTGTTCGGCCTCGACGTACCGGCTCTGCGGACGGTAGAGCGCGGCCAGCCCGGCGAGGCTCGTGGCCACGTCCACGTGATCGGGCCCCAGCACCTTCTCGCGGATGGCGAGCGCCCGGCGGCTCCGCACCTCCGCGTCGACGTAGCGTCCTTGCCGGCGCTCGAGGGCGGCCAATACCTGTAGCGTGTGGGCGACCTCGGGATGCTCCGGACCGAGGACCCGCTCGTCGATGGCGAGCGCGCGCCGGAGCAGCGGCTCGGCCTGGACATAACGTCCCTGCACGACCCCGAGGCTGGCGAGCGCGGTGAGGGTCGCGGCCACTTCCGGATGATCCGGCCCGAGCGCGCTCTCGGCGATCCCGAGCGCCCGGCCGAGCAGGGGCTCCGCCTTCCCGTAGCTGCCCCCCGCCTGGTAGGCAGAGGCCAGGAGCCCCAGGCTCAAGGCCACCCTCGGGTCCTGCGCCCCGCCCGCCCGCTCCGCGCGCTCCAGCGCGGTCGCGAAGAAGCGCTCGGCCTCGGCGTAGCGGCCCTGCTGGTACGCGCGGTCGCCCGCCGACATGGGTGTCTCCCAGCTCTGTCCGTCGGGCGCGGGCTGGGCCGAGGCCGTCGCGGCGGCCAGCAGGACCGCGAACGCTCCGAGCGCGTGACGCACGGCTAGTTGCGCTTGCCGGCCTTCGTGAGCGGCAGGGCGCCCTCGAGCTCGCCCTTCATCATGGGATGCTGATTGCCGCCCACCGCGCGCGATTTCCGGCTGACTTCCTGGGTGAGGTACTCGTACAGCTCCTGCAACGAGACGATGCCGTCCCGGTTGAGATCGGCGTAGCCCTGCAGGCCCCGGACGAGGTAGTAGGTGAAGATGCCGTGGCCCAGCTCGGGCAGCTCGACGGACAGCTCGGACGGCCGCGAGGCGGTCACGATCGCGCGGCCCTTCGACCGGGTGAGCCGCTCGAGGAAGATGTCGTCCACGTTGACGGTGCGGGTCTTGGTGGAGGCGAAGGTGCGCCCGCCCGCGGCGCCGCTGTAGCAGGCGTCGAGGAAGACGGTGATCCGCTCGGCCTCGATGCGGGCCAGCACGTTCTGCATCTCGTCCATCGGCAGGGCGGTCGAGTAGAGATCGTCGGGATCCGCGTCGCTCGGCACCAGGTACTTGGAGAGGCCATCCCGCTCGACGCCGCGCTGGTCGATCTCCGAGGCCCCGTGGCCCGCGAAGTAGATCACCACCAGGTCGTCCTTGTGCGCCGAGCGCGCCAGGAACGTGCCGAGCGCCCACTTGATGTTGCGGAGAGTGGGCTTGCGCTCGGTCCGGTCGGTGAGCAGGAGGATGTTCTCCTTCTTGAAGCCGCCGGAGACGATGAGGGTCTGGTACACCGCGTCCGCGTCCGCGACCGGGTAGCGGAGCTTCGGCACCGCGGTGGACTCGTAGCCGCCGACGCCGATGATCACCGCCCACTGCGTGGACGGCGGCGGGGGCGGCGGGGCGGGCGCGGCCACCGGGGCGGCGGCCTTGGGCCGCTCCAGGATCACGGTCCGGATCTCCTGGCGCGCGACCCCGTCCGGCTCGAGCGCGGTGATCACGATCGCGTTCGGGCCATCACGCAGGGTGAGGGGAGCGCTGACCGCCATCGACTTCTGCGGGCTGCGCTCGTCCTGCCGATGCACCTCGGCCCCGTTGAGCGCGACGATGATCCGGCTGATCCCCTTGCTCGACCGGGCCACCGCGGCCACCACGCTCGCCTCGTCGGTCACGCGCGAGCGGTCCTCGGGGTAGCGCACATCCACCGCCAGCGGCACCGGCTTCTCGAGGTAGACGGTGCGCATCTCCTGGTGCATGGTCCCGTCGATCTCGGCCGCGGTCACCACCAGGGTGTTCTGACCCTCGACGAGCTTCACCGGCAGGTTGACCGCCATCGCCGGCTGCTGCGAGCGATTGTCCTGTCGCCAGAGCTCGACCCCGTTGGCGGTGACCAGCACCTGGCGCACGCCGGTACCGCCGTGGACCAGGCCGGCGAAGGTCACCGTCTCCTGGTCGACCCGCGCCTGGTTGGTGGGCGTCGAGATGACGATCCGGAATCCGGGGGCCGGGGCCACCGGCGGAATCGACGCGACGACCGCGGGTGCCGCGGCCGGAGCCGGCGGGGTGGGCGGCGTGGCCCGCGCGGGCTCGGGTTGTGGCCGGGTTTCCTGCCGCGGCGGCTCGGGCGTGGCCGGGGCCGACGTGGGTGCCGACGGGGTCGGAGGCGCCGGAGCCGCGATGACGGGCGCGGCGGGTGCGGGTGGGGCCGCCACGACGGGAGCCCGCGGCGGAGCCGGGGCACTCGGGGCTGGCGCACTCGGCGGTGCGCTCGCGATGGCTGAGGGCGGCGGCGTGGCCGGCGCGCTCGATGGCGGTGGGGACGGGATCGGCGCGCTCGCGACGGGCGGTGGCGGCGGCGTGGCGGTCGGCGGCGCACTCACGGCCGGGGGCGGAGCGGCGGCCGCCGGAGGAGTCACGGCGGGCCGCGCGGGTGCCGGTGCGGGCCCGGGCGCTGGTGCGGGCGAGGTGGGCGTCGCCGCGGCCACGGCGGCCGCGGGCTTGTCGTAGAAGAGCACACGTCCCTGCTGGCGCATGGCGCCGGAAACGTCGGTGGCGGTGACGATCAAGCTGTTCTCGCCCTCGACGAGCTTGATCGCCATGCTGAGCGCGACGTCCTTGCCGGGCGTGCCCGGCTCCTGCTGCTGGGCCACCTCGGCGCCGTTCACCGTGACCGCGATGCGGAGGGGACCCGCGCCGCCGGTCACTCTGCCGGTGAGGGTGATGCGATCGGTCGTCACGTGGCCCTTGTCCTTGGGGTCGATGAGGACGACGCCCAGCGGGGTCGGGCCGGGCCGGTCGAGCGCGATGGTCTGGAAGGCGAGGCCGCCCAGGTCGCCGCCGTCGGCCCGCACGAGCTGCTGGGCCGCGGGGGCGTACCAGAATGCGAGCTCGATCCGTCGCGCCTGCGGGGACGCGGCGAGGAAGCGTGGCTCCACCACCTGCACGATGCGGTAGGCCTTGAAGACCCCGGCGGGCACGCGCACGTCCTCGTAGGCCTCGACGCGCCAGCTCAGGCGCACGAGGCTCTGGCCGTACTGCGGGTCCAGGGTCTTCAGCGTGAGCCAGCTCACGCCCCACTGGCCCACCTCGAGCGGCCAGGTGGGCGAGGGTGGAGGCTCCATCTCGAGCAGGGTCTGGCCCCCGCGGACAATCTTGGCCACCCCGAGATCGCGGGTGAGGTGGACCTCCCGCCCGCCGTCGGCCGCGAACACGTAGCGCGCATTCTCGATCCGGATCAGGTCGTAGGCCCCGTCGCTCCGGATCCACTTGTCGCCGACCGAGTAGCTCGGCCGCTCGGCCCGGAGGCCCTGGGCCCGCGCGGGGGCGGCGACACCCCCCAGGAGCACTAAGGCCAGGAGGGCGATCGGGAGGGTGCGCTTACTCAGTTGCAGCCACATCATGAGAATCGGGTCTTCTCCGGTCTTCCACGGCCGGTGATGGCAGGCATGGCGCTTCGCGTTGCAGTAGAGACTAAGCCCATCCGGCCGGGGTGTCAACGAACCGGAAACGGGGAATATCCTTGACTCGCCGGGGCTCCTGGACCAAGGTAAGGGTCGCTTTTGGAGGAGGGTCAGGGAGGGAGCCCATGCACGTGATCCAGATCGCCCGATCGACTCGGTTCGCGCTCGTCGCCCTCGCGCTCGCCGCCTTCGGCGGCTGCGCCGAGATGCAGGGCAAGGAGGCCGAGGAGCCCACTCGCCCGCGCGTGTTCGTCGCCAACGAGAGCTCGAACACGGTGACGGTCGTGGACGGCGAGACCTTCGCGGTCGTCGGCACGGTGGACGCGCGCAATCACGCGACCCACGACCTCGCCGTCTCGCGCGATGGGCGCTGGCTCTTCGCCACCAACCTGGCCTCGGGCCGCCTCTCCGCCATCAACACGCGTGCGATGGAAACGGTCGCCTCGATCGCCACCGGAGATCGGGCCCACGTGGTCACCCTCACCAACGACAACCGGCAGGCGTGGGTGGCCAACATCGGAGACAACACGATCTCGATCGTGGACACCACCACCTTCCGGATCCTCGGCACCATCGCGGTGGGGAAGGGGCCGACCGGGCTCACCTTCTCGCGCGACGGGCGCTTCGCCTACGTGAGCAACCAGGGGGACAAGACGGTGGAGGTGATCGATACCGCCTCGCACCGCGTGCTGAAGGCGATCCCGGTCGGGACGAACCCGCACTTCCTGGTGCTGGGTCCCGACGGCCGGATCTGGGGCACCAATACCGGCGGCACCGACATCTACGTGATCGATCCCGCCACCCAGGACAAGATCGCCTCCATCAACGTGGGGCCTTCGCCGCAGCAGATCGCCTTCGGCTTCAAGGGCCTGCAGGGGCCGAACGCCTATGTCACGGTGGCGGGCCTGAACCGCGTCGTGGTGCTGAGCGCGGACCCGGCCAACCTGCGCATCCTCGAGCAGATCGACGTCGGCCAGCGGCCCAACGGCATCTCGGGCAACCGCGAGGGCACGCGGCTCTTCGTCGTGCACGAGATCTCGAACGACCTCAAGGTCATCGACACCGGCAGCAGCGCGGTGCTGGCCACCGTGCCGGTCGGGCGCAAGCCGATCCGCGTCGTGTTCCACGGCAACTGAGGCGCGCGGTGAGCTCTCGACTCGGCGGACTCGTGCTCGCCTTGGCCCTCGGCGCCACGCTCGTCGCGGTGGCGGGCGGTCCGCGGCCCGCCGCAGCGCAGGGCCAGCCGGTGGGCACCGCGCAGAACGCGGTCGGCACCCTGGTCATCGTGCGGACGGACGGAATCGAGCATCGGCTGCAGGGGAAGGGCTCGCTCCCGCTCTACGAGGGTGACGTGCTCCGGACCGAGCCCGCGAGCCAGGCCTTGATCCAGCTACGCCCCGGCACCCCGGTGGCGTTGAACGAGAAGACCACGGTCAAGATCCTCTCGCGCTGGGACAAGAGCGTGGCGGGCTCCGGGACGGTCCGCATCCTGAGAGTGAGCCGGGGCGAGCTCTGGGCCAAGGCCGGCTCGGGTGAGCGACAGCTCGAGGTGGAGACGCCGGCCTCGGTGGTGTCGGGCCGCGACGCGGAGTTCGACGTGAAGGTCGGCGAGGACGGCCAGAGCGCCCTCACGGTGGTACAGGGGACGGCCGACTTCGGCACGCCCTTCGGGCAGTGCGCGGTGCGGAGCGGGACCGCGAGCGTCGGGGCGCGAGGGGCGGCCTGCACCGCGCCTCAGGCCGCGAACGCAGCGGCCGCGATCGGCTGGAAGCAGGCGGTGTCGCAGTGACGCGGTCAGGTAGAGCGCGAAGCCGAGCAGGCCGAGCCAGACCAGGATCCCGATCGCGGCGGCCCGCTGACCCTCGGCCGGCTTGCTGCCGCGGCGGCGGCGCCCGAAGCCGGTGCTCGTGCCGATGATCAGCACGAGCGCGCCAACCAGGAAGAGCAGATCGACGAAGCTGGACTCGTCGCCCATCTAGGCGGTCGGAAGCCGGTCGGCGCTCATCGCGCCGGGGTGGCGAGCGGAGGGCGCGCGATCTCCCGGATGGCGTCGATGCGTGCGCTGCGCTCGAGGGCGTCGGCGTCGAAGACGGCCTCGCGCTGGTCCGGCGAGCGGACCACGTAGGCGGGGCCGACGCCGTCCGGGAAGGTGTGGGTGCGCTCGAGCCGCACGACGACGCCGAGCGGGGTGCCGTCCGACATGCGGGTCAGGGTATCACCAACCCGGAAGAAGAAGGTCCAGTCGCTCTGGCCCTTGGAGCGCGACGGGCGCTCGGGCGCGGCCGGCGAGACCTCGGCCCGCGGCGCGGCGGGCTCGGGGGCGTCGGCGACTCGCGGATCGGGCGGGGGCGCCGTGACGCGGTAGGAGCGGCCCAGCAGCATGGTGAGCGCGACGATCACCATGAGGAGCGCGATCAGGATGCCGCCGAGCAGCTTGAACCTGAGCGAAGGCATGTCGCTCGACTGAGCAAGAAGAGGGCCAGCCTGCTCGGTAACAGGGACGGACATTTAAACCGCGCGCCCGGACCGGGTCTGACCAAGTCTTGGCACCCGCCTGACAAGCGCTGGAGCCCGGGACGTTCCGGCCCGCCCAACTGGCTGATTTTGGGCGGCCGGTCGGCTGGCTCAGCTCTTGCTTCGTCAGGAGGGCATGCTACTGACCGCGGTTCTCACGGTGTTGTTCGTCGGGGTGAGCTCGGCGATGCTCTGGCTCGCCATCGGCGCGGACTAGGGGGAGAATCGGCAATGGACACGCGGGTCGACGACAGGATCTCGCTGGAGACGGTGATGAAGCGCGGCGCGCTCGTGTGCGTCGTGGCGATGGGCGGCGTCGCGGTGGGGCTCGCGGTCTGGGCGCTCCGGCGCTGGCACGACGAGCGTGAGTACCAGGCGTGGCGGGCGTCGGTGAGCGCGGATCCCTACCGTCGCGACCGCAACGGCTACCCGGTCGGCACCCAGCTCGGCTTCTCTCGCTCGCGATAGCGCTCCTCGACGTCGCGCCGCTCCCGGCCCCGGGCCGCTCCTCACCTGCCCGGATCCTCACCTCGCCACTGCTATACTGACGGAAGCATGAGCTCGGCGGCATCCGGCCGCTTCTCCATGTCGAGCGAGGCCGAGGATCTGGCCCGCCTGCGCGCTTGGCTCCGCGAGACCCTCGGGGAACTGGGCGTGGACCGGGCGACCCGGGCCGAGCTCGTTCTCGCGGTCGGCGAGCTGTGCGCCAATTCCATCGAGCACGCCTACGACGGGCAAGGCGGGCAGCCCATCAACGTCTCGGTCGTCGGCCACCCCGACCGGCTCGTGATCGAGGTGGAGGACTTCGGGCGGGCGTTCGACCCCGATCGGTACGTCGAGCCGGATCTCGACGCACTGCCGGATCACGGGCTGGGCATTCACCTGGTGCATCGGATCGCGGATTCGGTCGCGATCGACGTGAAGCGCGACCGGGGAACCCGATGGACCCTCGTCAAGTACCGACCGGGCCTCCGCTCGGCGGATGGCTCGATGGACGGTGGCACGCCGCCGTCCCGCTCAGGAGAGACCATGGACATCGATGTGACCGACTCGGCCGGGATCACGCTCGTCGCTCCGCGGGGTGACCTGGACATGGCGGCGGCCGATCAGATGAAGCGGGCGCTGATCAAGCTGGTGGACGAGGGGAAGCGGAAGGTGCTCGTCGACCTGGGCCAGGTGGGCTACGTCGACAGCTCCGGCATGGGGGCGCTGGTGGCGTCGCTGAAGCACGCCCGCACCGCGGGCGGGGAGCTGCGCCTGTGCGCACTGCAGGACGACGTGCGCGCGATCTTCGAGATGACCCGGCTCAACAAGGCGGTCACCATCCATCCCTCCCGCTCGGAGGCGCTCGGGGCGTGGGCCTGACCCGGCGCCTGCTCGCCCTCGCGCTGGCCCTGGGGGTCGGCGGGACCTCGGTGCCCGCCCGCTCGGTCGCGGCCGCGTCCCCGGTTCGACCCCTCGCGGGGGTGCGTACCTGGGTCGTCTACTACGGCGCCGCGCCGGAGGCGGCGCGGGATCTGGCTCGCTTCGACGTGGTCGTGCTCGATCCGCACGGTCACCCCCCGCTGCCGCTCGTCAAGCTGCACGGCGCGCTCGTGCTCACCTACGTGAGCCTGGGCGAGGTGAACACGCAGCATCCGGAGTTCCCGGCGATCGCGGGGGAGCCGTGGGTGCTGGCCGCCAACCCGAGCTGGCCCGACGCGCGCGGCCTCGACGTGGGGGCGCCCGCCTACGAGCGCTGGCTGCTCGACCGGGTGGTGCCGGCGGCGCTTGCGGGCCCCGTCAACGGGCTCTTCCTCGACACCGCGGACTCGGCCCTGGAGCGCGAGCGCGCCGAGCCGCGGCGCTACGCGGGCGCGGGTCAGGCACTCGAGCGCGTGCTCCGCGAGCTGAAGCGTCGGAATCCGCGCACCCTCCTGCTGCTCAACGGTGGCCTCCCGCTCGCCGAGCGGCTCGCGGGCGTCGTCGACGGGGTGGCGCTCGAGTCGGTGTGGACCGACTACGACTTGAAGGCCAAGGCCTACCGGGTGCGGCCCGCCGACGAAGCGGAGTCCCGCGCCGCGCTCCTGGGTCGCGTCGCCGCGCTCGGGCTGCCGGTGTTCACGCTCGAGTACGCGGCCGCCGACGGCAGTCCCGGGCCCGCGGAGCTCATCCGCCGCGCGCGCGCGCGGGGCTTCGTCCCGTACGTGTCCACCATCGGGCTCGACCAGGTCTCCACCCACACCCTCCGGCCGTGAGCAGGCGGATCTCGCGCCGCGCGCTGCTGGGCGGCTCGGCCGCGGCGGCGGGGGCCCGGCTGCTGGGAGCCCGCCGTCACGCCGCGGCCGCCGACGCGGAGCTCTCCGGGGAGCTGCCGCGCCACGTGCTGGCGCTCTACAAGTCGTCCGAGCTCGACAACGACGTGCAGGGGCGTCGGCCCAAGACCGCGACCACCAACGAGGTCCATGGCTGGGCCCAGATGCCGCTCAACTGGCTCGGGCTCATGGTCGAGTACCACGACATCGATCAGGGGCTCCCGGACGAGGGGGTGATGGCGCGCTACCGCGGCATCGTCACCTGGTTCCAGACCGAGGAGATCGCGGAGCCGCTCGCCTACCTGCGCTGGCTGGGCGCGCAGATGCGGGCCGGCCGCCGGGTGGTGATCCTCGGCTACCTGGGCGCCCTGCGCGACCGCCGCACCCTGCGGAGCCTCGACCTCGCCCAGGTCAACGAGGCCCTCGCGCCGAGCGGGCTCCACTTCCTCGGCAACTGGACCGGCAATCAGCACGTCATCGAGCTCCGTCGCAAGGACAAGCGGATGATGGAGTTCGAGCGGCCCCTGCCTCCCGGCCTGTCGTACTACCAGCAGGTGGTCTGTCGCCGCCCGGACAGCCGGGCGCACCTGGTGCTGGCCCGGCGAGATCTCCCGGACTCCGAGAGCCACATGGTCGTCACCGGCCCGTGGGGTGGGTTCGCGGCGGCGGAGTACGCGCAGTTCCAGTTCCCCGGCGAGGGGGGCGCGCAGTGGTGGATCGATCCGTTCGCCTTCTTCCGGGAAGCGCTCGGGGTGGCGGACTGGCCGCGACCGGACACCACGACCCAGTGCGGCCGGCGGATCTTCTACACCCACATCGACGGCGACGGGCTGCGCAACCGGTCGGAGGTGCGCGGGGGCGCCTCCAGCGGCCAGGTCATCTTCGACGAGATCCTCTCGCGCTACCGGCTGCCCACCAGTGTCTCGGTGGTGGTGGCGGAGATCGAGCCGACCCTGCTCGGCACGTCCGAGTTCCACGAGCTGGCCCGCGCGATCTACACGCTGCCCCACGTCGAGGCGGGCAGCCACTCCTACACCCACCCGCTCGACTGGGAGAAGCGCACGCGCAGCTTCGCGCCGGCGGGGGTGCCGTACTCGGTGGAGACCGAGACCGCGGGGGCGATCCGCTACATGGAGGAGCGGCTGCTGCCGCCGGGCAAGCGCGTGCGGCTCTTCCAGTGGTCCGGGTCCACCCGCGTCACCGAGGAGGCGATCGTGGTCCTCGACCGCCTCGGGGTGCCGAACATCAACGGCGGGGACACCATGCGGGACCGCGAGTGGCCGAGCTACACGCACGTCGCGCCCCTGATGCGCCAGGTGGGCCGGCACTGGCAGACCTACACGTCGGCCTCGAACGAGAACCTCTACACCCACCTGTGGACGGGGCCGTTCTACGGCTTCCGTCACGTGATCGAGACGTACGAGAACACCGAGCGCCCGCGCCGGGTCGCGCCGGTGAACGTCTACTACCACTACTACTCGGGCGAGCGGGTCGCGTCGCTGGCCGCGCTCCAGTACGTCCACGAGTGGGTTCTGCGCCAGTCGCTGGCCCGCATCTTCACCAGCGAGTACCTCGCCATCGTCGAGGGCTTCCGCACCGCGCGGATCGCGCGCGTCCCGGAGGGCTGGCGGATCTCCGACCACCGCGCGCTCTGCACCGTGCGCTTCGACGACACCCGCGCCCACCTCGACCTCGACCGCTCCTCGGGCGTGCTCGGCTACCTCCACCACCAGGGCGCGCTCTACGTGCACCTGGCCGGCCCCGGCCCCGCCCTCATCGCGCTGCGCGACCGGCCGCCCGCGACCGCCTACCTGGTGCAGGCCAGCCACCGGGTCACCGCCTGGAAGCGGGAGGCGGGCCGCGTGGCGCTGGCGCTCTCGGGGTTCGGCGAGAAGGTCGTCGAGCTGGGCGGGATCGCGGCCGATCGCGAGATCGCGGTGGAGATCCGCGACGGGGCCGGATCGCGGCGGCTGCGCGTCCGGAGCGGCGCGGACGGCCATCTCACGGTGCGCGCGGGCGACGCGAACGAGGTGGAGGTGCGGGTCGGGTGAGCATCGAGCGGTGGAAGCTCGGGCTCGCGGTGGTCGTCACCCTCGGGCTGCTCGCGCTGTCGGTGCCGTGGGGCGCGGACCTCGGCTGGGCCTACCTGGCCGACCGGCAGTACGCGCTGGCCGAGCGCATGTTCGCCCGGGCCGTCGGCGGCGACCCGGGAGACGCGGACCTCTGGCTCGGCCTGGCCGCGTCCTACGCGGCGCTCGGCGATCCGGACCGGCAGATCGCGACGCTGGAGGCCGCGGCGCGGCGGGTGCCCGGACGCCGGGATCTCCGCCGGCAGCTGGCCGACGTCTACCGCGACAACAAGGACCTGGTCGCCGCGGCGCGCGTCCTGGAGGAGCTCACCGCCGAGCCGCATCCGGACGACGGCCCGCTCCTCGACCGCCTCCTCACCCGCTACCTCTGGGTGGGCGACTACGACCGACAGCTCACCGTGCTGCGCAAGCTCGTCGCGCTCGAGCCCACCGATCTCGCGGTCGTGACCGATCTGGCGTCGGTGGCCCGCAGCCTGAACCGGCAGGAGGAGGCGCTGACGGTGCTCGAGGCGTACGTCAGGCGGCGGCCCTCCGACGCCGAGGGCCGGCGCTGGCTCGCCCAGGTCTACGACTCGCTCGGGCAGGGGACTCGCGCGCTCGAGCACTGGAAGGTGCTAGCGCGCCTCGCCCCCGGCGACATCGAGGCCCGCGACCGCCTGCTCCCGGCGCCGGGCGGCGCCCCGCGCGAGGAGGAGATCGCCCTGCTGGAGCGCCGACGCGAGGCGGAGCCGCGCGACGAGGCGGTGCGGCAGCGCCTGGGGGCGCTCTACCGGGCCGCGGGCGACGGCCCGCGCGCCGTCTCCGTCCAGCGCGAGCTGGCCGCGCTCCGGCCGCGCGATCCCGAGGTGCTGGTCGGGCTGGGTCGGCTGCTGGTCGAGCAGGATCGGGGCCCGGACGCGATCCCGGTCTACGAGCGGGCCCTCGAGATCGCCCCCGATCGCCTGGACGACACGCTCGCCCTGGCCCAGCTCTACGAGTGGGCCAACGACCCTCGCCGCGCCCTGGCTCTGCTCGAGCGGGTCGCCCGCGCGCGCCCCGCCGACCGGGCGCTCCAGGAGCGCGTGGCCGCGCTCGCGCGGGGCGCCGACGATAGCCTGGCGGCCCTGGCCGCCCTCGACCGGCTCGCCGCGGCGCGGCCGGAGGGACCGTACGCGCAGCAGGCCATCGACGCCCTGGTGGGCGCCAACCGCCTGCCGGAGGCGATCGCGCGCCAGCGGCGCATCGCGGAGCAGGCGCCGGCCGCGCCGGGCCCCGCGCTCCGCCTCGCCGAGCTCTACGGCTGGAACGGCCAGGAGCGCGAGGCCATCGCGGTGTACGAGACGCTCGATCGGGCGGGAACCCTGCCCGAGCCGTCCCTCGCGCGTCTCGCCGAGCTCTACCGGTTCCAGGGGCGCTCGGCCGATCTGCTGCGGGTGGCCGATCGGCTGCTCGCGCGGCGACCCGAGGACGCCGGCCTGCGCGTCGCCGCGAGCGAGGCGGCCGAGGCGCTCGGCCGGCCGGCCGACGCCCTCCGGTTGCTGCAGCCGCTCGCGGAGCGCCGGCCCCTCGACGAGGGCTTCGTCCTGCGCTATCTCGCGCTGGCGGTCCAGGCGGGCCGGCCGGACGAAGGCCTGCGCGTGCATCGCCGCTTCACCGCGTCGGCCGGCGCGTCCTATCGCGTCAAGGCGGGGCGGCTCCTCGCCGATCTCGGCCGGAACCAGGACGCCATCGCCGAGTACGAGGCCGCGCTCGCCGGGGGTCTGGGCGAGGGCGACGAGGCGGTGCGGTTGCGGATCGCGCTGGCCCAGCTCTATGACGGAAGCGGCGCGGGCGAGCCCGCGCTGCGCCAGTGGGAAGGGCTCATGCGGACCCGGCCGCGCGATCCGCAGGTGCTGCGCGAGGTCGGCCGCCGCAGCCTCGCGGCCTCGCGCAACGACGTGGCCCTGCGCGCCTACCGCGCGCTGCTCGACGTCCAGCCGGACGACGCGGAAGCGCTCAAGCGCGCCGGCCAGCTCATGGCCTGGAGCAACGACGGTCGCGGGGCGCGCGCCGCGCTCGAGCGCTTCAACCGGGTGAAGGGCGGCGACTACGAGGTGCACTACCTCCTCGGGGAGCTCTACACCGCCGAGCACGACGAGGAGCGCGCGCGCGCCGAGTACGAGCGGGCGCTCCGCCTGCTGCCCGCCCGCGCCCGCTGACCGAAGGCCGGCGCCGCGGTCCGCCTTGAACCAGGCGGACGGCCCCGCCATACTCGCCGGATGGCCCGGCTCCGCTCGCTCCGCCTCGCGTCCATGCTGATCGCGGGCCTGCTCGCTCTCGCGCCCGCCCCGGCGCCGGCCCAGGCGCCGGCGCCCGGCACGCCGGAGGCGCCGGCTCGGCCGGGGCCGGAGCCGCCCACGACCGACGCGCCCGAGGCCGAGACGCTGCGGGCGCGCATCCAGGCGCGGCTCGGGCTCGTGGAGGAGGCGCTCGCCGCCTATCGCGCGCTGCTCGCGCGCTACCCCGACGATCGCCGGCTCCGCGAGGACTACGCGGAGGTCATGGTGGACGCGGGCCTGCTCGACCAGGCGGCCCCGCTCGTCGACCGGTACCTGGCCGACGACCCGACCTCCGCGCGCCTGCGCCGCCTGCGCGCGCGGATCGACCTGGCCATCGGCGCCCCCGCGGCGGCGGGCCGGCGCCTCGACGCGCTCGCGCGCGAGCAGCCCCAGGACGCGGGGCTCACCGCCGACCTCGCCGCCGCGGAGCTGGCCGCGGGGCGGTGGAACCGCGCGCTCGACCTGTACGGACGCCTGCTCGACGGCGAGCCCGAGAACCGCGACGCGCTCGCGGCCTATCGCGACATCCTCCGCGGGCACGCGCCGCGGATCGAGCTGACCCACTACTCGTTGCTGCAGCAGGCGGCCACCCAGCATGTGGAGGAGGCCGCGTGGCGCGGGTGGCTGTCCGACCGGTGGTGGCTCCGCGCGGGCACGCGCTACGGCAGCTATCACCAGGAGCGCGCGATCGGCCAGCCCGCCTTCACCGAGCAGGTGTGGACCGCGCTCGCGACGGTCGGCTTCCAGCCGACGCGCACCGTCTCGCTCTGGGCCGGGCTCGAGGAGGCGCGGCGGCGCGAGGACATCTTCCGCACCACCGGGCGCCTCGGCGCGGGCTACGACGACCAGCGCGCCACCCTCGCCACCCTCGAGGTCGCGGTCCACGAGCTGCTCACGAATCCGGTGGCCGCGGTGCCGCGCAACGGCACGACCGACCGGGTGACCGCGGACGTGGCCCGCCGAGTCCTCGTGCCGGTGGTGCTGGCCGCCCACTACGACTTCCGGCACTACCGGATCTCCGGCGAGGATCTGGGCGATCGCTGGGAGGCGGCGGCGCGGGCCGAGATCGAGCTGGTGCGGAGCCGGGTGCAGGTGACCCTGATCCCCCAGGTCTTTTTTTCCGAGTACACGCCCACCGCGGGCAGCCCGCTGCGGGACGCGGTCACGTTCCTCCGGCGCGAGGACATCGTGGCGATCGGGGCGCTGGTCGGCTGGGACATCACGCCCGCGCTCCGGCTGCAGGCGGGCTCGGTCGGGCGGCGCGATCTGCACCGATCGCTCACGTCGTGGGAGGTGACCGGCGAGGGCCGGTGGCGAATTCGCCCCTGGCTGGAAGGACGCGTGCTCTATACTCGCAACACCGAGTCCACCACCGTCGGGGGCCAGGAAGAATCCTTCCTCGGGCGCCTCGACATCCTGTACTGAGAGACCCTATGTGGCGGCGTTCGCGGGCGGCTCTGCTGGCGATCGGCGTGCTCACGCTGATCGGGTGCGCGAGCACCGTGCAGGACTGGGCCAAGCCCGGCGCGGCCCGCGTCACGCGCGTCGCGGTGGTCCCGCTCGAGAACCAGACGTCCTCGCTGCGCGCGGGGCAGGTGGCCTCGGACCTGCTGGTCTCCGAGATCCTGGCCACCGGGGCGATGGCGGTGATGGATCCGAGCGAGGTCGCCGATCTCCTCCGGCGCGAGAACCTCGATCCGGCCGACGCGGGCCGGCTGCCGTCGGCGCAGCGGATCGGGCGCCTCCTCCAGGTGAGCCACGTCCTGCAGGGCTCGGTGACCGAGTATCGCTACAAGCCGGGTCTCTCCGAGACGCCCGCCGTCGGCGTGACCGCGCGGCTGGTCGACGTGGCGTCCGGCGAGGTGGTGTGGACGTCCAGTCACGCGCGCCTCGGCTCGTCGTGGCTGCGCGAGGACGGTCTCGCGCGCGTCGCCCAGCGGGTGGCCCACGACATGGCGGCCCACCTGACCGCCGCCCTGGGCGACGCCCGAGCGCGGTAAGCGCCGGGTGCTCGCCGCCCTTCGCCGCCAACCCTACCTGCTCGAGCTGGGCGGAGGCCTGCTGCTGCTCGTCGTCGTCAATGTGGTCTTGCGGCCGCGGGATCCGGGCTTCCTCGACGTGCAGCCGAACCCGGCGCTGGTGCTGGTCCTGGTGCTCGCGGGCCGACACGGGCTGCGCGCGGGGCTGGTGAGCGGCCTCGTGACCGCGGCCGCGGTGGCCGCGTGCGTCGCGGCGCGCATGGACCACGCGAGCTGGAGCGAGCTACGGAGCCTGCCGCGCTACGTGACTCCACTGCTGCTGATCGGGACCGGTTTCGGGCTGGGCGCGCTCCGCGAGGCGCAGCTCCGGAGGACGCGGGCCCTCGAGGCACAGGTGGAGGGGCTCGAGCAGGAGCTCGCCGACCAGGCGGTGCGATTCATGGCCGCGACCGAGGCCAAGCACGAGCTGGAGCGCCGGGTGGCGGACGAGCGCGCGTCGCTGACGAGCCTCTACGCGGCGGCGCGCGCCCTCGAGACGCTCGACGCGGAGCGGCTCTACCCCGCGATCGCGGCCACCGCCCGGCGCTTCCTCCAGGCCGACGCCTGCCAGTGCTACGTGCTGGACGGAGACCGGCTGCGCCTGCGCGCCGCCGAGGGGCCCGCGCCGGAGCGCCCCGAGATCGCCCCCGACGACGGGCTCGTGGGCCTCGCGGTCCGCCTGGGCCGTCCGGTGAGCGTGCGGGACTACACGACGATCGGCTCGCTCGAGGATCTGCAGGGCGCGGAGCTGCTGATGGCGGCGCCCATGACGTCGGCGGAGGGCGCGCTGCTCGGCTGCATCACGGTGACGAAGCTCCCCTTCCTCCGGCTCACTCCGGTGTCGCTCGATCGCCTCGGCCTCGTCGCGGACTGGGGGGCGCGGACGCTGGAGAACGCGCGCACCCACGAGCAGACCCTCGCGCGGACCATCGAGGACGAGCTGGTGCGCGCCTACACCTACGCCTACTACCAGCGGCGCATCCACGAGGAGGAGGTGCGGGCCGTCCGCTACGGCCGCCCCCTCGCGGTGGTGATCTTTCGCATCCACCGCTTCGGGGCGGTGGCGGCGGATCGCCGCGCCGACCTGGGGCGCGTCCTGTCGCTCGTGTTCTCGCGCACCCTGCGCGACGTCGACATCGTGTGCCGCTACGCCACCGAGGACGCCTTCGCGATCATCCTGCCCGAGACCGCGCCCGCGCGCGCGGAGGTGGTCGTCGACCGCCTCTCGAGCGAGATCCGGAACTTCCACTTCGCGCCCTACGCCGACGACGAGCAGGACCTCGAGTTCTCGGTGCGCGTCCTCGCGGTGCGCGAGCGGTCCGGCGGGGTGACCTCGTGACCCGGGTCCTGGCCGGGCTCGCGGAGCTGGTGGCGGTGACGGCGGCGCTCGCCGGCGCCGGCTGGTGGCCACTCGCCCTGATCGCCCACGCGGGCGCGGCGTGGCTCGCCGGCCGAGCCCTCGAGAGCCGGCGGCGCGACGAGCGGCTCCTGGTGGTGGCGCTGGTGCTGGCCCTGCCGGTGCTCGGCCTGGTCGGGCTCGGAGCCATCCGCTTCTGGCAGCGCCGCGCGCCGCCGTCCGGCCTCTACGCGGGCGCGCACTCGGAGATGGCGGGCCTGCCCGGCCCGGGGCAGGCGCCCGAGCCGGTCGACCGCGTCTTCGAGTGGCTGCAGGCGCAGGTCTCGGTGCAGCCGGTGGCGGACCTGATCCGGGCCGCCGACCCGCGCACGCAGCGGTGGGGCGTCGGGCTCCTGGCCAAGCGCGGCGACGGCCCCGCGGTGGAGCTGCTGCGCGAGGCGCTGCAGGCGCCCGACCGCGACACCCAGATCGCGGCCTCGGGCGCGCTCCAGCGGATCGAGGAGCGCCTCGCGCAGCGGATCGGGCAGGCGCAGGAGCAGCGGCGCCTCGATCCGGAGTCGGCGGAGCGGGCGATGGCGATGGGCGACGCGTGCCTCGCCTACCAGGAGAGCGGACTGCTGGAGGCGGCGATGGGTCGCACCTGGCTCGGCGAGGCGGAGGCCGCCTATCGCGCCGCGCGCGCGCGCCGCCCCGACTGGCCGGCGCCCGCGCGCGCGCTGGCGCGGGTGCTGCTGGCGCTGGGTCGGATCGACGAGGCGGAGGCTCTCGCGGTGGAGGCGCGCACGGCCGCGCCGTCCACCGAGATCGACCTGCTCCTCTCCGAGATCCTGTTCCGCCAGGGCCGCTGGCGCGAGCTGCAGGCCCTCTCGCGCGACGCGGTGGCCGCGGGGCGCGCCGACGAGCTGCTGCGCTGGTGGGCGGGGGAGCCCGCGGCGTGAGCACGCCCCCGGCCGACGTCTGCCTGATCCTCGAGGGCACCTACCCCTACGTGACCGGCGGGGTGTCGTCGTGGATCCATCAGCTGGTCACCGCGCTCCCGGAGCTGCGCTTCGCGATCTTCCACATCTCGGCGACCCAGGGGGAGACTCACGAGCCCCGCTACCAGATGCCGCCCAACGTGGTGAGCCTGGTCGACGTGGGCATCCACGGCGGCGACGAGCCGGCGCTGAAGGGCCCGGTGACGGAGGCGGCGGCGTGGGAGACGATCTGGCGCTACCACGAGGAGATGAAGGACGGCCGCGCCGACGGGCTCGAAGGGCTCCTGCGCCAGGTCTCGCCCCACGCGGGGGCGGGTCCGTCGGTCCACGACTTCATCTACGGCAAGCCCTCGTGGGAGATCGTGCGGCGGCTCTACGAGTCCCGCGCTCCCGACATCTCGTTCCTCGACTACTTCTGGACGTGGCGCTTCACCCACCTGCCGATGTTCCGCCTGCTGCACGCCCCGGTCCCGGAGGCGGCGGTCTACCACACCGTGTCGACCGGCTGGGCCGGGTTCGTGGCCGCGGTGCAGCGGGTGCGTCGCGGCCGCCCGATGCTGCTGACCGAGCACGGCATCTACTCGCGCGAGCGGCGGATGGAGATCGACCAGGCGGAGTGGATCTACGTGCAGCGGCAGGCGCCCATGACCCTCTCGGCCGGGCCCGGCTTCTTCAAGGAGCTGTGGGCGCGCCTGTTCGAGCGCCTCTCGCGGATTACCTACGTCGAGGCCGATCGCATCGTGACGATCTTCGAGGGCAACCGGCAGGCCCAGATCCGCGACGGGGCCGATCCGGCCAAGACCCTGGTGGTCCCCAACGGGCTCGACGTCGGACCGCTCTCCGCCCTGCCGCGGGTGGAGCCGGCGCCGGGGGAGTTCCGCATCGGCTTCGTCGGGCGCGTGGTGCCGATCAAGGACGTGAAGACGTTCATCCGCGCGGTGAAGATCGTCGTCACCGCGCTTCCCGGGGCCCGCGCGGTCATCGCGGGTCCGGGCGACGAGGACCCGGAGTACCTCGCGGAGTGCCAGGTCCTCGCCGCCACCCTCGGAATCGCCGAGCGCGTGGAGTTCACCGGACGCGTGGACGTCAAGCAGATCTACCCGCGGGTCGACGTGCTCGTGCTCACCAGCATCTCGGAAGGACTGCCGCTCGTGATCCTGGAGGCGGCCGCCGCGGGCATCCCGGTGGTCTCCACCGACGTGGGGGCCTGCCGCGAGCTGCTCGAGGGCCGTCTCCCCGCGGACCGGGCGCTCGGGGCGAGCGGGCTCGTCACCGGCCTCGCCGACCCGGCCGCCACCGCGCGGGCCATCCTCGGCCTCGCCCGGGACCCCGGGCTCTGCGAGGAGATGGGCCGCGCCGCGCGGGCGCGGGTGCGGGCGCACTACCAGGAGGCCGACCTGATCCGTCGCTACCGGGAGATCTACGCCGATCTCCTGGGCGCGGCCTGAGGGAGCGGATCCGGTGGCCGGCATCGGGTTCCGGCTCAAGCGCCTCATCGTCGAGGAGGGCGGGGCCGGGTGGCTCCGCGCCCACCTCTACGGAGCGGTCCTCTCGGCGGGGCCCTGGCTGCTCTCCATCTGCACCCTCGGGTCCCTCGCCCTGCTCTCGCGCGACCTGATCGGCGATCTCGCGCACGCGCGCTTCCAGGTCATCGTCGTCTACACCTACACGTTCTCCCTCGTCACCACCGGGGCCGCCCACATGGTGGTGACGCGACAGCTCGCCGACGAGCTGTACGTGGGCCGCATCGGGGCGCTGGTGGTCTCCTACCGCGTGACCATCGCCGCGACCGCCCTCGCCCACCTGGCGCTGGGCACGCTCGTCTACTCCCTCGTGCCCGGCCTCGAGCCCGCGCTGCGCCTCTTCGGGGTGATGCTGCTGGTGGTGGTGTCGTGCACCTGGATGGTGATGATCTACCTCGGCGCGGCCCAGGACTACGCGAGCGTGGTCACCGCGTTCTTCCTCGGCAACGCGGTGAGCCTGCTCGGGGCGCTGGCCCTCGGACGCTACCTCGGCACCGGCGGCTACCTGGCCGGATTCCTGGTCGGGCAGGCGGGCATCTTCTTCGTGCTCTGCGCGCGGGTGGAGCGTGAGTTCAGCCTGGTGCGGGTGCCGGAGTGGGTCGATCTCACCCGCGCGTTCGTCCACTACCCGGAGCTGATCGCGGCCGGCCTCCTCTACAACGCGGCGATCGCGGTGGATCGCGTGGTGTTCTGGATCGGGCCCACCGGGCACCCCATCGTGGGGTGGTTCCGCGCCTCGCTGTACGACAGCCCGATCTTCCTGTGCTACCTTTCGGTGGTGCCGGCGCTCGCGATCTTCCTGGTCAGCGTGGAGACCGATTTCTACGATCGCTATCGCGAGTACTACGGCGTGGCCACCAAGCACGGCACCCTGCGCCAGGTGCTCGAGGCCAAGCGGGCCATGACCGCGTGCCTGCGCGACAGCCTTCGCCGGCTGCTGGTGGCCCAGGCCCCGGTGACGCTGCTGCTGATGGCCCTGGCCCCGTGGATCGCGGACGGGCTCGGGCTGGACCGCCTCCAGGTGTCGATCCTGCGCTGCGGCCTGGTCGGCGCGGTGCTGCACGTGCTCTGCCTGTTCGGGGGCATCGTGCTCCTCTACTTCGACCGGCGCCGCGCCGCCGCCGAGGTGGCGGCGGTCTTCCTCGCGGCCAACACGCTCCTCACCATCGCCACCCTGGTCGTCGGCCCGCGCGCGTACGGCCTCGGCTACCCGCTCGCCGCGCTGCTCGGCTGCGCCTGGGCGTACCGGCGCCTCGAGGAGACCCTCGCGGATCTCGAGTACCTGACCTTCGCCGCCCAGCCCATGGTGCCCGAGGCGCCGGCCGTCGAGTCGAGCCACCCCGCGTCCGCCTGATGGGGTCGCGCTCGGGCGGAGAGGCCGCGCTGGTGGCGGCGCTCCTGACCCTGCTGGCGGCCGCGATCGTCTATCCGCTGCTCCAGGTCCTCTCGGTGGCCGTCCTCGACGGGGGCTGGCCCACCATCCGGCCGCTGCTCGCCTTCTTCGCCCACCCGCTCTTCCGCGAGGCGCTGGTCAACACCCTGCTGGCCGGCGTGCTCGCGGTGGTGATCGGCAGCGTCATCGCGGTGCCGCTTGCCGTCCTCACGGTACGCTACCGCTTCCCGGGCCGGACCCTGATCGGCGTGCTCGGGGTGCTGCCGCTCGTGGTGCCGCCGTTCGTGGGAGCGGTCGCGTTCCAGCAGATCCTGGGACGCAGCGGCACCGTCAACCTGCTCCTGCGGGAGCACGCGGGCGTCACGGTGCCGTTCACGGAGGGGCTGCCCGGCGTGGTGCTGGTGCAGAGCCTCCACTACTTCCCGTTCATCCTGCTCAACACCGCGGCCGCGCTCGCGGGGCTCGACCGCTCGCTCGAGGAGGCGGCCCAGAACCTCGGCAGCTCGGGCCTGCGCCTCTACCGCCGGGTGCTGCTGCCGCTCGCCCTGCCCGGCTACGCGGCGGGAGCGCTGCTCACGTTCCTCCGGGTGATCGACGACCTCGGCACCCCGCTCATGCTCAACTACCCCCGACTGCTCGCGCCCCAGGCCTACGTGCGGGTGACCACCATCGGGCTCACCGACGTCGACGGCTACGTGATCTGCGTGATCCTGGTGGCGCTGTCCCTCGGCGCGCTCTGGCTGTCGAAGGCGGTGGTGGCCCGCGGCGAGTATGCGGTCCTCGGGCGGGGCGGGGAAGCCCCGCCGGTCCAGCTCGGCCCGCGGGGGACCGCGCTCGCGTGGCTGCTCGCCGCGCTGCTGCTCGCCCCGGCCCTGCTGCCCCACGTGGGCGTGCTGCTGCTGTCGGTCTCGCGGGTCTGGAGCCTCTCGCCGCTGCCGACCGTGTACACGCTCGGCAACTACGAGGAGATCCTCGTCCGCTCCCCGCAGTTCATCGCCAACACCCTGCGCTACGCGGGCCTCGCCGCGCTGATCGACGTGGCCCTGGGCGCGGTGATCGCCTGGCTCCTGGTGCGCGGCCGGGTGGCGGGGCGGCGGTGGCTCGACACGATCGCCACCATCCCGCTCGCCATCCCCGGGGTGGTGATCGCCATCGGGTTCCTCCGCGCCTTCGGCGGCTTCGTGGTGCCCGGGCTCGGAGACCCGCTCACCTCGACGTGGCTCGTGCTGGTGATCGTGTACGCGGTGCGCCGCCTGCCCTACGCGGTGCGCGGGGCCCACGCCGCGCTCCAGCAGCTGTCGCCCGCGCTCGAGGAGGCGGCGCAGAACCTGGGGGCGAGCCGCCCGCGGACCTTCAAGCGAATCACTCTGCCGTTGATGGCGCGCGGGCTGCTGGCCGGCGGCCTGCTCGCGTTCATCAGCTCGGCGGTCGACCTCTCGTCGACCATCCTGCTCGTGCCCCGCGTCGAGCTGGGCCCGCTCGCCTACGGGATCTACCTCTACGTGCAGTCGGCGGTGGGACGCGGTCCGGGGGCGGCGCTCGGCGTCGTCGCGATCTTGTTGGTGGCGGTGGGTACCTGGGCCGCGACCTGGCTCGCGCGGCGCTCCGGGGCCGCGCGGCTCGGGAGCTGATCCGCCATGGCGGCGCGGGCGCGCGCGGAGTGGGTCCTGCCGGCCTCGATGCTGATCGGCACCTTCGCGTGGTCGTTCATCTACGTGAGCCTGCCCTTCCACATCCAGAAGATGTCCACCCTCGACCCGGCGGCCACGCTGCGCTGGACCGGGTGGATCCTCGGGGTCAGCCCGCTGATCACCGTCATCACCGCGCCGATCTCGGGCCGGCTGGGCGAGCACATCGATCCGAAGCGGGGCTTCATCGCGGTGCAGGCCTTCCAGGGGCTGGGCTTCCTCGGCATGGCGCTGGCCCGCACGCTGCCCGAGATGCTCGTCGCCCGCATGCTCCTCGGCCTGATGGGCGTGGTCTCGACTTTTGCGTTCATCATGGTGGGGCGCTCGGGCGGCGACGTGCGGCGGCAGGTCTCCTACATCCAGTCCGGCATGACGCTCGGCCAGGTGCTGGGGCCGGCCGCCGGCGCGCTGGTGGCGGCGCGGGTGGGCTTCCGGCTCTCGTTCATCCTGGGCGCGTTCATGCTCTGGGGCTGCTCGGCCCTCGTCTCGTGGGGGGTGCCCACCGGCAAGCCGCGCGACGCGGCGGCGGCGGGGACGCGCACCACCTCGCTGCGCGAGCTGGTGACGGTGTCGCTGGTGGTGCTCGCGGGCTCCACCCAGATCTTCTTCCTCACCTCGATCCTGCCCCAGATCCTGCCCCCCCTCGGGGTCGCTCCCGAGTCCACCCTGGAGGTCGGCGGCTTCCTCATCTTCGCCACCGGCATCGCGGCGTCGCTCGGCGCGATGGCGGCGCCGCGCCTGGCCGATCTCATGGGAGACCGCCGCGCGGTCCTGTGGTTCCTGGTCGGCTCCTCGGTCTTCCTGGCCGCGCTCTCCGCGGCCGGCCACGTGTGGAGCTTCGGGGTGCTGCGCTTCCTGCAGGTGCTCTGCATCGCGCCGGTGTTCCCCCTCTCGGTGGCGGCCATCGCGCAGCGGGCGTCCGGGGAGGCCATCGGATTCGTCAACTCGGCGCGGATCGGGGCCGCCTTTCTCGGGCCGGTGCTGGCGACGACGCTGCTGTCGTCGATGCCGCCCGCCGCGGTCTACCTCGTGCTGGCCGCGCTCGGCCTGGCCGTCGTGCCGCTGGTGGCGCGAATGGACCGGCGGTCGCGGCTGCGGATGCCGGGAGGAGGGGAGACGTCGTGAGCGCAGAGCAGCTGGTCCGGCTGTCGGAAGTGCGCATGGAGGGCGTGGGCAAGCGCTACCGCGACCACTGGGCGGTGCGGGACGTCTCGCTCTCGATTCGCCCCGGCGAGTTCTACACGCTGCTGGGGCCGTCCGGCTGCGGGAAGACCACTCTGCTGCGCCTGCTCGCCGGCTTCATCACCCCGGACGAGGGCCGCATCGTCGTCGACGACGAGGTCATCGACCCGGTGCCGCCGTGGAAGCGGAACCTCGGGATGGTCTTCCAGCACTACGCGCTCTGGCCGCATCTCTCCGTGTTCGAGAACGTGGCCTTCGGGCTCCGCGAGCGGGGGGTCGCGGGCGCCGCCCTCGCCGAGCGCGTCGCGGCCGCGCTCCGGCAGGTGGGGCTCGGCGGCTTCGAGCCGCGCCGCCCCTCGCAGCTCTCGGGCGGCGAGCAGCATCGGGTGGCGCTCGCCCGCACCCTGATCGTCGAGCCGCGCCTGCTCCTGCTCGACGAGCCGCTCTCGAACCTGGACGCGGTGCTGCGCGCCCAGATGCGGCTCGAGCTGGGGCGCCTGCATCGAGACGTGGGGATCACCACCATCTACGTCACCCACGACCAGGCGGAGGCCCTGGCCCTGTCCACCCGCATCGCGGTGCTCCACCAGGGGCGCATCGTCCAGGAGGGCAAGCCGGAGGAGATCTACTGGCGGCCGCGGAACCGCTTCGTGGCCGAGTTCGTGGGCGCGGCCAATCTCCTGTCGGTGCGGGTGACCGAGGTGCGGGAGCTCGGCGTGATGGTAGAGACCGCGGGCGGCTCCCGGGTGCCGGTGGCCTCGGGAGGGCATCCGTGGACCGTGGGGGCGACCGGCCTGCTCTGCCTGCGGCCGGAGGCGCTGCGGATCGAGGAAGCGGAGCGCGCGGCCGGCGGCATCCGCGGCAAGGTGTCCGGTCACGTGTTCGAGGGATCGCGGCAGCTCTACGACGTCGCGATCCCGGGCGGCGCGGTGCGGGTGGAGATGCTGACCTCGGCCCAGCAGGGCAAGGGATTCAAGCCGGGCGACGACGTCAAGATCGAGATCTCGCCCGAGACCTCGGTGCTGCTGCCGGCCGAGTCCTGACATGCTATCTTCGCCCCGGGAGACCCCCCCATGACCGACATCAGCCCCCAGGAGCTGAAGGCGCGGCTCGATCGCCATGAGTCCCTCGTGCTGCTGGACGTGCGCGAGGACTGGGAGACCGCGCTCTGCCGCCTCGCCAACGCCACCCACATCCCGATCGAGGAGATCGAGTTCCGCACCGCGGAGCTGGACCAGGCCGACGACATCGTCGTGTACTGCCACCACGGGGTGCGCAGCGCCGCGGTGGCCAATTTCCTCCGCCAGCAGGGCTTCAAGGCGGTCAATCTGCAGGGCGGCCTCGACCAGTGGGCGCGCGCCATCGATCCCGGCATGAAGCGGTATTGATGACCGGCTTCGTCCGGGTCGAGCGCGAGGGGGCGTGCGCCTGGGTCACCCTCGACCGGCCCCCGCTCAACCTGATCGTGCCCGAGATGGTGGAGGGGATCCGGAGCACGTTCGAGGCGCTGCGCCGCGATCCCGGCGTGCGGGCCGCGGTGATCACCGGGGCCGGGCGGGCGACCACCGGGGGCATGCAGCTGCAGGTGCTGCGCGAGCTCACCCCCGCCGGGGCGAAGGCGTTCATCGCGAGCCTGCACGAGGCGATCGGCCTGGTGCACGACGCCCCGTTTCCCACCGTGTGCATGGTCAACGGGGCCTGCCTCGGCGCCGGCTTCGAGCTGGCCATGGCGTGCGACCTGCGCACCGCGGCCACCGAGGCGGTCCTGGGCCTGCCCGAGATCCGCGTCGGGATCCCGTCGGTCATCGAGGCCGCCCTGCTGCCCGGCTTCGTGGGCCCGGGCCGCGCGGCCGAGATCTTGCTGACCGGCGAGTCGGTCACCGCGCGGCAGGCGCTCGACTGGGGCCTGGTCAACCGGATGACCCCATCCGGCGAGCTGCGCGCGGTGACCGCGGAGCTGGTCGGCCGCATCCTCGACTGCGCGCCCACCGCGGTGCGCCTGCAGAAGGAGCTGATGGTCCGGTGGCGCAACACCGACCAGCGCTCCGCGGTCGAGTACGGGGTCAACGCCTTCGCCCAGTCGTTCGCGACCGACGAGCCCCGCGAGGCGATGGACGCTTACCTCGGCAAGCGCAAGCCCCGCTTCGCTTCGTGATCCGCCTCGTCACGTTCGACTTCTGGGACACCCTCGTCACCGACTCGCCCGCCAACCTGCGCGCTCAGCGCACGCTCCGGGTCACCGCCATCCGGCGGGCGCTCCGCGACGCGGGGGAGATGGTGAGCGAGGTCGAGGCGGAGGACGTGCACGAGCGCTCGGGCGTGCTGCTCGCCGAGCGCTTCTGGAGCCTCAACCGGGACCCGAGCCCCGAGGAGCAGCTGCGCCTCGTGCTCGACACCGCGCGGCCGGGCGTGGCCGTTCGCCTCGCGCCGCCCGCGTTCGCGGCCGCGCTCGCGGCCTACACCGAGCCGGTGCTGGCCTATCCCCCCGAGCTCAGCCCCAACGCGGCGCCCGCGGTGCGCGAGCTGGCCGCGCGCGGGGTGGCCCTCGGCATCGTGTCCAACACCGGCCGCACGCCCGGCGCGGTCCTCCGCCGGGTCCTCGAGCGTTACGGCCTGCTCGCGTACTTCGGCGCGGTCTCCTATTCCGACGAGGTCGGCGTCCGCAAGCCGGCGGCCGAGATCTTCCGCGTGACCCTCGCGCGCGCCGGCGTGGCGGCGGCGGAGGCGCTCCACATCGGCGACAATCCGGACGCCGACGTGGTGGGCGCGCAGGGGGTCGGGATGCGCGCCGCGCACTACACCGCCGGCTTCCGGCGCGCCGCCGCCCAGGCGGACCTGATCATCTCGGATCTCTCGATGCTGCCGGACGAGGTTTTTCGGGTTGCGTCCCCCGCGGCCGGCGGGTAACATCCCTGCGCCATGGACCTGGACGAGCTGCGCGCAAAGATCCGCGACATCAAGGATTTCCCCACCGAGGGCATCCTCTTCAAGGACATCACCACGCTCCTGCGGGACGGGCCCGCGTGGGCCGCGGTCATCGACCACCTGGCCGCGCGCTATCACACCGCCCGGGTGGACCTGGTGGTGGGCGTGGAATCGCGCGGGTTCATCTTCGGCGGGGCGCTGGCGCATCAGCTGAAGGCGGGGTTCGTGCCGGTGCGGAAGCGAGGCAAGCTCCCGGCCCCGACCATCGAGGAGGAGTACGAGCTCGAGTACGGCCGCGACGTCCTGGCCATTCACGAGGACGCGGTGACACCGGGCCAGCGAGTGCTGGTGGTCGACGACCTCCTCGCGACCGGCGGCACCATGGCCGCCACGCTCCGCCTCATCGCCCGGCTGGGCGGCACCGTGATCGGGGCCGCGTTCCTGATCGAGCTGGCCTTCCTCAAGGGGCGCGCGCGCCTCGCCGGTCAGCGGATCGACTCCCTGATCGTCTACGAGTAGGCGCCCGGAAGTAGTTGTATGATGGGGGCCGGGAGGCATACCGCAATGATCGAGCGAGCGTTGGCCGGCGGTCTGCTGGCGGTGGTGGCGGGGCTCGGGCTGCCCGCGGTGGCGGGGGCGGCCGGGGAGACGACTCCATCCGCGTCGTCCATCATCCTCAACCTGACGAACCGACCGCTGGAGTCCCGCGAGCGCGCCTTCAGCGAGGACATCAAGCGGGACGCGCTGGCGCCGAAGCCGTCCGCGATCGACGAGTGGGAGCCTCAGCCGGACGGCTCGATGCGCAACAAGAAGACCGGGTTCAGCATCACGGTGCGCAACCCGTGCCCGCCCGGCGACATGGAGCACGAGTTCGCGCTGGCCGCCTACAACCGGTCGAAGTCCCGCCGCTGACCGTCGCGCAGATCCCTTCCATTCGAGGCTGACGCCCGTCCCCGGCCCCCGGGGCGACGCTGATCGGGAGACATCGGGTATGGCAATTCGCAACGTCGGCGTGCTGGGCTGCGGGCTGATGGGGTCGGGGATCGTGCAGGTGTCGGCCCAGGCGGGCTTCCCGACGGTGGTGGTGGAGGCGAGCCAGGAGCTGCTCGACCGGGGGCTCGGCGGTCTCCGCCGGGGCCTGGACGCGCTGGTCGCCAAGGCCAAGCTCGATGAGCGCGGCCGGGACGAGATCATGGGCCGCATCAAGGGCGTGGTCGGGCTCGAGGCCTTCCGCGACTGCGACCTGGTGATCGAGGCCATCACCGAGAACCAGCCGCTCAAGAACGAAACCTTCGCCAAGCTCGACCGGATCTGCCCGCCGCACGCCCTGCTCGCCTCGAACACGTCGTCCTGCAACATCACCGCGATGGCCGCCGCCACCAAGCGGCCGGGCCAGGTGCTGGGCCTCCACTTCTTCAACCCGGTGCCGCTCATGAAGCTGGTGGAGGTGGTGCAGACCATCCTCACCGACGAGAAGAGCGTGCTCGCCGCCTACGAGTGGGTGCAGGCGGTGGGCAAGGTGCCGGTGCGGGCCAAGGACTCCACCGCGTTCATCGTGAACCGGCTGCTGGTGCCCTACCTGCTCGACGCCATCCGGGTGTACGAGGGCGGCCTCGCCACCCTCGAGGACATCGACCAGGCCATGAAGCTCGGCTGCGGCTACCCGATGGGACCCTTCACCCTCCTCGACCTGGTCGGGCTCGACACCACCATGTTCGTCGCCGAGGTGATGTTCGACGAGTACCGCGAGCCCCGCTACGCCCCCCCGCCGCTGCTGAAGCGCATGGTGATGGCCGGGCAGCTCGGTCGAAAGAGCGGCAAGGGCTTCTACGACTACTCGAAGAAATGAACAATCTGTTTTACCTCACCGACGAGCAGCGCGCGGTCCGGGACCTGGCCCGCGAGATCGCCCGGGAGCGCATCGCGCCGCTGGCCGCCCACGTGGACGAGACCGGCGAGTATCCCCACGAGCAGCTCAAGCTGCTCGGCCAGCAGGGCCTGATGGGCCTGCACATCCCGGAAGCCTACGGGGGGAGCGCGGCCGGCTCGCTCGCCTTCTGCCTGGCCGCCGAGGAGGTGGCGTGGGCCTGCGCCTCGACGTCCACCATCTTCCTGGTCCAGAACCTCGGGGGCTACCCGATCATCTTCGGCGGCAGCGAGGAGCAGAAGCGGCGCTACCTGCCCAAGCTGGCCTCCGGCGAGATGACCGCGGCCTTCTCGCTCTCCGAGCCCGGCTCGGGCTCCGACGCGGCCGCGATGGCGTGCCGCGCGGTGCGCAAGGGCGACCGCTACGTGCTGAACGGCTCCAAGATGTGGGTGACCAATGGCTCGCACGCGGGCGTCATCACCGTGTTCGTCACCACCGGCCCCGGCCAGCGGGCCAAGGGCGTGACCGCGCTGCTGGTGGAGCCGGGGCTGAAGGGCTTCACGGTGGGCAAGCCCGAGCGCAAGCTCGGCATCCACGGCTCGCCCACGGTGGCGCTCCACTTCAGCGACTGCGAGGTGCCGGTGGAGAATCGCCTGGGAGGAGAGGGCGAAGGCTTCAAGGTCGCGATGAAGACGCTCGAGCAGTCGCGTCCCACCATCGGAGCCCAGGCGGTGGGCATCGCCCAGGCCGGGCTCGACGCCGCGGTGGCCTACTCCCGGGAGCGGCGGGCCTTCGACCAGCCCATCGGGCAGTTCCAGGGCATCCAGTTCATGCTGGCGGACATGGCGATGGCGGTGCACGCCTCGCGCCTGGTGGTGCATCACGCGGCCGGCCTCATCGATCGCGGAATTCCCGGCACCGCGCTCGAGGCCTCGACCGCCAAGTGCCTGGCCTCGGACACCGCCATGAAGGTGACCACCGACGCGGTGCAGATCTTCGGCGGCTACGGCTACACCCGCGAGTTCCCGGTGGAGCGCTTCATGCGCGACGCCAAGATCACCCAGATCTACGAGGGCACGAACCAGATCCAGCGCGTGGTCATCGCCCAGCAGCTCCTGGGCAAGTCCTGACCGTCATCCCCTCACGGAGGAGTCGATGAGCGACCGCCGGGCCCCGTCTCGAGTCCATCGCCGTACTTTCCTGAAGGTGGGTCTGAAGGCCGCGGGCACCGCCGCCGGCGCCGCCGCCCTGGGCTTTCCGGCGGTGCTGCGCGCCCAGGTCCCCACCTTCAAGGTGGGCACCATCCACCCGGTGACCGGCCCGCTCGCCGAGCCCGGCCAGGCCTGCCGCCTCGGCGCCCAGATGGCGGCCGACGCCATCAACGCGGCGGGCGGGATCAAGTCGCTCAACGGGATGAAGATCGACCTCATCGTGGGCGACACCCAGACCAAGCCAGACATCGGGCGGACCGAGGCGGAGCGGGCCATCAACCAGGGCGCGCAGATGCTGATGGGCTCCTTCGACTCGGGCTCGACCCAGGCGATCGTCCCGGTGGCCCAGCAGCGCCGCGTCCCGTTCCTGGTGGACATCGCAGCCGCCGACCCGATCACCGCGAACGTGGCGAAGGCGGTGAAGGAGGGCCAGCAGAAGGTCCAGTACGTCTACCGGAACTTCCCCACCGGCTCCTCGTTCGGGCGCAAGGCGGTCCAGTACTTCACCGAGGTCTTCCAGGAAGCCAAGGTCTCGCCGAAGCGGGTGGTGCTGATGTACTGCAACGACCTCTTCGGTCAGAACAACGCCAAGGGCTTCCAGGCCGCCCACGCCGCGGCCAAGCCCTCGTGGGAGATCGTCGACGTGATCCCGTGGCCGGAGCCGCCCCAGGACCTCTCCACCGAGGTCTCGCGCGCCAAGGCGGCCAAGCCCGACATCATCGCGCCGATCACGCGGCCGGCGAGCGCGCAGCTGCTGCTGCCCGAGATCCGCAAGCAGCGCCTCGACATCATGGGCATCGTGGGGCCCGGCAGCCCCGGCCTCTACGAGGCGGGCCAGATCGCGGTGCTGAAGGAAGACCTGGAGTACGTGCTCAACAGCACGCCGTGGGCCAATTTCCGGAATCCGAAGACGCAGAAGGTGGCCGAGGACTACGCCAAGCGCTCCGGGGGCAAGACCTTCGACACCAACTCCGGGTACTCCTACGATGGCCTCCTGCTCATCGCCGACGTGCTCGAGCGCGCCAAGTCGACCGATCCCGACGCGATCGTGGAGGCGATCCGCAAGACGAACTGGTCGGCCGGCCTCATGCAGTACGCGGGGCCCGTGGTGTTCAACGAGACCGGCGACAACCCGAACGCGGTGACCACCATGCTCCAGATCCTCGGCGGCAAGCCCGTTGCGGTCTGGCCGAAGGAGGCCGCGCTCCAGAAGTTCGTGTTCCCCCGCCCGAAGGCGTAGCCGCCCCTGGACCCGGCGCTCATCGCTCAGGGCCTGCTCAGCGGGCTCCTGTTCGGAGGTGTCTACAGCCTCATGGCGGTGGGGCTCACCCTCATCTTCGGGGTGATGCGGGTCGTGAACTTCGCCCACGGCGACATGATGGTATGGGGGATGTACCTCGCCTGGCTCCTGTCGACCCGGGCCGGGGTCGACCCGTACATCGGGTTCGTGGCGTGCGCGGCCGCTCTCTTCGTGCTGGGGGTGGTGATCCAGCGCGTCCTGGTCGACCGCGTCGTGGACGCCCCGCACGAGATGCAGATCCTCCTGATGCTGGGGGTGGCCCTGGTGCTGGAGAACGCGGCGCTGGTGGCCTTCGGCCCCGATCCCCAGCGGGTGCGCTCGCCGCTCCGCGCCGCCACCATCTGGCTGGGGCCCGTCTTCGTGGACGTGGCCCGGCTGGTCACCTTCGGGCTCGCGATGGTCCTCACCCTCGCCCTCTATCTCTTCCTGACCCGCACCGATCTTGGGCGCACCATGCGGGCCGCCGCCGACAACGCCTACGGGGCCCGGGTCATCGGGGCCGACGTGCGCCGCGTCTACGCGGTGGCCTTCGGCATCGGGGCGGCCTGCGTGGGGGCGGCGGGGGCGCTGGTCTCCCCGATCGTGCCCTTCCAGCCCGCGGGCGGGCTCGGGCTCTCGGTGGCCTCGTTCAACATCGTGATCATCGGGGGCATGGGCAGCCTGCCGGGAGCGTTCCTGGGCGGCCTCCTCGTCTCGGTGGCGGAGTCGCTCGGCGCGGTGTTCCTGAGCCCGTCGATGAAGGAGCTGGTGAGCTTCTCGCTGCTCATCGTCATCCTGCTCTTCCGTCCCGCCGGTCTCTTCGGGCGGCCCGCGTCGTGACGTGGCTCGTCGCGGGCGCGATCGCGCTCCTCCTCGCGCTGCCGCTCTGGCTCAACTCCTACGCGGTCACCGTGTTCATCTTCATCTTCTTCTACGCCTTCCTCGGCCAGGCCTGGAACATCGTGGGCGGCTACGCGGGCCAGCTCTCGGCCGGGCACGCCGCCTTCGTGGGCGTCGGGGCGTACGCCTCCGCGCTCCTCTCCGCCCAGGCCGGGCTCACCCCGTGGATCGGGATGCTGGTGGGGGGCGTGCTCTCCGCCGGGCTCGGTACCGTGGTCGGCTACCTGGGCTTCCGGTTCGGGCTGCGAGGCTTCTACTTCGTGCTCCTGACGGTGGCGTTCGCGGAGGTCTGCCGCATCGTGGCCCTCAACACCGACGCGGTGGGCGGCGCGCTCGGCTTTTACATCACCTTCACCGGCAACCCGCGCCAGTTCCAGTTCCAGGACAACCGCGCGTACTACTACGTCGCGCTCGGCCTGATGCTCGCGGCCACCGGCATCGTGGCCGCCATCGAGCGGCGCCGCTTCGGGGCCTACCTGATCGCGATCCGCGAGGACGAGCAGGCGTGCGAGGCGCTCGGGGTGAACACCTTCCGCTACAAGATGCTCGCGATGGTGGTGTCCTCGTTCCTCACCGGAGTGGGGGGAACGTTCTACGCCTTCTACCTCTTCTCGCTCCAGCCCAACTCGGTGTTCGGCATCCCGCTCTCGGTCGAGATCGTGATCCGCCCGATCGTCGGCGGCGCGGGGACGGTGCTCGGCCCGATCCTCGGCTCCTTCATCCTGAGCCCGCTCGCGGAGGCTGCGCGGATCTACTTCGGGCAGGGGAGCTGGTCGGGGGCCCACCTGATCGCGTACGGCCTCCTGCTCATCGCGGTGGTGCTGTTCCTGCCCCAGGGGGCGTATCCCGCCCTGCGCCGTCTCTGGCTGAAGGCGGCCGCCCGATGAGCCCGGACGTCGCGCCCACGAGCGGCGCCCCACCGCTGCTCGAGGTCCGCGGACTCGGCAAGCGGTTCGGCGGCCTGCAGGCGGTGCGCGATCTCTCGTTCGACATGGCCCGGGGGGAGGTACTGGGGCTCATCGGGCCCAACGGGGCGGGCAAGACCACCGTCTTCAACCTGGTCTCCGGCTTCCTGGCCCCGGACGGCGGCGACGTCCGCTTCGACGGCCGATCGCTCGTCGGGCTCAAGCCCCACGCGGTCTGCCGGCTCGGCCTGGCGCGCACGTTCCAGATCGTCCGCCCGTTTCCCCACCTCTCGGTGCTCGAGAACGTGCGGATCGGCGCGCTCGCGCGTCGGCCGCGGATGGCGGAGGCGCTCGGGCGCGCGCAGGCGGTGATCGACCAGGTGGGGCTGGGGGCCAAGGCCGGGCACCCGGCGGCCGGGCTCACCCTCGCCGAGCGCAAGCGGCTCGAGCTGGCCCGCGCGCTCGCCACCGAGCCCACCCTGCTGCTGCTCGACGAGGTGATGGCCGGCCTCAACCCGACCGAGATCGAGGCGATCGTGGCGCTGGTCCGGCGCATCGGCGCCTCCGGCATCTCGATCCTCCTGATCGAGCACAACATGCGCGCGGTGATGAGCCTCTCCGATCGCATCGTGGTCCTGAGCTTCGGCGAGAAGATCGTGGAGGGTCCGCCGGCCGCCATCGCCAACCACCCGCGCGTCATCGAGGCCTACCTCGGCGAGGAGTATGTCCACGCTCCTGCGCGTTGACGGCATCGAGGTCGGCTACGGCGACCTGACCGCGGTCCGCGACGTCTCGCTCGAGGTGCGCGAGGGCGAGGCGGTGGCGCTCATCGGGGCCAACGGCGCGGGCAAGACCACCACGCTCCGCGCGGTCTCCGGGCTCCTCCCGCTCCGGCGGGGCCGGATCGAGTTCGAGGGCCAGCGGCTGGACGGGCTCGGCCCGGCCGAGATCGTGGCCCGCGGCATCGCGCACGTGCCGGAGGGCCGCCAGCTCTTCCCGAGCATGACCGTGCGGGAGAACCTGGAGCTGGGCGCGCGCACGCGCGCCGCCCGCGCCGCGCGGGTCGAGACCCTCGAGCGCGTCTTCGAGCTGTTCCCCCGCCTCCGGGAGCGGGGCGCCCAGCTCGCGGGCACGCTCTCGGGCGGGGAGCAGCAGATGTGCGCGATCGGCCGGGGCCTCATGTCCCGCCCCCGCCTGCTCATGCTGGACGAGCCGAGCCTCGGCCTGGCCCCGGTCCTGGTGAAGGCGATCTTCGAGGACCTGGGGCGCATCAACGGGCAGGGGCTCACCGTCCTCCTGGTCGAGCAGAACGTGCTCCGCTCGCTGCATCTGGCCCATCGGGGCTACGTGCTCGAGAACGGGCGGATGACGCTCTCCGGGCCCCGGGACGATCTCCTGGCCAGCGGGCACATCAAGCAGGCCTATCTCGGTCTCTAGAACCTCGAAAAAGCCGTTCATTTAGGCGGCTCCCGGGCCGAGAATAGGCTCGTGGGGCGCTTCATCCGGCACTTCACGGTCCCGTTCCTGGTTCTGGCCATCCCGCTGGGCATCCTGGCCGGCCTCGGATTCGTCAGCGCGGAGCGCCAGCTCGCCCGCACCCGCGAGGGGGCGATCGCGCGGACGGTGGACGCGGTGAGCGCGCTCGTCGGCGACTACCAGGATGCCCTCAAGCGGGAGACGCTGCTCCTCGCCCGCGACCCGGCGATCATCGAGGGCACCGCCAAGGGCGACTGGGCGACGCTCGCGCGCGGCGCCTCGCCCCGGGTGCTGGCGGTGACGCAGGACGGCCTCGCCGACTTCATCGCGATCCGCGACGGCCGCGGCGCGCCGCTGGTGCAGGTGCCGGCCGGGCCGCCGCCGAGCCTGCCCGGGATGGCCGCCGCGGGCGAGCCGATCACGGCCCTCCGCCTGGCCGGGGGCCGCCCCTACTTCCTGGTCGTGGCTCCCATCAGCGGCGCGACCGAGCGCGCGCCGTTCGGCGCCACCGGCACGGTGGTGGCGGGGCGGCGCCTGGACGGGCTCGCGGCGTCGCTCGATCGGCTGCCCGCCCGCCCCGCGGTGCTCTTCCTGGCCGGCGACCGGGCGCTCGCGACGAGCCGCCCGGACCTGCCCGCCACCGGCTGGACGCCCGCGGTGGGCTCGGGGATCGCGACGGTGGCGGGCGAGCCGTGGTCGCTCCGTCGCCTGGAGACGGCCGCGGCGTCGTCGCCCGAGGGCGCCCTCTGGGTGGCCCTCTCGGTGCGCGAGTTCGCGCAGGCCGAGCGGAGGCTGCTCGTCGAGTTCCTGGCCCTGCTGGCCGGAGGGGCGGTGGTGCTGGCCGGCGTGGTGCTGGCCTTCCTGCCGCCCGCCCATCGGCCGCGTCCGGCGGGTGGGCCGCGGCCCGACAGCCCCCGGGTCGCGCTCGAGCGGCGCAATCGCGAGCTGGAGGCCCTCAACGCGGTCTCGGCGACGATCGGCCGCGGCGCGGACCTGGAGACCACCGCGAGCGAGACCCTCGAGGTGGTGCGCGGGCTCGCGAGCATGGACGTGGGCAGCTTGTACCACGTCGACGCCACCGGGACCCAGCTGATCATGGTGGCCCAGAGCGGCTTCGATCCGCGCCAGGTGGAGCGCTTCCGGGTCCGGCCGCTCGACGGCTCCCGCATCGGGGACGCCGTGCGCACCGGGCACATCCTGGTGACCCACCTCGAGACCACGCCGCCCCCCGAGCAGGAGCTGCGCCAGATGGCGGCCGAGCGGGCCCACCGCACCCAGCTCGCCATCCCGATCCCGGTGGAGAAGCAAACGTGGGGCGTGATGGCGCTCGTGTCCCGCGAGCAGCGCGAGCTCTCCGCCGAAGAGATGACGATCCTCTCGAGCGTGGCCCAGCAGGTCGGGCTGGCGGTGGAGCGGGCGCGGCTGCGCGACATGGCGGCGACCCGCCTGAGCCGCCTCGAGGCCCAGCGGGTCATCGAGCGACACATCTCCGAGCAGCTCGACACCGAGGAGCTGCTGGTGGTCATCGCGCGGTCGGCGCAGCGGCTGATCGGCGGCGGGTACGCCGCCCTCTACATGCTCGAGGGCGATACGCTCCGGCCCCGCGCCTGGTCGGACATCGGCGACTGGATCCGCGACCTGCATTTCAAGATCGGCGCCGGCGTGGCGGGCGCCACGATGCTAAGCGGCCGGGGGGTGATGGTCAACGACTACGCGACCTCGCCGCACGCGATGGCGGAGTTCGTGCCGTTCACGAGCCGCCTGCTCGCCGCGCCCCTGATGGCGGGCGGCCGGGCGCTCGGCGTCATGACCGCGGGCCGCGGGCCGGGGGCGGCGCCGTTCAGCGACGAGGACCTCTCCACCCTCACCGACTTCGCCACCCAGGCCGCGGTGGCGCTCGAGCACGCCCGGCTCTTCGACGAGGCCACCCGCAACGCGGCGCAGTACCAGGCCCTCCTCGAGGTGAGCGGCGTCGTGAGCTCCACCCTCGAGGTGGACCGGGTCCTCGACCTGGTGGTTGATCGCTGCCAGGCCCTGCTGGGGGTCGCGGCTCTCGGCGTCTCCCGCCTCGATCGGTCCACCGGTCTCCTGATCTACGAGCGGGGCCGCGGGCTCTCCGCCGAGTTCCTGGGCTCGCTGCGCATCCGGCTGGGCGAGGGGACCACCGGGGAGGCGGCCGAGCGCCGCGAGCCGGTCTGGAGCGACGACATCCTGCACGACCCCGCGGTCTCGCTGAGCCCCGCCACGCGCGCGGTGGTCGAGCGCGAGGGCTACCGCGCGGTCCTGTCCGTGCCCCTCGTGAGCAAGGGCGAGGTGCTCGGCGCGCTGTCCGCCTACTGGTGGGAGCCCCACACCCCGTCGGCGGGCGAGATTTCGGTCATGAGCGCGCTCGCCGGGCAGGCCGCGGTGGCGCTCGACAACGCCCGGCTCTTCGCGCAGGAGCGCGACCGCAAGGCCTCGCTGTCGTCGCTCCTCGAGATCAACAAGAAGATCGGGGCGCTCGTCACCCCGGAAGCCCTGCTCGCCTCGATCGCCGAGGAAGCGGCCCGTCTGCTCGAGGTCGACAACGCGGGGTTCCGGCTGCTCGACGGAGACGATCTCGTGCTGGCCGGTCTCTTCGGCACCGCGGCCGAGACCATGATGCGGCCCCGGATCCGGGTGGGGGAGAGCCTGAGCGGCCAGGTGATCGCGTCGGGCCATGCCCTCATGTGCGAGCTCGAGGGCGCCGACATGGTGGCGGAGCACCGGGACGCCGGGCGCCGCCTCGGCTACACCCACTACTTGGGGGTTCCCCTCCTGGTGGGCGAGCGGCCCATCGGGGTGCTCGTCTTCCGCGGGCGCCGGTCCTTCACCGCGCGCGAGCAGGAGCTGGGCGAGACCTTCGCGGGCCAGGCCGCCATCGCGATCGACCACTCGCGCCTGTATCGCGACGCCTCCGAGCAGGCGGAGCGCATGCGGGCGGTGGCCGAGCTGGGCCGCGAGCTCGTCGCGACCCTGGACGAGGCGCGGGTGCTGGAGCTGGTGGCCACCCACGCCCGGGAGACGCTGGAGATGCCGGATCTCGCCATCTGGCTCCGGGAGGGCGAGAGCGATTTCATGCGGTTCGCGGTGGGGAAGGGGCAGTTCTCGGGGCCGCTGACGGATCGGGCCCGCCCGCTCCGGATGGACGAGGGAGTGGTGGGACGCGCCCTCCTGGAGCGGAGCCCGGTGTGGACCCCCGATGTGCTCACGGATCCGCGGATCCGGCTGAGCCCGGAGTCGCGCCACTGGATCGAGGAGGTCGGCGGGCGGGCGATCCTGGCGGTGCCGCTCATCCGCGAGCACCTCGAAGGCGCGCTGGTGGCCTACCGGCAGGCGGGCGAGCGCTTCACCGACCGCGAGATCGAGTACCTGTCGGTCTTCGCCAACCAGGTCGCGGCCGCGCTCGAGAACGCGCGCCTCTACGAGGCCCTCGACGTGCGCGCGGCGCGGCTGCGGAGCCTCACGCGCCTGGCCCACATCGTGTCGTCCTCCCTCGACATGGACGAGGTGCTCCAGGCGATCGCGGAGGCGGCCGCCGAGCTGATCGCGGTGCCGCTCACGACCTTCTGGGTCGCCGACGAGGCGGCGCGGAGCCTCACGGTGCGCGCGGTCTCCGATCGGCTCGGCCTGGGCCTGCAGTACCGGGAGCTGCCCTTCGGCGAGGGCGCGACCGGCTGGGTGGCGCTGCACCGCGAGGCGCTCGAGATCGCGGACGTACAGCAGGACCCGCGCTTTTCCGGCAAGGAGTGGGCGGCGAGCCACGCGCTGCCGAGCCTCCTCGCGGTGCCGATCATCGTCCAGGACTCGCTCCTGGGCGTGCTCACCGCGAACGGCCGCGGGCCGATCCGGCTCGGCCCCGACGACCGGCAGATCCTCGACACCTTCGTGGCCCAGGCGGGCGTGGCGATCCGCAACGCCGGCCTCTATGGGGAGACGCGGGGGCGCCTCGAGGAGAGCCGCGCGCTCCTGGAGGTCGCCGAGATCCTGAACTCGACCCTGGACTCGCGACGGCTGCTCCGGGAGGTGGCGATCAAGATCGCGCAGGTGTGCCGGGTGGACCGGTGCTCCATCCAGCGCTGGGTCGACGGCCGCGTCGTGCCCGTCATGTCTCAGTACGCCGACGGGCGGCAGGATGCCGCGCTCTGGGAGCGCTACCGAAACCTCACCTCGGCGCTGATCAGGAATCCGCCGTTTCACCTGCGCGCCGTCGAGACGCGACGGCCGGTGATCGTGGACGACGTCTCGGTGAGCGACCTGACGCCGCCCGAGTGGGTGGAGGCCTTCAACGTCAAGTCGACCATGGCGGTACCCCTGATCCGGCAGGATCAGGTCATCGGCGTCATGATCGTGGACTACACCGAGCGGGCGACCCCCTTCGAGCCCTGGCAGGTGAATCTCGCCATGGCCATCGCGGGCCAGCTGGCGCTGTCGTTGACCAACGCCGGCCTCTACACGCAGGTGCAGGAGCGGCTGCGGGAGACGACCGCGCTGGTCGCGGTCGGCCGCGCGCTCTCGCAGCCGGACTCGCCCCAGAACGTGATGCGAGCCGTGGCCCGTGCGGTGGGGGCGGCCTTCGGCGCGGACACGGTGGGCATCTACACCCACGACGCCAAGCGCGACGAGCTGGTGCCGCTGGCCGGTCACCACGTGCCGAAGGACCTGCTCGAGCGGTTCGTCACGCGACCCTTTGTGCTCTCGCGCTCCCCGGACCTCGCCCACGTCTGGCGGGACGGCCGGGCCGCCTCGACCGCTGATGCGCACGCCGATCCCCGCTTCGACGCCGCCTCGCTGGAGGGGATTCCGCCGTACTCCTGCCTGTTCGCGCCCGCGACCGTCCGCGGCGAGATGGTGGGTGCGATCTTCCTGATGTGGTGGAAGACCGGGCGAGAGTTCAGCGAGTCCGAGGTGCGCCTTGTCGAGGGCGTGGCCGCCCAGGTCGGCCTCGGCATGGAGAACGCCGAGCTGGCGCGGCAGACCGAGCAGAAGCTGCAGGAGACCGAGACGCTCCTGTCCGTGAGCCAGGCCCTGGCCTCCACCCTCGACCTGGACGCGCTCAGCCGTCAGTTCCTGCGTCACGTGGTGCGCGGCCTCGGCGCCGACACCGCCGGGGTCTGGCTCCTCGAGGACAACGGGGAGTGGCTGGTCCCGTTCGCGGGCTACCGCGTGCCCCCCGAGTGGCTGGCCGCGATTCGCCAGGTGCGCATCCGCCTCACCGACGACGCCTTCTTCGGCGAGGCGGCCCGACGGCGCCGGTCGGTGGTCTCCACCGACGCGGTCAACGATCCGCGCATCCCCGAGGACATGCGGCGGGCGGCCCCGGCGCGCACCCAGCTCTTCGTGCCCATCGTGGCTCAGGAGCACATGATCGGCGGCTTCGTGGCCGGGTGGGCGACCGAGGCCCGCGAGCTGACGGAGGCCGAGCTGCGGCTGATGGAGGCGGTCGCGAGCCAGGCCGGGGTGGCGCTTCAGAACGCGCGCCTCTTCCAGGACAACCAGCGCCGCGTCCAGGAGCTGTCCGTGCTGCACGAGCTGTCGCGCGCGGTGACCGGCCAGCTCGACCAGAGCGGACTGCTGGACACGGTCTACCAGCAGGTCGCCCGCGTCCTCGAGGTCCGCAGCCTGGCCGTCGTCCTGCTGGACGAGGAGCACGACCGGTTGAAGGTGGTGCTGCGGGTGCGCGACGGGCAGCGGTGCGAGGGCGAGGAGCCGCACTTCTACCCGCGCGACGGGGCGGGCCTCTCCGGGAACGTGTTCGAGACCGGGCGCCCGATCCGCACCACCGACTACGCCGCGGACTGCGCCCGCCTCGGGGTCCCCCCGCTGCCCGCTGCGATCGGTATGCCCTACTGTCTGATCGTGCCGATGACCGCGGGCGACCGGGTGCTCGGAGTGCTCTCGCTGCGCAGCCCGGATCACGCGTTCAGCGAGGCCGACGAGAGGCTGCTCGTGAACATCGCCCAGCTCGCGGCCCTCATGCTCCGGAGCGCGCGCCTCTACGAGGAGCGCACGCGGGCCTTCGGGGAGCTGGCCTCGGCGCAGGATCAGCTCGTGCGGACCGAGAAGCTGCGGGCCCTCGGCGAGATGGCCTCCGGGGTGGCCCACGACTTCAACAACGTGCTCGCGTCGATCCTCGGGCGGGCCCAGCTCCTCCTCGAGCGGATCCAGGACGTCAAGCTCCGCCGCTGGCTGCAGGTCATCGAGCGCGCGGCCATGGACGGCGCGCGCACGGTACGCCGGCTCCAGGACTTCACCGGCATCCGGCGGGACCAGCCCGCGGTGGCGGTGGAGCTGAACCAGGTGGTGCAGCAGGTGCTCGAGGCCACCGAATCGACCTGGCGGCAGGACGCGCGTCGCCGCGGGGTCGAGATCGAGGTCCTCACCGATCTGGCCGAGCACCTGCCGAATATCGCGGGCGATCCGGCCGAGCTGCGCGAGGCCTTCACCAACCTGGTGCTCAACGCGGTGGACGCCATGCCCAAGGGTGGGCAGCTCACCCTGCGCACGAGCAGCCCGGAGGGGCAGGTCATGGTCGAGGTGATCGACACCGGCACCGGCATTCCCGAGCCGATCCGGCAGAAGATCTTCGACCCGTTCTTCACCACCAAGGGGCCGAAGGGCACCGGCCTCGGGCTGTCGATGGCGTATGGTATCCTGGCCCGCCACAGCGGGCGCATCACCGTCGAGAGCGAAGAGGGGCGCGGCACGACGTTCCGGCTCGTCTTCCCGCCGTCCGACCAGGTCGCGGAGGCCGCCGCCGAGCCCGCGCCGGCGAGCGACTCCTCGGTGGTCCTGCGCTGCCTGGTGGTGGACGACGAGGAAGAGGTGGCCGAGGTGGTGGCGGACATCCTCACCACCGCCGGCCACGTCGCGGTGATCGCGGGGAGCGGACAGGCGGCGGTGGATCTCTTCTCCGCCGAGTCATTCGATCTGGTCTTCACCGACCTGGCGATGCCGGGCATGACCGGATGGCAGGTGGCGCGCGCGGTGAAGGCCAGGACGCCGGAGGTGGGCGTGGTGATGATGAGCGGATTCGGGGTGGAGGTCGAGCCGGCGGAGCTGCGCACCAACGGGGTCGACCTCGTCCTGTCGAAGCCGCTCCAGATCAAGGACGTGCTGCGCGCGATGGCGACGATCCAGCGCGCGGGACGGGCGCGCGCGGGCGAAGCGGGGGCCGCGTGACCAGTCCGATCATCACCGAGGCGCTCCGCTCTCTCGTCGACCGGCGCGACCTGAGCCGGATCGAGGCCGCGGCGGCCATGGAAGCGATCATGTCGGGCGCGGCCACCAACGCCCAGATCGCCGCCTTCCTGACCGCGCTCCGCATGAAGGCCGAGACGGTCGAGGAGCTGATCGGCTTCGCCCAGGTGATGCGGCAGAAGGCGGTGAAGGTGCGGACCCACGACGCGGACCTGGTGGCCCAGACCGGCACCGACCGCGAGATGCTGATCGATACCTGCGGCACCGGCGGCGACGCCTCCGGCACCTTCAACGTCTCCACCGCCACCGCCTTCGTGGTGGCGGGCGCGGGCCTCAAGGTGGCCAAGCACGGCAACCGGTCGGTGTCGTCGCTGTGCGGATCGGCCGACGTGGTGGAGACGCTCGGGATCAGCATCGAGCTGGCCCCCGCCAAGGTCGCCCGCTGCATCGACGAGGTGGGCATCGGCTTCCTGTACGCCCCGCTGCTGCACACCGCCATGAAGCACGTGATGGCCGCGCGGCGCGAGATGGGGGTGCGAACCGTCTTCAACATGCTGGGCCCGCTCACCAACCCGGCCGGCGCCAACGCCCAGGTGATCGGGGTGTACGCGCCCGGCCTGACCGAGCCGCTCGCCCGGGTGCTGGCCGAGCTGGGCACGATCCGGGCCTTCGTCGTCCACGGAGCGGACGGCCTCGACGAGATCTCCAACACCGGCGAGAGCCACATCGCGGAGGTGCACGAGGGCGTGGTCCGGACCACGCGGGTGCGCCCGGAGGACTTCGGCATGCCGCGCGCCGCCATCGCCGACCTGCAGGGGGGCGATCGTGAGGAGAACGCCCGGATCATCCGCCGCGTCCTCGCGGGCGAGCCGGGACCGCGCCGCGACATCGTGCTGATGAACGCGGCGGCGGCCCTGGTGGCCGGGGCCAAGGCCCGCGACCTCAAGGAAGGGGTCGGCCTCGCCGCGCAGTCGGTCGACACCGGTGCGGCGGCGAGCAAGCTCGATGCCCTGATCGGGCTCTCGCATCGCCTGGCCACGGAGCCGGCCGCCTGATCGGTGGGCATTGACCGCGCCCGCCCGGCGCGGTTACAATGAGCGGCGGTCGCGGTAACTGCCTGTCGTGCCTGCGTGAATACCGATCCGAAGCTCGACGAGGGCGTTGAGCGGCCAACCGGAGTTCTAGAACAGTCAGTTCGGGGGAGCGTTGCTTGGCCAGTCGCGTGCCGCGCTATCACCAGATCGCCCAGACGCTTCGCGAGCGCATCGTCGCGAAGGGCCAGGGGCCCGGCCAGCGTCTCGATACCCAGCGGCACCTGGCCCGCGAGTTCGGCGTCACGCTGATGACCCTCCGGCAGGCGCTGGACCTGCTCGAGCGCGACGGGCTGATCGCACGGCGACACGGGCTCGGCACCTTCGTCGCGCGACCCGCGATCGACTACGACATCCTGCACCTGCGCGCGCTGGCCGGGGACCTCTCGGCCCTCGGCGAGGACGTGGCCACCCGCTTCCTGCGTAGCTACACCGAGCCCGCGGATCCGCGCGTGGCCGAGCCGCTCGGGCTCGCCGAGCGAGCCCAGGTGTTCGTGCTGGAGCGGCTGCGCCTGGTCGACGGCGAGCCGGTGAGCTTCCAGGCCTCGTATCTGCCCGCCGTTCTCGGGGTCGAGGTCTCCAAGGCGGACCTGGCCGTGACCCCGCTCCGGCAGGTGCTCGCCTTCAAGCTCGGTATCGAGATCACCGAGGCGCGCGAGACGGTCGCGGCGGTGTCGCTCGAGCGCCGGGCCGCCCGCGAGCTCGGCTGCCGGCCCGGCATCGCCGCGTTCCGCTCCGACCGCGTGTCGGTCGGCGCGGACGGCACCCCGGTGGTCTACGACCGGGTATTCATCCCCGGCGATCGCTTTCGCATCACGCGCCAGCTGCGCTATGACACCCGAGCGGAGTGCGCGACCTCTAACCCAACCGCGGGCAACCCGGTCACCATCGGCAACCGACCCACCAGAGGGCTCACCGAATGAAGATCCTCGTGATGATCAAGCAGGTCCCTGACACGGCCACGCAGGTGAAGATCGGCGGAGACGGCCGAGCCATCGACACCGCCGGCATCACCTGGATCGTCTCCCCCTACGACGAGTTCGCGCTGGAGGAGGCGCTCCGGATCAAGGAGAAGCGCGGGCAGGGCGAGGTGGTCGCGGTCTCGCTCGGCCCCGAGCGGGGCAAGGAGGCGTTGCGCTCCTGCCTCGCCATGGGCGCCGACCGCGCGGTGCACCTGAAAGACGCGGTGTGGGACGCGGCCGACACCCTGATGACCGCGCGCGCGCTCGCCGCGGTGATCAAGCAGGAGGCGCCCGGGCTCGCGCTCTTCGGTCGGCAGGCCATCGACGACGACATGGGCGCGGTGGCCGCGCAGGTCGCCGAGCTGCTGGGCTGGCCCGTGGCCTCCTGGATCATGGAGGAGGCGGTCGACGCGGACGGCAAGACCATCCGGGTGGGGCGCCAGGTGGAAGGCGGGCTCGAGATCTTCGACCTCCCGCTGCCCGCGGTGGTCTCCGCACAGAAGGGGCTCAACGAGCCGCGCTATCCCACGCTCAAGGGCATCATGGGCGCCAAGAAGAAGGAGATCAAGGAAGTGAAGGCCGCGGACGTGGGGATGGCGGCCGAGCCGCCCGTGCTCTCGGTGGTCAAGCTCGAGAGCCTCCCGCCGCGCCCGCCCGGCCGCATCATCCAGGGCGAGCCCGCCGAGGCGGTCAAGGAGCTGGTCCGCGCCCTCCGCGAAGACGCCAAGGCCATCTAGCAAAGGACGAAGCACCGAGGAGAAGTGAACGAATGTCCGCGGCCGGGGGGAGTGAAGCACTAAACGAGAGTCCGCGGCCGGGGGGAGTGCGGGGGCCATGTCGAGGCCCCCGCAGCTGAAGCGCTTGCAGAAGTAAACGAGATGTCTGCGGCCGGGGGGAGTGCGGGGGCCATTTCTGGGCCCCCGCAGCTGAAGAGCCTGAAGAAGTAAACGGGAAAAACAGGCACACAACGAGAAGGGATCAGACATGCCAGGCGCGTACTGGTGCATGGTGGAGGACGATTGGCAGGGCGCACCCAAGAAGGTGATGGCCGAGGTGCTGGGCGAAGCGTCGCGCCTGGCCGGGCAGGCGGGGGCGCAGGCCGAGGCGGTGTGGGTGACCGACAAGGCGACCCCCGAGGGGATCAAGCAGCTCGGGGAGTGGGGCGCCAAGCGGATCTGGCTGCTCGAGAACGCGGCCTTCGCGCCGTACCGGGCGGAGGTGTGGACGCCGGTGGTGGCGGACCTGGCCGGCAAGGAGTCGCCGCAGGTCATCTTCGCGCCGGTCACCACGCGGCAGCGCGAGTTCATGGCGCGGCTGGCCGCGCGGCTCGGGGCCGGGCTCTCCGCCGACTCGACCGGCATGGCCCTCGAAGGGGACAAGCTGGTGGCCACGCGGCCCATCTACGCGGGCAAGCTCCTGTCGAAGATGACGTGGGCCAAGACGCCGTGGATGGCGACGCTCCGGCCCAACGTGTTCCGTCCCGCGGAGTCGCAGGCGGGCCCGGCCCCCGCGGTGGAGAAGCCGGCCGCGACGATCCCGGGCGAGACCATGAAGCTAGTGGAGCGGCGGCAAGAAGCTTCCACCGGCCTGCCCGAGCTCACCGAGGCCGAGATCGTCGTCTCCGGAGGCCGCGGGCTCAAGGGGCCGGAGAACTTCGTCATCCTGGAAGAGCTGGCCAAGGTGCTGGGCGCGGCGGTCGGCGCCTCGCGCGCGGCGGTCGACGCGGGCTGGCGGCCGCATCGCTTCCAGATCGGCCAGACCGGCCGGACGATCTCACCCAAGCTCTACCTGGGCTTCGGCATCTCCGGCGCGATCCAGCACCTGGCGGGCATGCGGACGTCGAAGGTGATCTGCGCGATCAACAAGGATCCGGAGGCCCCGATCTTCAAGATCGCCGACTACGGCATCGTGGGCGACCTCTTCGAAGTCGCCCCTCTCCTGACCCAGGAGTTCAAACACCTCCTGGACAAGTAACTTGGAACTAGACCTGACCGCAGAGCAGACCATGATCCGGGACCTGGCCCGCGGCTTCGCGGACAAGGAGGTGCGCCCGATCGCGGACGCGATCGATCGGGACGCGCGCTTCCCGACCGAGACCGTGGGGCGCATGGCCGAGCTGGGCCTGATGGGGATCGCGGTGCCGGAGGCCTACGGCGGCGGCGGGAGCGACACGGTGGCCTACGCCCTGGCGGTCGAGGAGCTCGCGCGGGGCTGCGCCTCCCACGCGGTGATCATGTCGGTCAACAACTCGCTCTACTGCGATCCGGTGCTGAAGCACGGCACCGAGGCGCAGAAGGCGCGCTTCCTCACCCCGTTCGCGGCGGGACGCAAGCTCGGCTGCTTCGCCCTCACCGAGCCGGAGGCGGGCTCGGACGCGAGCAACCAGACCACCCTGGCGCGGGCGGACGGCGACGCCTACGTGCTGGACGGCCGCAAGGTCTTCGTCACCAACGGGCGCGAGGCCGCCGCCGCGCTGGTGTTCGCCCAGACCGACCGGAGCGCGGGTCACCGCGGCATCAGCGCCTTCCTCGTGGAGAAGGGCACGCCGGGCTTCACGGTGGTGAAGACGGAGGACAAGCTCGGCATCCGCGCCTCCGACACCGCCGAGCTGCTCTTCGAGCGGTGCCGGGTGCCCGCGTCCCAGCGCCTCGGCGAGGTCGGGCAGGGATTCCGGATCGCCCTCGGTGCGCTCGACGGCGGGCGCATCGGCATCGCGGCCCAGGCGGTCGGCATCGCGACCGCGGCCTACGAGGCCGCGCTCGGGTACGCGCGCGAGCGGAAGAGCTTCGGGGTGCCGATCGGCCAGCACCAGATGGTGCAGTGGATGCTCGCGGACATGGCCATCACCATCGAGGCGGCCCGGCAGCTCACCCTGCGCGCGGCCTGGCGCAAGGACTCGGGGGCGCCCTACGGCCACGAGGCGGCGATGGCCAAGCTCTTCGCCTCCGAGACCGCGATGCGGGTGACCACCGACGCGGTCCAGGTGCACGGCGGCTACGGCTTCATCAAGGAGTACCAGGTCGAGCGCCACTTCCGCGACGCCAAGATCACCCAGATCTACGAGGGCACGTCCCAGATCCAGAAGCTGGTCGTCGCCCGTCACCTGCTCGCCGACGCCGGGTCGGCGGCCTGAGGAGCGCGAGCCAATGGCCGACGGCAAGGAGCGCTGGGAGGGGGAGACCTACGGGCCGTTCGTGCGGCGCACGCCGGAGCGGGACGTGCCCTACGAGACGCTCTCGGGCATCCCGGTGCAGCCGCTCTACACGCCGGAGGATCTGCCCGGGTGGCGCTACGAGGACAAGCTCGGCTACCCCGGCGAGTTCCCGTACACGCGGGGTCCGTATCCCTCGATGTACCGGGGGCGGCTCTGGACCATGCGGATGTTCGCCGGCTTCGGGCGCCCGGAGGACACCAACGCCCGCTTCAAGTATCTCCTGCAGCAGGGCCAGACCGGGCTCTCCACCGCCTTCGACATGCCGGCCCTCATGGGCTACGACGCGGACCACCCGCGGGCTCGCGGCGAGGTGGGCCGTGAGGGCGTGTCGATCTCCACGCTCGCCGACTTCGAGATCCTGTTCCGCGATATCCCGCTCGACCAGGTGACCACGTCGATGACCATCAACTGCACCGCGTCGGTGGCGCTCGCCATGTACCTGGCGCTCGCCGACAAGCAGGGGGTGGGCTGGGACAAGATCGGCGGCACCATGCAGAACGACATGCTGAAGGAGTTCATCGCCCAGAAGGAGTGGATCTCGCCGCCCGAGTCCGCGGTGCGGGTGGTGGTCGACACCATCGAGTTCTGCTCCCGGCACGTGCCGCGCTTCAACCCGGTGTCGATCTCCGGCTACCACATCCGGGAGGCGGGCTCGACCGCGGTGCAGGAGCTGGCCTTCACCCTGGCCGACGGCTTCGGCTACGTGCGCGCCGCCGTCGAGCGCGGCCTCGACGTCGACGACTTCGCCCCGCGCCTGTCGTTCTTCTTCGACATCCACAACGACTTCTTCGAGGAGATCGCCAAGCTGCGCGCGGCCCGGCGCATCTGGGCCACCGTGATGCGCGACCGCTTCCGGGCCCGGAAGCCGGAGTCGATGCGCCTGCGTACCCACACTCAGACCGCGGGGGTGTCGGCCACCGCCCAGCAGCCGCTCAACAACGTGGCGCGGGTGGCGTTGCAGGCCCTCGCCGCGGTGCTGGGCGGGGCCCAGTCGCTCCACACCAACTCCTACGACGAGGTCCTCGCCCTGCCCACCGAGGAGGCGGTGACGGTGGCCCTGCGCACCCAGCAGGTGATCGCGGAGGAGACCGGCGTGCCGCTGACCGCGGATCCGCTCGGCGGCTCCTACTTCCTGGAGCGGCTCACCGATCAGATGGAAGCGCAGGCGATGGACTACATCCGGAAGATCGACGAGCTGGGCGGCATCGTGCGCGCGATCGACCTCGGCTACCCGCAGCAGGAGATCGCGGACGCGGCCTATCGCTACCAGCTCATGGACGACCGCGGGGAGAAGACGGTGGTGGGCGTCAACAAGTACGTGATGCCCGAGGAGAAGCCGGTCGAGTACCTGCGCATCGACCCCGCCATCGAGCAGGAGCAGATCACGCGGGTGGGGCGGGTGAAGGCCTCGCGCGACGCGGCCCGGGTCGAGCGCCGCCTCAAGCAGCTCGCGGAGGCCTGCCGTGACAACGTCAACGTCATGCCGGTGCTGATCGACGCGGTGAAGGACTACGTATCGCTGGGAGAGATCTCGGACGTGTACCGCCGGATGTTCGGCCTGTACCGAGAGCCGATCATCTTCTGAGGAGAGTGAGCCATGACTGAGCCGATCCGGATCAACCGGTCCACCACTCGCAAGCCCAAGCCGAAGGACTCCGACCTGGGATTCGGGCAGATCTTCACCGACCACATGTTCCTGGCCGATTTCCAGGAGGAGAAGGGCTGGTACGACCCGCGCGTAGAGCCGTACGGGCCGCTCTCCCTCGATCCGGCCACCGCGGTGCTGCACTACGCCCAGGCCATCTTCGACGGGCTCAAGGCCTTCCGCGGCGTGGACGGCAAGATCCGTCTCTTCCGGCCCCACAAGCACGTCGAGCGGATGAACAACTCGGCCCGGCGCCTCTGCATCCCGCCCATCGACCCGGACCTGGCGCTGCAGTCGCTGATCCGGCTGGTGGACGTGGACCGCGACTGGGTCCCGAGCACGGTGGGCACCTCGCTCTACATCCGCCCCACCGTCATCGCGAGCGAGCCGTTCCTGGGCGTCCGGCCCGCCAAGTCGTATATCTACTTCGTCATCCTGTCCCCGGTGGGCGCCTACTACCCGGAGGGCATGGCCCCGGTGAAGATCCTGGTGGTCGACAAGTACGTTCGCGCCGTCGATGGCGGCGTGGGCGGAGCCAAGACCTCGGGCAACTACGCGGCCAGCCTCTTTGCGAGCGACGAGGCCAAGCACGAGGGCTTCACCCAGGTCCTCTGGCTGGACGGGGTGCACCGCAAGTACCTCGACGAGGTCGGCACCATGAACATCATGGTGAAGATCGGCAACGAGATCATCACCCCGCCGCTGACCGGGACCATCCTCCCCGGCGTGACCCGGGACTCGGCGCTGACCCTCCTGCGCGCGTGGGGGCTCAAGGTGAGCGAGCGCCAGGTCTCGATCGACGAGGTGGTGGAGGCCCACGGACGGGGCAAGCTGGAGGAGGTCTGGGGCACCGGGACCGCCGCGGTCATCTCCCCGGTGGGCGAGCTGGCCTACCAGGGCAAGAAGATGGTGATCAACGGGGGCAAGATCGGCCCGCTCACCCAGCGCCTCTACGACGCCATCGTGGCCATCCAGTACGGCAAGGCGCCGGATCCGGATGGCTGGACGCTCACGATCTGAGGCGGCGCCGGCCGCGCGCCCTCCGATGATCAGCTCGGTCGCCGAGTTCGCCCGGTACTGGGACGGGGTCCGCCGTCGCACCTGGGCCGCCGTCGACCGGGTCGAGCCCGGGCTGCTCGACTGGGCGCCGCGGCCCGGGGAGATGACGTGCGGGGAGATCGTCCGGCACCTCGCGGGCGCCGAGCGCTTCTTCGTGACCAAGGTGGTGGAGGACCGGTTCACCGAGGACCTGAGCCCCGGGGCCGCGCTGGACCACGCGGCGACCCGGGCCCGGCTCGAGGGCGTGCACCGGGAAGAGATGGCGTGCCTGGCCATGGTCGGGGACGGGGTGCTCGCGAGCCCGCGCCGCGATCTCGACGGCGGCACCGTGAAGGCGTGGCGCTTCCTGATGGCGATGGTCGAGCACGAGGTCCACCATCGCAGCCAGCTCGACTGCTACCTGTCCCTGGCCGGGGTGGAGCCGCCCCAGATCTACGGCTGGCGGATGGAGGACGTGATGGCGAAGGTGGGGGGCCCGCGATGACCGACTGCGTCTTCTGCAAGATTCGAGACGGCCAGATCCCGTCGCTCAAGATCTTCGAGGACGACCGGACGCTCGCGTTCATGGACATCAACCCGGTCACCCACGGGCACTGCCTGGTGATCCCCAAGGCGCACGCGGCCACGCTGTTCGACGCGGAGGTGGAGGACCTGCAGGCGGTCATCGCCGCGGCCCAGCAGGTGGCGCGGGCCATCCGCGAGGCGCTCGCGCCGGACGGGCTCAACATGCTCCAGGCCAACGGCGCCGCCGCCTTCCAGTCGGTGCCGCACTTCCACGTGCACCTCATCCCGCGCTGGGCCAACGACGGCAAGGGCTTCGACTGGAAGCTCGTGCCCGGCCACCGGGATCAGATCATGAAGGCGGGGGAGCGCATCCGCGCGCTCCTGCGCTGAACGGGGGACCGACCATGGCCGAGCGAAAGATCCGCGTGCTGGTGGCGAAGCCCGGGCTCGATGGGCACGACCGCGGCGCGAAGATCGTGGCCCGGGCCCTGCGGGACGCCGGCTTCGAGGTGATCTACACCGGGCTGCACCAGACGCCCGAGCAGATCGTGGCCACCGCGGTGCAGGAGGACGTGGACGCGATCGGGCTCTCGGTGCTCTCGGGCGCCCACAACTACCTGTTCGGCCGCGTGCTCGACCTGCTCAAGGAGAAGGGCGCCGCCGACATCGCGGTCTTCGGCGGCGGCATCATCCCCCAGGACGACATCCAGGCCCTGAAGGCGCTCGGGGTGAAGGAGCTGTTCACCCCCGGGACGTCGACCCAGGACATCATCCGGTTCGTCCGCGACAACATCCGGGCGACGGTCTAGCCGCACTCATGGCTCACCCGGACAACCGCGAGGCGATCCTCGATCAGTTCACGCGGCAGGCGGTGCCGTTCTCGACCGCGCCCGGAATCCGCGACGAGGAGGCCCTCCGCCTGCTGGTGACCGCGAGCGGGGCGGGGCCGGCCGACACCGTGCTCGACGTGGCCTGCGGCCCCGGGCTGGTGGCGGCGGCCTTCGCCCGGGTCGCCCGTCACGTCACCGGCATCGACCTGACCCCCGCCATGATCGATCGCGCCCGGGCCCTCGTGGGCGAGCGCGGGCTCGCCAACGTGACCCTGCAGGTCGGCGACGTGCGGCCGCTGCCCTACGACGACGGGGCGTTCTCCCTGGTGGTCTCCCGGTTCGCCTTCCACCACTTCCCGGACCCCGGCGCGGTCCTGCGCGAGATGGCGCGGGTGTGCGCCCCGGGCGGTCGCCTGGTGGTGGCCGACACCGCGGTCTCGCCCGATCCGGCGCGGGCGGCCGCGTTCAACCGGATGGAGAGGCTGCGCGATCCCTCGCACGTGCGCGCCCTGTCGCTGGCCGAGCTGGCCGGGCTCTTCGAGGCGGCCGGGCTACCCATGCCCGCGGTCACGCGCTGCGAGGTGCGGGCGGAGGTGGAGGGCCTGCTGTCGCGCTCGTTCCCCGCGCCGGGCGACGCCGACCGGATCCGCGCGCTCTTCGCGGAGTCGCTGGCCGACGACGCGCTGGGGGTGGGCGCGCGTCGCCTCGACGGGGCCATCCACTTCGCGTACCCGGTGGCGATCCTGGTGGCGGAGCGCGCAGGATGAACTTCGCCCTCACGCCCGAGCAGCAGGAGGTCCGCGCCCTCGCGCGCGACTTCGCGGAGCGCGAGGTGGCCCCGGTGATCCACCACTTCGACGAGGTCTCCGAGTTCCCCCACGCGATCTTCGCCAAGCTCGCGGGCACCGGGCTGATGGGGGCGCTGGTGCCGGAGGAGTACGGCGGCGCCGCGCTCGACTACGTCTCCTACGCCCTGGCTGTCGAGGAGCTGAACCGGGTGGACGCGTCGGTGGGCATCACGATGTGGGCTCACAACTCGCTCTGCACCAACCACATCGCCCTCTTCGGCTCCGCCGAGCAGAAGGCCCGGTACCTGCCGCGGCTGGCCCGGGGCGAGGTCCTCGGCGCGTGGGGGCTCACCGAGCCGGGCTCGGGCTCCGACGCGGCGGCCATGCGCACGCGCGCGGTCCAGGACGGGGAGCAGTTCGTGCTCAACGGCAGCAAGGCCTTCATCACCAACGCGGGGGTCTCGGAGGTGGCGGTGGTGATGGCGGTGACCGACCCGACGCGCGGGAACAAGGGCATCTCCGCCTTCATCCTGGACCGGGGCACGCCCGGATTCAGCGCCGGGAAGCCCTACCGGAAGCTCGGGCTGCACGCTTCCAACACCGCCGAGCTGCACTTCGACAACGTGCGGGTGCCCGCGACCGCCCTCTGCGGCCCGCGCGACCTGGGCTTCGTGAACACCATGCAGGTGCTGGAGGGCGGCCGCGTCGCGATGGCCGCCATGGGGGTGGGCATTGCCCAGGGCGCGCTCGACGAGGCGATCAAGTACATGAAGCAGCGGTCCGCCTTCGGCAAGACCCTGGCCGAGTTCAACGGGCTCCGGGGCATGATCGCCGAGATCGGCACCGAGGTGGAGGCGGCGCGCCTGCTCACGCTGCGGGCGGCCGCCCTCAAGGACGCGGGCCGGCCGGCCAAGGTGGCGGCCTCCATGGCCAAGGTGTTCGCGTCCGAGGTCGCGATGAAGGCGGCCACCAAGGCCCTGCAGATCCACGGCGGCGCCGGCTACATCACCGAGTTCCCCATCGAGCGGATCTTCCGCGACGCCAAGCTGACCGAGATCGGCGAGGGGACGTCCGAGATCCAGCGCATGGTCATCGCCCGCGAGATCCTGGGAGCGCGGAGCCAGCCGTGAGCGAGCCGCGGGTCGGCTACGAGGCGCGCGACGGCGTCGCCACCATCACCCTCTCCCGGCCCCGCGTGCTCAACGCACTGGACCTCGCGCTCTCCGCCGAGCTGGCGGAGGCGGCCGAGGCCGCGGCGCGGGACGAGGCGGTCTGGGTGGTGGTGGTGCGCGGCGCGGGGCGCGCATTCTGCTCGGGCATGGACCGCACCGTGCTCTCCGCGGGCGGGATCGGCGAGGCGTTCTACCGAAACTGGATCCGCGCCCTCAATCGCCTGGAAGACATGGACAAGCTCTCGGTGGCGGTGCTCCACGGCTACTCGATCGGGGGCGGCCTGCAGCTGGCGGTGGCCTGCGATCTGCGGCTGGCCACCACCGACGCGGTGCTGGGCCTCGGGGCGACCCGCCACGGTCTCATCCCGGACGGGTCGATCCTGCGGCTGGCCCGCCTCGTGGGGCTCGGGCGCGCCAAGGAGCTGACCCTGCTCAACGACCACGTCACCCCCGCCGCGGCCCTCGCCATGGGTCTGGTGAACTGGGTGGTCGAGCCGGCGGACGTCGACGCGACGCTCGCGGGGATCGTGGAGAAGGCGTTCCACTCCTCGCGCACCGCGACCGGGCACGCCAAGCGACTGCTGCACGCTTCCTTCCACCGCGATCCGCGCGAGCTGATCGAGGACGTGGTGCGGGCCCAGAACGAGTGCATGGGCTCCTGGGAGATGGACGAGGCCAACCGGGCCTGGGACGAGCGCCGGGAGGCGCGGTTCTTCCCGCCGCCGTCGGGGACGCGCCGGCCGTAGCCGATGGCCGACGACGTCATCCTGGAGACCCGCGGCCTCACCAAGGAGTTCCGCGGCTTCCTCGCGGTGCGCGACGTGAGCCTGCGGGTGCGCCGCGGGACCATCCACGCCCTCATCGGTCCCAACGGCGCGGGCAAGACCACCTGCTTCAACCTGCTGACCCACTTCCTCGTCCCCACCCGCGGCCGGATCACGTTCAACCGGCGGGACATCACCGGGCGCCGGCCCGCCGAGATCGCGCGGCTCGGTCTGGTGCGGTCCTTCCAGATCTCGGCGGTGTTTCCCCACCTCACCGCGCTCGAGAACGTGCGCATCGCGCTCCAGCGGCGGCGGGGCCGCTCCTTCGACTTCTGGCGCTCGGAGCGCGTGCTCGGAGCCTTCCGCGAGCGGGCCCTCGACGGGCCCTCGAGCTGCTGGCCGCGGTGGGCCTCCACGGCTTCGCCGAGACCCTCGCGGGCGAGCTGTCGTACGGGCGGAAGCGGGCGCTCGAGATCGCCACCACGCTGGCGCTCGAGCCCGAGATGATGCTGCTCGACGAGCCGACCGCCGGCATGGCCCACGAGGACGTGGATCGCATCTCGGCCCTGATCAAGCAGGTGGCCAAGAACCGCACCGTGCTGATGGTCGAGCACAACCTGAGCGTGGTGGAGCACCTCTCCGACGCCATCACGGTGCTGGCGCGGGGCGAGATCCTGGCCGAGGGCGACTACGCCACGGTGTCCGCCAATCCGGAGGTGGTGCAGGCGTACCTGGGGGTGGGGCATGAGTGAGACCCTCCTCCAGGTGTCCGGGCTCCACGCGTGGTACGGGGAGTCGCACGTGCTCCACGGGGTGGACTTCGAGGTGCGGGCAGGCGAGGTCGTGACCCTGCTGGGCCGCAACGGGGCCGGCAAGACCACCACCCTCAAGTCGATCATGGGGATGGTGCCGCGGCGCGCGGGCTCGGTCCGCTTCCGCGGCGAAGAGCTGATCGGCCGGCCCTCCAACCTGATCGCCCGCCGGGGCCTCGCCTTCTGCCCGGAGGAGCGCGGGATCTTCGCGAGCCTCAGCGTGGAGGAGAACCTGCTCCTGCCCCCGGTGGTGCAGCCGGGCGGGCTCGGTCTCGACGCGATCTACCAGCTCTTCCCGAACCTGCGAGAGCGGGGGCGGAGCCAGGGCACCAAGCTCTCCGGGGGCGAGCAGCAGATGCTGGCCATCGGCCGCATCCTCCGGACCGGCGCCCGGCTCCTGCTGCTGGACGAGCCCACCGAGGGGCTGGCCCCGGTCATCGTCCGCCAGATCCGGGCCACGATCCGGCGGCTCAAGGCCGACGGCTTCACGATCCTGCTCGTGGAGCAGAACTTCCGCTTCGCGGCCACGGTGGCCGACCGCCACTACGTGATGGAGCGGGGGCGGGTGGTGGACATGATCGGCAATGCCGACGTCCCCGCCCAGACCGCGAAGCTCCACGACTACCTCGGGGTATAATCGCGCGTCGTTCAACCGCAAGGAAAGGAATCAACGCATGATCAAGCACTGGATGGTCATCATGGCCGCGCTCGGGCTCGCCGCCGCGCCCGCCGCCCAGGCCCAGGTCTCCGACGGCGTTGTCAAGATCGGGGTGCTCACCGACATGTCGAGCCTCTACGCCGACCTCTCCGGCCAGGGCTCGGTGATCGCGGCCCGGATGGCAGTGGAGGACTTCGGGGCGGCCAAGAAGGGCATGAAGGTCGAGATCATCTCGGCCGACCACCAGAACAAGGCCGACGTGGGCTCGGGCATCGCGCGCCAGTGGCTCGATTCCGACAAGGTGGACGTGATCGTGGACACGCCCAACTCGGCGGTCGCGCTCGCGGTGAACCAGATCGTCAAGGAGAAGGGCAAGGCGTTCCTGGTCTCCGGGGCGGCCTCCTCCGATCTCACCGGCAAGGCCTGCTCGCCCAACACCATCCACTGGACCTACGACACCTGGGCGCTGGCCAACGGCACCGGGAGCGCGATCGTGAAGACCGGGGGCGACTCCTGGTTCTTCCTCACCGCGGACTACGCCTTCGGCCACGCGCTCGAGCGCGACACCGAGGCGGTGGTGCTCAAGAACGGCGGCAAGGTGCTGGGCAAGGTGCGGCACCCGCTCAACACCGCCGACTTCTCGTCCTTCCTGCTCCAGGCCCAGTCCTCGAAGGCCAAGATCGTCGGGCTGGCCAACGCGGGCGGCGACACCACCAACGCCATCAAGCAGGCCGCCGAGTTCGGCATCGTCAAGGGGGGCCAGAGCCTGGCCGGTCTGCTGGTCTTCCTCACCGACGTGCACGCGCTGGGGCTGCCGACCGCTCAGGGCCTGATCTTCACCGAGGCGTTCTACTGGGACACGAACGACAAGACCCGGGCCTTCGCCAAGCGGTTCGCGGAGCTGGACCGGGGCGTTCATCCGACCATGATCCACGCCGGGGTGTACGCGGCGATCCTGCACTACCTGAAGGCGGTCGAGGCGCTCAAGGGCGACGACGGGACCAAGGTGATCGCCAAGATGAAGGACACTCCCACCGACGACCCGCTGTTCGGCAAGGGCACGATCCGCGCCGACGGCCGCAAGCTCCACCCCATGTACCTGTTCGAGGTCAAGAAGCCGGCCGAGTCCAAGGCGCCGTGGGACTACTACAAGCTGCGCGCGACCATCCCGGCCGAGCAGGCGTTCCGACCCATCGACCAGGGCGACTGCCCGCTGGTGAAGAAGTAAACACGCCCCTCACCCTCACGCCCCTCACCCTCACGCCCCTCACCCTGCCCTCTCCCCGCGACGGGGAGAGGGAAGTCGAGAGACCCTCGCCCCTCTGGGGAGAGGGCCGGGTGAGGGGAATCGCCGCATGATCTTCGGCATCCCGCCCCAAGCCCTGTTCGGCCAGCTCCTGATCGGGCTCATCAACGGCTCGTTCTACGCGATGCTGAGCCTCGGCCTCTCGGTGATCTTCGGGCTGCTCAACATCATCAACTTCACCCACGGGGCGCAGTACATGATGGGCGCCTTCGTGGCCTACTTCCTCCTGCAGTGGGCGGGGATCGGCTACTGGTGGGCCCTGCTCCTGGCGCCGGTCGCGGTGGGGATCCTGGGCGTGGCGATGGAGCGGTTGATGCTCAAGCGACTCTACGCCCTCGATCACCTCTACGGGCTCCTGCTGACCTTCGGCCTCGGCCTCATCATCCAGGGGCTCTTCCGGAACCGCTTCGGCTCCTCGGGCCTGCCCTACGCGATCCCGAGCCAGCTCACCGGCGGCCGCAACCTGGGGTTCATGGTGCTGCCGAACTACCGCGCGTGGGTCATCGTGCTCTCGCTCGCGGTGTGCCTGGCCACCTGGTTCGTGATCGAGCGCACCAAGCTCGGCTCCTACCTGCGCGCGGCCACCGAGAACCCGGGGCTGGTGCAGGCCTTCGGCGTCAACGTCCCGCGGATGATCACCTTGACCTACGGCTTCGGGGTGGCCCTCGCCGCGATGGCCGGGGTGCTGGCCGCGCCGATCTACCAGGTGAACCCGCTGATGGGCGCCGACCTGATCATCGTGGTCTTCGCGGTGGTGGTCATCGGCGGGATGGGCTCGATCATGGGCTCGATCGTGACCGGTTTCGGCCTCGGCCTGGTCGAGGGGCTGACCAAGGTCTTCTACCCGGAGGCCTCCAACACCGTGATCTTCGTCATCATGGCGCTGGTCCTGCTCGTGAAGCCGGCGGGCCTCTTCGGGCGGGCCCAGTAGCATGGCCGCCGTGCGCGACGCGGTCGAGCCCGAGGCTTCGGCGGCCGCGTCCGGCCCGACCCGGCACCAGGCGGTGGTCTTCGTGCTGATGGTCGGCGCCTTCGTGGTGGCCCCGTTCGTGGTCTACCCGGTCTTCCTCATGAAGGCGCTCTGCTTCGCCCTGTTCGCGTGCGCCTTCAACCTGCTGATCGGCTACGGGGGCCTGCTCTCCTTCGGCCACGCCGCCTACCTGGGCTCCGCCGGCTACGTCACCGCACACGCGGCCAAGGTGTGGGGATGGCCGCCCGAGCTGGCCATCCTGGCCGGCGTGGCGGGGGCGGCCGGGCTGGGGCTGGTCATCGGGGCGCTCGCCATCCGCCGCCAGGGGATCTACTTCGCGATGATCACCCTGGCCCTGGCCCAGATGCTCTACTTCTTCTGCCTGCAGGCCCCGTTCACCGGTGGCGAGGACGGCATCCAGGCGGTGCCGCGGGGCGTCCTCTTCGGCCTGATCGATCTCCGGAACACGCTGGCCATGTACTTCACGGTGCTCGCGATCTTCCTGGCCGGGTTCCTCCTGATCTATCGGACCATCCACTCGCCGTTCGGGCAGGTGCTCAAGGCGATCCGGGAGAACGAGCCCCGGGCGCTGTCGCTCGGCTACGGCGCCGACCAGTACAAGCTGATCGCGTTCGTCCTGTCGGCCGCCCTCTCCGGGCTGGCGGGCGGCACCAAGGCCGTCGTCTTCCAGCTCGCCTCGCTCACCGACGTGCACTGGACGATGTCCGGGGAGGTGGTGCTCATGACCCTCCTGGGAGGACTCGGCACCGTGTTCGGGCCGGTGGCCGGCGCGGTGATCGTGATCGGGCTCGAGACCTACCTGGCCCAGCTCGGCGCCTGGGTCACCGTGGTGCAGGGGACCATCTTCGTCCTCTGCGTGCTGGCCTTTCGGCGCGGGGTCGTGGGCGAGCTCGCCCGGTTCCTGAGGAAGCCGCTCTAACTGCTTATCTGATCAGGCTGATGGCTCCTCGGCAGCGCTGCTCGAACGCACCGAGCACGTCACGGTACTTTGCCTCGATCTTCAGCCGTTCCGCCTCCCACCGGGCGTCGAACCGCTGCTGCTCGTCCGTCCGGCAAGGCCCTCCCGCGAACCCGTCGGGGCAGCGCCCGAATGCCTCCCACATGGCCTCCCGGTGGATGTCCTCCGCTCCTTCGATCTCGGCCAGGCGCAGCCGGGCGATGAAGGCGCGGGCCTCGGCCGGGCGCTCGCAGTCGAGGTCCGGGGCAGCGGCTGCCGGCGGGCCCGGGGCGAGGGCCCCGCCCGCCCAGAGGACTGTCAGCCAGATGACCGTAAATATCGCCGTAAACCCTTGTCCTGGCGGCCGAAGTCTTGACACCCCGAGGCCCCTAAGCTAGACTCTCGCCACTCTATCACCCCCGGTCGCGGGCGCTTCCCGGCGAGCGCTTCCTTAGGCAATGACGGAAATTCTCTCCAATGGAGGAGGTGGCTGTCGTCTCGCGCGGCCCAGCGCGAGTGACGCCCACGTTCTCGCGACCTGATGCTCGATTCCTCCCCGGACACCTTTCCCAAGCTCGCACTCCAGAACGCCCGCCGGCTCTCCGGGAAGGTCGCCATCCGCGAGAAGGCCCTCGGCATCTGGCAGTCCTACACCTGGAGCCAGTACGCCGAGCAGGCCCGCCTGATCGCTCTGGGCCTGGCCGCGCTCGGCTTCGCGCGCGGGGACAAGACCGCGGTGGTGGGCGACAACCGACCCGCGCTGTACTGGGCGATACTGGCCACGCAGGCGCTCGGGGGGATCGCGGTCCCGCTCTACCAGGACTCCATCGAGAAGGAGATGGAGTACATCGTCGACCACGCGGAGGCCCGCTTCGCGATCGTCGAGGACCAGGAGCAGGTCGACAAGCTGCTCCACGTCCGACAGCAGTGTCCGGGGCTCGAGTACGTCATCTACGACGACCCGGGAGGCCTCCGGCACTACAAGGATTCCTGCCTGCTGAGCCTTACGGAGCTACAGGAGCGCGGGCGGAAATTCGCCCAGGACCGGCCGGGCTACTTCGAGGAGGAGGTGGCCAAGGGCGCGGCCGAGGACACCGCGGTCATCGCCTATACCTCCGGCACCACCGGGCAGCCCAAGGGGGCGATGCTCTCCCACCGGAACCTGATCGAGACCGCGCGCAGCGCGGTCTCGCGGGAGCGGCTCGACGAGACCGAAGAGGTCATGGCCTACCTGCCGATGGCCTGGATCGGCGACCACATGTTCTCCTTCAGCCAGTCGATTGTGGCCGGCTTCACCACCAACTGCCCGGAGAGCGCGACGACGGTGCTGGCCGACCTCAAGGAGATCGGGCCGACCTACTTCTTCGCGCCGCCCCGCATCTGGGAGAACATCCTCACCTCGGTGATGATCCGGGTGGACGACACCGCCTGGATCAAGCGCGGCCTGGTGCGCTTCTTCCTCGACGTGGCCCGCCGCGTGGAGCGCTGCCGCCTTGGCCATCGACCGGTCGCCCTCCGCGATCGGCTGCTCTATCCGCTCGGGCGGCTGCTGGTCTACGGCCCGCTGCGGGACAACCTGGGCATGAGCCGCATCCGGGTCGCCTACACCGCGGGGGAGGCCATCGGGCCCGAGCTGTTCGAGTTCTACCGGTCGCTCGGCATCAACGTGAAGCAGCTCTACGGCATGACCGAGTCGAGCGCGCTGATCTGCATCCAGCAGGACGGCGACGTCAAGCTCGACACGGTGGGGCCGCCGCTGCCGGGAGTGGAGGTGCGCGTCAGCCCGAGCGGGGAAGTGCTGTACCGGAGCCCGGGCGTCTTCCAGGGCTACTTCAAGAATCCGGAGGCCACCCGGGAGACTCTCGTCGAGGGCTGGGTCCACTCGGGCGATGCGGGCTTCTTCGGCAAGGACGGCCACCTCAGGATCATCGACCGCGCCCGCGACGTGGGCCGGCTGGCGGGGGGCACGATCTTCGCGCCCAAGTATCTCGAGAACAAGCTGAAGTTCTCCGCCTACATCAAGGAGGCGGTGTGCGTCGGCGACGGCCGCCCGTTCGTGGCCGCCCTGCTCAACATCGACCTGGTCTCGGTCGGCAACTGGGCGGAGCGGCGCGGGCTCGCGTACACGAGCTACACCGATCTCGCCCAGAAGCCCGAGGTCTACGAGCTGATCCGGCAGGAAGTCGTCCGGGTCAACCGGAGCCTGCTCGAGGACGAGGCGCTCCGGGGCGCCCAGATCCGGCGCTTTCTCCTGCTTCACAAGGAGCTCGATCCGGACGACCAGGAGATCACCCGCACCCGCAAGGTGCGGCGCGGCTTCATCGGCCAGAAGTACGCCCCGCTCATCGAGGCGCTCTACGGCGCCGGCGACTCGGTCCAGGTCGAGGCGCAGGTGACCTACGAGGACGGCCGCACCGCCACCGTGCGGGCTTCGGTGCGACTCGGCGACGCCGAGACGTTCGCGGTCGCGGGGGCGCCCGCGTGAGGGAGCCGACGAGCCCGCCGCCGGTCGCGTCCGCCACCCCGCTGCTGGAGGTGGACGAGGTGAGCGTGCGCTTCGGAGCCATCCAGGCCCTCGATCGGGTGAGCCTCGAGATCGGGCGCGGGGAGATCGTGGCCATCATCGGCCCCAACGGCGCGGGCAAGACCACGCTGCTCAACGTGATCAGCGGCTTCTACCACCCGTCCGCGGGTCAGATCCGGTTCGAGGGGCGCGACCGCACGCGCCTGCGCCCCTACGACGTGGCGGCCCTGGGGGTGGCCCGCACGTTCCAGAACGTGGCCCTCTTCAAGGGCATGAGCGTGCTCGACAACATCATGACCGGCCGGCTCCTCAAGATGCGGGGCAGCTTCCTGTGGGAAGCGCTCTACTGGGGCCCGGCGATGCGGCAGGAGCTCGAGCACCGGGAGTTCGTCGAGCGCATCATCGACTTCCTGGAGATCGAGGCCATCCGCAAGGCGGGGGCGGGCACGCTGCCCTACGGGCTGCAGAAGCGGGTGGAGCTGGCCCGCGCCCTGGCCGCCGAGCCCAAGCTCCTGCTGCTGGACGAGCCGATGGCGGGCATGAACGTCGAGGAGAAGGAGGATATGTGCCGCTTCATCCTCGGCGTCAACGACGAGTTCGGGACCACGATCGCGCTGATCGAGCACGACATGAGCGTGGTCATGGACATCTCGGACCGGGTCATCGCGCTCGACTACGGGCGCAAGATCGCGGACGGGCGGCCCGACGAGGTGCGCGCCGACCAGGGCGTGATCGACGCCTACCTGGGGGTGAGCCATGCTTGACGTCCTCTACGGGGTGCTGGTCGGGCCCGTGAAGGACATGGCGGGCTCCCCCGCGTTCCTGGCCGAGGTGGTGATCGGCGGCCTCGCCGCGGGCCTCATGTACTCCCTGGTGGCCCTCGGCTTCGTGCTCATCTACAAGGCCTCCGGGGTCTTCAACTTCGCCCAGGGCGTCATGGTGCTGTTCGCGGCCCTGACCCTGGTCGGGCTGATGGAGCGCGGGGCCCCGCTGGTGCTCGCCCTGCTGCTCACGATGGCGGTCATGGGGGCGCTCGCCTTCGCGATCGAGCGGGTGGTGCTGCGCCCGCTCGTCAATCAGGAGCAGATCATCCTGTTCATGGCCACCATCGGCCTCAACTTCTTCCTGGAGGGCTTCGGCGAGCTGGTGTGGGGGAGCAACGTCAAGAAGCTCGACGTGGGCATCCCGGACAGCTCGTTCATGGTGTGGGGCGTGCAGGTCAACCGGCTCGAGCTGACCGCCGCGATCACCGCCGCGGTGCTGGTGGCGGTGATGGCGGTCTTCTTCCAGCGCACCCGGATCGGCCGCGCGCTGCGCGCGGTGGCCGACGACCACGAGGCTGCGCTCTCGATCGGCATCCCGCTCAACACCATCTGGATCGTGGTGTGGTCGGCCGCCGGCCTGGTGGCCATCGTGGCCGGGATCATGTGGGGGGCCAAGAGCGGGGTGCAGTTCAGCCTCTCGCTGATCGCGCTCAAGGCCCTCCCGGTCCTGATCCTGGGCGGCTTCACCTCGGTGCCCGGGGCGATCGTGGGCGGGCTGATCATCGGGGTGGGGGAGAAGCTCGCCGAGGTGTACTGGGGGCCGCTGGTGGGCGGCGCCATCGAGAACTGGTTCGCCTACGTGCTGGCGCTGGCCTTCCTGCTCGTCCGACCGCAAGGGCTCTTCGGCGAGCGGATCATCGAGAGAGTCTAGCGCGTGATCTACCGGGAGGCCGGGCAGTTCAAGAGCACCTACGCGAGCGACCAGGCGGTCTTCCCGATCCGCCAGGACCGGATCGTGGTGGGTCTGGCCGTCGCGGCGGCGGTGATCGCGGTGCCCCTGGTCGCCAACGAGTACTGGCTGCAGGCGGTGCTGATCCCGTTCCTGATCTACTCGCTGGCCGCGCTCGGCCTCAACCTGCTCACCGGGTACGCGGGGCAGGTGTCGCTCGGCACCGGCGGCTTCATGGCGGTGGGTGCCTACACCACGTTCAAGCTCACGAGCGCATTCCCCCGCCTGAGCGTGCTCCTGGCCTTTCTGCTGGCCGGGCTCGTGACCGCCCTGGTGGGGCTCGCGTTCGGGCTGCCGTCGCTTCGCATCAAGGGGTTCTACCTGGCGGTGGCCACCCTGGCCGCCCAGTTCTTCCTGCTCTGGCTCTTCAACAAGGTCGACTGGTTCACCGACTACGCGTCCTCCGGCACCATCACCGCGCCGCCCCGCACGGTGGCCGGGATCATGGTCACCGGGCCGGCCGCGACCGCCCCGGTCCGCTACCTGACCGCGCTCGCCTTCGTGGCCGTGTTCGCGCTGGTGGCCAAGAACCTGGTGCGCGGGCGGGTGGGCCGGTCGTGGATGGCCATCCGGGACCGCGACATCGCGGCCGAGATCATCGGGGTGCGGCTGCTGCGCACGAAGCTGCTCGCGTTCACGATCAGCTCGTTCTTCTGCGGGGTGGCGGGCGCGGAGTACGTGTTCCTCTACCTGGGCGGCGCCGAGACCCTGGCCTTCGACATCAACGTGTCGTTCCTGGTCCTGTTCATGGTCATCATCGGCGGGCTCGGGTCGATCCTGGGCTCGTTCCTCGGCGCCGCCTTCATCGTGATGGTCCCGATCTTCCTCACCAACGTGCCCCACCTGCTGGGCCTCGCCCTGCCGGTCGCCCTGCAGAAGCAGATCGAGCTGATGGTGTTCGGCGGGCTGATCATCCTGTTCCTGATCGTCGAGCCCCACGGGCTCGCGCGGCTCTGGCAGATCACCAAGGAGAAGCTGCGGCTCTGGCCGTTCCCGTACTGATCGCGTTCCACTAGGCAAGGAGGAAGTGCCCATGACCCTACGACGTGCCGTGATCGTGCTGTTGGCCCTGCTCGTCATCGCCGGTCCCGCGGCCGGCATCGTTTCGGCGCAGGCCAAGGAGATGTTCGTCCCCTCGACCGTCTACCGCACCGGCGCCTACGCCCCGAGCGGCATCCCCTTCGCCAACGGGCTGTGGGATTACCTCACCATGATCAACGAGCGTGACGGGGGCGTGAACGGCGTCCGCCTGGTGGTGGAGGAGTGCGAGACCCAGTACGACACCAAGCAGGGGGTCGAGTGCTACGAGCGGCTCAAGGGCAAGAACGGCGGCGCGATGGTCTTCAACCCCCTCAGCACCGCCATCACCTACCAGCTGATCCCCAAGGCGGGAGTGGACAAGATCGTGATCCACTCGATGGGCTACGGCATGACCGCGGCCGCCGACGGTCGGTGGTTCCCGTGGGTGTTCACCTTCCCGACCACCTACTGGAGCCAGGCCTCCTCGGTCATCCGATACATCGGCCAGCAGGAGGGCGGGCTCGACAAGCTCAAGGGCAAGAAGATCGTCCACATCTACCACAACAGCGCCTACGGCAAGGAAGCCAACCCCACCCTCGAGGAGCTGGCGCGCCTGCACGGCTTCGAGCTGACCCTGCTCGCGGTGGACCATCCCGGCCAGGAGCAGAAGGCCACGTGGCTCCAGGTGCGGCGCATCAACCCGGCGTGGGTCTTCATGTCGGGCTGGGGGGTGATGAACCAGGTGGCGGTGAAGGAGGCGGCCGCGATCAACTTCCCGATGGACCACTTCATCGGCAACTGGTGGTCGGCCAGCGAGGCCGACGTGATCCCGGCCGGGGACGGGGCCAAGGGCTACAAGGGCGCCACCTTCCACGCTCCCGGGTCCAACTTCAAGGTGCACGCCGACATCGTGAAGTTCGTCTACGACCGGAGCAAGAACATCGGGCCGAAGGACAAGATCGGAGAGGCGCTCTACAATCGCGGCGTCGTCAACGCGATGTACCTCACCGAGGCCTTCCGGACCGCGATGGCCAAGTACGGCAACAAGCCGCTGACCACCGAGCAGGTGCGCTGGGGCTACGAGCACCTGAGCCTCACCGAGGCGCGGCTGGACCAGATCGGGCTCAAGGGCTTCACCCACCCGGTGAAGGTGACCTGCGAGGACCACGAGGGCAGCGGGCCGGTCCTGATCCAGCAGTGGGACGGCAAGAAGTGGAGCATCGTCTCCGACTGGATCCAGCCCATGAGGGAGGTCGTCCGCCCGAAGCTCGAGGCGGCCGCGGTGGAAGAGGGCAAGAAGCTCGGCTACACCATGCGCGACTGCTCCAAAGAGAACTAGGCGGAGACAACGGAGCCGTCGTGAGCGACGCCGCCCATCCGCTGCTCTCGGTGAACAACATCGAGGTGATCTACGATCACGTGATCCTCGTGTTGAAGGGCGTGTCGCTCCAGGTCCCCGGGGAGGGCATCGTGGCCCTCCTCGGGGCCAACGGGGCGGGCAAGTCCACCACCCTGAAGGCCATCTCGGGGCTCCTCCGCACCGAGCGCGGCGAGGTGACCAAGGGCGGCATCGAGCTCGGGGGGGAGGCGATCCACCGTCGCGCGGCGTCCGAGATCGTGCGGCGGGGGGTGGTGCAGGTCATGGAGGGCCGCCACGTCTTCGAGCACCTGACGGTCGAGGAGAATCTGCTGACCGGCGGCTACACCCGCCGCAACGGCCACTCGCTCAAGGCGGACCTGGAGCGGGTCTACGAGTACTTCCCGCGGCTGCGGGACCGGCGCTCGGTCGACGCGGGCTACATCTCGGGGGGCGAGCAGCAGATGCTCGCGATCGGCCGCGCCCTCATGGCGCACCCTCGCCTGATGTTGCTGGACGAGCCCTCGATGGGGCTCGCCCCCATGCTGGTGCAGGAGATCTTCGAGATCGTGGGCCGGCTCAATCGGGAGGAGCGGGTGGCGGTCCTGCTCGCCGAGCAGAACGCCAACATGGCCCTGCGCTTCGCCCAGTACGTGTACGTCATGGAGAACGGCCGGGTGGTGCTGGACGGCGACGTCAAGGCGGTCAGCGAGAACGAGGATATCAAGGAGTTCTACCTGGGACTGTCCGGTGTCGGACAGCGGAAGAGCTACCGCGACGTCAAGAACTACCGGCGCCGCAAACGGTGGCTCTCGTGAGAATCCGGCCATGAGCGCTCAGCTCGAGATCGCGGAGGTCTCCAAGTCGTTCGGCGGGGTGCAGGCGGTGGGGCGGGTGAGCCTCGAGGTGCGCCGGGGCGAGATCCTGTCCGTCATCGGCCCCAACGGCGCGGGCAAGACCACCCTCCTCAACATGATCAGCGGCTTCTACCACCCGGACTCAGGGCGCATCAGCCTGGAGGGTGCCGACGTCACCCGCCACGCCCCGAACCGGCTGGCCGAGCTGGGGATCGCGCGGACGTTCCAGAACATCGCCCTGTTCCGCGGCATGACCGTGCTCGACAACCTCATGCTCGGTCGCCACGTCCGTATGAAGTCGGGGGTGTTGGCCTCGTTCGTCTACTGGGGGTTCGCTCAGCGGGAGGAGGTCGTGCACCGGCGTCTGGTCGAGGACATCATCGACTTCCTCCGGATCCAGGACCTGCGCCGCCGGCCCTGCGGCTCGCTGGCCTACGGGCTCCAGAAGCGAGTGGAGCTGGGCCGCGCCCTCGCGCTCGATCCGAAGATCCTCCTCCTCGACGAGCCGATGGGCGGCTGCAACCACGAAGAGAAAGAGGATATGGCCCGGTTCATCCTGGACGTCAACCACGAGTGGGGCACCACCATCATCCTGATCGAGCACGACATGGGCGTGGTCATGGACATCTCGGACCGGGTGGCGGTACTGGACATGGGAGTAAAGATCGCCGAGGGCACCCCCGACCAGGTGCGGACGAATCCGCAGGTGATCAAGGCGTACCTGGGCGATGCCAAGGGCACCAGCAATGGAGGCCAGAATGCCTGATCTGACGACGCTTCCCCGCCTGATGCAGCGTAACGCGCGCGAGCTCGGCGCCCGACCGGCGATGCGTGAGAAGGATCGCGGTATCTGGCAGACCTGGAACTGGCGCCAATACCACGACCAGGTGCGGGATCTCGCGCTGGGCCTGGCGTCCCTTGGCCTCCGTCGCGGCGATCGGCTTTCCGTCATCGGGGACAACCGGCCGCGCCTGTACTGGGCCCAGGTGGCGGCGCAGAGTCTGGGCGGGATCTCGGTGCCCGTCTATCAGGACTCGATCGCCAAAGAGCTGGCCTACGTCTGGAACCACGCGGAGGTGAGCGTGATCGTGGCCGAGGACCAGGAGCAGGTCGACAAGGTCCTGGCCCTGCGTGACGAGCTGCCGTCCCTCCGCCTCGTCGTCTACGACGACCCGCGGGGGATGACCGGCTACCGGCACGACTGGCTCAAGTCGTTCGAAGACGTGCAGGAGGCCGGTCGGAAGTTCGGTGTCGAACACCCAGGTTTCTTCGAGAGCGAGGTCGAGAAGGGCGGTCCCGCCGACGTGGCCGTCATCTCCTACACCTCTGGCACCACCGGCAGCCCCAAGGGGGCAATGATTAGCCACGCCAACGCGATCGGCGTGGCGGAGAGCTTCCGGCAAGTGTCGCGCCTCGTGCCGGAGGACACTTCGCTGGCGTATCTGCCCATGGCCTGGGCCGGGGATTCGGTCTACACGCTCTTCGCGGGCCTGGTGGCCGGTTTCTGCGCCAACTGCCCCGAGAGTCCGGAGACGGTTCAGCGCGACTTGCGGGAGCTTGGACCGTCCACGCTTCTCGCCCCGCCACGGATCTGGGAAAACATGCTCACCGCGGTGTTGGTGCGGGCGGCAGACGCCACGCCGCTCAAGCGCCGGACCTTCGAGTACTTCCGCTCGGCGGCGGAGCGGGCCGAGATCCTGCGGACAGAGGGCAAGCCGGTGCCCGCCGCGCTGCGGCTGGCCACCGCACTGGGGGAGTTCTTCGTGTACGGCCCGGTGCGCGACCAGCTGGGCCTCCTGCGGACGAAGTGGGCGCTGACCGGCGGCGCCCCCCTCGGGCCCGATACCTTCCGCTTCTTCCGTTCGATCGGGGTGAACCTCAAGCAGGTGTACGGATCCACCGAGACGACCGGGCTCGTCTCGCTGCAGCCCGACCGGGAAGCGAATCCCTCCACCGCCGGGCGACCGGTGCCGGGGGTGGAGATCAAGATCGGGGACCGCGGGGAGGTCCTGGTGAAGGGGTGCACGGTGTTCAAGGGCTACTTCCGGAACGAGGCGGCGACCCAGGAGGTGATCGATCCCGACGGTTGGTTCCGGACCGGCGACGCCGGGTTCATCGACCCCCGGGGCCATCTGGTCATCATCGACCGAGCCAAGGATGTCGGCGCCCTCACGGACGGCACCCCGTTCGCCCCGCAGTTCATCGAGAACAAGCTCAAGTTCAGCCCCTACGTCCGGGAGGCCGTCGCGTTCGGCAACGACAAGCCATTCGTGGCCGCCATGATCGCGATCGACCCGGATACGGTGGGTAACTGGGCGGAGCGGCGAGGCATCGCCTACACGTCATACATGGACCTCTCCCAGAAGGCGCAGGTCCGTGAAATGATCCGCGACGAGATCCGCCGGGGCAACGAGACGCTGCCGGAGGGCACGCGGATCCGGCGCTTCCTCCTGCTCACCAAGGATCTGGAGGCCGACGACGCGGAGATCACGCGGACGCGCAAGGTGCGGCGTCGCTACGTGGCCGACAAGTACGCGACGGTGATCGATGCGCTGTACGGTGGGGCGGCGGAAGCCGAGCTCTCGACGAGCATCACCTACGAGGATGGCCGACAGGCGACCATCCAGTCGCGCGTCAGCATCGAGGACGTCGCGGAGGCCGCGGCCCGTGTCTGACGACTTCGGTTTCCTGCTCCTGCTGCTGTCGAACGGCATCATGATCGGCCTGATGTACACCCTCATCGCGCTCGGCTTCGTGCTCGTCTACAAGGCCACCGACGCGGTGAACTTCGCCCAGGGCGAGTTCGTGATGATCGCCGGTCTGGTGGTGGCCGGAGCCCTGGACATCCTGCGGGCGCCGCTGTGGGCGGCCATCCTGATCGGCCTGAGCGCCATGGTGGCCTTCGGCTTCGCTCTGGAGCGAATCATGCTGCGCAAGCTGATCGGTCGGCCGGTGATCGCGGTGGTGATGGCCACGATCGGGCTCGCCTCGATCCTGCGCGGCGTCGGCCCCGCCACGGTCGGCGCCGGAACCAGGACGCTGCCGCTGCCCATTCCTGACGAGCCGATCGTGGTGGGCCCCCTGTTCATCCCGCCCATCCAGCTCCTCGGCGCGCTGGTCAGCCTCGCGTTCCTGGGGGGCTTCGGTTGGTTCTTCCTCAAGTCCCGGAAGGGCATCGCCATGCGCGCCATCGCCGACAACCAGCAAGTCGCGATGGCCATGGGGATCAACGTGGAGCGCTACTTCGGGCTTGCCTGGGCCATGACCGGGGTCGTCTCCGCGATCGGCGGCATCATCTGGGGAAACCTGCTCGGCGTCGACATCAATCTCTCCCTCGTCGGTCTGAAGGTGTTTCCGGTCGTGATCCTGGGGGGCCTCGACTCGATACCGGGGGCGGTCGTGGGAGGGCTGATCGTGGGCTTGGTCGAGAACGTGACCGCCGGCTACGTGGACCCATACGTGGGCGGCGGTACGAAGGATTTCGCCCCGTACGTCCTGATGATCCTGGCCCTCATGATCCGACCCTACGGGATCTTCGGCAAGAAGATCATCGAAAGGATCTAGAGCGATGATCCATCGCGAATGCGGGGTGCTCAAGACCAGCTACGAGGCGGACATGGCGCTGTACCCGCTCCCGATCGCCCGCTGGGCCGTCGGGGCCCTCGCGGTGGTCTTCGTCGGGCTCGTTCCGCTTGGCCTGGGGGAGTACTACCTTTCGGTCGCCAATCTGGTCTGGATCGCGGTCATCGGCGCGCTGGGTCTCAACATCCTGGTCGGCTACACCGGGCAGGTGTCGATCGGCCACGGGGCCTTCATGTCGGTCGGAGCCTACACCGCGGCCAATCTGGCCAACCGGCTCGGCTCGCCGTGGCCGGTGAACCTCCTGGCCGGGGGAATCGTGGCCGCGCTGGTAGGAGTGATTGTCGGCATTCCTTCCCTCCGCATCAAGGGGCTCTACCTGGCGATCGCGACCCTCGCCGGGCAGTTCATCATCGAGTGGATCATCAACCACGTGACCTTCATCAGCGGGGGGGTGCAAGCCTCGATCGAGGTCGCGCGACCGCGGCTCGGGTCCATGGCGCTCGGCACCCAGCGCGACATGTATTACTTCCTCCTCTTCTTCGTGGTCCTGGCGACGCTCGGCGCCATGAACCTCGTGAGGTCCCGGGTCGGGCGAGCCTTCATCGCCATCCGCGACCAGGACATCGCGGCCGAGATCATCGGGATCAACATTTTTCGCTACAAGCTTCTGGCGTTTGCCATCTCGTCCTTCTATGCCGGGGTGACCGGCGTGGTGTACACCTACTTTCTCGGGATCGCGAATTACGAGCAGTTCCAGCTCGGCGTGTCGGTCGACTACCTGGCCATGATCATCATCGGGGGTCTGGGGTCGGTCCAGGGCTCGATCTTCGGCGCCTTTTTCATCACGCTGCTGCCGATCGTGATCCGACGCCTCATGGAGAGCTTCGGTGGGGTGTTCTTCGACCCCGGGACCGTCCTCAACCTCATCCCCAATCTCCGTGTCATGCTCTTCGGCGCCCTGATCATCTTCTTCCTGATCGTGGAGCCGGAGGGCCTCAACCGCCTGTGGCGGAACATCCGGAACTACTTCCGGATCTGGCCATTCGCGTACTGAAGTACGCGATGAAAGGAGAACGCTCATGAGACATGTTCTGGCAATCGCGTTGGCGCTCGTGCTGGGAGGGAGCGGCCTGCTCGCCCCCACCCCGTCCATCGCCCAGTCGAAAGGCGACATCGTCATCGGCGTGCAGTGCGACCGCACCGGGCCGACCCAGATCGTGGGCACCGTCCTGTGTCCGGGCTTTCACGATTATATCGCCCTGGTGAACAGCAAGGGAGGGGTCGAGGGCCACAAGATCAATGCCCTGGAGGTCGACCACGAGTACAAGGTGCCGCCGGCGGTCGAGTCCTACGAGCGCTTCAAGAAGGAGGGGGCGGTATCGATCGCGGTCTACGGCACGCCCCAGATATACGCGCTGGCCGCGAAGCTCACGGAGGATCGGATCCCGGGCACCTCGCCGGGGTTCGGCAGCGCCGCCGCCGCGGACGGGACCCGGTATCCGTTCATCTTCCCGATCGCGGCGACCTACTGGTCGCAGGCTACCGCCGCGGTCAAGTTCGTCAAGGACCAGCTCGGTGGGAATCTCAAGGGCAAGAAGGTCGCGTTCATCTTCTATGACAACCCCGCGGGCCGCGAGCCGATCCAGGTGCTCCAGGATTTGGCGGCCCGGGAGGGGTTCCAGCTCAGGGAGTTTGCGGTTCCGCCTCCGGGCGTCGAGATGGGGGCGCAGGTGCTGGACATCGCCCAGCGCTTCCGCGCGGACTTCGTGATCTCCCATCTCTTCGGCGGCGCCCCCGCGGTGTCGATCAAGGAGCTCAAGCGGGTGGGCTATCCGCTGAAGAAGGTCATCGGCTTCGTGTGGGCGTCGGCGGAGGCCAACATCGAGGCCGCGGGAGGCTTCGGAGCCGCGGAGGGCTACTACACGATGCAGTTCGCGGGGGTCGGTCAGGACTACCCGGTGCTGAACGAGATCCGGGAGATGTACAAGAAGGAAGGCAAGCCGGCGCCGAAGGAGATGGCCTCGACCGTGTTCTACAACCGTGGGGTACTCATCGCGGCCCTCCACGTCGAGGCGATCCGAAGTGCCCTGAAGGCCAAGCCGAACGGCAAGATCACCGGGGCGGACGTCAAGGCCGGCTTCGAGCAGATCTCCAACTTCACCCTCGGAGGGCTCGTACCGCCCCTGAAGATCAGCCCGACCGATCACGAGGGGGGCGGGCTCGTCCAGATTTGGCAGGTGAAGGGCGGGAAGTTCAGTAAGACGACCGACTGGTTCTCGGCCTACCCCGATGTGCTCGCGAAGCACATCAAGGAGGCGGCGCCGAAGTCGTAGCCATCAGGTCCGATCACGCGGCGACCCACCGCGAAATGGAGGACAAGCACCGGAGGGGGCCCGGCCCCTCCGGTGACACCACATCATGCTGAGCCTCAACAACATCGAGGTGATCTACGACGGCGTCATCCTCGTCTTGAAGGGGGTCTCGCTGGAGGTGCGCGAGGGCGGGATCACGACGCTCCTGGGGGCCAATGGAGCTGGAAAGACCACGACCCTGAAGGCGATCTCGGGACTGCTCCGGACCGAGCGTGGTCAGGTGACGAAGGGGTCCATCGAGCTCGGCGGCCAACGGATAGATCATCTGGCCGCCTATGAGGTGGTCCGGCGCGGGGTGGTGCAGGTCTTCGAGGGACGGCGAGTCTTCGAGCACCTGACCACCGAGGAGAACCTGATTGCGGGAGCCCATATTCAATCCGATCGCCAGCGGGTAGCGACCGGAATCGAACGGGTGTTCCAGTACTTTCCCCGGCTCAAAGAGCGACGCTCCGTCCAGGCCGGGTACCTTTCGGGCGGCGAGCAGCAGATGCTGGTGATCGGGCGGGCCCTGATGGCCGACCCTCGGGTCGTTCTCCTCGACGAGCCGTCCCTCGGACTGGCCCCGATGCTCGTGGAGGAGATCTTCAGGATCGTGCAGCGTTTGAATCGCGAGCAGAAGCTCACCGTGCTTCTGGTCGAGCAGAACGCCACCCTCGCCCTGGGCATCGCCGAGCATGGCTACGTGATGGAGAATGGCCGCATCGTGTTGGAAGGGGCCGGGGACGCGCTGCGCGCAAATGCCGACATCAAGGAGTTCTACCTGGGGCTCACCGAGGTGGGCGGGCGCAAGTCCTACCGCGACGTCAAGCACTACAAGCGGAGAAAGCGGTGGCTGAGCTGAGCGTCCACGCCTTCACGGTCTACGACCTGATCACGCGGGGGGCCGCGGTCCACCGCGAGGCCCCCGCGGTCATCCAGGGCGACCGGACGGTCTCGTTCGGCGAGCTGAAGGAGCGGGTGGACGCGCTGGCCGCCGGGCTCTCTGGCGTCGGGATCGCGCGGGGCGATCGCGTGTGCGTGCTGGCCCAGAATGACGTGGCCTACCTGGATCTCTACGGGGCCTGCGCGCGACAGGGCATCGTCGCCTATCCGATCAACTGGCGGCTCACCGGCCCCGAGGTGGAGCGGGTGGTGGAGCGCGCGCAGCCGGCGATGATGGTGGTGGACGCGGCCACCCTGCCGCTGGCGGGCGACTGGCTCGAGACGAAGGCGGTGCCGCATCGCTACCAGCTCGGGGAAGGGGCCGGCCCCGGCTTCACCCCGTTCGCCACGCTCTATCGCCCCGGCGCCCCGCCGCCGCCGGCCGCGGTCGGGCCCGAGGACGCCTTCGCGGTCATCTCCACCGCCGCAGTGGACGTGATCCCACGGGGCGCGGTGCTGACCTACGCCAACGTGCTCGCGGCCAACCTGACCGCGATCGCCGCGCTCGGTCTCACCGCGCGCGACCGCTACCTGGCGGTGCTGCCGCTCTTCCACGTGACCGCGCTCGGCATGTCGCTGGCCCACCTGCACGCGGGCGGGGCGGTGGTGGTGGTGCCGCGCTTCGACGCGGAGGAGGCGGTGCGCCTGATCGACCGGCACCAGATCGCCCACGTCTCCGACTTTCCCCCGGTCCTGGCGAGCCTGCTCGACGCGGCCGAGAAGGCCGGGAGCACGCTGTCGAGCCTGACCCACGTCTCCGGCCTCGACTCGCCCGCGACCATCGGGCGCCTCCACGAGAAGACCCGGGCGCGCTTCTGGACCGGATTCGGCCAGTCGGAGACGAGCGGCTTCGTCACGATCCAGCCGGTGGCCGACAAGCCGGGAGCCTCCGGCCGCCCGGTGCCCGCGGCGCAGGTGCGCGTGGTGGACGACTACGACCGCGAGGTGCCGACCGGCACCCCCGGCGAGATCGTGGTGCGGGGCCCGCTGGTTTTCCAGGGTTACTTCGGCCAGCCCGACGTGACCGCCTACACCTTCCGGAACGGCTGGCACCACACCGGGGACGTCGGCCGCTTCGAGGCCGACGGCTATCTGCACTACGTCAAGCGCAAGCCCGAGAAGGAGCTGATCAAGCCGGGCGGGGAGAACGTCTATCCGGCCGAGGTCGAGACCGTCATCGTGCAGATGCCCGCGGTGACCGGGGTGTGCGTCTACGGCGTCCCGGACCCGCGCTGGGGCGAGGCGGTCAAGGCGGTGGTGGAGGTCAAGGCCGGCTCGCGGCCCACCGGCCAGCAGGTGACCGACTTCGTCGGCGAGCGGATCGCCCGCTTCAAGCGTCCGCAGGTGGTGGTCTTCACCGATGCCCTGCCGCGCGCGGCCGACGGCGCGGTCGACCGGGAGGCGGTGAAGGCCCGCTGGGGTGACGGCAGGGAGTAGTCCAGGATAGACTCGAGCGCATGAAGATCTTCGACGAGCACCACGACATGTTCCGCCAGGCGGTGCGGGCCTTCGTCCAGAAGGAGGTCGAGCCGCACGTCGAGAAGTGGGAGGAAGCGGGCCAGATCCCCAAGTCGATCTGGCCGCGCATGGGCGAGCTCGGCTTCCTCGGCGTCGAGTACGACGAGAAGTACGGCGGCGCCGGCGCCGACGTCCTCACCACCGTGGTGCTCTGCGAGGAGATGGCCCGGGCGCGCTGCGCGTCCCTGGCCATGGCGGTCGGCGTGCACACCGACATGGCGTCGCCCCATCTCTACTGGACGGGGAGCGAGGCGCTCAAGGAGCGGTACCTGCCCGCGATCTGTCGCGGGGAGGCCCTCACCGCCATCGCGGTCACCGAGCCCGGGGGCGGCTCCGACGTGGCCGCGATCCGCACGCGCGCGGTGCGGGACGGGGATCACTACGTCCTGAACGGCTCGAAGATGTTCATCACCAACGGGGTGATGGCGGACCTCTACTTCGTGGCCGCGCGGATCCAGGAGGACAAGCCCCTCACCCTGCCCTCTCCCCAGGGGGGGAGGGTTCGAAGCGGCACCGGGGAATCTCGATGTTCCTGGTGGAGCGGGGCACGCCGGGGTTCACGGTGAGCCGCAAGCTCGACAAGATGGGCAACCGCGCGTCCGACACCGCCGAGCTGGCCTTCCAGGACATGCGGGTGCCGGCCGGGAACCTGCTCGGGCAGGAGGGCGGCGGCTTCTACGAGGTCATGCGCGTCTTCCAGCGCGAGCGCCTGGTGGCGGGCCTGCACGCGGTGGCCGGCTGCGAGCGCGCCCTCGAGGACACCATCGCCTACGTCCAGCAGCGCCAGGCCTTCGACGGCCCGCTCTCCAGCAAGCAGGTGATCCGGCACCGGATCGCGGATCTGGCTACCCTGATCGAGGCCGGGCGCTGGCTCACCTACGCGGCCTGCCTCAAGTTCCGGGACCGGGAGGACGCGGTGAAGGAGATCTCGATGGTGAAGCTGTTCACCGCCGAGATGGCCCAGAAGGTGGCCTACGAGTGCGTGCAGCTCCACGGCGGCTACGGCTACATGCGCGAGTACCCCGTCGAGCGATTCTTCCGGGACATCCGCCTCATGACGATCGGCGGCGGGACCTCCGAGATCATGAAGGAGATCATCGCCAAGCAGATGGCGCTCTGACCGTGACGGTGGACGTCGTCGTCATCGGGCACGTCACGCTCGACCAGACGCCGCGCGGCCTCCGCCCGGGAGGCGCCGCCTACTACGCGGCGGTCACCGCCCACCGGCAGGGGCTGCGGGTGGGCGTGCTCACCTCGTTCGGCCCCGATTTCCCCCGGGAGGCGCTGCCCCGCGGCATCGAGGTGGTCACGGTGCCCTCCACGCGGACCACCACGTTCCGGATCGGCCCGGGCCGCCTCGCCGAGGGTCGCCGCGTCCGCGAGCTTGCGATCCTTGGCCGCGCCACCGATCTCGAGGCGGCGGCGCTGCCCGACGAGTGGCGGGACGTGGGGCTGGGCGTGCTCTGCCCGATCGCCGGCGAGGTCGATCCGGCGCTGGCCGCCGCCTTCCCCGACACCTCGATGGCCGTCTTGCCCCAGGGCTGGATGCGGCAGCGGGGCGCGGGTGGAGTGGTCTCGCCGCAGCCCTGGGAGGATGCGGACCTGGTGCTGCCGCACGTGCAGGCGCTCGTGGTCAGCCTCGAGGACATCGAGCCCTTCCAGAAAGAGGCCCTCGAGTGGTTCCAGCACGTGCCGGTCGGCGCGCTCACCCGCGGGCCCCGGGGCGCGACCCTCTTCGTCAACGGCGACCAGTACGGCGTCGAGCCCGATGTCGCGGTGGAGCAGGACGAGACCGGCGCCGGCGACGTGTTCGCCACCGCGTTCCTCATCGCCTACAACCGCGACGGCAACCCGTGGGACGCGGCCGCGGTCGCGGCGTGCTGCGCGGCCGCCTCCGTCGAAGGCGAGGGTGTCGCGGCGATCCCGGACCGGGCGGCCCTGGAGGCGCGGCTCGCAGCCTACCGACGCCGCCAGGTCGGGTGAGCGGGGCAGTGCTTGCTACCGGCCTCGCCCCGGGGCTAGACTCGATCGTGCTTACGCGGCGAGTCCATGGCTGACCGGAAGATCCGCATCACGGTGGGCAAGGTGACCGCGGACGCCGTGCTGAGCGATTCGGAGACCGCCTCCGCGGTCTGGAAGGCCCTGCCCCTCAGCGTCGCCGGGCAGACATGGGGCGACGAGATCTACTTCGGCATTCCGGTGAAGGCCGAGAGCGAGGATCCCCGCGAGGTGGTGGAGCCGGGGGACCTCGCCTACTGGCCGCCGGGGTCCGCGTTCTGCATCTTCTACGGGCCGACGCCGGCGAGCCGGGGGAGCGAGATCCGGCCCGCGAGCGCGGTCAACGTGTTTGGCCGCGTGCTGGGAGATCCCAAGGTGTTCAAGGCGGTGCGCTCCGGGACCACGGTCCGGGTGGAGCGCGCCTGAGACGGAGGATGACATGAAGATCTTTCTGGATACCGCGAACGTGAACGAGCTGCGCGAGGGCGTGGCCATGGGCCTGGTGGACGGCTGCACCACCAACCCGTCGCTCATCGCCAAGGAGAAGCGTCCCTTCCGGCCGCTGGTGGAGGAGATCTGCAAGGTAGTGCCGGGGGACGTGAGCCTGGAAGTGGTGGCCACCGACTTCGACGGCATGGTGAAGGAAGGCAAGGAGCTGGTGCAGGTGGCCCCCAACGTGGTGGTCAAGTGCCCGCTCACCAAGGACGGGATCAAGGCGGTGAAGTACCTGAGCGGCGAGGGCATCCGGGTCAACCAGACGCTCTGCTTCTCGGCCCCGCAGGCCCTGCTCTCGGCCAAGGCGGGGGCGGTCTACATCAGCCCGTTCCTGGGCCGCCTGGACGACATCGGGCACGTGGGCATGGACCTGATCCGGGACATCTGCGAGATCTACCGGAACTACGGCTACAAGACCCAGGTGCTGGCCGCCTCGATCCGCAACCCGCTGCACGTCATCGACGCGGCCAAGGCGGGGGCGCACGTGGCCACGATGCCGTTCAACGTGCTCGAGATGCTGATGAAGCACCCGCTCACCGACATCGGCCTCAAGAAGTTCCTCGACGACTGGAACAAGCTCGGCGAGAAGATCTAGCGCGGCGCGCCTTGGGGAGAGGGCGACGGTCTAGAACCGAGGGCGGGCAACCGTCTAGAGCCTAGGGCTGGCAATCGCTTAGGTCTTCAGGCTCTTCATCTGCGGGGGCCCAGAAATGGCCCCCGCACTCCCCCGGGCCGCGGACAACCGTTTAAATCTGGCTTCCGCCTCTTTTTGCTCCTCGGCCGTATATCTCCATGAGGAATGAGATGGACGCCGAGCGGGGGCTGATGGCGAAGGTGGCGCGGGGGGACCAGGCGGCGTTCACCGACCTGGCTCAGCGCTACAGCGGCAAGCTGCTCGCGGTGGCCGGGCGGCTGCTCGGCTCCCGCGCCGACGCCGAGGACGCGGTCCAGCGCGCGTTCTTGCAATGCTTTGCCGGCGCGGCAGGTTACGACGCCCGATGGGCGGTCTCCACGTGGCTCTATCGCATCCTCACCAACGTCTGCGTGGACGAGCTACGCCGGCGGGCCACCCGGACCGCCCATGACGAGCGGTCGGCGGCGGGGGAGCTCTTGGCAGGATCGAGCAACCACCACCCGCCCGCGGCCTATCTCGATCTCCACCGGGCCCTTGAGCGGGTCCCGCGCGAGGCACGGGTGCTGCTGGCCCTGCGCTACGTGGACGGGCTCTCCTACGGGGAGCTGGCGCGCATCCGGGGCATCTCGATCAACACCGTGAAGAGCCAGCTCGCGCGGGGCAAGTCCCTGCTGCGGGCCGAGCTCGGCAAGCGAGGAGCGGATCATGTATGACGCGATGGACGAGGGCAAGCGACCGGATCGGCTGGACCTCCTGCTGACGGACTACTTCCGGCCCGAGGCGGCGGCGGCGGAGCTGCCCCGGCGCATCGCGGCCGCGGCCCGGGAGTCCAGCGCCGCGCTCGAGCGGCTCGAGGCGCGCCTCGGCATCGAGGCGACGGCGCGCGGGATCTCGCGGGTGGGCACCGGGCCGGCGGGCAAGCCGGCCACCGCGGCGGCGCGGAAGCTGATCGAGCAGGCGCGGCTCGAGATCCACGAGTACCTGCGCGGGCAGCGCGCCTTCTTCCGGGTGCCGGTCGATCTCACCGCGGTCCCGGATTTCCAGCGGAGCGTGCTGAAGGCGGCGGGGCACATCCCGTTCGGCGAGGCGCGCGCCTACGCGTGGATCGCCGCGCGGGTCGGCCATCCGCGCGCGGTCCGGGCGGTGGGCACCGCGCTCGGCCGCAATCCGGTGCCGCTCATCCTGCCGTGTCACCGCGTGTGGCGGAGCGACGGAGGCCTCGGCGGCTACATCTTCGGGGCGGACGTCAAGGATCGGCTGGCCGCGCTCGAGCGCACCACCCCGGTGCTGGAGGGCTGCACGAGCACGCGCATCGTGTGCCGGGTCGGGTGCATCCACGGACGGAACATGCGGCCGGACAACCGGGTGGTCTTCGCCTCGGTGGAGGACGCGCGGTCGGTGGGCTACCGGCCGTGCAAAGTATGTCGCCCCGCGGCCTGACCGCCACGTCGCCGGTCGAGACCCGCTTGCAGCGGATCGACTGGGATGAAATCGCCCGCGGGCTCGGCGAGCGGGGCTGGGCCACCACGCCTCCGCTGCTGACCGCGGCGGAGTGCGCGGAGCTGATCGCGCTGTACCCGGAGGAGGAGCGATTCCGGAGCCGGATCGACATGGCGCGCTTCCGCTTCGGGGAGGGCGAGTACAAGTACTTCGCGAACCCGCTGCCGCCGACCGTGCTCGCCCTGCGGCGTCACGCCTATCCGCGCCTGGCCCCGATCGCGGACGGGTGGAGCGTGGCCCTCGGCGGCAAGCCCACCCATCCGCCGGACCTCGACGGCTTCCTGGCCACCTGCGCCGAGCGCGGCCAGACCAAGCCCACGCCGCTGCTGCTCCGCTACGAGGCCGGCGGCTACAACTGCCTGCACCAGGACCTCTACGGCGACGTGGCCTTCCCGCTGCAGATGACCTGCCTGCTGAGCCGGCCGGGAGAGGACTTCACGGGTGGAGAGTTCCTCCTCGTCGAGCAGCGGCCGCGGGCGCAGTCGCGCGGGGAAGTGGTGCCGCTCGGGCAGGGTCAGATCGTGATCTTCGCCACGCGGGACCGGCCCGCCCGCGGCGCTCGTGGCGCGTACCGCGTGACCCTGCGTCACGGGGTGAGCCGGGTCACCTCCGGGGAGCGCTATACGCTCGGCGTCATCTTCCACGACGCGAAGTAGCCGAAGGGTCAGGCCTCGGCGCCGAGCACGGTCCACCCGAGCGGCGGGAGGGTCACGCGCAGCCCGGTCGGCCGGGCGTTGACCGTCGCCTGATGACCCGCCACGACGCCCAGGGCCCCCGCGGGGCAGCCGGGCAGCTCCAGGGCGACCGGCTGGTCGGCCAGGTTCAGGGCGGTGACCACCACCTCGCCCGGGCCTCAGGTGATCTCGTATGCGAGCTGTTGGCTCGCGAGGTGGCAGACCCGGATGCGCCCGGTCGCCAGGAAAGGGCGGGCGCGACGAACGCGGATCAGCTCATGGTGGAGGCGGTAGTGAGGGCCTCCGTCTTCGCCGAGCTCGGCCGGTACGCCGGGGAACGGCCAGCGGAGCTCGGCATCCCCACCCTCACGATGATACTTGATGCTCCGCCAGCCCTGCTCGTCACCGGCGTAGATCGCCGGGTTCCCGGGCAAGGTGAAGAGGACGGACAGGGCGTGGCCGAGGTGCCCGGGCTCCCGGAGCTGGCTGGCGATGCGGGTCACGTCGTGGTTGCCGACGAAGGTCAGCGGCGGGAAGACGTCGACGAACGTCTGGTGGCGACCCATCGCGTGGGCCAGCTCGAACAGGTTCCGGTCGTTCAGCCCGCTCCAGATCGCCTTCCACAGCTCGTACTGGGTCACCGCATCGAGGGTGCTCTCGCGCACGAAGCGCGCGTAGTCGCCGTGGATGACCTCGCCCAGCAGATAGGCGTCGGGCCGGCGGGCGCGGACCTGCTGCGCGAACGCGGCCCAGAAGGCGACCGGTACCGCGTAGGCGGCGTCGAGACGGAACCCGTCCGCGCCCCGCTCGATCCAGTGGTCCGCGACCGAGACGGCGAGCTCCCGTACCGCCGGCTCCGCATGGTTCAGGGCCACCAGGTGTCGGTGCCCCTCGAACGCCTCGTAGGCGAACCCGTCCGGTCCCGGCGCGTCGAAGTCGAGGCGGAACCACCCCGCGTACCGGGATTCCGCCCGGTGGGCGAGCACGTCCGCGAAGGCCGGGAACGAGCGCGCGACGTGGTTGAAGACGCCGTCGAGGAGCACCCGCAGACCTCGCCGGTGGCAGGCGTCGCAGAACCCGATCAGATCGTCCTCGTCTCCGAGGCGCGGGTCGACGCGGAAGTAGTCCACCGTGTCGTAGCCGTGGCTTTCGGAGGCGAACACCGGCCCGAGCAGCAGGCCACCGACGCCCAGGTCCACCAGGTAATCGAGCCAGGCCTCCAGCCCTCGCAATCGGTGTCACCGGGGTGTCGGCCGCGATCGGGTCGGGAGTCCGCGGCTCTGCACCCAGGAAGCCCAGCGGATACAGGTGATACCAGGTGATGGGCCGGGCCCAGCTCGGGGCGGTCACCGGGCTCGTGGCTCCCCCGCCGGCGTGAGCACGTTGAATACGCTACCACGTCCGGCCAGGGGCGGCGGGGACGCGCGCCCGCGATCGGGCTAGATGCGGGGACGAATCTCGCGGGCGAAGGTCTCGTAGATCGAGAGCATGTCCGGGAGGTCGCGGTAGCGCGCTTCCAGGAGTATGGACTCGACGCCGAGGTCACGGAACGCGATGAGATCAGCGATGACCTGATCGCGGGAGCCTTGCAGGGGCTTGCGGTCGGGGCCGAGGGGCGCGCTCCGCAGAGACAGGCCGGCGCGGACGCTGACCGTGAGCTGCTCATAGGGACGCTTCTGGCGCGTGCACTCCTCGCGCAGGCGCGCGAGGTCGGCCTGGAGCGCGGACGGGGTGATGAAGGCGGCGTGCCAGCCGTCGCCGTGCTGGACCACGCGGCGGAGCGCGCGCTCGGTGTGGCCGCCGATCAGGATCGGGATGTCGCCGCGGGTCGGCTTGGGGAAGACGCCGATCTCGTCGAAGGAGAAGAACTCGCCGTGGTGCGCGGTGCGCGCGTCGCGCCAGCAGGCCCGCATCACCGCGAGCGCCTCGTCGCTCCACGCCCCGCGCCGATCGTAGTTGCCGCCCAGCAGCTCGATCTCCTCGCGCATCCAGCCCACGCCGACCCCGAGCACGAGGCGCCCGCCCGAGAGGTGGTCGAGGGTGGCGCACATCTTGGCCGCCATCACCGGGTTTCGGTGGGGCAGCACCAGGATGCTCGTGCCGAGCTGCACGCGCTCGGTGATCCCCGCCACCAGGGCCAGGGTGGTCAGCGGCTCGAGGAACGGCACGTCCGCGGCGAGCGGGAACCGGCCGGTGGGGCTGTAGGGATATTGCGAGGCGATCCGGTAGGGGATCACCACGTGATCGCTCGCCCAGAGCGAGTCGTAGCCGAGCGCCTCCATCCGGCGCGCGAAGGCGAGCACGCTCTCGCGGGTGCCGACGGGACCGAACATCGGCAGGTGACAGCCGATCCTCATGGACGGGCCCGCATGAGGGTCCTAGAGGGTCCTAGGGGCGGGGGGCGCCCGAGGCGTGGAGGACGCTGGGAGCGAGCTCGTCGCGCGCGATCATCTCGCCGAGGCGGGAGCGCTGGATCTTCCCGGACGACGTCTTGGGAATGGTGCCGGGACGGACGAGCAGCACCCGCGCCGGGCGATGGCCCCGTCCCTCGCGCACGCGCTGGACGATCTCGCGCACGAGGCGCGAGAGGGTTAGGGCGTCGCCGGCCTGCTCGCGCACCTCGGCCACCACGTGCAGGCGCTGGGTGCCGGTCCGCTCGCTCTCGAGGCCGACCGCGGCCGAGTAGCGCACCCCGGGGACGCGGTCGACGATCTCCTCGATGTCCGCCGGGATCACGTTCTCCCCGCCGAGGATGATCACGTCCTTGAGCCGCCCGGTCACGTACAGGTAGCCCTCGGCGTCGAGGAAGCCGAGGTCACCGGTGCGGAGCCAGCCGTCGGGGGAGAGCACCTGGGCGGTGGCCTCGGGGTTGTTGTAGTAGCCCTGCATGACCCCGGGGCTCTGCACGCAGATCTCGGCCTCCACTCCCGGCTTCACCTCGTCGAGGCCGTCCATGATCCGCACCCGAACCCCCCGGCAGGGCTGCCCCACCGAGAGGAACTTGCCGGAGCTGTCCAGCCGCAGCGGCGTCCGCCGCGGCCAGATGGCGACGGCCAGGGTGGCCTCGGCCAGGCCGTAGCACGGGGTGATGATGTTCTGCACGCCGAACTTCGACTCGAAGGCCTCGATGGTGCTGAGCCGGACGGGCTCCGCGCCGGAGAGCGCCTGCTTGAGCGAGGAGAGATCGAGGCCGGTGGTGTCGCCGATGTTGCGCACGCAGTTGCGATAGCCGAAGTCGGGCGACACCGTGAAGGTGGCGCCCACCCGGCTCACCATCTCGAGCCAGACCCGCGGGTTCTTGAGATCGGGCGGCAGCAGGTGCAGCGGCGCCCCGTTCCAGGGCGGGGTGAACGCGCAGCCGATGAGCCCCATGTCGTGGTAGAGGGGCAGCCACGACACCACCACGTCGTCGCGCGTGAGCTGCGCGGCCTCGGCCATGAACTCCACCGTGCGCACCACGTTCGCGTGGCTCAGCACCACGCCGCGGGGGCGGCCAGTGCTCCCCGAAGTGTACTGGATGAAGGCCACGTCGTCGGTGTCCGCGGCGGGGAACGGCGGCGCGGGGCCGTCGACCTCGAGATCGCTCGGCTCGAGCACGTGCCGGATGTTGGCCGCGGCGGCCTGCGACTCCTCCACGCCCTGCCGGAACCAGCCGATGGTGGCGACCGCCTTGGCCTCCGAGTCGCAGAAGATGCCGGCGGTGGCCTCCACCCCGAGGGTGGGGTAGAGCGGCACCGGGATCGCGCCCAGCCGCAGGGCGCCGAAGAACGTGTAGAAGAACTCGGCGCAGGTGGGGTAGATCAGGCACACCTTGTCGCCGCGGTCGAGGCCGGCGCGGCGGAGGCCGGCCGCGTAGCGGGCGCTCTCCCGCCAGAGCCGGCCGTACGGCACCACTTCGTCGAAGAGGTGGAAGTACGGGGTGTCGGGGTCCCGGGCGGCCCGCCCCCCCATCAGCTCGGTCAGGGTGGCCGGGATGGGCGCTCCTGGCTTCACGGGCGGCATTCTAGCGAATGCGCTCCCGGCGGGGAAGTATTCTCGACGCTAGCGGCCGAGGGCGATCAGGTCAAAGGTCTCGGCGTAGGTGTAGCCCTTCGTCTTGCCGAGCTCGGCGCCGCGCTCGCGCACCCGCGCCTCCACCCCCGCGAAGTCCTTGAACTGGCTCGCGTGGCAGGCGAGGGCCTTGATCTTCAGATCGATCGTGTCGGAGATGTCGACCACGACCTCGGGGTTCTCCCACCACATCAAGTACACCTCGCGCACCTTGTGCGGCTCGAGCCCCTGCGCGATCAGCTCCGGGAAGGCCATGTGGTCGCGGGCGAGGGGATACACGCAGTCGAGCGCGATGCCGGCCACGGTGCGGTGGTCGCGGTGGGAGGCGCCCAGGTTCCTGGTGCGGTTCGGGTTCTGGATGATCAGCCGGTCCGGCCGGTGCCGCCGGATCGCGGCGGTCACCGCCATCCGGGTCTCGCGCGTGTCCTCGACCTCGCAGTCGGGAAACCCGAGGAAGTCCACCGTCTCCACCCCCAGCACCCGCGCGGCAGCGCGCTGCTCCTCCTCGCGGATCCGGGCGATGCGCTCCGGGGTCATGCTGCGGTCGCCTTGGCGACGGTCCCACCGGCTCCGAACTCGGAGTCGTCGGGGTGGGCGGTCACGACCAAGACGCGCTGGATGGGGACGGGCTGACTCGCATCGGGCATGAGAAGGGCTCCTTTCGTGATCGCTATGTTACCACCCCCGCTATAATGCGGCCGGTGAGCACCCGCTCGACCGGTGTCGTCCTGCTGTGGCTCCTGCTCGCCGGGTTCCTCGTCCTCGGCGCGCTGCCCAACCAGACGGCGTCGATCCGGCTCGGCGGTCTCTCCCTGCTCTGGTGGTACGGGGGGCTGCTCGCGCCGGCGCTGGGGACGCTCGTGGCGATCCGCTGGCTCGCCGATTCGCCGCCGCGCGACGAATGACGTCGATCTCCCGCGTCCTGGCCGGCTGGCTGACGCCGGTGGCGCTGCTGGCGGTGCCGGCCGCGCTGTGCGGCCGCGCCGCGGACGGCCTCTGGCTCGGGCTCACGTGGGCCCTCGTGCCGCTCATCGTCCTGGGTCTCCAGGCGGGACCCCGGCCGGGGCCGGCAGGCGGCGGCCGCGACGAGCGCGGGTCGCTCTTCCCGGTGGTGACGCTCCTCCTCACGGTGGGCGTCCTCCTCTGGGCGAACATCGCGCTCGCGGGCGACGTCGCGGTGTGGCTCCGCGCCCCGCGCTGGCAGGGCATCGTGGTCACCGCGGTTGCGGGCTGGCTGCTCACCGCGTGGCGCCCGCTGCGGCGGACCGCGCCGCTGCTGCTCTCGGTGGCCCTGGTGGCCGCGGTGGCGCCGCTCCTGCAAGTGGCCTGGGCGGTGGGGCTCGGCCCCATCGCGGCGTGGGACCGCGTGGCCACGCAGGCCGCGTTCCGGTTCCCGCCCGCGAGCCCCTGGGTGACGACGGGGCGAAGCCTCGCCACCGCGCACGGTCGCGCGCCGCTGGTCTTCGACGAGGTGCATCGCCTGACCGCACCGGCCGGCGGCACGCTGCGGGCACGCACCCTCGACGGCACCCGCCCGGCCGAGATCGAGTGGACGCTGACTCCGGGCCAGTCCGTCACGCTGCGCGCGGGTGACGAGCTGGTGCCCGGCGCGACGCTCCGCCTGCGCTTCGAGGCCGACAAGCGCGTGCCCGGCGCCCCCGCGTCGGGCATGGCGTGGGCCGAGGCCCCGCCGCGCCGATGGCTCGATCGAGTCGGCCTGCTCGTCACCCTGCTGGTGGGCGCGGCCGCGCTCCTCCGGGCCGGGCTGACCCTCCGCCTTCCGCGCCACGGCGCCGGCTTCGTCGCGGGCGGGCTGCTGGTGGCCTTCGCGTGGGCGCAGGCGTGGGCGGTGTACGCGGTGCTCCAGTCGCCCGATCTGTTCCTGGGCGGCGTCGCCCTGGAGCGGCTCCTCGAGCTGCCGGGCGCCGCGCTCTTCGCCGAGCCCTGGCGCCGCACGCTCCAGGCGTTCCTGCTGGTGGCCGGGCTCGCCGCGTTCCTCGCCTCGAGCGTGGCCCTGCGCGCGCGGCTGGGCGCGCTCGATCCGACCGGGGGCGGGGAGATCGGCAGCGACCCGGGCCTCTGGGCCGGCCTCTTCGGCGGCGCGGCCCTCGCGAGCCTCTGGCCGGTGGACCCGTGGGCTCTCACCCTGCTGGCCCTGGGCGGCGCGGGCTGCGCGCTCGGGCCCGCCGCGCTCTACCCGCCGCCTCCCGGCCGCGCGGCGCTCGCGACCACCGCGGGCGTCGTCGGGCTCCTGGTGTTCGCCACCTTCGCGGCGGCGCAGCTGCGCGGCACCGGCGGCGCGCTCCTCGGCACCGCGATCGGCTACCCGGCGCTGGTGGGCGCCCCCGCCGGAGCGCTCGTGCTCTGGCTCGGGCGCGGACGCGCGGGGTGACGGGAGACGCGCGACTCGTCACCCCGACGCTCGCCGCCTGCCTGGGGATCACCGCGGGCGCCCACATCGCGGTCTACCTGCTGAACGCCACGCTGCCGCTGCACCTGGTCGCGCTCGGCGGGAGCAAGACGCAGGTGGGGCTGCTCTTCTCGGTCAGCGGGGTGGTCTCGATGCTGCTGCGCCCGCTCGTGGGCGGCTGGATCGATCGCTACGGCTTCCGCCCCGTGATGCTGCCGGGCGCGCTGGTCCTCGTGGCCACGCTCCTGATCCTGCCTCTGGCCGCGACCCCGGTGGCCTTCATCGCGCTCATGGGCGGCATCGGGCTCGGTAACGGGCTGATCTCGACCGGCGCCGGAGTGCTGGCCGCGCAGGCGAGCCCGCCGGCCCGGCGCGGAGAAGCGCTCGGCATCTACTACGTCGCCACCTCGCTCGCGTTCTCGGTGGGCCCGCCGCTCGGCTTCGCGCTCTACGCGAGCGGGGGCATGCGGTGGTGCTTCCTGGGTGCGGCCGCGATCGGGGTGGGCATCGGCCTGCTCATCCTGAGCCTGCGGGCGGCCGCGCCGATGGCCTCGGGGGCGCCGCCCTTCCGCTGGGTGAGCCGGCGCGCCCTGCCCGCGGCGGCCACCGTGATCGCGACGAACGTCGGCTACAGCTCGATCTACGCGTTCCTCCCGCTCTACGCGCTCGCCTCCGGTCTCGACGGCAACCTGGGCTGGTTCTACGCCCTGTTCTCGGCCTGCATCATCGTCGGGCGGCTGACCCTGAGTCGCTGCTCCGACCGGATCGGGCGGGCGCGCGTGATCGTGCCCGCGATCGCGGCGTCCGGGCTGAGCTACCTCGTGCTGGCCGTGCCGCCCCGTCCGGCCACGCTGGCCGCGGGAGCGGTCCTGCTGGGCGCGGGGGTGGCGCTCTTCTATCCGACGCTGCTCGCGCTGCTGGTCGACCGCACGCCGGAGGGCGAGCGCGGCTCGGCGATCGGGACGCTCTCCGGCTCCTTCGATCTCGGCAGCGTGGTCGGCTCCTTCCTGGTCGGCCTCACCGTCGAGCGCGTGTCCTACGCGGCCGGCTTCCGGGTCGCCGCGGGCGGCGCGCTGCTCGGCCTGGTGCTGTTCGTGCTGGCCGAGCGTCGCGCGATCGGGCGGGGTATTATGTAGCGTCCATGGCCAACGATCGCATCGTCATCCGCGGGGCCCGCGAGCACAACCTCAAGGGCATCGACGTCGAGATCCCCCGCGACCAGCTCGTCGTCATCACCGGGCTCTCCGGGTCGGGCAAGTCCTCGCTCGCCTTCGACACCATCTACGCGGAGGGCCAGCGCCGCTACGTCGAGTCGCTCTCGGCCTACGCGCGCCAGTTTCTCGAGCAGATGGAGAAGCCCGACGTCGACTCGATCGAGGGGCTCTCCCCCGCCATCTCCATCGAGCAGAAGACCACCTCGAAGAACCCGCGCTCGACGGTGGGCACCGTCACCGAGATCTACGACTACCTCCGCGTCCTCTTCGCGCGGGTGGGCACGCCGCACTGCCCCCAGTGCGGCAACGTGATCTCGGCCCAGACCGTGCAGCAGATGGTCGACCGGGTGATGACGCTGCCGGTGGGCAACCGCCTGGTGGTGCTGGCTCCGATCATCCGCGGGCGCAAGGGCGAGTACCGCAAGCTCTTCTTCGACCTGCGCCGGCAGGGCTACGTCCGGGTGCGGGTCAACGGCCAGCTCCGGGAGCTGACCGAGGACATCGAGCTGGCGAAGACCAAGAAGCACACCATCGAGGTGGTGGTCGACCGCCTGATCGTGAAGGACACCCTCGGGGGACGGCTGGCCGACTCCCTCGAGACCGCCCTGCGCCTGAGCGACGGGATCGTGCAGGTGGAGGTGCCCGACGGGCCCGCGTTCATGTTCTCGGAGCGGCTCGCCTGCGCGGCGTGCGGCATCTCCTTCCCGGAGGTGTCGCCGCGGATGTTCTCGTTCAACAACCCGTACGGGGCGTGTCCGGAGTGCGGGGGCATCGGTACCCGCTACGAGATCGATCCCGACCGCGTGGTGCCGGACCAGAACAAGACCCTGGCCGGGGGCGCGCTCCTGCCCTGGGCCGGGCCGACCGCCTCCGGCATCTTCAAGCAGACCCTCCGGGTGCTCGCCAAGCGCCACGGGTTCGCCCTCGAGACGCCGTGGGCCAAGCTGCCGAAGAAGACCCGCGACGTGATCCTGCACGGCGAGCCGGACGACGGCTTCGAGGGCGTGGTGAAGCTGCTCGAGCGGCGCTACAAGGAGACCAGCTCCGAGGAGACCCGCGCGGAGGTCGAGCACTTCATGACCGAGCGGGCCTGCCCGACCTGCGGCGGCTCCCGGCTCCGCCCGGAGACGCTCTCGGTCAAGATCGCGGGCCGCTCCATCGCGGACGTGGTGCGCTTCCCGATCAAGGCGGCGCGCCAGTTCTTCGACACCCTCACGCTCAGCGAGCGCGAGATGGCGATCGCCCGCCGCGTGCTCAAGGAGATCCGCGAGCGGCTCGGCTTCCTCTCGCAGGTGGGGCTCGACTACCTGACGCTCGACCGGCCCGCCGCGACCCTGTCGGGCGGGGAAGGCCAGCGGATCCGTCTCGCCACCCAGATCGGCTCGAGCCTGGTCGGGGTGCTCTACATCCTCGACGAGCCGTCCATCGGCCTCCACCAGCGCGACAACGGGCGGCTGCTCGACACGCTCAAGCGCCTGCGCGACCTCGGCAACACGGTGCTGGTGGTCGAGCACGACGAGGAGACCATGCGGGCCGCCGACTACGTGGTGGACCTGGGTCCGGGCGCGGGGGAGCTGGGCGGGCACCTGGTGGCGGTGGGCACGCCGGACGAGGTGATGGCCAACCCGGACTCGCTCACCGGCCGGTTCCTGGCCAGGGTGGAGCGCATCGCCCCGCCCGAGATCCGGCGGAAGGCCAACGGCAAGTTCGTCACCATCCACAACCCGCGCGAGCACAACCTGAAGGGGATGAACGTCCGGATCCCGCTCGGGACGTTCACCGCGGTGACCGGCGTCTCCGGATCCGGCAAGTCGACCCTGGTCAACGACATCCTGTATCGCGCGCTGGCCTCGATGCTCCACCGCGCGCAGGACCGGCCCGGCGCCCACGACCGCATCGAGGGCGCGCAGCACCTCGACAAGGTGATCGACATCGACCAGTCGCCGATCGGGCGGACGCCGCGGTCGAACCCGGCCACCTACACCGGGGTCTTCACGCTCATCCGCACGCTGCTCGCCCGCACGCCCGACGCGCGGATGCGCGGCTACCAGCCGGGGCGCTTCTCGTTCAACGTCAAGGGCGGGCGCTGCGAGGCCTGCCAGGGCGACGGGCTCGTGAAGATCGAGATGCACTTCCTGCCCGACGTGTACGTGACCTGCGAGGTCTGTCGCGGCAAGCGCTACAATCGCGAGACGCTCGAGGTGCGTTACAAGGGCAAGAACATCGCCGACATCCTGGACATGACGGTGGCGGAGGCGCTCACCTTCTTCGAGCCGGTGCCCTCGATCAAGCAGAAGCTCCAGACGCTGCACGACGTGGGGCTCGACTACATCCGCCTCGGGCAGGCCGCCACCACGCTATCCGGCGGCGAGGCCCAGCGCGTGAAGCTCGCCACCGAGCTGAGCCGGCGGGCCACCGGGCGCACGCTCTACATCCTCGACGAGCCCACCACCGGGCTGCACTTCGCCGATATCAGGCGCCTCCTGGAAGTTCTCAACCAGCTGGTGGACCAGGGCAACACGGTGGTGATCATCGAGCACAACATGGACGTGATCAAGACCGCGGACTGGATCGTGGACCTGGGGCCCGAGGGCGGCAACGAGGGCGGCAAGGTGATCGCGGCCGGCACCCCCGAGGAAGTCGCCCGCCAGGACAAATCCTTCAC
>WNFF01000209.1_pt1 | contig 111593 bp, 123 predicted proteins | sample 5400441 | NCBI WGS metagenome assembly WNFF01 (sample SAMN13153345, study PRJNA577476) | soil metagenome | isolation source: 120 cm saprolite under Douglas fir tree site 2 hole 3 replicate 1 | place: USA:California | collected 2015-04-18 | reverse complement strand
TCACCCACTGGGCCGGCGAGCTCGCCCGCCTCCACCAGGACGCGTCCGACGACGCGCTCAAGGCCGCGGGAGCCGTCACCGTGGCGGGGCGGGTGGTCGCTCTCCGGCATCACGGCAAGACCTGCTTCGCCCATCTGCGGGACCAGAGCGGACAGATCCAGCTCTACGCGCGGGCCGACGCCCTGGGGGAGCGCTACGCGGCGTTCACCGAGCTCGACGTGGGCGATTTCATCGGCGTCACCGGGGAACTCTTCCGGACGCGGACGGGGGAGCTGACCGTGGCCGTCCGCAGCTTCGAGTTCCTGACCAAGTCGCTGCGCCCCCTCCCCGAGAAGTGGCACGGCCTCAAGGACGTCGAGACACGCTATCGCCGGCGCTACGTGGATCTCGTGATGAATCCCCAGGCGCGCGAGACCTTCGTCATGAAGAGCCGGCTCATCCGCGAGCTGCGCGCTTTCCTCGACGCCCGCGGCTTTCTCGAGGTGGAGACGCCCATGATGCAGCCCATCCCCGGCGGAGCGTCGGCCAAGCCCTTCGTCACGCACCACAACGCCCTGGACATGCCCCTGTATCTCCGGGTCGCCCCCGAGCTCTATCTCAAGCGCCTCGTGGTGGGCGGTCTCGACCGCGTCTACGAGATCAACCGGAACTTTCGCAACGAGGGCATCTCGACCCAGCACAATCCCGAGTTCACCATGCTCGAGTTCTACCAGGCCTACGCCGACTACGAGGACCTCATGGCCCTGACCGAGGAGATGTTCGCCCACCTCGGCACGGCGCTGCTCGGGCGCACGAGCCTCCCGTACCAGGGCGAGACCATCGATCTCGCCGCGCCCTGGCGGCGCGTGCCATTCTTCGACGCCATCTCGAAGGCGATCGGTCTCGCGGTGGGGCCGGAGACCGACGAGGACTCGATCCGGCGGGCGGCGGTGGCCGCCGGCGTGCCCGCGCCCAAGCCGGGGACGGGCGCGATCGGACTCTGGAAGGACGTCTTCGACACCCTGGTGGAGCCGGGCTTGATCCAGCCGACCTTCGTCACCGACTTCCCCATCGAGCTCTCGCCCCTGTCCAAGCGCAAGGCGGGCGACCCTCGCCTGGTCGACCGCTTCGAGCTCTACATCTGCCGGCGCGAGATCGCCAATGCCTACTCCGAGCTCAACGATCCCATCGATCAGCGGCGGCGGTTCGAGGAGCAGGCGCGCGAGCGCGAGCGGGGAGACGAGGAGGCGCACTGGATGGACGAGGACTTCGTGCGCGCGCTCGAATACGGGATGCCGCCCACCGCCGGGGAGGGGATAGGCATAGACCGGCTGGCTATGCTCTTCTCGGACTCTCCGTCGATCCGGGACGTGATCCTCTTTCCCCACCTCCGCCTCGAGCGTCGCGCGCCGGGCGAGGCGGCGGCCGCGGACGAGGAGTCCGACGCCTGATGGCCGGGCGCGGCCTGCCCGTCGAGCTCTTCCTCTCGCTGCGCTACCTGCGGGCGCGGGGCCAGCGGGCCAACCTCTCTCTCTTCGTGTGGATCGGCGTGGGCGGCGTCTTCCTCGGCGTCAGCGCGCTGATCGTGGTCCTGGCCGTGATGACCGGATTCCAGGACGGCATCAAGGAAAAGATCATCGCGGCCAACCCCCACATCCTGGTGGTCGACCCGGGCGGCCGCGGCATCGAGGACGGCCCGGGCGTGGCCGCGCGCGTCCAGCCCGTTCCTGGTGTGCGCTCGGCCACGCCCTTCGTGCTCCAGCAGGCCCTCTTCACCGGGCAGCGCGGTGGCGCGACCGGCGGTCTTCTCCGCGGCGTGGACCTCGCCGCGCCCGCCGTGCGCAAGCAGATCCAGGCCGACATCGGAGCGGGCAGCCTCGAGCCCCTCCTCAGGACCTCGGGCGAGCCCGCCCTCCTCCTCGGCCGCGAGCTGGCGCGTACGCTCGGGCTCGTGCCAGGGGATCACGTCACCGTCATCTCCCCGCAGGGGGCGATGACGGCCGTGGGCCTCGTGCCCAAGATGCGGCGCTTCGAGGTCGCCGGCTACGTCGAGATCGGGCTCTACGAGTACGACGCGTCGATGGCCTACACCTCGCTGGCCGCGGCCCAGGAGTTCGCGGGGCTCGGCGATCGCGTGTCCGGCGTCGAGATCAAGCTGGCCGACCCCTTCGATGCCAAGGCCGTGGGAATTCGCGTCGCGAAGGCGGCGGGGCCCGGGCTCTGGATCCGCGACTGGATGGGGATGAACCGCAACCTGTTCGCGGCGCTCCAGCTCGAGAAACTCGCGCTCTTCGTGATCGTCACCATCATCGTCCTCGTGGCGGGTTTCGCCATCATCGGGCACCTCGTGCTCCTCGTGGCCGAGAAGCGCAAGGAGATCGGCATCCTCAAGGCCATGGGCGCCTCGGCGGGCAGCATAGGCACGGTCTTCCTCGTCACGGGCATGCTCATCGGCGTCGTGGGCACGCTGAGCGGCAGCCTCTTCGGACTCCTCCTGATCTGGGTGCAGAACACCTACAAGATCATCCGGCTGGCGGGTGACGTCTATCAGATCGACCATCTGCCCATGAAGCTCACGTGGCTCGACTTCACGCTGGTGACGTCGGCGACGCTGCTGATCTCCTTTCTTGCCACGCTGTCGCCCGCGAGACGCGCGGCGCGACTGGACCCCGTCGAGGTCCTCCGATATGAGTGAGCCCCTCCTCGCGGTCCGGGAGCTCGAGAAGGAGTACCGGGTCGGGCCCGAGACCGTGCGGGTCTTGCGGGGGGTCAGCCTCGTGGTCAAACAGGCGGAGAGCGTGGCCCTCATCGGCGCTTCCGGGGTGGGGAAGTCGACCCTGCTCCATCTCCTGGGCGGCCTCGACCGGCCGAGCGCCGGTCAGGTCCTCTTCTCCGGCGAGGACATGTACGCCAGATCCGAGAGCTCGCTGGCGAGGCTCCGGCGCACGGAGATCGCCTTCATTTTCCAGTTCTACAACTTGCTCGGGGAGATGACGGCGCTCGAGAACGCCATGCTGCCGGCTCTCCTCCAGCGCCTGTCCGCCGCCGAGGCTCGGGAGCGCGGCGCGGGGGCCCTGCACGAGGTAGGGCTGGGCGACCGCCTCGGCCATCGGCCCGGCGAGCTCTCGGGCGGAGAGCAGCAGCGCGTGGCCATCGCGCGGGCGCTGGTGGCTCAGCCCAAGGTCATCCTGGCCGACGAGCCCACCGGCAACCTGGATCCGAAGACGAGCGAGGTGATCTGGGAGCTGTTCATGCGGCTCCAGGCCGAGCGCCGTCTCGCCCTCGTCGTCGCCACCCACAATCACGATCTGGCGCGGCGGGCCGACCGTGGCTATCGCTTGTTGGAGGGGCGCGCCGTCGCCTGGCCTTGATCCCTGAATGCGCTTCCCGGGCGCCGAGTCCACGCTTTCAGGTATTTCGGGGCCAATCGGGAGGCTCCAAGCAAGAAAAGGCTAGGCCGAGCGAGGACTTGGGAGGTATACTCTCAACAGATTCGGGGCCACGTTACGGGCAGTCCAAACCCTGGGGAGCGAGGTCGCCAAGTGTTCGAGAGATTTACCGAGAGGGCGCGGCGGGTCATCATCCTGGCGAGGGAGGAGGCGGGCCGCTTCCGCCACGATTTCGTCGGGACCGAGCATATCCTGTTGGGGCTGATCCGGGACGGTGAAGGCATCGCGACGGCCGTCCTCCAGCGACTCGGCCTCCGGCTAGAGACGGTCAAGGCCGAGGTCGAGCGGGCTCTCGCCGGCTTCCCCAAGACCCTGACCTTCGGTGAAGTCCCGTTCACCCCCCAGGCCAAGCGCGTCCTCGAGCTCTCAATCGAGGAAGCGCGCCAGCTCGGCCACAACTACATCGGGACCGAGCACCTCCTCCTCGGCCTCATGAAAGAGGGCCAGTCCATCGCCGCCAAGATCCTCGAGTCCCTCGGAGCGAGGCTGGACGAGGTCAGGCAGGAAACCCTGGCCCTCCTGGGCGACCAGTACTACCCGCGGCCCAAGAAGCGCTCGCAGACCCCCGTGCTCGACGAGTTCGCCCGTGACCTGACCCAGTTGGCCCGCGAGGGCAAGCTCGACCCGGTCATCGGACGCGAGACGGAGATCGAGCGCGTGATCCAGATCCTGGCCCGCCGGACCAAGAACAACCCCGTCCTCATCGGCGAGCCCGGCGTGGGCAAGACCGCCATCGTGGAAGGCCTCGCCCAGCGCATCGTGGGGCACGAGGTGCCGGACGTGCTCGCCCAGAAGCGCCTGCTCCAGCTCGACCTGGGGGCACTCGTGGCGGGGACGAAGTACCGCGGCCAGTTCGAGGAGCGGCTCAAGGCGGTCATGAAGGAGATCCGCCAATCCGAGAACGTGGTGCTCTTCCTCGACGAGCTCCACACCCTGATCGGGGCGGGGGCTGCCGAAGGCGCCATCGACGCCTCGAACATGCTGAAGCCGGCCCTCTCCCGCGGCGAGATCCAGACCATCGGCGCCACCACGCTCGACGAGTATCGAAAGTACATCGAGAAGGACGGCGCCCTCGAGCGGCGCTTCCAGCCCGTCATCGTGCGGGCGCCCTCCGTGCCCGAATCGATCGAGATCATCAAGGGGCTCCGCCACAAGTACGAGGCGCATCATCGGGTGAAGATCACCGACGAGGCCATCGACGCGGCGGTGAAGCTCGCGGACCGCTACATCACGGACCGCCAGCTGCCCGACAAGGCCATCGACGTGATCGACGAGGCGTCCTCGCGGACGCGGCTCATGGCCCTGACGCCGCCGCCGGAGATCAAGGAGATCGGCAAGGAAGTCGAGCGCGTCGTCCGTGAGAAGGACATGTACCTCGAGGCACAGGAGTTCGAGAAAGCCGCCTCGCTCCGGGAGAAGGAAAAGCTTCTGCGCGGTCGCGACGAGGAGATGAAGCGGGAGTGGGACAAGCGCAAGGGCAAGGGCCCGCAGACGGTCAGCGAGGAGGACATCGAGTACATCGTGTCCCGCTGGACGGGGATCCCGCTCTCCAAGCTCGAGGAGAAGGAATCGGCGAAGCTCGCCCGGATGGAAGAGGCCCTGCACGGGCGCATCGTGGGTCAGAAGGACGCGGTGGTGGCCGTGTCGCGAGCCATCCGGCGCTCGCGGGCCGGGCTCAAGGACAGCCGCCGTCCCGTGGGCTCCTTCATCTTCCTCGGACCTACCGGAGTGGGAAAGACCGAGCTCGCCCGCGCCCTCGCGGAGTACCTCTTCGGGGACGAGAACGCGCTCATCCGGGTGGACATGTCCGAGTACATGGAGAAGTTCTCGGTGTCGCGCCTCCTCGGCGCCCCTCCAGGCTACGTCGGTTACGAAGAGGGTGGCTTCCTGACCGAGAAGGTGCGGCGGCGGCCTTACTCCGTCGTCCTCTTCGACGAGATCGAGAAGGCCCATCCGGACGTCTTCAACATGCTCCTGCAGGTCCTCGACGACGGGCGCCTCACGGACTCCGTGGGCCACGTGGTGGACTTCAAGAACACCATCCTCATCATGACTTCGAACCTGGGCACGAGCTTCATCGGCAAGCGCACGGCCCCAGGTTTCCTGGCCGAGGGCGAGGGCGAGACGCACGACAAGATGAAGGAAAAGGTCCTCGACGAGCTCAAGCGTGCCTTCCGACCGGAATTCATCAACCGGGTCGACGACATCATCGTGTTCCACGCCCTGTCCAAGGAGAACATCACGGCCATCGTCCGCCTCATGCTGACCCGCATCAATGCCCAGATCTCCGACAAGGGCATCCAGCTCGAGCCCACAGAGGCCGCCCTGGATCTCCTCGTGCAGAAGGGTTTTGACCCCACCTACGGGGCGCGTCAGCTGCGCCGGACCATCCAGAAGGAAGTCGAGGATCCGCTCGCGGAAGCCATCGTGCGCGGGCAGTTCGCCGACGGGGCGCGGATCGAGGTCGACGTAAACGGGGACGGCTTCATCTTCCGGGAGATACAGATCGCCGAGCCGCGGCTCGCGCTGGCCGAGCACTAGACGGACCGACACTCGACTGGGCCGACCGGGACCATGACCGTGCGGGGGAGATTTCTTCTCTCCATTTTTTTTGTCCTCACTCTGCTAGCCATCGGTGCCGGCGGAGCCGCTCCCGCCGTCGCTCAGACCACTCCTCCGGGCGGAGAGCAGCGGATCCTCATCAAGGAGCTCGCCGTGCAGGGCAATCGGCGAGTCCAGGAAGCGGTCATCCTGGGCCGCGTGCAGTCCAAGGTGGGGACGGTCTTCATTCCTCCGCGCACCGCCGACGACATCCGGTCGATCTTCGCTCTCGGCTTCTTCGATGACGTCCAGCTCAAGGTCGAGGACTTCGAAGGAGGCGTGAAGCTGACCTTCGTGGTCACCGAGCGACCCTTTGTCCGGGACCTCTCCTTCGCGGGAAACAAACGGCTCGACGCAGCCGCCCTCCAGGAGAAGATCGACCTCAAGCTGGGGGGCGTCTACAACCCCGTGGAGGTGACGCGGGCGGCCGAGAAGCTCAAGGAGTTCTACGAGGAGGAGGGGTACTTCGAGGTCGGGATTTCCCCGGACGTGACCAAGCTGCCCGACGGCGACGTGGCGGTGACCTTCCGGATCGTCGAAGGGCGTAAGATGACGATCGAGAAGATCGTCATCGAGGGCACGCAGGGCGTCAAGCCCGACAAGATCAAGGAGATCCTCCTCACGCAGGAGCGGCAGTACTTCATCCTGCGCGGAACCGTCCAGCGGCAGAAGCTCGAAGAGGACGTGGACCGGATCGTCGCCTTCTACAACGACAACGGCTACATCCAGGCGCGCGTGGAGTCCACGGAGACCCAGGTGGACCGCGAGAACGCCCGCGTCACCATCAGGATCGTGGTGGTGGAGGGTCCGCAGTTCAGGGTGGGCGGGGTGGACATCACGGGCAACAACGTCCTGCCCATCGAGGAGATCCGGCGTCGCGTCCAGCTCAAGCCCAACGACGTCTACTCCCGCGCCAAGCTCCGGGACAGCGCGAAGGACATCGGCGAAGTGTACGGCACCATCGGGCGCGCCTCCGTCGACATCAATCCCCAGATCGCCCTCGACGTGCCGAACCGGAAGGTCAACATCACCTTCGAGATCACCGAAGGACCCGAGGTCTTCGTCGAACGCATCAACATCTCGGGCAACACCCGCAGCCAGGAGAAGGTCCTGCGCCGCGAGATCCCCATGCACGAAGGGGACCTGTTCACCACCCAGAAGCTTGCCCGGGCCAAGCAGAAGCTGAGCAACCTGAACTACTTCGAGAAGGTGGAGACGCGGACGACGCCGGGGTCCTCCAAGGACAAGATCGTCGTCCACATCGAGGTGACGGAGAAGCCCACGGGCCTCTTCTCGATCGGCGGCGGCTACAGCTCTCAGGACGGCGTCCTCGGTACCCTCGACCTGTCGCAGCGCAACTTCCTCGGGAAGGGCTGGGAGGTGTTCCTCCGCCTGCGGGGCGGCCAGAATGTCCAGACCGGCACCATCGGCTTCACCGAGCCCTGGCTCTTCGACCAGCCGCTGGCCGCCGGCTTCGACATCTTCAACACCCGCCGGATCCTGCCCGACTACACGGTCAACTCCCTGGGTGCCGATATCCGGCTCGGGCATCCCCTCGGGGAGTACTCGCGCTGGAACGCAATCTACCGGGTCAGCCAGGATCGAATCACCAACGTCAATCCGCTTGGCAGCCCCGAGCTCATCTCCCAGGAGGGGACCCATCTCACCTCTCTGGTCGGGCTGAGTCTCTCCCGGGACACCCGCGACAGCGTCTACGACCCGACCCGGGGCACCACCGTCTCGCTCGGGATGGACTTCGCGGGCGTCGGCTTCGGAGAGAGGTTCGCCCGCAGCGTCTTCTCGACCACGTACTTCCAGCCCTTGCCGTGGCTCGATCACGTCCTGAGCTTCCGGTTGATGGCGGGCTACTCCTTCGGCTGGAGCAAGAACCCGGTGCCGCTCTTCGAGCGCTTCTACCTGGGTGGCTCGAACTCCCTGCGCCAGTTCAAGTCCTTCCAGGTCTCCCCCAAGGACAATACCGGCACCCGGATCGGCGGCAACAGCGAACTGCTCGGGACCGTCGAGTACCAGATCCCTCTTTTCTTCGGGATCAAGGCCGCGGTCTTCTACGATGTAGGGCAGGTGTGGGGGCCTGACCTCTCGGCGGGAACCAAGATCGACATCAGCGATCTGCGGCATGGGGCGGGGGCGGGCCTCCGGTGGAACTCGCCCTTCGGCCCCATCCGCGTCGACTACGGGATCAAACTCGACCAGAAGAAGGGCGAGAGCTTCGGCAACTTCAACTTCTCCGCCGGCTCCTCGTTCTAGTTGAGGAGGCAGTACATGAGTCAACGGATGGCAGGGTGGTGGACCGCGGCGGCCCTGGCGCTCTTGACGAGCGTCGGCGCGATGTGGGCCCACGCCCAGGCTCAGACTCCCGCTCCCGCCCCGGCGTCGAACGGGCGGGTCGCGATCGTGGACATCCAGCGGATCCTCGCCCGCTCGGTCGCGGGAGCGGCGGCCCGCGAGCAGCTCGAGAAGGACAAGGCGGGCATGCAGCGCCAGCTCGACGGGCAGAAGGTGGAGCTGGAGAAGATGCGCGACGAGCTGGAGAAGAAGGGCCAGCTCCTCTCCGCAGACGCCCGGCGCGAGAAGCAGGATGCGCTCGAGCGCAAGGTCCGGGACGTACGGCGCCTGGTGGACGATCTCCAGGCCCAGCTCCAGAAGAAGGAGGACGCCCTCCTCCAGAAGGTGCTCCAGGACGTGGCCGGCCTCATCCAGCGCTTGGGGAAAGAGAAGGGCTTCGCGGTGGTGGTCGAGCGCCAGCGCGCCGGGGTACTCTACGCGTCGACGGATGCTGACCTCACCGACGACGTCCTCAAGGCCTACGACGACCAGACCAAGAAGGCCACGAAGTAAGTGAGCGACGACGTCTCGTTCACGCTCGGCCGGCTCGCCGACGCGCTCGGGGCGTCGCTCCAAGGTGACGCCGGCCACGTGGTGCGTGGGGTGGCGCCGCTCGACGTCGCGGGCCCGGACCAGGTGTCCTTCCTCGCCGATCGCAAGTACCTCCGGCAGGCCCAGGCGAGCCGGGCCGGCGCCCTGCTGGTGGCGCGCGACGTCGCCGATCTCTCCGGAGCGCTGCTCCAGGTCGACCACCCCCAGCAGGCGCTGATCGTGCTGCTCGGGCTCTTCCATCCCGAGCCGAGGGCCGAGCCCGGGGTGCACCCGACCGCCTGCGTGGCCGGGGGAGCCCGCGTCGACCGCTCCGCGTCCGTCGGCCCGCTCGCGGTGGTGGAGGCGGAGGCGGTCATCGGGCCGCGCAGCCGCGTGGGAGCGCTCTCGTTCGTGGGGCGCGGGGCGGTGCTCGGCGAGGACGTGCGCCTGCATCCCCACGTCGTGATCCGCGAGGACGTGCGCATCGGCAACCGGGTGATCGTCCACTCGGGAGCGGTGCTGGGCGCCGACGGCTTCGGCTACGCCTTCGACGGACAGGCCCACCGCAAGATCCCGCAGGTGGGCGGCCTGCGCATCGAGGACGACGTCGAGATCGGCGCCAACACCGCGATCGACCGCGCGACCCTGGGCGAGACGATCGTGCGCCGCGGCACCAAGATCGACAATCTCGTGCAGATCGGGCACAACTGCGACGTGGGCGAGGACGTGATCCTGGTCTCCCAGGTCGGCATCGCGGGCTCGTCGCGGGTGGGCAACCGGGCCATGCTGGCCGGGCAGGTCGGCGTGGCCGACCACGTGACGATCGGGGCGGGCGCCATCCTGACCGCCAAGTCCGGCGTGCCCAACGACGTCCCGGCCGGGGAAGTGTGGAGCGGCATTCCGAGCCGGCCGACCTCCGAGCAGAAGCGCATCTGGGCGGGGGAGAGCCAGCTTCCCGAGCTGATCAAGCGGGTCCGCGCCCTCGAGAAGCGCCTGCGCGAGCTGGAAGAGCGCCGGTCGTGATCCATCCCACCGCCGTCGTCGACCGCGCCGCGGAGCTGGCCGCCGACGCGCGCGTCGGGCCGTACTCCGTGATCGGCCCCGAGGTGACGGTGGCGGCCGGGGCGGAGATCGGCGCCCACGCGGTGCTGGAGGGCCGGGTCCGGGTCGGGGCCCGCTGCCGGATCGGGCATGGGGCCATCATCGGCGGCGTGCCCCAGGACCTCAAGTTCCGCGAGGGCACGCCGGTCGGCGTGAGCCTGGGCGACGACACGGTGGTCCGCGAGTACGTCACCGTCCATCGCGCCACCCACGAGGGCCACGACACGACCATCGGCCGCCACTGCCTGGTGATGGGCTCGAGCCACATCGCGCACGACTGCGTGCTCGGCGACCACATCATCATCATCAACTACGCGGGCCTGACCGGGCACATCACGGTCGAGGATCGGGTGACGATCGGCGGCCTCACCGGCATCCATCCGTTCAGCCGCATCGGCACCTACGCCTACATCGGCGGCTGCTCCAAGGTCACCCAGGACGTCCCGCCCTTCGTCATCGCGGACGGCATCCCCGCGGTGGCGCGCTCGGTCAACGTGGTCGGCATGCGCCGCGGTGGCATCGACTCCGACTCTCGCGAGAAGGTGCGGGCCGCGTTCCGTCTGCTCTACCGCTCCGGCATGGCTCCCGGCGCCGCGATCAAGCACGTGAAGCGGGAGCTGGGCGGCCATCCCCTGGTGGCCCGCCTCGTGGAGTTCGTCGAGGGCTCCAAGCGGGGCGTGATCCCGGCCGCGGACCGGACCGGGCGCGCGCGCGCCGAGGCGATCGAGGAGGAGATCTCGTGACGAACGGGACCGAGCCCAAGATCCGGGGCGCGGTGGTGGGGGCCGGCCACATGGGCCAGTACCACATCCTGGCCCTCGCCGAGATCTGGGGCGTCGAGCTGATCGGGGTGGTGGACACCGACTTCGCGCGCGCGCAGCAGGTGGCCGCGCCCTACGGGGCGCGGGCCTTCCGCGATCACCGCGACCTCGCGGGCCTAGTCGACTTCGCCACGGTGGCGGTCCCCACCGAGCAGCACTTCGCGGTGGCGCGCGACCTGCTGGAGGCGGGGGCCCACGTGCTGGTCGAGAAGCCGATGACCTCCACCCTGGAGCAGGCCAAGGAGCTGTTCCGCTTCGCCCGCCAGCAGCGCCGGGTGCTCCACGTCGGCCACGTCGAGCGGTTCAACGGCGCGGTCCAGGAGCTGCGCAAGATCGTGGAGCGGCCGATCCTCATCGAGTCCCGGCGGCTCGGCCCCTTCGTGCCGCGGGTGCAGGACGATTCGGTGGTGATGGACCTCATGATCCACGACATCGACATCGTGCTCGGGCTCGTCGACGGGGAGCCGCGCAAGATCACCGCGGTGGGCTCGTCGGTGCACTCGCGCGCGACCGACGTGGCCAACGTGCAGATCGTGTTCGACTCGGGGGCGATGGCCACCATCACCGCGAGCCGGGCCACCGAGGAGAAGATCCGCACTCTCGCCATCACCCAGCCCGACGCCTATATCCTGCTCGACTACTCGCACCAGGACATCCAGATCCACCGGCGCGCGGCCCAGGAGTACACCCTCAACCGCGAATCCATCCGCTATCGCCAGGCCTCCTTCGTGGAGCACCTCCTCGTTCACAAGGACAACCCCTTGAAGCTCGAGATCCGCCATCTGATCTCGGCGGTGCGGGCCGCCGACAGCCGCGGGCCGGTGGAGCTGCCCGAGGCGGACGACCTGCGATCGCTGGCCGTCGCGCTGGAGATCGAGCGGATGATCCGCGAGGGCCGTGGCGAGACCGCCTGGCCGGAGGATCTTCCGTGGAGCGTTCGCTCGGCCTGATGGCCGGGGCCGGGACGCTTCCCGGCCGCGCCGCCCTAGAAGCCCGGCGTCACGGCTGGCGCGTCGTGGCCTTCGCCTTCGAGGAGGCTCCCGGCCTGGCCGACTCCGCCGACCACGTCATCCCCTCGGTCATCACCGACATCCAGGCGGTGCTCGCGGGCCTGGCCGCCCAGCGGGTCGAGGCCGCCGTCTTCGTCGGCAAGTTCTGGAAGTCGAGCGCCTTCTCCCAGTACGACCAGGCGGACGCGGCCGGCCGCGGCCTCGCCCGCGGCGGCCTCTCCGACGGAGCACTCGCCCACATGGTGGTGGCCACCCTCGCCGGCATGGGCATCGACGTCCTCGACCAGCGCGAGTTCCTGGCCCCGTGGCTGCTCCCCGCCGGTACGCTCAGCGCCCGCGCTCCGTCGCCCGAGGAGTGGGACGAGATCCGCGAGGGCTTCCGGCTCGCCGGTCGCCTCGCCGACGACGGCATCGGGCAGACCGTCGTGCGCGCGAGAGGGGTGACGGTGGCGGTGGAGGCGGCCGAGGGAACCGACGAGACCATCCGTCGCGGAGGTCGGCTCGCCGGGCCCGGAGCGGTGGTGGTGAAGACGGTGGCCGCCTCGCACGACTATCGCTTCGACGTCCCCACCATCGGCACCGCCACGCTCGAGGCGATGGCCGACAGCGGCGCCACCGCGCTGGCCGTTCCGGCCGGACGCGTCCTGCTCGTCGACCGCGAGCCCGTCGTGCGGCTCGCCGATCGCGCGGGGATCGCGCTGGTGAGCGCCGATGGCGGCCGCTGAGCCCGCGACGGGCCGCGCGCCGATCATGCTCTCGGCCGGCGAGGCCTCCGGCGACCTCCACGGCGGCACGCTCTGCCGGGCCCTGCGCGAGATGGAGCCCGGGCTGCGTCTCGTCGGCATGGGCGGCGGACACATGCGCGCGGCCGGGATGGACGTCGTCGTGGATCCGACCGCGCACGCCGCGGTCGGCACGAGCGAGGCGGTCGGCCGCATCCCGGCCCTCTACCGCGCCTACCGCGCGCTCGGGGCGCGGCTCGACGCCGAGCGGCCCCGCGCGCTGGTCCTGATCGACTTCCCGGAGTTCAACCTGCGGCTCGCGCGCCGCGCACGCCGGGCCGGAGTGCCGGTAGTCTACTTCATCCCGCCCCAGCTCTGGGCGTGGCGCCAGAGCCGCGTCCGCCAGATGGCCCGGCGGGTGAGCCGGGTGCTCGCGGTCTTTCCCTTCGAGCCCGCGCTCTACGAGGCGGCCGGCGTGCCGGTCGAGTTCGTGGGCCACCCGCTGCTCGACGTGCTCCCGCTCGACCTGACGCGCGACGAGGCGCGGCGGCGCCTCGCCGCGGACCCCGGCCACTCGCTGATCGGCCTCCTGCCGGGCAGCCGGCGCGAGGAGGTCGAGCGGCTGCTGCCCCCGATGCTCGAGGCGGCGCGGCGGCTCGCCGCCGCCGACGGCCGGCGGCGGTTCGTGCTGGGCCTGGCGCCCACCGTGCCTCGCGAGCAGGTGCAGGCGCACCTGCGCCACCGAGGCCCCGGTCCCGCGATCGAGATCGTGGAGGGAAGGACCTACGAGGTGATGGCCGCGGCGGACACGCTGCTCATCGCCTCCGGCACCGCCACCCTCGAGGCGGCCCTGCTCGGTACGCCGATGGTGCTCTGCTATCGCGTCTCCCGGACCACCGAGGTCATCGCCCGCCTGCTCACGCGGGTGGCGTGGATCGGGCTGCCGAACCTGGTGTCCGGCCGCCTGGTGGTGCCCGAGCTGATCCAGGCGCAGGTGACCGGGGAGCGCCTCGCGGCCGAGGCGACGCGGCTCCTCGACGACCCGGTGGCGGCCACCGCCCAGCGCGCGGCCCTCAAGGAGCTGCGGGCACGGCTCGGCGAGCCCGGAGTCGGGCGGCGGGCCGCCCGCGCGGTGCTCGCCGCCGCGCGAGCTGCCGCGCAAACCGGATGAAGATCCCGGCACCGCTCGCCCTCGGGCTCGGTCCCGCCCTCGGCGCGGTCGCGCTGCGCGCGCTCGCCCTGACGCTCCGCATCCGGCGCGAGGAAGCCGCGGTAGCGCCTCTCTGGGCCGCCCACGCGCCCATCATCTACGCGGTCTGGCACGGGCGCATCCTGCTCCTGCCCCGGCTCTACGGTCGCCGCGGCAGCCATGCGCTCGCGAGCCGCTCCCGCGACGGGGAGCTGGTCGCGCGCTGGATCAGCCGGTTCGGCCTCGTTCCGGTGCGCGGCTCTTCCACCCGGGGCGGCGGCGAGGCCCTCCGCCAGCTCGCGCGGGTGCTCCGGCAAGGGGGCGAGGTGGTGGTCGTCCCGGACGGCCCCAGCGGCCCGCGCGAGGTCCTCAAGGCGGGCGTGATCGCGCTGGCGCGACTCTCCGGCGCCCCGATCGTGCCGACCGCGTTCGGCGCCGCGCGCGAATGGCGCCTGCGCTCCTGGGACGAGTTCCGGATCCCGAAGCCCTTCGCCCGCTGCGTGGTCCGCTTCGGCGAGCCGATCCGGATCCCCGCCGGCGCCGACCGCGCCGCCCTGGAGGCCGCCCGCAAGGACGTGGAGGCCGCGCTCCGCAGCCTCACCTGGCAGGTGGACGAGGAGGCCCGCGCCTGATGTACGCGCTCTACTCCGTCCTCCTCCGGCTGGCCCTGCTCGCGTACATGCCCGCGTTCCTGGCGCGCCGGCGCCGCGCGGGATACGGTCACGACCTCGCGCAGCGGTTCGGTCGGCTCGGCGGCGGCCTGCCCACGGAGCCGCGCTGCTGGGTGCACGCGGTCTCGGTGGGGGAGTCGGCCGCGGCGGTGCCGCTGGTCGAGGCCATCCACCGCCGCTGGCCGGAGCTCGGCATCGTGGTCAGCACGATCACCCCGACCGGCGCGCGGATCGTGGCGGACCGGCTCGCCGGCACCGCGGCGCACCGCTACTTTCCCCTCGACCTGCCGGGCCCGGTGCGCCGCGCCCTCGAGGCGGCGCGCCCCCGCTTCTTCGTCGCGATCGAGACCGAGCTCTGGCCCAACTTCCTGCGGGCCCTCGCGCGCCGGCGCATCCCGTCGATGATCGCCAACGGCCGCATCTCGGACCGCTCCTTCCGCCGGTACGTCCGGGTGCGCTGGCTCATGCGGCGGGTGCTCGCCGACGTCTCGGTGTTCGCGATGCAGAGCGAGGAGGACGCCCGCCGCATCGTCGCCCTGGGCGCGCCGCCGTCCCGCGTGGTGGTCACCGGCAATCTCAAGAGCGACCTCGTCCCCGAGGCGGAGCCGGCCGACGCGGCCTGGCGCGAGCGCCTGGGGCTCGACGCGACCGACCGGCTCTGGATCGCGGGCAGCACGCACCGGGGCGAGGAGGCGATCGTCCTCGACGCCTTCCTGCGGGCGCGGGCGCGCTGCCCCGGCCTCTCCCTGCTGGTCGCTCCGCGCCACCCGGAGCGCGCGGCGGAGGTCGAGGACCTGATCCGCGAGCGTGGGCTCACCCCGGCGCGGAGGAGCCGGTTGCCCGCCGGGCGCGCGCCCGGCGCGGTCGTCATCCTCGACACCGTCGGGGAGCTGGCCGCCCTCTACGGCCTGGCCGAGGTCGTGTTCGTCGGCGGCAGCCTCGTGCCGATCGGCGGCCACAACGTGCTGGAGCCGGCGATGCGGGGCAAGCCGGTGCTGTACGGGCCGCACACGAGCAACTTCCGCGAGGGCGCGGAGCGGCTGCAGCGGAGCGGCGGAGGGATCGTGGTCAAGGACGGCCTCGAGCTGGAGCGCGAGCTCTCGCTCCTGCTGCAGGACCACGAGCTCGCCCGACGCACCGGCGAGGCGGCCCGCGCCGCGTTCGCGGGGCGTGCGGGCGCGGTCCACGCGACGCTCGAGCTCATCGCCCGTCACCTCTGGCCCGCGCGCGGATCGGCGCCCACCTCGTGACCACGCCGCGGCGCGCTCCCGAGGTCCTGCTCCGCCGCTACTGGGAAGACCCCGATACGCCGGTGGTGACCGCCGGCCTCTCCGCGCTCAGCTGGGCCTACCGGGCCGCCATCGCGGTGCGCGACCGCGCGTACCGGTGGGGCGTGCTGCCGACCGGGCGACTGCCGTGCCCGGTGATCTCGGTCGGCAACCTGACCCTCGGCGGCAGCGGCAAGACCCCGACCGTGGAGCTGGCGGTGCGCACCCTGCTCGACATGGGCGCGATCCCCGCGGTGCTGAGCCGCGGCTACGGCCGCGTCACCCGCGGCGTCCACGTGGTGGCCGATCGCGACGGGATCCGCGCCGATCCGCGTAGCGCGGGCGACGAGCCGCTCCTGCTCGCCGAGCGCCTGCCCGGCGTGCCGGTGGTGGTGGGGGAGAATCGGTACGAGGCGGGGCGGGTCGCGATGGAGCACTGCGGCGCCACCGCGCTCGTGCTCGACGACGGCTTCCAGCACCGTACGCTCGCCAAGAACCTCGAGATCGTGGTGGTGCCGGGCCGCGCGCCGTGGGGCAACGCCCGTGTCTTCCCCCGCGGCATGCTCCGCGAGCCGCTCTCCGGACTGGCCCGTGCCCACGTGGTGGTGGTGACCAATCCGTCGGGCCCGGACACGGTGGCCGAGGTGACCGCCACGGTGCGCCGCCACAACGCGGCCGCGGCGGTGCTGGCCGCGCGCTACCGGCTCCAGGACGCGATCGAGACGCCGCGAACCCGGCGGATCCCGGTGGCCGAGCTGGCCGGCCGCCGCCTGCTGGCCTTCGCGGGTCTGGGCTCGCCCCAGGGATTCGCGGACACGCTCGACGCGACGGGGATCCGCCGGGTGGGCTTCGCGGAGTTCCCGGACCATCACTGGTTCACCGCGGGCGACCTCGCCGAGCTGACGCGCGACGCGCGCGCGGCCGGGGCCCAGGGACTGGTCACCACCGAGAAGGACTGGGTGCGCGTGCGCGACCTGCCGCCACCGCCCCTGCCGCTATGGGTGCTGCCGGTCCGGCTCGTGATCGAGTCCGGGGCGGAGACGTGGCAGCGCCTGCTCGCCGCCGTCCTGGCGCCGGCCGCGCTGGGGAGGCCGTGCTCGTGAGCGCGCTCGATCTCGACCCGCGCACCGGCCACATCGTGGTCCGGACCCCGAACTGGCTCGGGGACACCGTGATGGCGCTGCCCATGCTGGCCGCCCTGCGCCGGGCCGCGGGAGCGGCGCGCATCACCTTGATCGGGCGCTGGGCTCCGCTGCTGGCCGGACAGGAAGTCGGCGACGTGCTGCTCCCGTATCCGCGGCCATTCGCCGCGCGGCGGCGGCTCGCCCGGGCCCTCGCGGCGGACCGGGCCGACGTCGCGCTGCTGCTCCCGAGCTCTCTCGAAGCGGCGCTGGCCGCCACCCGCTGGCGCGCCCGGCGCCGCGTGGGCTACGCGACCGACGGACGCCGCGCGCTGCTCACCGACGCCATGCCGCTGCCCGCGCCGCGCCTGCACCAGGTGGACGAGTACGCCGCCCTCCTCTCGCTGCTGGGCCTGGACGGCGCAGGACCGGCGCCGGAGTGGAAGCTCCCCGCGTCCCCGGCGGCCGAGGCCGAGGTCGCGCGCCTGTTCGCCGAGGCCGAGATCATCGGGAGCGCGCCGCTCGTCGGCCTGCATCTCGGCGCGGCCTTCGGTAGCTCGAAGCTCTGGCCTCCCGAAGCCTTCGGCCGCCTCGCGCGGGAGCTGGCCGCGGGCGGCCTGTGCCCCGTGCTCCTGGGCACCGCGGAGGACGCCGCCACCGCGGGGGAGGTGGCGCGCGCCGCCGCGACGCCGCTGGCCTCGCTGGTGGGCCGCGACCGGCCCGGGCTGCTGGCGCGCCTGCTCGCCCGCCTGCGTTGCCTGGTGAGCGGGGACACCGGCGTGGCGCACCTGGCCGCCGCGGTCGGGGTAGCCACCGTGACCCTGTTCGGCCCCACCGACCGGCGCCTCACCGCGCCGCGCGGGCGCGGGGCCCGGGCGCTCGACCAGCCGGTGCCGTGCGCGCCGTGCTTCCTGCCCACCTGTCCGATCGATCACATCTGCCTCACGCGGATCGATCCGGAGACCGTGCTGCGCGAGGTGAGGCTCGCGGTCGCGTGAAGACCGTCCTCCACACGGAAGCCTCGCCGGGGCTGGGCGGCCAGGAGGTGCGCACCCTCAACGAGGCGCGCTGGACCGCGGAGCGCGGCTGGCGCGTCCTGCTGGCCTGCCAGCCGGATGGGCGCCTGCTTGAGCGGGCCCGGGAGGCCGGGGTCGAGACCGCGCCGATCCGCATGCGGGGTCCGCTCGACCCGGTGGGGCTCGCCGCCCTCGTTCGCCTCATCCGGCGCGAGCGCGTCGACCTGGTGCACACCCACAGCTCGATCGACGCCTGGCTCGGCGGGATGGCGGCGCGGCTCTGTCGCGTGCCGGTGGTGCGGACCCGGCACGTCTCCATCGCGATCCGCCGGGGCCTCAACCCGGTCTATCGGTGGCTCGCCGACCGCGTCGTCACGAGCGGGGAGGCGATCCGCCAGGTGGTGGTGGGCGCGGGGGCGCCGCCCGAGCGCGTGATCGCGATCCCGGCCGGGGTGAACCTCGAGGAATTTCCGTACGGCCGCCGGGCTCCCGACACCGCGCGGGAGCTCGACCTCGGCTCGCCGGTGATCGGCTCCGTCGCGATGTTCCGGGGCTCCAAGGGTCACCCTCAGCTCCTGCAGGCCTTCGCGCAGGTGCGCGAGAAGCGTCCCTCCGCCTCGCTCCTGCTGGTCGGCGACGGCATCCGCCGCGCGTGGGTGCAGCAGCTGGCCCAGGCCGCGGGACTCGCGGAGTCGGTGGTCTTCACCGGCTTCCGGCCCGACGTCCCCGCGCTGCTCGGCACCATGGACTGCTTCGTGCTCGCCTCGACGCGCACCGAGGGCGTCCCGCAGGCCCTGCTCCAGGCGTTCGCGACCGGCGTCCCGGTGGTGGCGAGCCGCATCGGCGGCATCCCGGAGGTGGTCACGGACGAGGAGACCGGCCTCCTCGTGGAGAGCGACTCGGTCCCGGCCCTGGCCGGCGCGATCGGGCGCGTGCTCGACGATCCGGAGGCGGCGACGCGCCGCGCGCGGGCCGCGCGCGCCCTCGTGGAGGCGCGCTTCTCGCACGAGCGCACGGTCGACCGGCTGCTCCAGCTCTACGGCGAGCTGCTCGCATGAGCGCGGAGCGGCCCCTGACCATCCTCCACCTGGTGGCCAACCGCTGGTGGACCGGCAGCGCGGAGCCGGTGATCCGCCTCCTGACCGGCCTCCGCGCGCGCGGGCACCGGGTGCTGCTCGGGCTCATCGCGGGCGACCGCTTCGAGCAGAAGGCCCGCGAGGCGGGCCTCGAGCCTCTGCCGGGCCTCTCGCTCGAGGTGCGCGGCCATCCGGTCCGCGTGCTCGGCGACCTGCGCCGGGTGCGCCAGGCGGTGCGGGCCGAGGGCGTCGACGTGGTGCATGTCCACCACTCGCACGATCACTGGCTCGGGTGGCTCGGCCTCGGATCGGCCAGCCTCGTCCGCACCTTCCACAACGCGCCCGCGGTGCGGCTCACCGGGCTGTCCCCCTGGCTCTACCGGCGCACCGACGCCCTCATCGCGGTGAGCCGCGAGATCGAGGAGCGCGGCCGCCGCGCCGGGATCCCTCCCGAGCGGCTGGTACGGGTCGACGGGGTGGTGGACCTCGGGCGCTTCGAAGACGGCGACGGCGCCGCGATCCGCAAGGAGTTCGACCTGGGAAACGCGCCGGTGCTCGGCTGCGTGGCGCGCCTGGCGCCCCGCCGCGGGCACGAGCTCCTGATCCGCGGATTCCAGCAGCTGCTGCCCGAGTACCCGCAGGCGCGACTGCTGCTGGTCGGCAAGGGCGAGGCCCGCGCCCGCCTGGAGACGCTCGTGAGTGACCTCGGCCTCGCGCGCGAGGTCCTGTTCGCCGGCTACCGGGACGCGGACCTGCCCGCGGTGCTGCAGGCCCTCGACGCGTTCGCGCTGATGGGCGCGGGCTCGGACGAGTCCTGCCGCGCGGCGCTGGAAGCGATGGCGGCGGGGCGGCCGGTGGTGGGCCGGCGGGTGGGCGCCCTGCCCGAGACGGTGGTGCACGGCGTCACCGGGCTGCTGGTCGACGACGATCGCCCGGAGTCGGTCGCGGCGGCCCTGCGCGCCCTCGTGGCGCAGCCGGGGCGCGCCGCGGCCATGGGGCGAGCCGGCCGGGAGCGGGCGCGCGCGCTCTTCGGCCCTGACGTCCACGCGGCCCAGGTGGAGCGCGTCTACCGGCGGGTCGTGGAGCCGCGCGAGGCCGCCCGGTGACGATCCTCCAGATCGTCTCGTGCCGCGGCTGGTCCTCCGACGCCTACTGGGCCGCGCGCGCGACGGTCGAGCTGGAGCGCGCCGGCCATGACGTCACACTGGTGTGCAAGCGGCGCAGCGAGGCGCGCGTCATCCGTCGCGCGCGGGACGCGGGCGTGAGCCGGGTCGAGACCCTCACCCTGACGAGCGGCCTCGGCCCGGTGGCCGACGCCCTCGACCTGCGCCGGCTGGTCGCATGGCTGCCCGGGGCCCAGGTCCTCCACGTCCACCGGGGCAAGGAGCACTGGCTGGCCGCGCTCGCGAACCGCATGTCCTACCTGCGCCGTCCCCTCGTTCGCACGCGGCACATCGTCCAGCCGGTCCGGCCCCACGCGCTCAATCGCTGGCTCTACGGCCGCGCCACCGACCAGGTCGTCACCGTGACCGAGGCCATCCGCCGCCAGCTCGTGGCCGGAGGCCTCGGGGTGGAGAACCGCGTGGTGACGATGCCGGGGGGAGTGGACGTCGATCGCTTCCGACCCGACCCCGAGCCGCCGCGCGACCACGGCATCCGGGCCACGCTCGGGCTGCCGCGCGACGTGCCCATCATCGGCCTCGTGTCGGGCTTCCGGGTGATGAAGGGCCACCAGACGGTGGTCGAGGCGGCGGCCCGCCTCGCCGCCGGCGGCCGTCGCTTCCACCTGCTGCTGATCGGGCAGGGGCCCTTCGCTCCGAAGGTGCGCGCCCAGGTCGAGGCCGCCGGGCTCGGCGACCGCATCTCGATCCTGGGCTTCGTGGACGACCTGCCCGCCGCGATGGCGGCGCTCGACGTCGGGCTCTACTCCGCGCTCGAGTCGGATGGGATGTCGCGAGTGCTCTTCGAGTACCTGGCCGCCGGCGTGCCGGTGGTGGCTAGTCGCGTCGGCGTCGTGCCCGAGATCCTGGAGGACGGCTGCACCGCGCGGCTGGTGCCGGCCGGGGAGCCCGAGCCTCTGGTGGACGCGATCGCGTGGCTGCTCGACGACCCGGCTCGGCGGCGTGCGATCGGCGCGGCCGGGGCGGCCCTCGTCCGCGCCCGATACTCCGGCGCCCGGCTCGCAGAGCAGCTCACCGCACTCTACCTGTCACTCACGCTGGCCTCGGTCCAGCCTTCGTCGTGAAGGTCTCGGTCCTCTGCTTCGACGTCTCGGACAATGCGGTCGGGCGCGCCTGGCTCCTGGCCCGGCTGCTCGAGCCCCTCGGGGCGGTGGAGATCGTGGGGCCGCGCTTCGGCCCGGCGGTCTGGGAGCCGCTCGCGGAGGAGTCGATCCCGGTGCGCTCGCTGCCCGGCGGCAGGCTCCCGGTCTTCGCGGCCCGGCTGCCCGCGCTCGCTCGCATGGCCGATGGCGATCTGCTCTACGCCTCGAAGCCCCGGCTCACGAGCGCCGGCATCGGGTACCTCGCACGCCTGGCCGGGCACCGGCCGCTGCTCCTCGATGTCGATGACTGGGAGGTGGGCTTCTTCCTCCGCGGCGGGCGCTGGGGAACGGTAGGGCGAGCTCTGAATCTCTCTAATCCAACAGGCCTTACGTGGACATGGCTCATGGAGCGCATGATGGGCCTGGCGGACGGGGTCACGGTCGCCTCCCGCTTTCTCGAGCGGCGATTCGGCGGCGTGCTCATCCCGCACGTGCGCGACACCGATCGCTGGGCCCCCGGCCGCGTCGATCCCGAGCCGGCCCGCGAGCGCCTCGGCGTGGACAAGGAGCGCGTGGTCATGTTCCTCGGCACGCCCCGGGCCTACAAGGGCGTCCAGGACCTGGCCGCCGCGGTGGCCCGGATCGGCCGATCGGACGTGGTGCTGGCCCTGGTCGGCACGGACCCGGACTCGGAGACCGGGCGGGCGGTGATCGCGCAGCATCCCGGAACCCGGCTCATCGGCCGCGTCCCCATCGCGCAGGTCCCCGCCTATCTCGGCGCCGCGGACGTGGTGGTGGTTCCCCAGCGCGACAGCAGCGACACCCGCGGGCAGGTCCCGGCCAAGCTGTTCGACGCGATGGCCCTCGGCCGGCCGATCGTCTCGACGCGCGTGTCCATGATCCCGGAGATCCTCGAGGGCTGCGGCCTCCTCGTCCAGCCGGGCGACGTGGCCGGCCTCGCCGGCGCGATCGCCCGGCTGCTCGATCGGCCGGACGAGGCCCGCGCGCTCGGGGAGGCGGCCCGCCGACGCGCGGTGGAGCGCTACAGCTTCGAGACGGCCCGCGCCGCCCTGTTCCCGCTGGTGGAGCGCGTCCGCGCCCGGCGCTCGCGCCCGGGCCCCCGCCCACACCCCCGCCCACCTCAATGAAGCTCGGCCTGATCTGCCGGCCGTTCTCCTTCCACGGCGGCATCGAGACCGCCACCGCGGGGCTGCTCGGTGCGCTCCGGCACGAAGGGCACGTCGTCGAGCTGATCAGCACGCGGCGGCAGCCCGACGTGCCGGGCGTGCCGGTGCGGCGCGTGCCCGTCCTGCGCCATCCGTCCACGCTGCGGCTCCTCTCGTTCGCGCTCGCGGCCCAGCGCGAGGCGGCGCGCCAGGGCTACGATCTGGTGCAGAGCCACGAGCGCGCGCTCCGCCAGGATCTCTACCGCGCGGGGGAGGGATCCCATCGCGCGTACCTGGCCGCCATGGGTCGCAGGCCCGGAGTCGATCCCTACCATCGTCTCGTCTGCGCCCTCGAGCGCCGCATCTTCCGCCTGCGCGCGGCGCGGCACGTGGTGGCGATCTCGCGGCAAGGCAAGGCCGAGATCGAGCGGCTGTACGGCACCCCGCCGTCGGGCGTGACGCTCGTCTACAACGGCGTCGACCTCGAGCGCTTCCATCCCGACAACCGCACGCGACACCGCAAGCGCACGCGCGAGACGCTCGGCATCGCGGAGGAGGCGTGGACGGTGCTCTTCGTGGGATCGGGCTTCGAGCGCAAGGGGCTGGGGCCGCTGCTCGAGGGCTTCGCGCGCCTGCCCGATCCGGGTCGTCGGCTCGTCGTGGCCGGCAAGGGCGACGTCGCGCGCCATCGCCGCCTGGCCGCCCGGCTCGGGCTCGACGACCGGGTGGTCTGGACCGGGCCGACGCCGGAGGTGGAGCGCCTCTACGCGGCGGCGGATGCGGTCGCGCTGCCCGCCCGCTACGAGCCGTTCGGCAACGTGCACCTCGAAGCGCTCGCCTCCGGGGTGCCCGTGCTCAGCAGCGCGCGCGCCGGGGGCTCGGAGATCGTGCGCCCGGGAGACAACGGCTGGGTGGTCGACGAGGTCGCGGCGGAGCCGATCGCGCGCGGCCTGGCCGCCCTCCGCGATGCGCCGGCCGGCGGCTTCAGCACCCGGGCCCGCGCGTCCGTGGAGGGCTTCACCTACGCGACGCAGGCGCGGGCCTTCACCGCGCTGTACGAGCGCCTGCGCCGCTGACGGCCGCGCCGGCTGCGCCAAACCCTCGATTTTCATTGATCATTCGAGGGTGCGGGCATTACACTGCGAGATGATGTCCCGCGAGCGCCGCGCGCCACGACCTGCCGTCTTCATGGACCGGGACGGCTGCCTCACCGAGGAGGTGGGCTACGTCAACCACCCGACCCGGATCCGGCTCCTGCCGCGCACCGCGGAGGCGGTCCGGCGCCTGAACCAGGCCGGCGTCCCCGCGGTGATGGTCACCAATCAGACCGGCATCGCGCGGGGCTACTTCTCGGAAGAGACCCTGCACGCCACCAACGCGCGCATGCAGGGCGAGCTGGCCGCGGCGGGCGCGCGGCTCGACGGCGCGTACGTGTGCATGCACCACCCGAGCGAGGGCCAGCCGCCGTATCGCGCCGACTGCGACTGCCGCAAGCCGCGCCCGGGCCTGCTGCATCGCGCGGCGGCCGACCTCGACCTCGACCTGGCCGCCTCGGTGATGGTCGGCGACAAGCTCTCCGACGTGGCCGCCGGGCACGCGGTGGGCGCGGCGGGCGTGCTCGTGCTGACCGGATACGGCCGCGGGGAGTGGGAGTACCAGAGCCACCGCGGGCCCGTGAAGCCGGACCACGTGGCCGAGGATCTCCTCGACGCGGTGGAGTGGGCGCTCGCCCGCACCGTGACGGGCGCGCGGGCCTGACGTGTTCCCTCTCAAGCGACTCCAGGCCGCGCTGGCGCGGCTCGCCGGCCGCCGCGTGGTGGTGGTGGGCGATCTCATCGCCGACGAGTATCTCTACGGCAAGCCCGCGCGCATCTCCCGCGAGGCCCCGGTCCTCATCCTGCGCTTCACCGATCGCGAGGTGCGGCTCGGCGGCGCCGCCAACGCGGCCCACAACGTCCACGCGCTCGGCGCCACCGTGCTGCCGGTGGGTCTGCTCGGGCAGGACGCCGCGGGCGACGAGGTGCACGCGCTCTTCCGTCAGGCGGGCATGAGCACCGACGGCGTCTCCCGCGAGCCGGGACGCCCGACGCCGGTGAAGACCCGCATCATGGCGGGCGGCTACCAGGCCACGCGTCAGCAGGTGGTGCGCCTCGACCGCGAGCCGGAGGGCGGCGTCGCGGGCCCGGCCGAGGCGCGGCTGATCGAGGGGCTGCGCGCGGCGGGGGCCGCCGCGGACGGATTCCTCGTCTCCGACTATGGCTACGGGACGATCACCCCGCGCGTCTACGAGACGGTGCTCGAGCTGGCCCGCGCGCGCCGGGCACCGGTGAGCATCGACAGCCGCTACGAGCTGCCGCGCTTCCGGGGCGCCACCGCGGCCACCCCGAACGAGCCCGAGGTGGAGGCGCTCACCGGGCAGGAGCTGACCGACGAGGCCGCGGTCGAGAAGGCGGGTCGCGTGGTGCTCGAGCGGCTCGACGCGCGACTCCTCCTGCTCACGCGGGGCAGCCGCGGCATGGCGCTCTTCGAGCGGGAGGGGCCGGTCACCTTCATGCCGATCCACGGCACCGACGAGATCGCGGACGTCACCGGCGCGGGCGACACCGTGATCAGCACGTTCACGGTGGCGCTGGCCGCGGGCACCGCGCCGGGCGAGGCGGCGTGGCTCGCCAACGTGGCCGGCGGGGTGGTGGTCATGAAGCGCGGCACCGCCACCGTGACCGTCCGGGAGCTGGCGGCCGCGCTGGCGAGCGATGGCGGCCGTCGTCAGCGTTGACGAGGCGGGCCGTCTCGCCGCCGGCTGGCGCGCCCAGGGCAAGCGCCTGGTCCTCGCCAACGGCTGCTTCGACCTCCTGCACGTGGGCCACGTGCGCTACCTGCAGGCCGCCCGCGCCCTCGGCGACGCGCTCGTGGTCGGGCTCAACTCGGACGCCTCGGTGCGCCGGCTCAAGGGGCCGGGCCGCCCGGTAATGCCGGCGGTGGAGCGCGCGGAGCTGCTGGCCGCGGTGAGCGGCGTCGACGCGGTGGTCGTCTTCGAGGAGGACAGCGCCGACGCCCTCATCGAGCGCCTTCGCCCCGACGTGCACGCCAAGGGCACCGACTACACCGAGCAGAGCGTGCCGGAGCGCGCGACGGTGGCAGCGGTGGGGGCCACCGTGGCCATCGCGGGCGACCCGAAGAGCCACTCGACCAAGGACCTGATCGCCACCATCCTGACCCGCTTCGGCCGGACGCCCGCGCGATGACCGCGATGACCGCCCCGGGGACGAGCGCGACGGAGCCCGGGCGCGTCTCGGGGCCCGCGCTCCTGAAGATCGCCATCGTGAAGCTCTCCTCGCTCGGCGACGTCATCCACGCGCTGCCGGTAGCGCGCGCGCTGCGCCGCTCGCGGCCGGGGCTCCACCTCACGTGGATCGTGGAGGCGCGGGAGTACGCGCTGCTCAACGGCCATCCGGATCTGGACGTGGTGGTGCCGGTCGACACGCGGCTCTGGCGCCGGCTCATCTGGCGGCCGGCCGGGGCCCGCCAGGTGATGGGCAAGGTGAGACGGCTCAAGAGCCGCGTCCGCGCCGCCCGGTTCGACGTGGCCATCGACCTGCAGGGGCTCATGAAGAGCGGGCTGCTCACCGCCTACACCGGCGCGCCGATCCGCATCGGCTTCACCGCGGATCGCTGCCGCGAGCGTCTCAACTGTCTCTTCACCAACCGGCGGGTGCGGCCACCCGCGAGCGCGGTGCACGTGGTGGACCAGTACCTGTCGCTGCTCGAGCCGCTCGGCATCGCCCCCGGCCCGGTCGAGTTCCACGTGCCGATCCCGACCGCGGCCGAGCGCCGGATAGAGGACTTCCTGGGCGAGCAGGGGGTGAAGAGCCGGGACGGGCTGGTCGCGATCAATCCGGGAGCCGGCCGCGTCGACAAGCAGTGGCCGGTCGCCCACTTCTGCGCGCTGGCCGCGCAGCTCGCCCAGGACCCGAACACGCGCATCCTGCTGCTGTGGGGGCCCGACGAGATCCACATGGCGCGCCAGATCCGGGACGGCCTGCGGGCCCGCGCGATCCTGGCGCCCCCCACCGACCTGCACGAGCTGGGCGCGCTGCTGCGCCGGTCGTCGCTGATGGTCGCCAACGACACCGGCCCGCTGCACCTGGCCGCCGCCCTCGGCACGCCGAGCCTCGGCCTCTTCGGCCCCACCCGGGCGGAGCGCAACGGCCCCTACGGCCCGCACTGCCGCGGAGTGCAGAGCTCCGACGGCACCATGGCCGGTCTCCTCCCGTCGGTCGCGGTCGAGGCGGCGCGGGCGCTCCTCTCGGCGCGGAGCGACCGGTGAGCCGGCTCACCGTGACGATCATCGCCTGGAACGAAGAGGAGCGGCTGCGGGCCTGTCTCGAGAGCGTGGCGTGGGCGGACGAGATCGTGGTGGTCGACGCCGAGTCCGCCGACAAGACGGTGCAGATCGCTCGCGAGTTCACCGACAAGGTGTCGGTGCGGGTGTGGCCCGGCTTCGCGATCCAGAAGAACTTCGCGATCGAGCAGGCCACCGGGGACTGGATCCTCTCCCTCGACGCCGACGAGCGGGTGACCCCGGAGCTGCGCGAGCGCATCCGCGCCATCCTCGAGGCGGACGGCCCCGCCGACGGCTACGCCATCCCGCGCCGCAACATCTTCTGGGGCGCCTGGGTGCGCCACGGCGGGCTCTACCCCGACTACCAGCTCCGGCTCTTCCGGCGGCCGGCGGGGCGCTTCGTGGAGAACGCGGTGCACGAGTCGGTGACGGTGACGGGCCGGGTGGACACGCTCGGCGAGCCGCTCCTCCACCACTCCTATCGCGACCTCGAGGACTTCGTGCGCCGCTCCAACCGCTACTCGACCCTCTCGGCCCAGGACTGGATCCGGCGGGGAAAGGGGGCGGGGCTGCTCGGCCTGGTGACTCGTCCGCTGGGCCGCTTCTTTTCCATGTACATTGTTCACCGGGGCTTCCTGGACGGCTGGCGGGGGTTCGTGCTGGCGGTCCTGTACGGCGAGTACGTATTCCTGCGCATGGCCAAGGTATGGGAGACGCAGCGGGGACCGAAGCCCGGAGGGAGTGACTAGGGGATCATGACGCCTTCGCGGGACCGCGTGCTGTCGGGAATGCGGCCGACCGGCCAGCTCCACCTCGGGAACTACCTGGGGGCGCTCGAGAACTGGGTCAAGCTGCAGGACCAGTTCGACTGCTTCTACTTCGTGGCCAACTGGCACGTGCTGACCACCAGCCCGGGAGACATCCAGGCGGTGCCGGGCGACACCATCGAGATGGGCGCGGACTGGCTCGGGGCCGGGCTCGACCCGGAGCGGTCGACCCTCTTCATCCAGTCACTGGTGCCGGAGCACGCGGAGCTGCATCTGCTCTTCTCGATGGCGACGCCGGTGGCGTGGCTCGAGCGAGTCCCGACCTACAAGGAGATGGTGGAGCAGCTCGGCATCGAGTCGCCGTCCTACGGCCTGCTCGGCTATCCGCTGCTGCAGGCGGCCGACATCCTGATGTACAAGGCGCAGTGGGTCCCGGTGGGCGCGGACCAGGTGCCGCACATCGAGCTCACCCGCGAGGTCGCGCGCCGGTTCAACAATATCTGGAAGGCGGTGTTCCCGGAGCCGCAGGCCAAGCTGACCGAGATTCCCAAGGTGCCGGGCACGGACGGGCGGAAGATGTCGAAGTCCTACGGCAACGCCATCTACCTGTCCGACACCTCCGAGGAGATCACCGCCAAGGTCAAGCCGATGGTGACGGATCCCGCGCGCAAGCGGCGCACCGATCCCGGCAACCCGGACATCTGCCCGGTCTTCGACCTGCATCGCATCTTCACTCCGGAGGGGCCGCGCGAGGAGTGCGCGACCGGCTGCCGCACCGCCGCGATCGGCTGCCTCGACTGCAAGGGCGTGCTGCTCCAGCACATGCTGCCCCCGCTGGCCCAGATCCGGGAGCGCCGACAGCGCTACGTGGAGAAGCCCACCGAGATCGTGGAGATCCTCCACGAGGGCACCAAGCGCGCGCGCCGGGTGGCGATCGACACCATGACCGAGGTCCGCGAAGCCATCAAGCTCGAGCCATGACCCAAGAAGCCACTACCCAGACCACCGGCCCGGAGCCCGCGGGCCTGACCGTCCGCGTCGAGTCGTTCGTGGGGCCGCTGGACCTGCTGCTCCATCTCTGCCGCACCAACGAGATGGATCTCTCGCGCCTGGCGCTGCGCACGATCACCGACCAGTACCTGTCCCACCTGGAGGCGGTGCGATTCCAGGATCTGGAGATGGCCGGGTCGTTCATGGTCATGGCCGCGACCCTGATCTACCTCAAGTCGAAGCTGCTGCTGCCCGCGAACCCGGACGATCAGGACGAGGTGCTCGACGAGGAAGGCGAGCTGCTCAAGCGCGAGCTGGAGGAGCGCCTGCGCGAGTACGCGCGGGTGAAGGCGCTCGGCTCCTGGCTCGCCGAGCGCGAGGCCGAGCAGACCCTGGTCTACGGCCGCACCACCGCGGAGCTGCCGCCCCCGGAGGACATCCCGCTCGAGGATCTCTCGGTGCACCTGCTACAGCGGGCGATGCAGCGCCTCATCGAGGACCAGCAGCGCCGGGTGCCGCGGCAGGTCGAGCCCAACCCGCTCTCGGTGCTCGAGCGCATGAGCGAGATCCTGGACCTCCTGCGCAGCACGTGGTCGCTGCTCTTCTCCTCGGTGGCGGGCGCGGAGCGGCTGCGCGCGGAGTGGGTGGTCACCCTCCTGGCCCTCCTCGAGCTGGTGCGCCTCGGCCAGGCGCGGGCCCGCCAGGCCGACCTGTTCGGCGAGATCGTGATCGAGCGGAACGCGGTCAGCGTGCGCGAGCCGGCCCGGCTGGTGGAGACGGACGAGGAGTCGCGGCCCGCCGCCGACGCGAGCGGCGAAGCGCTCGCCGCCGAGGGCCCGCGCGACTCGATGCCGGGGGAGGAAGCACCGCGCGCGGCCGCGACGCCCCCACCGGACGACGAACCCCGAACCGAACAGGGGGAGCCCCTGAATGCCTGAGCCCATCGACGTCGTCGAAGCCCTGCTCTTCGCCTCCGATACCCCGGTGGAGGCCGAGCGCATCCAGGAAGTGCTCGATCTCGAGTCGGCCGCCGCGGCCCGCGAGATCGTGGAGGGCCTGCGCGCGCGGCTCGACGCGGAGGGGCGCGCCCTGCAGGTGATGGAGGTGGGCGGCGGCTTCCGCCTGGTGACCCGGCCCGAGGTCGCCCCGTGGCTGGTCAAGCTCGCGCGCAGCCGCACGCGCTCGCGCCTCTCGCGCCCCGCGCTCGAGACCCTCGCCATCATCGGCTACCGCCAGCCGGTGTCCCGCCCCGAGGTGGACGCGGTGCGGGGAGTGAACTCGGACGCGGTCCTCGACAACCTGCTCGAGCGCCGGATGATCCGCATCGCGGGCCGCAAGGAGTCGCCGGGCCGGCCGTTCCTCTACGAGACCACGCGCGAGTTCCTGGTCGCCTTCGGCCTGCGGGATCTGGGTGATCTGCCGAAGGTGGAAGGCGAGCTGATCGTGCCCGAGCTCGCGCAGGCCGCCGCCGCGCAGCTCGCCGAGCCCGGGCCCGAGGAGGAGATCACCGCTGCCCCCGATCCGTCTCAGCAAGATCCTGGCCCAGGCGGGGATCGCGTCTCGACGAGCGGCTGAGTCGCTGCTCGCGGAAGGGCGCGTTACCGTCAACGGGCTGGTCCGGCTCGAGCCGGGTGCCCAGGCGGATCCCGAGATCGACCGCATCACCTTCGACGGCCGCGCGCTGCCCGCCCGGGCGCCGCTGCAGCACGTCCTCCTGCACAAGCCGCGCGGCTACGTCACGACCCGGAGCGATCCGGATGGACGGCCGGTGGTGATCGACCTGCTGCCGCCCGCCGCCGCGGCGGTGGTCTATCCGGTCGGACGGCTCGACTTCGACGCGGAGGGGCTCCTGCTGCTCACCAACGACGGCGAGCTCGCCAACCGCCTGCTGCACCCGCGCTACGAGATCCCCCGCGTCTACGAGGTGGAGGTGGAAGGCCACGTGGCGGAGGCGGACCTCCCGCGCTGGCGCCGCGGCGTCACCCTCGACGACGGCCCCGCGGTGCCCCGGGCGGTGACGCGGCTCGCCGCGCGCTCCGACGCCAGCCGGCTGCGGGTGACCTTCGCGGAAGGGCGGTATCGCGAGGTGAAGCGCTACTGCAAGGCGCTCGGGCATCCGGTGCGCCGCCTCAAACGCGTGCAGTTCGGGCCGCTCCGCCTGGGCGGACTCGCGCCGGGCGGGCACCGCGCGCTCACCCGGGCCGAGCTCGCGGCCTTGAATGACTTGCGTGGGGGGTAGCTTTCTCCTATACTGCTCCGGGTTGCGTGACCGACGTGCTTCAGGAGCCCCCGATGAACCTGGACGATTGGCGATCCAGGATCAATAACCTCGACGACGAAATCCTCAAACTCCTCAACCAGCGCGGTACCGCCGCCCTCCGGATCGGCGAGCTCAAGAGGCAGCAGGATCTCCCGTACTTCAGCCCCGAGCGCGAGGCCCAGGTCCTCGAACGCCTTGTCGCGCTCAACGACGGACCGCTCGGCCCCGATGCCATCCGGGTGATCTGGCGCGAGATCCTGTCCGCCTCCCTCGCGCTCGAGCACCCGCTGCCCGTCGCCTACCTGGGACCGCCCGGCACCTTCACCCACCAGGCGGCCACGCGCCGCTTCGGCTCCTCCGCGCAGCTCCTGCCGGTGCACACCATCGCCGAGATCTTCGACGAGGTGGAGCGCGGACGCGCCGAGTACGGGGTGGTACCGGTGGAGAACTCCACCGAGGGCGCGGTCAACGTGACCCTCGATCGCCTGATCGACTCCGACGTGACGATCACCGGCGAGATGACCCTCGACATCTCCCAGCACCTCATCTCCCGCGCCACCGACCTCGCGGACGTGAAGGTAGTCTGCTCGCACCCGCAGGGCCTCGCCCAGTGCCGGGCCTGGCTCGCCGCGCACATGCCGGAGGCCGCGACCGAGGAGACCGCGTCGACCTCGGGGGCGGTGGAGCGGGCGCGCGACGACGCCACCGTGGCCGCGGTCGCCTCCGACATGGCCGCTGCCGTGCACGGGGTGCCCATCCTGCGACCCCGCATCGAGGACAACCCCTCCAACTCGACCCGCTTCCTCGTGATCGGGCGGAAGCCGGTGCCGCCCACCGGGCGGGACAAGACGTCGATCCTCTTCTCGATGAAGAACGAGCCCGGGGTGCTCTACAGCATCCTCCAGCCCTTCGCCACGCGCGGGCTGAACCTCACCAAGATCGAATCGCGCCCCACCAAGCGTCGCCCCTGGGAGTACGTGAACTTTCTCGACTTCGAGGGTCACTGCGAGACCGCAAACGTCCGGGACGTGCTGGCCGAGGTCCGGGAGCGCTGTCAGTTCCTGAAGGTCCTCGGCTCCTACCCGGCGGTGTGAAGGAGCAACGAATGAGTGTGTCCTGGGAAGCCCTCGCCAACGACCACATCCTGGGCATCGCGCCCTACGAGCCCGGCAAGCCCATCGAGGAGCTCGAGCGCGAGCTCGGCATCAGCGACGTCATCAAGCTCGCCTCCAACGAGAACCCGCTGCCCCCGTCGGACCGGGTCATGAAGGCGATGCAGACCGCGCTCACCCACATCAACCGCTACCCGGACGGCAGCGGCCACTATCTCCGCCAGGCCATCGCCCGGAAGCAGGGGCTGACGAGCGATCACATCATCCTCGGCAACGGCTCCAACGACCTCATCGAGCTGATGGTGCGCGCCTTCCTGCGCTCCGGCGAGGAGGCGGTCATCCCACACCCCTCCTTCGTCGTCTACCCGATGATCGTGCAGGCGGTGGGCGGGATCCGGGTGGTGGTGACGCTGAAGGACCAGCGCCTCGACCTCGAGGCGATGGCGCGCGCGATCACCCCCATGACCAAGATGGTGTTCATCGCGAACCCCAACAACCCCACCGCGACCATCGTGACCGCGGACGAGGTCGAGCACTTCATGGACCGCGTGCCCGACAAGGTCATCGTGGTCTTCGACGAGGCCTACATCGAGTTCGCCCAGGGGCCCGACTTTCCCGATGCGCTCGCCTATCTCAAGCAGGGGCGCAAGGTCGCGGTGCTCCGCACCTTCTCGAAGGCGGCGAGCCTGGCCGGCCTGCGGGTGGGCTACGCGGCGGCCGATCCGGACTGCATCGCCCTGCTCAACCGCATCCGCCAGCCGTTCAACGTCAACTCGGTGGCCCAGGCCGCCGCGCTCGCCGCGCTGGAGGACGACTCCCACGTGCGCGAATGCCTCAGCATGATCGACGCGGGTCGCCACTACCTGGTCCAGGAGTGCACCGCGATGGGGCTCAAGTACGCCCCCTCGCGCGCCAACTTCATCCTGGTCGACGTGGGACGGAGCGCGAGCGAGGTCTTCCACTGGCTCCTCAAGGAGGGCGTGATCGTGCGCCCCATGACGAGCTTCGGGATGGAGAGCGCCCTCCGCGTCACCATCGGCACGCCGGAGGAGAATCGCCGGTTCGTGAAGGCGCTCAAGAAGGTCCTGGCCGGAGCGAAGGGCGCGTGATCCGTCGTCTCGCGCTGGTCGGTCTCGGGCTCCTGGGCGGGTCGGTGGCGAAGGCCGCGCGCGCCCTGGGCCTGGCCGACGAGATCGTGGCGGTGGGCCGCGACCGCGAGCGGCTCGAGCCGGCCCGGCGCGACGGGGTGGTGGACCGCGTCACCACCGATCTGGCGGAGGGGGTGGGCGAGGCCGACTTCTGCCTGCTCGCCACCCCGGTCGCGACCCTCGCCGCGCTCCTGCCCGCGGTGTGGCGGGCCCTCCCCGCGGACGCGGTGCTCACCGACGTGGGCAGCACCAAGGGCGCCATCGTGCACGCGGCGGAGCGCCTCGGCGAGCAGCGGCCGCTCGCCTTCGTGGGCAGCCATCCCATGGCCGGCTCGGAGCAGGCCGGCTACGGGGTGTCGCGCCCGGACCTCTTCCGCGGCGCGACGGTGATCATCACCCCCACCGAGCGGACCGACTCGCACGCGGTCAAGCGGGTGGGGGAATTCTGGGAAGCGCTGGGCGGGCGCCTCGTGACGCTCGATCCGCTGACCCACGACCGGGCCACCGCCGCCATCAGCCACCTGCCGCACCTGGTGGCCGACGCGCTGGTGGACGCGGTGGTGCGCATGGACCCGCGCTTCTTCGAGGTGGCCGGGCGCGGCTTCAAGGACACCACGCGGATCGCGGCCTCGGACGCCCGCGTCTGGCGGGAGATCTTCCAGGAGAACCGCGCCGGGCTCGCCGAGGCCCTCGCCGCCTTCCGCGCCGCCCTCGACCAGCTGGAGGGACTCCTCGCGACGGGCGACGTCCCCGCGATCGAGGGAGCGCTCGACCGGATCCGCCGTGTCCGCGAGGGGGTGGCTTGAGCCTCCGCGTCACCCGCATGGCGCGGCGCGTGGGCGAGATCGTGGGGCCCGGCGACCGGTGCGCCTCGCGTCGCGCGGCGGCCTCGTGAAGCGCGACGGGGAGCGGCGGGACATCGTGATCACCATCGACGGACCGGCCGGAGCGGGCAAGTCCACCGTGGCCGCCGCGCTCGCCCGGCGCCTCGGCTTCACCCTCATCGACACCGGGGCGCTCTATCGCGGGCTCGCGTGGGCCGCGCGGGAAGCCGCGGTGCCCCTCGAGGAGGGTCCCGCGCTGCGCGGCCTCCTCGACCGGACGAGCGTGCGGCTCGACGGAGGGCGCGTGCTCGTCGACGGCCGCGACGTGACCGTCGACATCCGCACCCCGGCGATCGGCCAGCTCACGTCGCGGTTGACGACGCTGGCCTCGGTGCGCGATAAGATGACGCCCATCCAGCGCAGCCTGGCCGCCCCCGGGGCCGCCGTCCTCGAAGGACGCGACACCGGCAGCGTGGTGTGGCCGGAGGCCGAGGTGAAGTTCTACCTCGACGCCGACCTCGACACCCGCGCCCGACGCCGGCACGACGAGCTCGCCGCGCGCGGGCTCGACACCGCGCTGGAGACGGTGCGGGACGACATCGCGCGACGCGACCGGCAGGACATGGAGCGCACGCTGGCCCCGCTGGTGAAGCCGGAAGGCGCGGTGGTGGTCGACACCACCGGGCTCGGCATCGCGGAGGTCGTGGATACGCTGCTGCGAGTGGTGGAGCCGGCGAGATGCTGTACGCGATCCTGAAACCGATCGCGGTGGTGCTGATGCGCCTCCTCTTCCGGCTCGAGGTCGTGAGCCCGGGCCTGGTGCCCGCCACCGGCCCGGTGCTGATCGTGTCGAACCACGTGAGCCTGCTGGATCCGCCGCTGGTGGGCGGCGCCGCCCCCCGCCCGCTGTTCTTCATGGCCAAGGAGGAGCTGTTTCGCATCCCGCTCTTCGGGCGGCTGATCCGCGGCCTCAACGCCCGCCCGGTGCGCCGGGACGGCTCGGACACGCGGGCGCTCAAGGCGGCCCTGGCCCAGCTCCAGGAGGGCCGCGCCCTGCTGGTGTTCCCGGAGGGCACGCGGGGCGAGGAGGGGCAGCCCCTGCGCGAGGGCAAGCCCGGGGTCGGGATGCTCGCGGTCCTGAGCGGCGCGCCGGTGGTGCCGGTGTACGTGTCGGGGAGCGGGGCGGCGCTGCCACGGGGGCGGACGCTGCCGCGACCCGCCCGGGTCCGAGTGACCTTCGGGCCGCCGCTGACGTTCAAGCGGGCGCGCACGAGCGCGGGGGCCCGGGAGGGCAAGAGAGCGGGTGACGACGGGCGTAAGGAGGCGTATCGTGAAGCGGCCCAGGAGATGATGCGAGCGATCGGTCAGCTCCGGGACCAGCAGGTGAAGTCCTGAGGCACGGCTGGGATGCCGACCGCGGCAAGAGCGCGCGGCCGACAAAATAGATTCTAAGGAGAGGTGGAGTCATGGAGACCGAAAACCGGAAGTCGAAGACCCTCGCGGGCGTATCGAAGGAGGTGGACGCCACCGAGGAGAGCATGGAGTACTGGTTCAACCGGGGCGTGAGCGACGTCGAGGAAGGCGAGGTCGTGCGCGGTCGCGTGGTCGAGGTGCGCGACAGCGAGATCCTCGTCGACATCGGCTACAAGAGCGAGGGCACGATCCCGATCGAGGAGTTCCGGCACGCGGGCAGCCTGCCCAAGGTCGGCGAGGAGATCGAGGTCTACCTCGAGTCCAAGGAGGACAACGAAGGGCTGATCGTCCTCTCCAAGGACAAGGCCGACAAGATCAAGGTCTGGGACCAGATCTCCAAGGCCCACGACAGCGGCACTCCGGTCGAGGGCCGGGTCGCCGAGGTGGTCAAGGGCGGCCTCGCGGTCGACGTGGGGGTGCGCGCGTTCCTGCCCGGCTCCCAGGTGGACCTGCGGCCGGTCAAGAACCTGGCCGCGATGGTGGGCCAGACGATCCGGGCCAAGGTGATCAAGCTCAACCGGCGGCGCGGCAACGTGGTGCTCTCGCGGCGCGCGGTGCTGGAAGAGGAGCGCGAGGAGAAGAAGAAGCACACCCTGTCGGTGCTGGCCGAGGGCATGGTCCTCACCGGCACCGTGAAGAACCTGACCGACTACGGGGCGTTCATCGACCTGGGCGGCATCGACGGGCTGCTGCACGTCACCGACATGTCGTGGGGCCGGGTCGGGCATCCCTCCGAGATCTTCCAGATCGGCGACCAGGTCGAGGTGGTGGTGCTGCACTTCGACCGCGAGACCGGGCGGGTGTCGCTCGGCTACAAGCAGAAGTCGTCCGACCCGTGGGCCAACGTCGACGACCGGTATCCGGTCGGGGCCAAGGTCAACGGCCGCATCGTGAGCCTCACCAACTACGGGGCCTTCGTGGAGCTCGAGCCCGGGGTGGAGGGCCTCGTGCACGTCTCGGAGATGTCGTGGACGCGGCGGGTGCGCCATCCCTCGAAGCTCGTCAACGTGGGGGACACCGTCGAGGTCATGGTGCTCGAGGTCAACAAGGCCACCAAGCGGATCTCGCTCGGCATGAAGCAGGTGGAGAGCGATCCGTGGGCCACCATCACCGAGCGCTACCAGCCCGGCAACCGCGTGCAGGGCAAGGTGCGCAACCTCACGGACTTCGGCGCCTTCGTGGAGCTGGAGCCCGGGGTGGACGGGCTCCTGCACATCTCGGACATGTCCTGGACCCGCAACATCGGGCATCCCTCCGAGCTGCTCAAGAAGGGCCAGCCGATCGACACCCAGATCCTCAACGTGGACCGCGACAACAAGCGCATCTCGCTCGGGCTCAAGCAGATCCAGCCCGATCCGTGGGACAGCGTGGCGTCGCGCTACCCGATGGGCTCCCGGGTCACCGGCAAGGTGGTGCGCCTCACCGACTTCGGCGCCTTCGTGGAGCTGGAGCCGGGGGTGGACGGGCTCCTGCACATCTCGCAGATGTCGAACCGGCCCATCGCCACCCCGGCCGACATCCTGAACGTGGGGGACGAGCTGACCCTCATGGTGATCCGGGTGGATCCCAACGAGCGCCGGATCGGGCTCTCGCTCAAGGAGCTGGCCGCGGTCATCGAGGAGCCGGCGCAGGCGGAAGGGCGGGGCCGTCACAAGGGCCGCAAGCGGCGCGGCGGTGACGACTACGACGACGAGGAGTAATCGCGGGTGGCATCCCGCGGGCGGGTCGCCCTCATCGCCCTCGGCGTGGGGGCGGCCGTCCTCGTCGTGTTCGTGGTCACCATCTGGCTGCTCATCGCGGTGACCGATGACGGCCTCCCCGGCGGCGCCAAGGTGGCCGTCGTGGAGGTCGAGGGGATCATCGGGGCCGACGCCCAGCGCGGCCTCGACACCGATGGCGTCATCCGCGTGCTCGGCGAGTACCGCGACGACCCCGCGGTCCGGGCGGTGGTCCTCCGGATCAACAGCCCCGGCGGGGTGGTTGCCCCGACCCAGGAGATCTTCACCGCGGTCCGCCGTTTGCGCGAGGCCAAGAAGCCGGTGGTGGCCTCGCTGGGCTCGGTGGCCGCCTCGGGCGGCTACTACGTGGCGGTGGCCGCCGATCGCATCTACGCGAGCCCCGGCACCCTGACCGGCTCGATCGGGGTGGTCATGCAGCTCGCCAACCTCGAGGGGCTCCTCAAGAAGGTGGGCGTCGAGTACGTGGTGGTCAAGGCGGGCGCCTACAAGGACGTGGGCAGCATGGCGCGCGCCATGACCCCGGAGGAGCGCCGCATCCTGCAGTCGCTCCTCGACGACGTGTACGACCAGTTCATCACCGCGGTCGCCGACGGCCGCGGGCTCGATCCGCAGGCGGTGCGGGGCTTCGCGGAGGGGCGCATCTACTCGGGCCGCCAGGCCCAGGGCCTCAAGATGGTCGACGATCTGGGCGGTCTGGAGGACGCCATCGAGGCCGCCGCCAAGATGGCGGGCCTGCCGGCCAAGCCCAAAGTCATCTACCCGCGGCGCCGGTTCTCGCTGCGCGAGCTGCTGCGCAACGAGGTCGGTCTCGGGCCGGTGTCGCGCATCCTGCCCTCCCTCGAGACCCTCCGCACGCCGCTCTACCTGATGCCGTGACCGGCCGGGGGAGGGGGTGCCCGCTAACTACCCAGCCTGCTTGACTAAGTTTCACCTGCCATGGTACGGTCGCTTCCGTGGATCGGGCCGGACCGGCGATGGTCACGACGGCCCGGGATCAGTGTCGGCCCTTCGAAGGGAGTCGCCATGACGAAAGCGGAGCTGATCGAGGAAGTCGCGAAGGTCGCGAGCTTGACCAAGAAGGAGACCGAGCTCATCGTCAACACCGTCTTCGACAACATCACGGATGCGCTCGGCAAGGGAGACAAGGTCGAGCTGCGGGGCTTCGGGAGCTTCCGCATCCGCCACCGTAACTCGCGCAAGGGGCGCAACCCCAAGACCGGTGACAGCGTGAGCGTCCCCGAGAAGCGCGTTCCGTTCTTCAAGGTCGGCAAGCGCCTCCGCGAGCTCGTCAACACCTAGTCGAGTGCAGCAGCTCTGGGCCCCCTGGCGGATGGCGTACGTCTCGACCGCCGGTGGCCCCGAAGCCGCGTGCGTGTTCTGCGCCGCGCTGGCCGTCGGTGACGACCGGCGGGCGCTCATCCTCAAGCGTGGCCGCCTCGCGTTCCTGATCCTCAATGCCTTCCCCTACGCCTCCGGGCACCTCATGGCCGTCATCACCCGTCACGTCGGCACGCTCGAGACCGCGACCGCGGAAGAGCTGGCCGAGGCGATGACCCTCATCCAGTCCGCGTCTCGCGCGCTCGACGCCGCCTACCATCCGGACGGCTTCAACGTGGGCCTGAACCAGGGCCGCGTGGCGGGGGCGGGAGTGCTCGGCCACCTGCACCTGCACCTCGTCCCGCGCTGGAACGGCGACACCAACTTCATGCCGGTGACCGCCGACACGCGTGTGCTGCCCGAGGCCCTCGAGGCGACCTACGACCGGCTGGCCGCCGCGCTCGCTCCGTGAGGGAAACCGCCGCCCTACTGACGCCCATGATGCGGCAGTACGGGGAGCTGAAGCGCCGCTTCCCGGACTACCTGCTCCTGTTCCGTCTGGGCGATTTCTACGAGCTGTTCAACGACGACGCCCGCGTGGCGTCCCGGCTGCTCCAGATCACGCTCACGTCACGGCAGAAGGGTGAGGGCGCGATTCCCATGGCGGGCATCCCGCATCACGCCGCCGACGGCTACATCGCCCGCCTCATCCGCGCCGGCCAGAAGGTGGCGGTGTGCGAGCAGCTCGAGGAGCCGGCCAAGGGCCGCAAGATCGTCCGCCGCGACGTGGTGCGCGTGATCACGCCGGGCACGATCACCGACACCCAGTTCCTCGACGGCGCCCGCAACAACTTCCTGCTCGCCGCGCACGCGACAGCGTCCGCGGTGGGCGTCGCGCTGGTGGACGTCTCCACCGGCGACTTCTGGGTGGGCGAGGAGCCGGGAGCGGGCGACGCGCTGCTGGAGACCGCGCTGCTGCGCCGGCCCGCCGAGATCCTGATCGCCCAGAGCGCGGAGCCCGGGTGGGTGGCCCGGTGGGCGCCGCCCGGCATCCCGCTGACGCGGGTGGACGGCGGCGCCTTCGGGGCGCGGGCCGCGCGCGAGGTGCTCGAGGCGCACTTCAAGGGCGCGAGCCTCGACGGGCTCGGGGTCGGTGGGCTCACCGCGGGACTCCAGGCGGCGGGCGCGGCGGTGGCCTACGTGCGCGAGACCCAGGGCGACTCGCTGGCCCACCTCACCCGGGTGCAGCGCCTGGTCACCGGGGAGGCCATGCTGCTCGACCCGACCGCGGTGGCCACGCTCGAGCTGTTCGAGACGGCCCAGGAGCGGACCGCGAAGGGCTCGCTCCTCGCCACCCTCGACTCCACCGGCACCCCCATGGGCGCCCGGCTGCTCCGCCAGTGGATGCTGCGGCCCTTGCTGGACCGGGAGGGCATCCTGCGGCGCCAGGAGGCCGTGGGGGCCCTCGTGGACGCTCCGGCAGCCCGGGAGGGCCTGCGGCAGCGGCTCGGCGGGGTGGGGGACCTCGAGCGGCTCACCAGCCGCGCCGCCCTCGGGGTGGCCCACGCCCGCGACCTGATCGCGCTGCGGAGCTTCCTGGGCCGCCTGCCCGGGCTCGCGGAGGAGCTGGGCGGGCTCGGCACCCCGCTCCTGGCGACTCTCGGGGAAGAGATCACCCCGCTGCCCGACCTTCAGAAACTACTTGAAGAGGCGCTCGAGGACGAGCCCCCGCTCGTCCTGCGCGAGGGCGGACTCATCCGGGAGGGATGGAACGACGAGCTGCGCGAGCTGAAGCAGGCCGCGCGGCAGGGCAAGGACTGGATCGCCTCGCTCGAGCAGCGCGAGCGGGCGCGCACCGGCATCCCTTCGCTCAAGGTCCGCTTCAACCGGGTCTTCGGCTACGCCATCGAGGTGAGCAACGCGCACGGGGCCCGGGTGCCCGGCGACTACCTGCGCCGCCAGACCCTGGTGGGCGCGGAGCGCTACGTCACCGCCGAGCTGAAGGAGTACGAGAGCCGCGTACTGGGCGCCGAGGAGCGCATCGCCCGGCTCGAGTTCGAGCTGTTCGGCCAGGTGCGCGCCCAGGTCGCGGCCCAGGCCGCCCCCCTCCTGCGCACCGCGCGGGCGGTGGGCACTCTCGACGCCCTGGTCTCGCTCGCCACGGTGGCGCACGAGCGCGGGTACGTCCGCCCGGAGGTGGACGAGGGCTTCGTGCTCGAGATCGTGGACGGCCGGCACCCGGTGCTCGACGCGGGTGGGTCGCCGTTCACGCCCAACGACACCGTGCTCGATCCCGCATCCTGCCAGATCATGATCCTGACCGGCCCCAACATGAGCGGCAAGAGCGTGTTCATGCGGCAGGTCGCCCTGCTCACCCTCATGGCCCAGATGGGCGGCTTCGTGCCCGCCCGCTCGGCCCGCATCGGGCTGGTCGACCGCATCCTGACCCGCGTCGGCGCGCAGGACAACATGGCGCGCGGTCAGAGCACCTTCCTGGTGGAGATGGTCGAGACCGCGAGCATCCTCCACCACGCCACCGAGCGAAGCCTCATCCTTCTGGACGAGGTCGGCCGCGGTACCTCCACCTTCGACGGCCTCGCCATCGCGTGGGCGGTCACCGAGGAGCTGCACGAGCGGGGGCGCGGCGCCAAGGTGCTCTTCGCCACCCACTACCACGAGCTGACCGCGCTGGCCGAGCGGCTGCCGCGGGTGCACAATTTCCACGTGGCGGTCCGCGAGTGGAACGACGAGATCATCTTCCTGCACAAGGTGCGGCCGGGCGGCACCGACCGCTCCTACGGGATCCAGGTCGCGCGGCTCGCCGGGCTGCCCCCCGCGGTGATCGCGCGGGCCAAGGCGATCCTGGGCGAGCTGGAGCGCGAGCGGAGCGGGCTCGAGGCCGCGGTCGCCCCCGAGCCGCCGGCGGGTGAGCCCGCCCAGCTCGGCCTCTTCCCGCCCTCGTCAACAAGATCGCGGCCGGCGAGGTGGTGGAGCGGCCGGCCTCGGTGGTCAAGGAGCTGGTGGAGAACGCGCTCGACGCGCTCAGCACCCAGGTGACCGTCGACCTGCGGGACGCCGGCCGCGCGCTGATCCGGGTCACCGACGACGGCGTCGGCATGTCGACCGACGAGGTGGACCTGGCCCTCCTGCGGCACGCCACCTCCAAGCTCGCCACCGACGCGGACCTCGACGCGATCACCACCCTGGGCTTCCGCGGCGAGGCCCTCCCCGCCATCTGCGCGGTCACCCGCTTCTCGGTGCTCTCGTGTCCGCGGTGCGCGGAGACCGGCACGCTCGTGCGCGGGGAAGGAGGCACGGTGAGCGAGAAGCTGCTGGTCCCGGCGCCGGCGGGCACCACGGTGGAGGCGCAGGACCTCTTCTTCAACACGCCGGCCCGGCTCAAGTTCCTCAAGAGCGCGCCCGCCGAGGTGGCCGCCGCCCTGCGCCTGCTCGAGGCCACCGCGCTCGCCCATCTCGAGGTGCACTTCCGCGTCTCCCACAACGGGCGCCCGGTCCTCGGCGCGCCGCGCGCCCGCACCCTGCGCGACCGGGTGGGCGCGCTCTGGGGCTTCGAGCGCGCCGGCCGCCTGCTGGACGTCCTGCGCAAGGATGGCCCGCTCGCGGTGTCGGGGCTGATCGCGCCGCCCCAGCTCGCGCGCGGCAATCGCGACGAGATCGTGCTGATCGTCAACGGGCGCCCGGTGCGCGACACCCAGCTCGCCCAGAGCCTGATCGAGGCCTACCGGCCGCTGCTATCGCGCGACCAGTTCCCGGTGGCGGTGCTCCACCTCGAGCTGCCGCCCCAGGAAGTCGACGTCAACGTCCACCCGACCAAGGCCTGGGTCCGCTTCCGCGCGCCCCGCCAGATCCAGGAGATGCTGTACCGCGCGGTCCACGACGCCCTGCGCCAGTACCAGGTGGTACAGCCGCAGCGCGGGCTCAGAGCGGAAGGCGGCGAGACGGTCGGGGCAACCGGGGGAGGCGCTGCTGCGGGAAGCTTCTCCATTGAAAGCGGGGGTCCAGAAATGGCCCCCGCACTCCCCCAGTCGGCGGACAACCCGTCCGGCGCGGACACTCGTTTCAGCGCCGACACCGGTGCTCCTGCCGGCCAATCATTGCTCTTCCACGAGGCGCCGGCCGCGTTCGGTGCGGTCGGCTTCGGCGCGGTCATCGGTCAGCTCCAGGACACCTTCATCGTCTCCGCGAGCGACGACGAGGTGTTCTTCATCGACCAGCACGTGGCCCACGAGCGCGTGCTGTTCGAGCGCCTGCTGCGCGACCTGGACGCGGGCCCGCTCGCGTCGCAGGAGCTGCTGTTCCCGCAGCCGGTCGAGCTGGGGGCGGGGCAGGCCGGACTCGTTGCCGAGTGGGCGCCGACCCTCGAGGGCCTGGGCTTCGGGCTCGAGGGGTGGAGCGGCTCCACCGTGGTGCTCCGCGCGGTGCCGGCCTTGCTCCGCGGCCAGGAGCCGCGACGGCTGATCGAATCCCTGGTGGAGGACGTCAACCGGCCGCGCAAGGGTGAGCCGGTGCCGCTGCTGCATCGCGCGCTCTCCTTCGTGGCCTGCCACGCGGCCGTCAAGGCCCATGCTCCGCTGCAGCGTGAAGAGATGGCGCGGCTCATCGCCGATCTGGCCATCACCCAGACACCCTATTTCTGCCCGCACGGCCGGCCCATCGTGAGCCGCCTGTCTTTGCGAGACATCAAACGGGAGCTCGGGCGGACGTGGTGAAGCGGCCGCCGCTGCTGGTGCTGGTCGGCCCGACCGCGGTCGGCAAGACCGCGGTCGCGGTGCGCCTCGGCGGGCTGATCCCGATCGAGGTGGTCAGCGCGGATTCGCGCCAGGTCTACCGCGGTCTCGACATCGGCACCGGCAAGCCCTCGGCGGAGGAGCGCGCGGCGGTGCCGCACCATCTCCTCGACGTGGCCGATCCGGGCGAGCGTTACCACGCCGCGCGGTTCCGGACCGACGCGCGGGCCGCCATCGCGGGCATCCACGCGCGCGGCCGCCTGCCGGTGGTGGTGGGCGGCACCGGCCTCTACGTCCGCGCCCTGCTCAAGGGCCTCATCCCGGCGCCGCCCGCCGATCCCGCGCTGCGCGCCGAGCTGGAGGCGATCGCCCAGGCGCAGGGCAGCCCCGCGCTCCACGCCCGGCTGGCCGCGCTGGCGCCCGAAATCGCGGGCCGCCTGCACCCCAACGACCGCGTGCGCGTCATACGCGCGATCGAGATCCACACCGGGCGGGCGACCGCGCCGGGGGCGGACGCGGAGGGTGACTGGAGCGGCGCCACGCGCGCCTGGCGTCTCGTGATGATCGGGCTCGGGCGGGAGCGCGCCGCCCTCAACGCGGCGATCGCGCTCCGGGCGCGCGCGATGCTCGCCCGTGGCATGATGGGCGAGGTGGAGCGCCTGCTCGCGGTGGGCCACGAGCCGGAGCGGCCGCCCATGGACGGCATCGGCTATCGGCCTCTGGCCCTGGCCGCGCGGGGCCGCCTGCCGGTCGAGGAGGCGCTGCGGCTCATGATCCGCGACACCACGCGGTACGCGAAGCGGCAGATGACGTGGTTCGCGCGCGATCCGGAGATCCGCTGGATCGACGTGGACGCGGCGGGCGGCGTCGAGGGCGCCGCCGAGGCTGTGCTGAAACACCTCACGCAGGAGGGGCTGACCGAGTGAAGTCGCGCGAGAAGGCGGTGCTGGCGGCCGTGCGGCTGCCCAAGCAGCCGCGGGTGGTGGTGGAGGAGAGCCTCGACGAGCTGGGCCGCCTGGCCGAATCGGCCGGGGCCCGCGTGGTGGGGCGGGCGACCCAGGACCGACGGGCGCCGACCCCGGGCCTCTACTTCGGGAAGGGCAAGGTGGAGGAGATCAAGACCCTCTCCCGGCGGGAGGGCGCCAACCTCATGATCTCCGACGATCCGCTCTCGCCGATCCAGGAGCGCAACCTGGGCGGCTCGCTCGGGGTGCGGGTGATCGACCGCACCGCGCTCATCCTCGACATCTTCGCCCAGCGCGCCCGCACCATGGAGGGCAAGCTGCAGGTGGAGCTGGCCCAGCTCTCCTACCTGCTCCCCCGCCTGGTGGGGCAGTGGAAGCATCTCGAGCGCACCGGCGGCGGCATCGGCACGCGGGGCCCGGGCGAGATGCAGATCGAGTCCGACCGCCGCATGATCCGGCATCGCATCCAGAAGATCCGCGACGAGCTGCAGCGCGTGCGGGTGCACCGGCGCCTGCTCCGCGACCGCCGCAAGGCGAGCGGGGTCCCGGTGGTCGCCCTCGTCGGCTACACCAACGCGGGCAAGACCACGCTGCTCAACCACCTGACCGGCGCCGATCGGTTGGCGGCCGACGCGCTCTTCGTCACCCTCGACCCGACGGCCCGACTGGTCACGAGCCCGACTCACGCCTCGTTCATCCTGACCGACACCGTGGGCTTCATCCGCAAGCTGCCCCACCAGCTGGTGGCCGCCTTCAAGGCCACCCTCGAGGAGCTGACCGAGGCGGACGTGCTGATCCACGTCGTCGACGCGAGCCACCCGGGACTGGACGATCAGGTGCAGGCGGTGGAGGCCCTGCTGGGCGAGCTCGAGCTGATGGGCCGGCCCATGATCGTCGCGCTGAACAAGATCGACCGCCTCGAGCCGGGAGCCGCCCGCGCGCTGCTCTCCCGCTTCGACGGGGTCGCGATCTCGGCGCGCACCGGGGAGGGGATGGAGGCGCTGCGCGCCCGCGTCGACCTGGCGCTCAGCCCGCGCGTGGCCCGGCTCACCCTGCGCATCCCCTACGCGGATGGGCCGGCGCTCGCCGCCTGCTACGAGCGGGGGCGGGTGCTCTCCCGCCAGGACGAGCCCGAGGGCATCCGGGTCGAGGTCGAGATGCCGCGGCGCCTGATGGCCTCCTTCGAGGGGTACCGGCTGAAGGCCTGACCGCACCGCCCCTCACCCCTGAGGGGAGAGGGGAGTGAGAGTCGGTGCTACAATCGGGCTTCGGCCCTCGCGGACCGTTCCATGGGACTCCCCAACTGGCTCACGACGCTGCGCATCCTGCTGATCCCGGTCTTCGTCACCCTGCTGGTCTACCGGCGGGCGGGCGCGGCGCTCATGGTCTTCTGCCTGGCCAGCCTGACCGACCTGCTCGACGGCTACGTGGCGCGCATCCAGGGCCGCCAGACGCGGCTCGGCGCCTTTCTCGACCCGGTCGCGGACAAGCTGCTGCTCACCTCCGGCTTCGTCACGCTCACCTGGCTCAAGGTCCTCCCGTTCTGGATCACCGCGGTGGTGGTGAGCCGTGACGTGGTGCTGAGCATCGGCGTGCTCGTGATCCACGTCGCGGGCGGCACCGTGCACCCGTCGCCGACCTGGGTCGGCAAGATGTCCACCGTGTTCCAGATGGCGCTCGTGCTCGCCGCGATGGCGTCGGCCTACTTCCAGCTCGTCCCCCCGTTCGTGACCAAGCTCCTGGCCTGGATCACCGCGGGCTTCACGATCACCTCCGGGCTGCAGTACATCGTCATGGGCCTCAAGCAGCTCGAGACACCCACCTCGGTGGGCGGACGACTCTGACCGTGCCCCGCCGGACCGCGTCGACCGCGGACGGGGTGGTGGTGGCGGCGGTGGCGCCGCAGACCGCCGCCGCGCGGGCGGGCTTGCGTCCGGGCGACCGCATCCTCGCGATCAACGGAGCGCCGCTACGCGACGTGATCGACTTCCACTTCCACGCGGGGGAGGAGACCCTCGACCTCTCCCTCGACCGGGACGGTCGAGAGCGTACCGTGCGGATGACCCGGCGCGGAACGGGGCTCGGCCTCGAGCTCGCGCCGCCGCGGCCCGCCGAGATCGCCACCTGCGCCAACAAGTGCGTCTTCTGCTTCATCCACCAGCTCCCGAAGGGCATGCGCAAGAGCCTCTACGTGAAGGACGACGACTTCCGGCTGTCGTTCCTGCACGGCAACTACATCACCCTGACCGATCTCGACGAGACGGAGCTGGCGCGGATCGAGACCCAGCGGCTCTCTCCGCTCTACGTCTCGGTGCACGCGACCGATCCCGATCTGCGCCACGCCCTCCTCGGCCAGCCGCGGGTCCGGCGCGAGCTGCTGCCGATGATGGAGCGCCTCGCCAAGGCCGGGATCGCGATGCACGCGCAGATCGTGCTGTGCCCGGGATGGAACGACGGCGCGCATCTCGAGCGCACGGTGCACGAGCTGGCGCGCCTGCATCCCGCGGTGCCCACCACCGCGGTGGTGCCGGTCGGCCTCACGCGCCACCGCGAGCGGCTGCCCGATCTACGGCCGGTCACCGCCGACGAGGCGGTCACGCTCGTGCGCGACATCGAGGGCTGGCAGCGCGGGTTCCAGACCACGCTCGGCACCCGCTTCGTGTGGGCCGCGGACGAGCTGTACCTGGGCGCGGGCCTGCCGCTGCCGCCCGCGCGCGCCTACGAGAGGTTCGCGATCGCGGAGGACGGCATCGGCCTCGTCCGGCGCTTCGAGGACGCCTGGGCGCGCGCGCTGGCCCGGCCACCCGCGTCCCCGCCGCGGCCGCGCCGGGCGACGGTGGTGACCGGCGAGCTATTCGCCCCGCGCATGCGGGCGCTGCTCGATCGGCTCGCGGTCCCCGGCCTGGCGGTGGACCTGGTCCCCATCCGCAACGAGTTCTTCGGGCGCGGGATCGGGGTGGCGGGCCTGCTCACCGGCCGCGACATCCAGCTCCAGCTCGGAGAGGCCGGCTGCGGCGGCCGCGGGCTCGGCGACGAGGTGCTGGTGCCGGCGGTGACCCTGCGCGACGGGGCGGGCGTCTTCCTCGACGACCTGACCCCCGCCGATCTCGGGGCCGCGCTCGGCACACCGGTCACCGCGGTCGCGCCCACCGCCCCGGCCTTCCTGGCCGCCCTCGTCGGGCGGTAGCCGGCGAGCGCAGGAGGAACCGAGCCGGTGCTGCGCCCGATCATCGCCATCGTGGGTCGCCCCAACGTGGGCAAGTCCACGCTCTTCAACCGGCTCATCGGCCGCCGGCGCTCGCTGGTGCGCGACGTGCCCGGCGTCACGCGCGATCGCCTCTACGGCACCGCGGTGCACGAGCGCTGGCAGGCCACCGTGGTCGACACCGGCGGCTTCGACCCGAGCAGCGAGTCCGACCTGGTCCAGGGCGTGCGGCGACAGGTGCTGCAGGCGGTGGACGAGGCAGATTTACTGCTCTTCGTCGTCGACGGCCGCGCGGGGGTGAGCGGCCTCGACGAGGAGATCGCGGGCATCCTCCGCAAGAGCAACCGGCCGGTACTGCTCGCGGTCAACAAGGTCGACGGGGCCGAGCAGGAGACGCCCACCGGCGACGCGTACCGGCTGGGCTTCACGCCGGTGCTGACCATCTCTGCCGAGCACGGGCGCGGGGTGGCCGAGCTGCTCGAGGCCTGCCGCGACCTCGCGCCCGCGGTGCTCCCGGAGACGGAGACGGAAGGCACGCGGGTGGCCATCATCGGGCGGCCCAACGTGGGTAAGTCGTCGCTGGTGAACGCGGTGCTCGGCCACGAGCGCGTGCTCGTGCACGATCAGCCGGGCACCACGCGGGATGCGGTGGACACCCCGCTGAGCTTCCGGGGCCGCGACTACCTGCTGATCGACACCGCGGGCATCCGGCGCAAGGGGAAGGTGACCGAGCCCCTCGAGAAGCTCGCGGTGGTGATGGCCCTCAAGAGCCTCGAGCGGTGCCAGGTCGCGGTGCTGGTGGTGGATGCCTCCGAGGGCGTGGCCGCGCAGGACGCCCACATCGCGGGCTACGCCAACGACGCGGGCCGCGCCACCGTGGTGGCGGTCAACAAGTGGGACCTGGTGCCCCAAGGCCTCGTCACGAAGGGGGACGTCACCACCCAGATCTACGAGCGGCTGCCGTTCCTCGAGCACGCGCCGATCTGCTTCACGTCCGCGGTGGTCGGCTTCGGCCTGCGCGATCTCTTCGATCAGGTCGATCTGGTGGCGGCGCAAGCGCAGAAGCGGCTGCAGCCGGGCGAGCTGCTGTCGACGCTGCGCCAGGCCGTCGAGCGCCGCCCCATGTCCTCGCGCGGCGTGCCGCTGCGCGTGCAGTCGGCCCAGCAGGTGGCGATCGGCCCGCCCACGTTCGCGATCCGGGTGAATCTCCCGGACCAGATCCACTTCTCGTACGAGCGCTATCTGATCAACTCTCTGCGCCATTCCCACAGCTTCGCCGGCTCGCCGCTCCGCCTGCTCTTCCGCAAGGCGGTCGGCCGGGGCGCCAAGCGGCCGGGCCGGGCGCGCCGCCGGGCCTGAGCCGGTACGGGCTAACTAGGCATAACCCCTAGCGATTTCGTTTGAGCGGGTCCGGCACTGGTGCTATAACAATGCCTAGCTTTTCACGACCGAGCAGCCAACGAGGCCAGCGAGGCCGACGAGGCCGACGAGGATCGAGCACGCGTGAGCCCTGAGCGCCCCGAGGACGACGATTTCCTGGAGGACGAAGAGCAGGAGGAGTATGGACAGCGCAGCATCTTCGCGACTGGTTGGTTCCGCGCGGTCCTGGTCTTGCTCGTTCTCGCGGTGATCGCGGTGATCGCGGTGCCGCTGATCGGCGGCTGGTTCGAGCCCACGCCGCCGCCCAAGGTGACGACGACCCGGCCGAGCGAGCCCACGCCGCCGCCGACCCCGGCACCCACACCGCCGCCGGCCGCGCCCGCCCCGGTGCCGCCGCCGCCCGCGGCCCAGCTGCCGACCCCGGCACCGACTCCGCCGGCCGCCACCCCGGCCCCGGTGATGCCGCCGCCCGCGGTGAGCACCCCGCCCGCGCGGCCCGAGATGCCGGCCCCCTCGACGCCCGGCAAGGCGGCCGAGAAGGCGAAGGCGCCCGAGCGCACCGCGTCCGCGAGCAGCAGCAAGAGCGCGAGCAAGCCGGCCGCCGCGGGCGGCAGTTACTGGGTGCAGGTGGGCGCGTTCAAGGAGAGCAAGAACGCGGAGGGCCTGGCCCGCGCGCTCCGGTCCGAGGGCTTCACGGTGCAGGTGGCCACCGTGACGCGGGGCGAGCCGTTGCACGTGGTGCGCGTCGGAGGCTTTCCCGACCGCGGCAAGGCCACGACGGCCCGCGAGGAGCTGCAGGGCAAGGGACACTCGGGCTTCGTCATGCAGGGTCCGGCCAAGTAAATCGACGAGAGGAGGTGACGGCGCTGACCAAGAACGATCTGATCAACGCGGTGGCGGCCCACGGGCTGTCCAAGCGGCAGTCGGCTTCGGTGGTGGAGTCGCTGTTCGACATCATCTTCCGCTGCTTCGAGAAGGGTGAGGACGTGAAGATCGTCGGCTTCGGGCATTTTCGAATTCGTCAGAAGGCGTCGCGCCGCGGCCGCAATCCCCAGACCGGCGACAGCATCGAGATCACCGCGCGCAAGGTGCTGACGTTCAAGCCGAGCAAGGGCCTGAAGCTCCGGATCAACGTCTAGACCGGAGGTCCGCGGGAAATGAGCACGGTTCCCGACAAGCTCTACTACCGGATCGGGGAAGTCGAGACGATCACGGAGATCCCCGCGTACGTGCTCCGCTATTGGGAGTCCGAGTTCAAGCTGCTCCGGCCGAAGAAGAACCCGGCGGGGCAGCGCCTGTACCGCAAGGCCGACCTCGATCTGGTCCTGCGCATCAAGTCGCTGCTCTACGAGGAGCGCCTGACCCTCGAGGGCGCCAAGAAGCGCCTGCGCAGCGAATCCCGCGGCCTCGATCAGATGGACCTGGGGCTGCGGGGAGCCACCCTGGAGGACGCGCTCAAGCGTACTCGGAGCCGCCTGCAGGCCATCCGCCAGCGTCTCGCCGCCCCCCGATCCGGCCGCTCGTCTTGAGTTTGCCCCACCGTGCCCGTACAATGCCCGTTGGGTCGGGGCGTGGCGCAGCCCGGTAGCGCACTTGACTGGGGGTCAAGGGGTCGCTGGTTCAAATCCAGTCGCCCCGACCAATTTCAATCGACATGGCGCCCGTGATCCTCGTCACCAACGATGACGGGATTCACGCGCGCGGTCTGGCGGTGCTCGCCGAGGCGCTGGCCGAGATCGGTGAAGTGTACGTGGTGGCGCCGGATCGCGAGCAGAGCGCGGTAGGGCACGCGCTCACGCTGCACCGGCCGCTCCGGGTGGATCGAGTCGCGGAGCGGAGGTACGCGGTGAACGGTACCCCGTCGGACTGCGTGAACCTCGCGGTCCTCGGGCTCCTGCCGGAGCCGCCGGTGCTGGTGGCGTCGGGCATCAACCACGGCACGAACCTGGGCGACGACGTGACGTACTCCGGGACGGTGTCGGCGGCGATGGAGGGCACGCTGCTCGGGGTGCCGTCCATGGCGGTGTCGCAGGCGGATCCCGAGGCGGACGGGGGCTTCGAGGGGGCGGGCCTGGTGGCGCGGGCGGTGGCCATGCGGCTCCTGGTGGAGGGGCTGCCGGCCAAGACGCTGCTGAACGTGAACGTGCCGCGGGGAGAGGTCAAGGGGATCCGGCTCACCCGGCTCGGGCATCGGGTCTACCGGGAGAAGGTGATCCGGGAGGTGGACCCGCGGGGTCGGCCGTACTACTGGATCGGGGCGGGCCCGCCGGAGTGGGCGGAGGATGCCAGCGCCGATATCGCCGCGGTGCACGAGGGATATGCGTCGGTGACACCGCTGCACCTGGACCTGACGCATCACGGCGCGCTCGGCCGGATGACCGAGTGGGAGGGCGCGCTGAACGCGGTACTGAAGAAAAAGAAGCGGAGCCGGTGACGGGCGGCGCGGAGACGAAGGCGGGCTCGGCGCGGTTCGCGCGCGAGCGCGAGCGGATGGTGGAGGAGCAGTTGATCGCGCGCGGGGTCAGAGACCCGCGGGTGATCGAGGTGATGCGACGGCTGCCGCGCCACGTGTTCGTGGACGAGGCGCTCCGCGATCGGGCGTACGGGGACCACCCGCTGCCGATCGGGGAGGGGCAGACGATCTCGCAGCCCTTCATCGTCGGCCGCATGACGGAGTTGCTGCAGCTCGGCGGGCGGGAGAAGGTTCTGGAGGTGGGCACCGGCTGCGGGTACCAGGCCGCGGTGCTGGCGGAGCTGGCCGAGCGGGTGTGCACGATGGAGCGCATCCCGCGGCTGGCGAGCCGGGCGCGGGAGACGCTGGAGGGCCTCGGCTACCGGAACGTGTGGGTGCGCACCGCCAACGGCACGCTGGGATGGCCGGACGAGGCGCCGTTCGACCGCATCCTGGTGGCGGCGGGCGGACCCGGAGTCCCGCCCCCGCTGTTCGAGCAGCTCGCGGAGGGCGGGCGGATGGTGATCCCGGTGGGCGAGGTCACGGGCCAGGTGCTGCAGGTGATCGAGAAGGTGCAGGGGACGATGCGCGTCACCCAGGATTCCGGGTGCGTGTTCGTGAAGCTGGTGGGCAAGTACGCCTGGGAGTCGTGAGAGCCCGGGCCTGACGGTTACGGACGGGGCGTAGCGCAGCTTGGTAGCGCGCCTGCTTCGGGAGCAGGAGGTCGCTGGTTCAAATCCAGTCGCCCCGACCATTTTTCGAGTCGTCGTTTTCTCGAGTCGTCGCCGGAGCCGGCATGGGCATCACGGGACTGCGCAGCGCCGCCGAGATCGTGGTGGAGGGGCGCGTGCAGGGGGTCGGGTACCGTGACTACGTCCAGCGCAAGGCCGCCTCGCTGGGGCTGGCCGGCTATGTCATGAACCTGAAGAACGGCAAGGTTCGCGTGCGAGTCGAAGGTGGACGCGACCTCATCGAGGAGCTGATGCACGACCTGGAGAAGGGGCCGCCGCTGTCGCGGGTAGATCACCTGACCGTGACGTGGCGCCCGCTCACCGGCCGCTACACGGGATTCTCCATCCGGTACGCCGAGTTCGATCCGTGAGACACGGCCCCGCGCGGGCCCGCCGGGTGATCGGCCGCGCGTTGCTCCTGCCCGTCCTGCTCGCCCCCACCGTCCTCGCGCCCGGCGCCGTCTCCCACGCCCAGACGAAGTCCATCGACTCGGCACCCACGCCGGCGAAGGCCTCGACCCGGGAACCCACGTCCACCCGGAGCACGACGACCAAGATCTCGACCCCGTCCCGGGCCCGAGCGCGAGCCAAGGCCGCCGAGGCGCCCGCTCCATGCACCCACCCCGTGCGGAGCGGGGAGTCGGTCGGATCCATCGCCGCGCGCTACCGCGTCACCCGCGCGGCGGTGGTGGGCGCCAACCACCTCGACAATCCGCACGCGCTCCGGACCGGCCAGCGCCTCGCCATCCCCGGCTGCCGCCCGGCGGCGCCGACCGTGAAGGACGACGGACCGACGGTCCTCTCCTCCGACGGCAGCGTGCTGAAGCGGGTGGGGCCGCTGCGCGTGCTGACCGAGCTGGTGCTGGTGCAGCCGGACTTCCAGGAGGAGCGCATCGCGCTCGCCTGGCCGGTCGAGGGGCCCGTCATCTCCACCTTCGGCCGGCGGGCGCGGGGCTGGCACGCGGGCATCGACATCACGGCCGAGATGGGCTCGCAGATCCTCGCGGCGGCCGGCGGCACCGTGCTCTACAGCGGCTGGATCCGGGCGTATGGTCAGATCGTCAAGGTCCAGCATTCGAACGGTTTCATCACGCTTTACGCTCACAATCTGAAGAACCTGGTGGAAGAAGGGGAAGAGGTCGAGGCCGGCCAGGTCATTGCTCTCGTGGGCCGCAGCGGACATGCCTCCGGCCCCCACCTGCACTTCGAGGTGCGCCGCCACGGCAAGGCCTACAACCCGCTTCACGTGCTCGAGCCCTCCGATCAGTCGCCGATCTTCGACGACGACGTGGCCGCCTCCAGCTCGGACCTCGACTCGCACGAGTGAGTCCGTGGCCCCCGACACCGACGAGCTGGAGGGCGGCGACGAGTCCCTCGAGACCCTCCTCGAGATCGATCCCGCGGAGCTGGCCGAGAAGCCCGAGGCCCGCGAGGCCGGCGACCGCAGCCGCGAGCTGATCGCGCTCTACCTGCAGGAGATCTCGCGGGTCAAGCTGCTGACCGCGGAGGAGGAGCAGGAGCTGGCCCGACGCGTCCAGGCCGGCGATACGGACGCGGAGCGGCGGCTCGTCGAGGCCAACCTGCGGCTCGTGGTCAAGATCGCCCGGCGCTATCTGCGCCGCGGGCTCTCGCTGCTCGACCTGATCGAGGAGGGCAACGTCGGCCTGCTGCACGCGGTCCGCAAGTTCCAGGCGGGACGCGGCACCCGCTTCTCGACGTACGCCACGTGGTGGATCCGGCAGGCGGTGGTGCGCGCCCTCGCCAACCAGGCCCGGACGATCCGGCTGCCGGTGCACGTCGAGCTGCTGCTCTCGCAGTATCTGAAGCAGACCAACGCCCTCACCCAGAAGCTCGGCCGGCCGCCCACCCTCGAGGAGGTGGCCGCGATCATGAATCGACCCGTCGCCGAGCTCGAGCACCTGGAGAGCCTGCGCCAGCAGCCGGTGTCGCTCGACAAGCCCAACGTCAGTGACGGCAAGGGCACCCTGGGCGACACCGTCGAGGATCCGAGCGCCGCGCCCGGGGCTGCCAGCATGGCCGCGGTGCTCCGGACCCGCGCGGACCTGGCGACCGTGCTGCAGGACCTGCCGGACCGCGAGCGCACCGTGGTGACCCTGCGCTTCGGCCTGGGCGGCGAGGAGCCGCTGACCCTCGAGCGCATCGGCAACCGCCTGGGCCTCACCCGCGAGCGGGTGCGGCAGATCGAGAGCGCGGCGCTCAAGCAGCTCCGGGGCCTGCTCGCCGCTCGCAACGTCGAGCCCTCGGATCTCCAGTGAGGCGTCGGCGGTGAGGCGCCGGTGAGCACCAAGGACAAGAAGCTCGGCGCGGTCGTGCGCGAGCTGCGCGAGCGGCAGGGGCTCACCCAGGCGCAGCTCGCGGAGCGAGCCCAGCTCGCGCTCAGCTACATTACGCTGCTCGAGTCCGGCCAGCAGGCGAACCTCTCGCCCTCGGCCATCGGCCGCCTCGCCCGCGCCCTCGGCATCACGAGCAAGCAGCTCACCGAGATCGGCGGCTGACCGTGGCGATCGACCCGCTCCGCAAGGCGCACGCGGACGGCCAGCGCCTGCGGGAGGCCATCGATACCGAGTACCGCTCGGCCCGGCGCGACTCCACCTGGGGCCGCACCGAGCCGCAGATGGTCGAGCGGTGGCGCCTGGCGGTGCGGGCCTGGACCCAGGGCGTCGAAGCCGCGCTGGGGCCCGAGGAGGCGGTGCGGGGCCGCTTCCGGAGCGCGCCCCCGACCGCGGAGCCGGCCCCGGCCGGCGAGAGCCCCGCCTGGGTGGAGATCCGGAGCACGCTGGCGGCCAAGGTGGTGGCCGTCGGCAAGCTCATCGAGGAGCGGGGCGCCCGCGGCCCGTGGCCGGGCGGCACCCCGCCGCCGAGCCCGTTCCGCAAGCGCTGAGCGGCGCGCGGCGGCGCGGCGCCCTCAGGCCGGCGCGCGGGTCGAGAACACCGTGATCGGGTAGAGGCAGTAGTACGCCGGGCTGCGCAGCACGTTGGCCGCGGAGCCCTCGTCGCAGAGCCGGATGCGCGCCTGCCAATCCTCCACGGTCAGCAGCTCGCGCAGCCGGTCGCCCCAGTTGCGCGAGAAGACGGTGTGCTGGATGTAGTCGCGATCGGCCGGCGCCAGCGGCGCCCGCCGCTCCAGCATGTAGCTGCGGGTGGTCGCGCTCGCGAGCCCCACCGCGTGCAGGGAGGCCAGCGTGGTCTGCCGCCGCTCCTGGAACGAGCGCCCGGCCCCCTCGCCGAGGGTGCGCCGGATCTCGGCGAGCTGGATGCGCCGCTCCAGCTCCGGATGGCCGGGCAGGAACATCGCGGACAGGACCTGCGACTCCTTCACGATGACGCGCCCCCCGGGACGCACGACGCGAAGGAACTCGCGCAGCGCGCGCTCCGTCTCCACCACGTGGTGCAGCACGTCGCCGCACCACACCCAGTCCACGCTCCGGTCGGGCAGGGGAATCGCGGTGCCGTCGCCCGGCGTGAACTCGAGCCGCCCCGGCTCCGTCTTGCCGCCCACCAGCGCCCGCGCCGCCTCGACCTTCTCCGCCTCGGGCTCGATGCCGACCACGCGCCCGCCCGGGCCCACCGCCTCGGCCAGCCAGAGCGCCCAGAGCCCGACGCCGCAGCCGACGTCGAGCCCCTGCGAGCCCGCGGGCAGATCGAGATCGCGGATGATCTGGCGCGCCTCCACCTCCTGGAAGCGGTTCATCCGCTCGAGCGAGGCGTGGGGACCGCCGTCGACCGGGCTCATGCCGAAATGGCACTCCGCGCCCGGCGGCGCCGGCGCGCCACGGCCCCGAGCTCGAGGGCGGTCGTGCCCCAGAGCAGCAGCACGCCGGGCTCCGGCGTCGGCGCATGTAGCCCGGCCACGCCGCCGACCCAGAACTCGAGCTCGTTGCCGACGAACGGATTCCCGGGGCTGGCGATCTGCCCGGCCAGGATCGCGAAGACGGTATCGTCGTCCGGCCCGAGCGCGTGATTCGCGGACCGCACGTCGATCCCGAAGCGAGCCCTGTCCGGGAGCTTGGCGTCCTGAAGACCGATCGCGACTCTGACCATTCGCTTCATCCGCGGTTCCTCCTGGCGCACCGGATCGGCCCGGCGCCAGGCTAGGGGAACCTCGCAGCCCTGTCAATGCATGCTAGGCTCCACCCAACTGGACGGCGCCGGGTCACGGCGCCAAGGGGGGAGGCGTCATGCGGAGTCGGGCGCTGGGTATCGTGTTGGGCGCCGGAGCGCTCTCGCTGGGCCTGCTCTCGCCCACGGCCGCCGTCGCTCAGCCCGCGACGGCGCCCCCGCTGGCGGGCGCAGACCTTCTCGCCGCCCTGCGGGCGGGCGGCCACATCCTCTACTTCCGTCACGCCGACACCGACCATAGCCAGGTCGACCAGCGTGGGATGCGCCTCGAGGACTGCACGGCTCAGCGCAACCTGACCGACCGGGGCCGTGAGCACTCGCGCGCGCTGGGTGAAGCGATCCGGTCGCTGGGCGTCCCCATCGGGGCCGTCCTCGCGAGCCCCCTCTGCCGGACGATGGAGACCGCCGCGCTCGCCTTCGGCACCGCACTGAGGTCACCCGCGGTGCGCGAGGGCGGGCCTCTCTCCCCCGGGAGCCCGGGGCGGTTTCCCGCCCTGCGCGAGCTCCTGTCGACTCCGCTGGCTCCCGGAACCAACACCGTCATCGTCGGGCACGCCTATCCCTACTTCACCCTGGTCGGCGGGCAGTACCTCAACGAGGGCGAAGCCGATGTGGTGCATCCGCGGGGCGCCGACTTCGTGGTCCTGGCCCGACTGGGCCTGAAGCAGTGGCGCGACCTGGCCACGGTAGCGGCACAATGAGCGGGAGACAGCGCTGGCTTGGCATAACGCTCGTGCCGTGTTGCCTCGCCATCGCCACCGCGGCCCACGCCGACGGCGGGTGGGTGCTGTGGGCGCGCTCGTGCAACGTGAAGACCGAAACGTGCGGGAGCGACTGGCAGCGACGGCAGACCTACGAGGCCGAGCGGTGGTGTCGAGCGGCCCGGGCCACTCTCGTCAATCAGGCGCTGACCCCCGAAGCCAGAGAAACCGCCATGAAGAAGGGGACGGTCGTGGAGTACCAGTGCCTCCCCGACTCCACCGACCCGCGGGGGCCGAAGGCACCGTAACCGGACCCGGTGAGGAGAGAGGAGCACTCGAGCCATGCCAAGACTTCTGCAGGTGGCCCCCGACGGTGGCGGCCGTTACATCGCGGTCGATCGCGACGGCCAGATCTGGCGAGGTGAGGCGAAGCGCAGCAAGCCCGACGGCACCGAGTTCATCGCGTGGACCCCGATGCGGTCCGAGTTTCCGAGCGGCGCTTGACCCGCGCCACCCCGCTGCTCGCGCTGCTCGGGTTGCTCGCCCTCGCGACGTCCGCGTCCGCCGAGGACGCGTGGGTGCTCTGGCTCGGGACCGGCACCACGTACACGCCGTTCGGCGCCTACGGCGGACAGACGGGGGAGCGGGAGTGCAAGGAGGCCGTCGCCCAGCTGATGACCGAGATGAGGAGGAACACCACCCAGCTGAGCGAGTTCCTCAAGTCGAGCAGTCGCTACATCTGCCTCCCCGACACCGTGGACCCCCGCGGACCGAAGGGGAAGTGACAGGGCGATCCGCGAGGGGAGCTCATGCCGAAACGGTCCAAGGTCGATGATCCGATCTTCCTCCTGACCAGTCGCATCGGGCGGCCCGCCGGATCAGGTCCGCGTCCGCACGACCTTCCGGTAGCGGCCTGGGCTCGCCTCTTTGCGGTAGCCCTCTTGCGCCTTCAGCGGGCCAAGCCGCACTGGGCATCGGTGACGGCTCGGGAGGTCGACGACCTGCTGACCTCATGGTTGGTCTTCCTGCGGGACAAATCGCTATCCAAGCCGGAAGTCAACATGAGGCTCGAGGAAGCGCTGGAGCAGCTCGAGGGGCAACCGCCATGGGCGCTGAAAACACGCCGGCGCACCACGGCCTCGCCGCGTAGTCGCCGGCGCAAGACGGGCTCCCGCAAATAGAGTTGGGTTTGGTCGCGGGCTAGGCGCTGGCCAGCTAAGCGCCGGCCGGTCTGCGGAGCATCTCGTGAGCTCGGTCGGCCCTACGGTGGCCGGCCTATCGGCTCCACGCAAGCCTCCTGCGGAGGCCGCGGTGATGTGTCGGTGACCGAAGGGCTCGGGTAGACCGAAACAAGGAGAAGCAGATGGCTCGAACGAAATCTCGGCGGTCGAGGAAGAAGCAGACAGCGAAGAAGAGGCCCGCCAGGAAGTTCACCAGGAAGAAGCTCGCCAGGAAGAGGCCCGCCAAAAAGAAGCCCGCCAAGCGGAGGCTCGCCAGGCGGAAGCCCAGGCCGACGAGGGCGACGGGAGGTGAGTGGGCGGTGCCTCGCAAGTTCGCGGACACGGATCATCAGATCGAGACGCTCCGGCACCACGTGTCGGCACAGTGTGTCTCGATCGCGTCCAGCATCGACACGATTCCTCCCGAGATGATCCCGGTCGAGATGCGCGACCGGTGGCTTCGTGAATTGCGCCAGGCCGCGGTCGCATTGGTCCCCGTGATCGAGCGACTCGCCACTCGGCAGAAGACGGAGGCCTGACGATGATACAGAAGACGGAGATTGGGGAGGTTCAGTAGAGGGCAGCTCATGCGCCAGCTACTGGACCTGGCCCGAGAGAACGCCGCCCTGAAACGTGAGCTTGGCCGGATCGGTACTGAGATGCAGGCGCTCGAGCGGTTCCTGGCCGCCGGCCCTGGCAAGGGGAAGGAGAGCACCATGCCGAGGATCATTCAGCTGGCTCCCGACGGGGGCGGCCGCTACATCGCGGTTGACCGGGATGGGGACCTGTGGCGGGGCGAGACGAAGCGCCAGAAGGACGGCAATCAGGAGTACATCCAGTGGAAGCCGCTGCCCTCACAGTTCCCGAGGGACAACTAGCCGCGCGGCCGGCACGTGAACGTCACCGGAGTGATCCTCGTCCTCTTTGCCCTCGTCGGCGTGGCGGTCATGGCCTACAGAGCGGGGTACTGGCGGGGGCAGGCCGAACTTCTGCGTCAGGAGCCGACAGAGGCCGAGTGGTCCGTACTTCCGCGCTGGCGTCGAGTGGCGGGCTGGGCTGCATACGTGTTCTCCGGGCTGCTGTTCTGTCTGTTCCTGTTCCTCGCGTACCGGTATGCCCAGAGCAGGCGGTGGACCTTTTGGGTGGCGGCATGGGTTCTCTGGTTCGCCATCTTCCTGGGAGGGATCTGGCTCGCCGAGTGGTGCTTGAAGCCCGACCGAGAGACCCAACGCCCGCCGATCGACGACGACGACAGCAATGGCGACACCCCATCCATCTCCTTCCGGGGAGGCCGACCGCGATGATCGCCGCCATCTACGCCCACAAGAGCACCGGATACGGGGGCCCCACAGTGCTAAACTCGGAGCCGATCGCTTCGTAAACCCTGATGCCCCCGTAGCTCAGGTGGATAGAGCAGCAGTTTCCTAAACTGTGGGCCGGGTGTTCGAGTCACCCCGGGGGCACCAAATTCTCGGATACTTGCAGGACAGCCCTGCACGTCGGGCCCCTACGCTCGCCAGCCGCTCCGCTCACCATTCAGTACGCACACCCTCCGTCCCCGCACGCCCGGCAAGGGTGGTAGATTCGCGGCCAAGTGAGGAGGGCCAGATGGACTCTACCTGCTTGCCCGAGATGCCCCGGCGCACCTTCATGGTGATCATCGCTGGCGGTCTCGTCGCCGCGCCGCTCGCGGCCGAAGCGCAGCCGGCGGGGAAGGTGGCTCGAATAGGCTTCCTGGGGCTCAACCCAGGCGCTAACCCCCACCGGCGAGGGGCCTTCCTCCAAGGACTGCGTGACCTCGGTTATGTCGAGGGCCGCAACGTCGTGATTGAATACCGATCTGCTGAAGGGAAGCTCGAGCGGCTCTCGGCTCTTGCGGCCGAACTGGTTGCGCTCAAGGTTGATGTCATCGTGACCGGAGGAGGCACACCCACCGCCCTGGCCGCCAAGCAAGCGACGAGGACCCTCCCCATTGTCTTCAGTTCTGCTACCGATCCGGTTACCGACGGGCTCGTCACCAGCCTTGCGCGCCCGGGCGGCGAACACACGGACAAGGACATGCTGCAGGGAGCAGAAGTCGCGGCGCGGGTGCTGGGGGTGCGGCTTCAATTCGTCAAGGCGCGAGGTCCCGCCGATTTCGACACGGCCTTCTCGGACATGATCAGGCGCGCCGGCGCTCTGGCTGTGTGGGGAAGCGCCATCTTCAACAGCGCGCGAAGACGCCTCGTGGACCTGGTGGCAAAGCATCGCCTGCCGACAGTGTACACATCGCGGGATTTTGTCGATACTGGGGGCCTTATGACCTATGGAGCGAACCTGGCTGATTTGTTTCGGCGCGCCGCTACCTACGTGGACAAGATTCTCAAAGGGACCAAGCCAGGCGACCTGCCCGTCGAGCCGACCAAGTTCGAGCTGGTGATCAACCTCAAGACCGCCAAGGCCCTGGGCCTGACGATCCCGCCGTCGCTCCTGCAGCGGGCGGATCAGGTGATTGAGTAGAGCAAGCGATGTCCAACAACGGCCCACGGTGTCCCGGCTGTGGCAGCGCCGACGTTGCTATTCGGGGAAGCGCACCCGCGCAGAACGACCCGTCCCCATCCCAGGTGTGGGAGTGCAAGACGTGTGGCTTCGTTTTCGCCTACCGGCCAGGACGGCGGTCCTAGTATCGGTGGAGCAGGCTGATCAGATGATTGAGTAAGCGGCACCCCGGGGCCGCAACCCCGGTGCAGGCTTACCTTCCAGGAGGACCTACCCATGAGACATCTCGCCGCAGTGCTCGCCTTCCTTGCGTGCTTCATCCTGGCCGAGCGGGCCACGGCCGATATGATCTGCTTGTTCAAGAGCGAGCAGATCTCCGGGACGAAGAAGCTCTGCTACTACGATTGCGGCGGATCGATCTTCTCCATCACGATCGACGGCCTTCAACTCTGTCCCCTCAACATCCGGAAATAGCCTCCGCCTGGTGATAGGGTGGTGTCGACCGCTCTGGGCTCGTCACGATCGATGATCAACGTGGCGCGCGGTCGGGCTCTCGCTCTCGCCAGCTCTCGGTCGAGAGTGAACCCGGGCAGCGGAGTCGCTTCGCGGTCCGCCTTCCGCGGGCGCCAGAAAAACGTCTGCGGGGAGACCTACTCGGGGCACCGCCTCGCCCTCTTGCTGCTCGTCCGCATGAAAGGGAATCGACATGATGAACCTGACGCCGACGGAGATGGAGCGGTTGACGATCTTCAGCGCCGCGGAGCTCGCCCGAAGGCGGCGGGCCAAGGGCCTCCGGCTCAGCTATGTCGAGGCCATCGCCTACATCACCGACGAGGTCCTCGAAGGCGCGCGCGAAGGCCGGTCGGTCGCGGAGCTGGTGGAATGGGGCGCGACGCTCCTGACCACCGATGACGTGCTGCCCGGTGTCGCCACTCTCGTCCCTCGGATCGTGGTGGACGGCCTGTTCGAGGACGGAACCCGACTCATCGCCCTCTACGGTCCGATCAGCCCCGGGACGCAGCCGCTCTCCGACGAGCACGGCAGTCCCGGCGAGGTGATCACCCCGGACGGCGACATCGAGCTGAACCAGGGGCGCTCGAAGGCCGCCCTGGAGGTCCTCAACACCGGCGATCGCGCGATCCAGGTCGCCAGCCACTTCCACTTCTTCGAGGCCAACAAGGCGCTCGCCTTCGACCGCGCGCAGGCGTTCGGCATGCGGCTCGACGTCCCCGCCGGGAACTCGGTGCGCTTCGAGCCCGGCATGAAGAAGGCGGTGACGCTGGTGGAGCTGGGCGGGTCGGCGACGGTGACCGGCCTCAACAACCTGACCAACGGCTCCGTCCACTCGCCCGCCGTCAGGGACGCGGCACTCCGCCGGGCCCGCGAGCTCGGCTTTCAGGGCGCTTGAGGAGGACCACATCATGGCGCGAATGACGCGGGCCGCTTATGCCGCCACCTACGGACCGACCACCGGCGACCTCGTGCGCCTCGGCGATACCTCGCTCCTCGCCGAGGTCGAGCGCGATCACACGGTGTACGGCGACGAGTGCATGACGGGCGCCGGCAAGGTGATGCGCGACGGCATGGGGTTCGATGCCCACGCGACGTCGGCCGCGGGGGCGCTGGACATGCTCGTCCAGAACGCGACCATCATCGATCCCGTCCTCGGCGTGGTGAAGGCGGACATCGGGATTCGCAATGGGAAGATCGCGGCGGTGGGTAAGGCCGGCAATCCGGCCATCCAGTCGGGGGTCCATCCCGACCTCCGGTGCGGACCCTCGACGACCATCGTCCACGCGGACCGGCTCATCGTCACGCCGGGTGGCGTCGAGGCCCACGCCCACTTCCTCTGTCCCCAGCAGTGCGAGCATGCGCTGGCCGGCGGGCTCACGACCATCGTGGGCGGCACCATGGGCCCGCACTTCGACATCAGCTGCGCCGGCCCGGCCAACCTCGCCATCATGCTGCGGGCGGCCGAGCAGTATCCGCTCAACTTCGGGTTCCTCGGGCGGGGCAGCGGCCACGATCCGGCCGCCATCGTGGAGAGCGTGGCCGGAGGCGCCATCGGGGTGAAGGTGCACGAGGACTTCGGCGCCATGCCGGCCACGATCGACTGCGCGTTGACCGTCGCCGACCGGTACGACTTCCAGGTGCAGCTGCACACCGACACCATCAACGAGGCCGGTTACTGCGAGGACACCATCGCCGCCATCGGCGGCCGCACGATTCACATGTACCACGTGGAAGGCGCGGGGGGCGGTCACGCCCCCGACATCATCCGGGTCGCCGGCGTGCCCCACTGCCTGCCCTCGTCGACCAATCCGACCAATCCCTTCACCCGGAACGCCCTCGATGAGGGTTTACCAATGACGATGGACGCCCACTTCCTCAACTGGCAGCTCCCGGAGGACGTGGCCTTCGCCGAGAGCCGGGTGCGCCCGCAGACCATGGCCGCCGAGGACCTGCTGCACGACCTCGGCGCCATCTCGATCTTCGCCGCCGACACGCAGGGCATGGGACGCGTCACCGAGACGGTCACCAACTGCTGGCGACTGGCGAGCGTCATGAAGGACCGCCGGGGGCGGCTTCCCGCCGAGACCACGGCGCGGGCCGACAATGAGCGGATCAAGCGCTACGTCGCCAAGTACACCATCAACCCGGCCCGGGCGCTCGGCATCGACCCCTACGTCGGGTCCATCGAGCCCGGCAAGATGGCCGACCTCGTCCTGTGGGTCCCGGCCTTCTTCGGAGTGAAGCCGCTGATGGTGATCAAGAGCGGCTTCGTGGTCTGGTCGGTGATGGGCGACGCGAGCGGGTGCATATTTCCCACCGAGCCGGTCGTCCAGCGCCCGATGTGGGGAGCGGTCGGCGACGCCCCGTCCGCCCTCGGGGCGTTCTTCGCCAGCGCCCTGGCGCTCCAGGCCGACGTCCCGCGGAAGCTCGGCCTTCGCCGTCGCATGCTGCCCATCGCGAGCACCCGATCGCTCGGCAAGCGCGACATGCTGCACAACGACGCGTGCCCCGAGATCATCGTCGATCCGAGCACCCACGAGGTCTATGCCGACGGCGAGCTCCTCGTCTGCGAGCCGGCCGCGTCCGTTCCCCTCTCGCGGCGGTACCTGCTGCGATGAGCGGGCGCAGCTGACCGGGCCGAGGCCACAGGTGTCCCCGGTCGAGCCCCAGGTGGCACTCCGCTTCGAGCGGGATGTGTCGAGCCGGACATTCCTCGCGCGGAAGTTCTCGACCTATCCGTTCTTCCTCGCGGCTCCCTTTCACCTGGACCGCACCCCCCACGGGATGCTCACCGCCATCATGCAGTCGAGCTCGGGCGGCCTCTACGAGGGGGACCGGCTCGTCCTCTCCTTCGATGCGGAGGCGGGCGCCGAGGCGCACGTCACCACCCAGGGGGCCACCGTCGCTCACCCGATGCCCCACGGCGGCGAGGCGCGACACGAGGTGAGGATCCGCACGGCCGCCGGATCACTGGTGGAGTACTTGCCCGACCCCCTGATCCTCCTGCCCACCGCCAGCGTACGAAGCCGAGTCGAGGTCGTGGCCGAGGTCGGGTCGACTATCATCGTCGGCGACGCGTTCCTGGCTCACGATCCCGCGGGACGAGGTCGACCCTTCCGACGCCTCGCGGGCGAGACGTCGCTTCGCCGTCCGGGCGCAGCCCCGTTTGCCCTCGAGCGCTTCGACGTCACCGGGGAGGACGTCGCGGAGAGCTCGCGGCTGCTGGGTCCTCGGCGTTGCGAGGCCCAGGGAACCCTCTGGGTGTGCGCTCCGGGCTCGCCGGACGAGCTGGCGGCGACACTCCACCGCGCGCTCGAGGTGGTGCCGGGCGTCTACGCGGGAGCGTCCACCCTGTCCGGCGGCACCGGCGCGATGGCCCGACTGCTCGCGCACGACGCGGTCGCACTCGGCGACGGTTTCCGCGCGGCATGGCGCGCGCTGCGCTGCGCCCTCACCGGCCATCCGCCGGCGAGTCGCCGCCAGTCCGGCTGGCTCTGACCGGGCTCTAGCGACTCGTGGGCTCCTTGATGATCACGTAGCCTTGTGTCTCCAGGTCCTTCACACAGTTGTCCCGGGTTCGCTTGGCCATCTCGTCCCACCACCGGCCGGCGGTCCGGCCCGCCTCTCCTGAGCAGGTGAATGTCTGGCCAGTCTGGGGGTTCCGCAGCCGGATGTCGGGTGTGGAGGTTGCGCACCCCGCCAAGAGAAGGAGCCCAAGGCACCCACCTCCTCCGACCTTATGCCGCCATCCGGCGAGCTTTCTCAGGGTTAGCCTCCCTGCGGCTGTTCGGCCGACTCGGACGAGATGACCCGCGATCGTTCAACGCCAACAGGCCGTACGCGGCCCCGGCGGCAATCAGCACGGGAATGATGACGGCGAGCCACGCCCTAGCCTCCTTGCGACACGTCGTCGCAAGGCATATGCCGAGCTCCAACTTCCGAGAAACACTGGCCGGGCCTGCTCTCGGACCACCCGGTGGTGCCGGTAAGCCTTACCGAGGCGGACCATCTTTCCCTCTACCCGATTCGCTGCGCCCGGTTGACGTCGAGCGGGTGGTCGATCAGCGGCGCCACGCGCTCGATGAAGCGCACCGTATGCGGCATTCCGGCGTGAGCCTCGAACGCGGCCTCATCCTCCCAGCGCGAATGAATGTAGAAGAGCTGCGGATCGCGAATCGACCGGAACGCGTGGATGCTCAGGCAGCCCGGCTCTTCGCGCGAAGGAGCGACGGTGGCCAGCAGCGCCTCCGCCACCGCGGCCTCGTTGCCGGGCCGCGCGTGAAACCGCGCAAAGATGAACAGCTCCATCTCATGTCTCCCTCGCCGGGATGCGTCCTGGGCCGGATGCTACCATCCGCCATCGGGCCGCCGGGACGGAATCTCGCCGGGGAGGGGAGTCATCCGGTGCTGCTGGACTTCTGGGCGCCCTGGTGCGGACACCCTGGTGGGCCGGGTGCCGAAGGCGGTGATCGCCGACCGCCTGCGGGCCCTGCGCGACTGAGTCCTCTAGGCCGGGCCGAGGTCGCGCTCCGCCTCCGCGATCAGACCCTCGAAGGAGGCGGGCAGCTCGATCCGTCGCCCGACCACGCCCGGGCTGTAGCCCTGCAGCCAGTAGCTGTTGGTCGGGTGGCCGCCCCCGGCCACGACGATCACGAAGTTGTCGGGCTGGGCGGTGATCGGCCACGGGTCGAGGGCGAGGCTCTCGCGGACCACCTTGCTCGTGTCGATCTCGATCCACGCCGGGCATCCCGCTCGGTGCAGCGCCTCGGCGGGAATCCGAGAATGCTGCCAGAGAAACTCGCGGATCGAGGTCTTCGTCCAGCCGAGGCCAATCATGGTCTGGGCGACGACTCCCGGGATCATCAAGATGCCCGGGGCGCCGTGCTCGTACCCGGCCAGCCCGGCCATGTTGGGCACCCGCATGAAGTCGGCCATGCGGTGCATGCCTTGTAGCGCGTCCTCCTCCGGCGTCTCCTTCTTGGCGCCGCGCCGCCGGATGTTGGTGGCCCCGCTGGCGAAGGCGAGCGAGATCGAGCTGGTGCTTGGGGCGAAGCCGTGGCGCTCGGTCCCGTGTGGGGTCCACCCCGCGGGCAGGCTCGCCTCGTCCTCCGCGAAGACCACGTTCGTGTAGCGGAGGCCGCCGTAGTTGGCCATGGTGCCGATGCCGGGCAGGGCACCGCCCAGGTTCTGCTGCAGGAGGCGCAGCGCGCGGCCGATGCTGGCCCCGGCCGGTCGCTGCGGATCCGGGCCCAGGCAGCCGAAGCCGGCATTGAGCCGGATCCGGGCGCCGATCGGCCCGTTGACGATCACCACCGGAAACGCGCTGCCCGACGCAGCCTGCAACGTCTCGCTCCCCGACTCGGGATCGAGGAAGGCCTCCACCACCGCCACGAGCACCGGCAGGTACTCGGGCCGCCCGCCGGCCATCGCCAGCGCGACGGCGCACGACTCGACCGTGGTGACCCCGCCCCGGGGCGGGAACGTGCCGAGCTTCCGCCCGCGCGGCTGCGCGCTGCCCCGCAGGATCCAGTCGACCCGCTCCCGCGTGGGGGGCCAGAGGGGCAGGCCATCACCCCAGCGGTTGGCGAGCATCAGGTGGTTCACCCGGGCGAACGCGGCCTCGACGCTCGTGCCTTCCACGCGCAGCATCGGCGCCTCGCCCGCGCCGTCGCCGGCAAGGGCCGAGCGCCACCGCGTCAGGCCGTCGTAGAACTCCTGCTTGCGCGCCCGCACCGGCCCGATGTCGCTGCCGGGCAGGAACATCTCGATGGGGAAGGTGACCATCGCCGCGTCCGGCGCCAGCCCGAGGCCGGCGACCGCATTCGTCATGACCCCGACGAAATCGGCGCGGGTCAGCGTGACCGTCGGAATCCCCTGTGCTTCGATCCTGGCGGCCGCCCGGCCGCACGCGGTTGCGCAGGTCCCTCAGGCCGCGTTGCCGATGACGACCGCGTCGACTCCGCTCGCCTTGACGAGCGCCGCCGTCTCCTCCGAGCCGATCAGCGCGTTGCCCTGGGGGAACGCGTCGATCGGCAGCACCTCGATGCCGCTGAAGTCCGCCTCGAGCAGCCCCTTGAGAAGCGGCAACATGCGGTAGGCCTGCCACTGCTCGTTGCTGACGAAGCCGACACGCTTGCCGGCGAGGGCGGCCACGCGCGCCGCGTGTGCCTGCTTCACCTCGATGGCACCGGACGGGTCGTGGAACTCGAGGCGGACCATCACTTCATCAGGCCCTGGAGCGCGCCCACCTGTTTCTGGAGATCCCCGAGCTGACCGGCGAGCTGGGTGAGGCGGCTCGGCGGGACCTGGGGCTTCGCCAGCTCGGTGTTCAGCGCGGTCGCCTTGGGCAGCAGGGAATCCACCTTGCCGGCGTCGGCCGCGCCGAGCTTGCCGCTGCTCTTCATCGCGGTCAGCTCGGTGACCAGCTTCTGGGCCTGCTCCAGGAGCTGGGTCTTGTCCGGCAGCATCGAGCCGATACTGGGAAGCTGGGCGAGCGCGACCGCGGGGGCCAGCGCGCATCCGATCACCGCCCACGCCATCAACATCATCCGGCCGTTCAGTCTGTTCATCGTCGAATCCTCCGATGCGCAGTATACCGCCGGGCGTCGCGAGGCCGCCACCACGGTGTCACATTCGGCCTGTACCCTGAACGGCCATGAACCGACTGGACGGACGCACGGTCGCCGGCTCGACGAGGGCCGGGAGCACCAGAATGGCGGGCACCGCGGTCGTGAACGGCAGCTAAGTCACCCTCACCGACTGGCGCCACCTGATCCTCGAGCGCGCCGGCGACACGCTCTTCGGGCTCACGATCGACCCGGGCACCGGCCGCACCCTCTCGGTCCAGCTGGAAAGGATGCCCTAGGACCCATTGCTGCCGGCTCGCGCTGACGCTACAAGTAGGCCATGCGGGCGATCCGCCTCGGGGTGGCCTGCCTGCTGCTCCTCGCCGCGACGGTGGCGCGCGCGGACGAGCCGTGGGATCTGTGGGAGGAGCGGCTCGTGGGGAAGGACCCGCTCCGCATGGTCCTCGTCGGACACTTCCCTTCGTCGCGGGCGTGCCAGGCGCGGGCTTTGGAGCTGGGGAGCTCTCCGGCGCCCGCCGGCGTCACCCGGCTGGGCTACATGTGTCTGCCCGCCGAGCCTCCGCCCCGCGTCGACCCGACCCCCGGCGCTCGCTAGACCACATCGTATGACGTTTGCTAGACTCCGCCCCATGACCGGCACGCTGATCGCCAACACGATGATCCTCGACGGGAGCGGAGCGGCGCCCTTCCCCGGCGACGTCCTGGTGGAGGGCCAGCGCATCGTGGCGGTCCAGGGCGGCGGCGGCCTGCCGCGCGGGTCGGCCCGGGTGATCGACGGCGCGGGCGCCACGCTCATGCCGGGGCTCATCGAGCCGCACGGTCACGTGAGCTACCCGGACGCCGCCCGGAACTCCGACCTCACGCGTCTGCCGCCCGAGGAGCACGTCCTGGTGACGATGCGCAACGCCAGGACGCTGCTCGACTGCGGCTACACCAGCGTGCTCTCGGCGGCCTCGGCCAAGCCGCGCCTGGACATCGTGATCCGGAACGAGATCGAGGCCGGCCGCATCGCCGGGCCGCGCTACCTGGCGAACGGCCCGGAGATCACGGTCACCGGCGGGCTGGGCGACGAGAACGCGCTCCACCTGCCGCAGCTGGAGACGCCGACCTTCACCTGGGTGGCCGACGGGCCGGACCAGATCCGACGCGTCTGCCGCATCCTGGTCCGGGAGGGCACCGACCTCCTCAAGCTCAACATCTCGGGCGACACCGGACCACGCAACTCGCGCTCCCAGCGCGCGGTGATGACCGACGCGGAGGTCGCGGCCGCGATGGAGATCGCCCGGGCCGGCGCGGTGCGCGTCTGCGCGCACGCGCGCAGCGCGGAGTCGGTGAAGATGTGCGTGCGGCACGGGGTGGGCATCATCTACCACGCCAACTTCGCGGACGAGGAGGCCCTCGACCTGCTCGAGGCCAACCGCGACTGGTGCTTCGTGGCCCCCGCGGTGGGCCTCACCTATCAAGCGTGCCTCGCCGCGAGCGAGTGGGGGTTCACGCCCCAGATGGCGCGCGACCACGGGCTCCTGGACGAGCTGGAGGTGTCGGTCGACACCATGGGCCGCATGCGCAAGCGCGGCATCCGCGTGCTGCCCGGCGGCGACTACGGCTTCGCCTGGAACCCGCACGGGACCTACGCGCGGGACCTACTGCTCTTCGTCGACCTGCTCGGCTTCTCCCCGATGGAGACGCTGGTCGCGGCGACCCGCATGGGCGGCGAGATCATGGGGCGGCCCCAGGAGCTGGGGCAGGTGAAGCCGGGCTACCTGGCGGACCTGCTGCTCGTCGACGGCGACCCGCTCGCCGACATCAAGCGGCTCCAGCGTCAGGACGCCCTGCTGATGATCATGAAGGACGGCCAGCTGCACAAGGCGCCGGCCGCCTGAGGGCTACCGCCAGGCCTGCTCGACCGGCCGACCGGGTTGCCGCAGCAGCCCGACCGCGATGCCGATGTTCAGCAGGTTCCACAGGATGCCGTTGACGAACGCGGCCTGGTAGGAGCCGGTCAGGTCGAAGATCACGCCCGACATCCACCCGCCGAGCGCCATGCCGAACAGGGTGGCCATCAGCACGGTCCCGACCCGCACCCCCGCCTCCTCGGGCGGATAGAACTCCCGGATGATGACCGCGTAGGCCGGCGTGATCCCACCCTGCGACAGGCCGAACAGGGCGGACAGGATGTAGAGGGACGCGAGACCGTCGAAGGGCAGGAAGAGGACGAGGGCCAGGGCCTGCAGGCTCGAGCCCAGCAGCAGGGTGCGCCGCCCCCCGATGCGGTCGCAGATCCAGCCCGACGCCAGACGGCTCACGATGCCGGTGGCCAGCATCAGCGACAGCATCTGCGCGCCGCGCGCCGCCCCGTGGCCCAGATCGCCGGCGTACGCGACCATGTGGACCTGCGGCATCGACATCGCGACACAGCAGCTGAGACCCGCGATGACCAGCACGGTCTGCAGCGTGGCCGGCGACATGCCGAGCGGCCGGGACGGCTGCGACGAGGCCCGCGGGGCCCAGGAGGCGACGGGCGCGAGCAGGGGCGACCGGCGCCGCAGCGCCAGGGTGAGCGGCAGCATGGTCGCCACGCAGAAGATGGCGATGCCCAGATACGTCCGGCGCCAGCCCACGCTCTCGATGAAGTGCTGCACCACGGGTGGCCAGACCGTCCCCGCCAGATAGCTGCCGCTCGAGATGATCGACACCGCCAGACCGCGGTGTCGCGTGAACCAGAGCGAGGTGTCCGCGATGAGCGGTGCGAACGAGGCCGATCCGGCGACGCCCACCAGCACCCCCTGGGCCAGCACGAACTGCCAGAGGCTCGTCGTGTGGCTGGCGATGAGATAGCCGACTCCCAGCGAGATCGCTCCACCCACGACCGGCGCGCAGATGCCGAACCGATCCGACAGCCGCCCCATCAGGATGCCGCCGAAGCCGAAGGCGATCATCGTCACGGTGTAGGGGAGGGACGCGTCGGAGCGGGCGACGCCGAACTCCGCCTGGACCGCGGGCAACACCACGATCACCGACCACATGCCGATGCCGCCGATGGCCGACAGCAGCAGCGCGGCGAAGAGCCGGGTCCAGGCGTAGGCGGACTCTTCGGAGCTCCCGACGTCGGTGGCGGAGGTGGGCATGGCGGACGAGGTCCAGTATCCGGGTTCTGGCGCGATTTGTACTCATCCAATTCCCTCTCGCGCGGCACATGAAACGGACGGGCAAATCGAGTTGCGCCGGGTCGAGCGCGGGCGGAGAATCACGGCCGTGAACCGGCGCTCGTTCGTCACCGTCGTCGCGCTCGGCCTGGTCGCCACGCCACTGGGCGCCGACGCGCAGTCGCGGGGCAAGATCTGGCGCGTCGGATTCCTGTCCGGTGGCGCACGGCCACCGGACGGTGCCCCACCGCGGCCGCTGCGAGAGGCGCTCCAGGAGCTCGGCTACGTCCAGCCGCAGAACGTCGTGTACCTGGGCCGATGGGCCGACGCCAAGCAGGATCGGCTCCCCGGACTCGCGGCCGAGCTCGTCGATCTGAAGGTGGATGTCATCGTGACCGTGGGAGGGCCGGCTTCCACGGCGGCCAAGCAGGCGTCGCCGGCCATTGCGGTCGTGATGGCCCTGGTCGGTGACGCCGACGGCCTCGGCCTGATCGACAGCCTCGCGCGGCCCGGAGGCAACGTGACCGGCGTGACCGATCAGTCCGCGGAGCTCAGCGCGAAGCGCCTGGAGATCATCACCCAGGCCGTGCCGCGCGCCGCGCGCATCGCAGTGCTCTGGAACGCGGACGACCGGGGGATGGGGATGCGCTACCGGGAAGTGGAGAAGGCGGCCCACGCGCTGCACGTCACGGTGCAGCCGCTCGGCGTCCGGGAGCCGGACGACTTCAACACAGCATTCTCGGCCATGACCGCCAACCGCCCCGACGCGCTGGTCATGGTCACGGATGCGCTGACGCTGCTCAACCGCAAGCGGGTCATCGACTTTGCCCTGGTGAACCGGATTCCCGCCATGTACGAGGCCAGCCTCCTCGTCGAGGACGGCGGCCTCATGTCGTACGGTGCGAACCAGGATGACAACTTTCGCCGCGCCGCGACCTACGTGGATCGCATCTTCAAGGGCGCCCCGCCGAGCACGCTGCCCGTCGAGCGGCCGGGCCGCTACTACCTCACCATCAACTCGAAGACCGCGAAGGCGCTCGGCCTGACCATTCCGCCGCTGCTGCTCCTCCGGGCGGATCGGGTGATCGAGTGATGCGACCGCCCAGGCCGCACTAGCTTCTCAGATTCCGACACTCAACTTACTGACAACACTGATACTTTAGGCCCTATCGCCACCTGGGCTACGCCGAGGGCGAGTTCCCCTGCGCCGAGCGGGCCTGCCGGGAGGTGCTGTCGCTCCCGCTCTACCCGGAGCTGACCGAGGACGAGCTGCGCCACGTGGCGGCCGCGGTCGGCGCCTTCCGCGGGTAGGACGTCACGTCCGGTGGGCGTTGGTGAGATCCGCGATGACGGTGGCGTCGGTGGGGAAGGCGAGGGGCGGGGGAGCCCGGAGAGGGAAGTAGCCCACCCGGTCGAGGTCGTCGCTCGCCTGCAGCACGCCGCCGACCGGGCGACCGTGGAACCAGACTCCGACCGTCTGGTTGGCGCGGTCGTGGAAGTTGGAGTGAACCGCGCAGACCTCGCCGATCTCGACGATCAACCCGGTCTCTTCCTTCATCTCCCGGCGCGCCGCCTCCCGGATGTCCTCGTCCCAGTCGACGTGGCCGCAGGGGATGCACCATCGGCCAGACCACGGCCCGCCCCCACGTCGACCGAGCAAGATCGAATCGCCATCGACGACGACCACCGCGACCCCCACCGTGGGGTTGCGGTAGCTCACGAGCCCACAACCCAGACATCGCCGATGCACGCCGACGGCCGGGGGCTCGAGCCGGCCGCCACATCGGCCACAGTAGTCACGCCCCTCGAGCGGCATGAACCAGCGCCGGTCAGGGTGTCGCGTAGGCCCCACCGCCGAGGGCGGCGATGCACTCCTCGCGGATCCGCCACACGTCGTCGAGGCTGCGTCCTCGCACCGTCTCCTCGCGGACGATCCAATCGCGGAGAAACCTCCGGTGGAGGTCGTTCTTGTACGCGCCGATCTGCTCGACGGTGATCGGCTCCTCGTATAGGAAGCGCTCGATGGGCGCCGCCCCCGGGGGAACCCCAGTCATGTCGACGCGCTCGCCCTGGCACCGGAGGTAGCAGTGGGCCTCGGGAATGTACGGCAGCCCGTGCGCGCTCAGCACTCGACCCACACCCGGCGTATTGTCCTCGCTCATCTCGTAGATCCCGAGCATGAGCTGGATCTCAATGCCCTGCTCGCGGGCGAGCTCGGCCAGGGTGGCGTGCTTGGTCGTGCACGTCCCGCGCCCCTCCTCGAGCACGAGCCAGAACCGGCTGCGATCCGTGATACGCCCATATGGCAGCCCCAGGACGTGAAGGGCCGCCCCAGGGAAATCGTGCGTCCCCGCGGCCCGAAACAGGCGGGTGATCGGGCCGTCGGTGGTCAGTGGCCTGTTGATGAGCCGGGTGACTACGTCCGACATGGCGCACCTCCTTCGGGCTCTCGTCGGCCGCGAGTGTACCAACCCCGGGAGCCCCCGGGCCGGTTTCCATCACATCCATACAATGGCCTACCGTGCTAGAGTCCTCGGTAGATTGAGCGGCGTCGGGCGCGCCCCGGAATGGGCCGGGGGCAGGGGGCACCGACGGCCAAGGGTCAGGCGTCAGCGAGGGAGATCGAACGATATGACTCTCAAGGGCTGGATGGTGTTGTCCACGGTCGCACTCACCCTCTCGGTCACCGGTCTTGCCTTCGCGCAACAGCCACAAGCGCAACCCGCCCCCGCACTTCCTCAGCACACGGAGCGCGGAACGGGCACGGGCATGACCAACCCCGCCACGACAGAAGGCAAGCCGATCACGACCTACAATCAGCCCACCGTCGAGCGCTGGGTCGGCAGCGGTATGACCAACCCCAACGGGGTGGACGGCAAGCCACTCACGACCTCGACGAACTTCGGTCAGCGGTAGCACCCGACCCAAAGCCTCACCGGCCACACACACGAGCGCCGAGTCCCTCGGCGCTCGTGCTGCGTCGGGACCAGACGAAGGAGATCAATCATGGACGGACTCAGACAGATCGCGGTCGTCACGCAGGGCGATGGGTGGAACTTGCTGGGCCTCGATGCGGAAGGCCGGGTCTGGTACGGCTCGCCGCGACGGACAACGAAGGGGCGGTCGCTCACCTGGGCCCTGATGGACGAGAGCGCGGAAGAGGACCCGGAGCCGGAGTCCGCCGCCGCTCCGCCGCCCACGGAAGGGGCCGGCCGGGCCTGGCCCTCGCGGCCGCGCCCCTGACGCGCCTCCCTCACAGCGTCACAAGCATTCCCACCGTCGCCGCGGTCATGATGACCGCGGTCGCCCACCCGAGCCACCGCAGGAACGGGGGGTTCACCCGCTTGCCCATGACGGCGCGATCGCTGGTGAGCAGCACCACCAGCACGATCAGCGGCGCCGCGAGCACTCCGTTGACGACCGCCGACCAGAACAGCATGGTGACCGCGTCGAGTCCCACGTAGTTCAGGACCAGCCCGACCAGCATCGCGACCGCCACCACCGCGTAGAACCGCCGCGCGAGACGGGGCGTATCGTCGAGGGAGCCGCGCCAGCCCTCCGCCTCGGCGACCGCGTAGGCGCACGACCCCGCGAGGACGGGCACCCCGAGCATCCCGGTGCCGATCAGCCCGAGGGCGAAGAGCCAGTAGGCTCCGGCTCCCGCCAGCGGCCGGAGGGCCTCGGCGGCCTGGCGGGCGGTCTCGATGCGCGTCTCCCCGTGCGCGTGCAGCGTCGCGGCGGTCGTGAGGATGATGAAGTACATGACGAGGTTCGAGAAGAACATGCCGGTCAGCACGTCCGTCCGCACCCGCTGCAGCTCCGCATCGGTCGCCCCGCGCCGCTCCCGGACGGTGCGCCGACCGGCGGCGCGATCCTCCTCGACCTCCTGGGCGGCCTGCCAGAAGAAGAGATAGGGCGAGATCGTCGTGCCCAGGATGCCGACGAAGACGGCCAGGTAGCCGTTCGACCACTCGACGTGCGGGACGAGGGTGGCCCTCAGCACCGCCCCCCAGTCGGGGCGGGCGAGGAACGCGGCCAGGACGTAGGCGAAGAGCACGAGGGTGAGCCACTTGAAGATCCGCGCGATCCGCCGATAGGACGACCAGAAGAGCAGGGAGACGATGAAGCCGGCGTAGAGCGGCGTCCAGATGAAGGCCCTCACGCCGGTCACCATCTCGCTCACCTCGGCCATCCCCCCGAGGTCCGCGCCGATGTTGATGACGTTCGCCACCACCAGCAGGGCGCACGCGCCCCAGAGCACGCGACGCGAGTAGTGGTGCCGGATGACGCTCGCGAGGCCCCGCCCAGACACCATGCCGAGGCGCGCGCACATCAACTGGACCGCGGCCATCAGGGGGAACGAGAAGAGCGCGGTCCAGAGCGGGGCGTAACCGAACGTCGCGCCCGCGACGGAGTAGGTGGAGATGCCCGACGGGTCGTCGTCGGCCGCCCCGGTGATGAGACCCGGGCCGAGCTCGGCGAAGAACTGCCGCACCCGCCACGGCCGGGCGATCGGCTCCGCATCCGGACGTCCTTCGGGGGCGAGGGGCGGCGGCAGATCGGGAGTCATCGCGGTCGCCCCCGAGTCTACCTCAGCTAGAATGAGCGGCATGGATCGATCCGGCGTCTCGAATCGCGACCAGCTCCGGGCCATCGCGCACCGGGCGATGGCCGAGCGTGGACTCCTGCCGGATTTCTCCCCCGCGGCGCAGGCGGAGACCGAGGCGATCCGGCAGGCCCCGACCGACGCGAGCTCCTCGGTCCGGGACCTTCGCGATCTCCTGTGGTGCTCGATCGACAACGACGACTCGCGCGACCTCGATCAGCTCACCGTCACCGCGCCGATGCGCGAGGGGACGGTCAAGGTGCTCGTCGCGGTCGCCGACGTCGACGCGCTGGTGAAGCCGGGCTCGGCCGTCGATGGGCACGCACGGGCCAACACGACCTCGGTCTACACCGCGGCCGAGATCTTCCCGATGCTGCCCGAGAAGCTCTCGACCGATCTCACGTCCCTCGGTCAGGACCAGGCGCGGCTGGCGGTCGTCGTCGAGATGGTGGTCGGCGCCGACGGGACGGTCGCCGCGTCCGACGTGTACCGCGCGCTCGTGAGGAACCGCGCCAAGCTCGCGTACGACAGCGTCGCGGCCTGGCTCGACGGGACCGGGCCCGCCCCCCCGCGCCTCGCCGCCGTCCCGGGGCTCGACGAGCAGCTGCGGATCCAGGATCGGGTCGCGCAGGCCATGAAGGCCCTCCGGCACCAGCGGGGCGCGCTGAGCCTCGAGACGCGGGAGACCCGGGCCGTGTTCGACGGCGACCTGATCGCCGACCTCCGGCCGGACGAGAAGAACCGCGCCAAGGAGCTGATCGAGGACTTCATGATCGCGGCCAACGGGGTCACCGCGAAATACCTCGAGGCGAAGGGCTTGCCCTCGCTGCGTCGAGTGCTGCGCGCCCCCGAGCGCTGGGCGCGCCTCGTCGAGCTGGCCGCCGCCCAGGGCGGCCGGCTTCCGACCGAGCCGGACGCACGCGCGCTCGAGGGGTTCCTCGCCCAGCGCCGCCGCGAAAATCCGGCGCGGTTCCCCGACCTCTCTCTCTCCGTCGTCAAGCTGCTCGGCCGGGGAGAGTACGTCGTCGAGCGCCCGGGGCAGTCCCCGGATGGCCACTTCGGGCTGGCCACGCGCGATTACTCCCATTCCACCGCCCCCAACCGGCGCTTTCCGGATCTGGTCACCGGACGTCTCCTGAAGGCGGCGATGGCGGGGCGGCCGGCGCCCTACGGTGCCGACGACCTGGACGGGCTGGCGAGTCACTGCACCGAGCAGGAGGACAACGCGGCCAAGGTCGAGCGACAGGTCCAGAAGTCGGCGGCGGCGCTCCTCCTGGCCCCACGCATCGGCCAGCCGTTCGACGCGATCGTGACCGGCGCGTCCTCGAAGGGCACCTGGGTCCGCATCCTGCAGCCCCAGGTGGAAGGAAAGCTGGTCCGTGGATCGCAGGGGCTCGACGTCGGCGACCGCGTGCGCGTCACGCTGCTCGACACCGACGTCGAGCGCGGCTTCATCGACTTCGGCCGGGCGTCGGGGTAGGGCGGACACCGGGTTGGAGCGTCGCGCGTTCCTGGGCACCCTCGTCGGCGCCCTCCTGACCGGGCCGCTCACCGCGGCCGCCCAGCCGGTCGGGAAGGTCTACCGGATCGGTCATCTGGCGGCCAGCGGACCATCCGCTTCGTCGAGGTGCTCAAGCCGGAGGACTTCGACGCCGCCTTCGCGGCCCTTCGCCGGAGGCCGGTCGAAGGGCTCATCGTGATGACGGATCAGATCGCCCAGATCAGGGGCGAGGACATCGTGCGGTTCGCGACGGAGATGAAGGTCGCGACGGTCTTCGGTGGCCCCGCCCGGCGCCTCGTCGTGGCGGGAGGACTCATCTCGTGGTCCGCGGACTCGGGCGCCTACTGGCGCCAGGCCGCGGTCTACGCCGACAAGATCTTGTGGGGAGCGCTCCCGGCCACCCTGCCGGTCGAGCAACCGACCACGTTCGAGCTGGTGGTCAACCTCAAGACCGCCAAGACGCTCGGCCTCATCCTTCCGCCGTCGCTCCTGCTGCGGGCGGACGAGGTGATCGAGTAAGCCCTGACGTGTTCAGCCGGCGGCCCTGGCGCCGCCGCCCACCGCGGAGACGCGCCCGAGCGGGCGATGGCGAGCCCGCCAAGGTCCCGGTGGACGTCGAGTTCACCCGCGGCGCGCCCGGGAGTCGGCCCTCGCGGTAAGGACCGCTGGTCGAGGATCGCCGCGGCGCGGCGCCGGAGCACCCCCAGGCGGCGTCGCTATTCGGTACACCCCCTGTGTCGGAAAGAACGCGCACGAACGGGCTCCGGCCCGCGTTCCTCCCCCGGAAGTCGATCTGCCGGCCGCCGGGGCCGCCGATCCCGTGGCACAGGCGATGCACCTACCCCGATTCGGCCGACCCATGAACGCATTGACGCCTCGGCGACTGATGGTGTGCGCGACCCTGGTAGCGTGTCTCGGAACCGCAAATCTTGCCGGGGCGGGGGCGCCCACGGAAATGTTGCGCGGCGTCTTCCATGACGCCAACGTGGTCCTCACCGATTCGACCACCGAGCAGCGGCCGCTCGACCGGCTGATCGCCATCCGCGCGCTCTTCAGCCGCGTGTTCGACTTCCGCGACGCGGCCGAGCGCGCGCTGGGCCGTCAGTGGCAGGCGCGCACCACGGCCGAGCAGCAGGAGTTCACGCGCCTCTTCGCCGACTTCGTCCAGCGCGGCTTCGTGTACTGGCTCGCCGCGGTGGCCGAGGTCGACGGGCACGCCGGCGGCGCCACCGTACAGTTCATTTCCGAATCCGTGAACCACGACACCGCGACGGTGCAGACCGCGATCCTGGCCCGGGGCGGGCGGCTGATCCCGCTCACCCACACCCTGGTCTACCGGAACCGGCGCTGGGTGGTCCGCGACGTCAACATCGAGGGCATCAGCCTCGTGGCCAACTACCGCTCCCAGTTCGATCGGGTGATCCGGGGCTCCTCCTATCCCCAGCTCCTCCAGCTCATCCGGGCCCGCATCGCCAACGAGTACCCGTTCCCGGAGCCGGCCGGCCCGGGCGCGGCCGCCATCTACACCCCCACGCCCGAGATCCCGTTCGAGACTCGCTGATCCGCGCTCCCGACCCCGCCGGATCGTGCCACGCTGCGATCCGGCCGGAGCGTCCATGGAGCGCGATCTGACCCACGGCCTCGAAGCAACGCCATCAACAGGCCTGCTCGAACCGGCCGCCCTCCTCGGATGAGAAGAACTCCCGGCAGAATGGTATGTTCGGGTGCACCAGAGACCTTCCCGGGAGGCAGCGCATGAGCGGAGCGAGCGGGGCGACGGAGTTCACGGACGTGGTGGGGACCCTCGACGAGCTGCGCGCGCTGATGGGCGAGCCCTCCGGGATCGCGCTCCGCAAGGACATCGGGCGGCTCGACGAGCACTGCCGTGCCTTCATCGCGCGGGCGCCCTTCGTGCTCGTCGCCACCGCCGACCGCGCCGGCCGCTGCGACGTGAGCCCGAAGGGTGATGCCCCCGGCTTCGTGCTGGTGGTGGACGATCGGACCCTGCTGGTTCCGGACCGTCCGGGCAACAAGCGCTTCGACGGGATGCGGAACCTGCTCGAGAACCCCGGCATCGGCCTCCTCTTCCTGATGCCGGGCAGCGAGGAGACCCTGCGGGTCAACGGCCGCGCCCGGATCGTGCGGGACCCGGTGTGGCTGGCGCGCCTGGCCGCCCAGGGCAAGACCCCGCAGCTCGCGATCGCGGTGGATGTGGAGGAGTCCTTCCTCCACTGCGCGAAGTGCGTCAAGCGCTCCGGCCTCTGGGAGACCGCCCGCTGGCCGGACCGCGCGGGCCTGGCCTCGCCGGCCCAGATGTTCCGCGACCACGCTCGGCTCAACACCATGACCGTCGAGGAGCTCGACCAGCGCCTGCAGGACGGCTACCGCAAGAACCTCTACTGAGCCACCCCGGGAGAACAGTCATGGCTCCGATGCCGATCGAGGTCCGTCCCATCACCGGCGCGCTGGGCGCCGAGATCCACGGCGTCGACCTGGGCGCCGACCTCGACGCGGCGAGGGTGGCCGCGGTCCGGCGGGCCCTCCTCGACCACTGCGTCGTCTTCTTTCGCGACCAGCGGCTCGACGCCGCGCAGCAGAAGGCCCTCGCGCGCCGCTTCGGCGGGATCTTCGTCCACCCCAACTACGCGACCGTGGTCGCCGATCCGGAGATCATCGAGATCCGCAGGGAGCCGGGCGATGTGCGAATCGTCGGCGAGGAATGGCACACCGACACCACCATGATGGCGGAGCCCCCGGGCGCCATCCTCTACGCCATCGACGTACCGCCCTACGGCGGCGATACGCTCTTCGCCAGCCAGTACCTCGCCTACGAGACCCTCTCCGACGGCATGAAGCGCCTGCTGGAGGGTCTGCGCGCCGTCCACAGCGATCGCAAGGTGGCCGGGCCCCAGGCGGGGATGAACGCCTACCGGGCGACGAAGGTGCGCGAGGAGGGCTGGGAGGAGACGGTGAGCACCCACCCCGTCGTGCGCACGCATCCGGAGACCGGGCGCAAGCTGCTCTTCGTCAACCACTCCTACACCCTCCGCTTCGACGGCATGACGGAGGCCGAGAGCGCGCCCCTGCTCGGCTACCTGCTCGAGCACGGCCACCGGCCCGAGTTCACCTGCCGCTTCCGCTGGGCCAACGGGTCGGTCGCGTTCTGGGACAACCGGTGCGTGAAACACCTTGCCGTCCACGACGCCGGGCGCTTCCGGCGGATCATGCGCCGGGTCCAGATCGCGGGCGACAAGCCGGTCTGAGGCCGCCGTGAAGATCGTCGTCACCGCCCGGAGCGGGGCGGGCGAGTTCGAGTGCGCGCCTGGGGAGAAGATCCTCCACGCCGGCCTCCGGAGCGGCCTCGAGCTGCCGTACGAGTGCGGCACCGGCACCTGCGGCATGTGCAAGGCTCGGCTCGTGAGCGGCCGGGTGGAGAGCGAGTGGCCCGAGGCCCCGGGGGGCCGCTACCTCAAGGACCCGGCCGATCTCCTGATGTGCCAGTGCGTCGCGCACGAGGCCTGCGCGCTGGAAGTCTCCGTGCTGAAACCGCGCGAGGCGGGTGCCGCGCCCCCCGGCGCCATGCAAGGCCGGGTGAGCGGCTGGCGTCGGCTGACCCACGACGTGGCCGCGTTCGACGTCGATCTCGAGCGCTCGCTCGATTTCGACGCGGGCCAGTTCGCGCTCCTCACCGTCCCGGGCATCGCGGGGGCCCGCGCCTACTCCATGGTGAACTTCGAGCCGGGGGCCCGCCGCCTGTCGTTCGTGGTGAAGCGGAAGCCGGGAGGGGCGGTGAGCGACTGGGTCTTCGGCGACGGGGTCGACGGCACGCCCCTCGGGGTCTTCGCGGCCCTGGGGCACGCCACCTTTCGTCCCGGCCTCGGCAAGCACGTGCTGTGCATAGCGGGCGGCAGCGGCATCGCGGGCATGATGTCGATCCTCCAGTGCGCCGCCGAGGCCGGCCACTTCGCGGGGTGGGACGGCCACGTCTTCTTCGGCGTGCGGTCCGAGCGCGACCGCTTCTACCTCGACGAGCTGGAGGGGCTGCGGACGCACTACCCGGCCCGGCTCGCGGTCACCGTCGCGCTGTCGGACGAGGACGTGCCGGCCGACCTGGCCGCGGCCTATCCGGGCCTCGCGTTCGCGCGCGGCCTCGTCCACGAGGTGGCCGGCGCGCGCATGGCCGGCCGCTTCGCCGGCGTCCGCGCCTACGTGGCGGGCCCACCCCCGATGGTCGACGCGAGCTTGCGTTTGCTGCTCCGCGAGGCGAGACTGTCGCCCGCCGACATCCGGTACGACAAGTTCAGCTAAGCCCGAAAGGAGCGGTCATGGGCCAGTACGAGCAGCACGTCTTCGTGTGCACGAGCGGCGAGACCTGTCCCGTGCAGGGCGATACCGAGAAGTTCGTCAAGATCCTCCGCGAGCGCGCGAAGCAGGCCGGCCGGGCGGGCGACGTGCGCATCAACAAGGCCGGGTGCTTCTCGCAGTGCGGGCGGGGGCCGATGATCGTGTTCTACCCGGACGACGTCTGGTACGCGGGGGTCGCGGAGTCGGATCTCGAAGAGATCTTCACCTCCCACATCATGGGCGGGCGGCCGGTCGAGCGCCTGCGCTACGACCCCGGAAAGCCAGGGGCGAACAAGCTGAGCGAGGCCGAGCTGGCCGAGATCAAGCGGGCCCACGCGGCCCGCACCCAGACGCCGGCCCCGGCCGATCCGGCGCTGGCGTGGCAGCGCGTGGGCGCGACCGCCGAGGTGCCCGCGAACGGCATGAAGGAGTTCTCGGTCGGGGGCGTCAACGTCCTCGTCGTCCACACCGGCTCCGCCTATGTGGCCTTCCAGGCGCTGTGCCCGCACGAGACCATCCCGCTGGAGCAGGGCATGCACGACGGGTCGGTCCTGACCTGTCTCGAGCACATGTGGCAGTTCGACCTCCGGACCGGCGCTCCGCTCGGCGACGCCCTGGAGGGCCTCCGCGGCTACCCGCTCAAGGAGGAGGCGGGGCTGCTGTACGTCGCGCTGTAGAGCGGGCGGAGCCTCCATGGAGCGCGATCTCGTCGGATACGCCGATACTCCACCGATCGTCCCCTGGCCGGACGGCGCCCGCCTCGCGGTCCAGGTCTCGGTCTCGTACGAGGAGGGCGCCGAGTACTCGCTCCTCGACGGGCCGCGTCGCGAGACCATGGGCGAGGTCCCGTCGCCGGTGCCCCCGGACCGCCGCGACCTCTTCAACGAGTCGTTCTTCGAGTACGGGAGCCGCGTCGGGGTGTGGCGCATCCTCGAGACCTGCCGGCGCGCGGGCGTGCCCGCCTCCTGGTGGGCCTGCGCCCGGGCGCTCGAGCGCAACCCGCGCGTGGCGCAGGCCCTGGTGGCCGCGGGCCACGAGATCTGCGGACACGGCTACGGCTGGGAGGAGTTCCACGGAGCGAGCCGCGAGGAGGAGCGGGACAACATCCGGCGCACGGTGGAGTCGCTGGTGCGCACCACGGGTCAGCGGCCGGTGGGCTGGTTCACCCGCTACGCGTGCAGCCCGAGCACCCGCGAGCTCCTGGCCGAGGAGGGCGGCTTCCTCTACGACAGCCTGGGCCTGAACGACGACCTGCCCTACTACGTGCCGGTGCAGGGGCGGCCCTGGCTGGTGGTGCCCTACACGTTCGAGGTCAACGACGCGCGCTTCTGGCGGGGCGGGCTCACCAGCGTGGGCGCCTTCGCCGAGTACATGCGCGCGGCCTTCGATTGCCTCTACGCGGAGGCCCAGCGGGTGCCGCGGATGATGTCGATCGGCCTGCACTGCCGCATCGCGGGGACCCCGGCCCGGTCACGCGCCTTCGTGGAGTTCCTCGAGTACGCCAAGCGCTTCCCGGGGGTGTGGTTCGCCCGGCGCGTGGACATCGCCCGCTGGTGGCTCGAGCATCAGCCCCCGGCGCTCAGATCCGCGCCATAGCCGGGATCACGCTCTTCCCCATCAGCTCGATGGAGCGCATGGTCGTCGCGTGGTCCATGCGCGACTCCTGGGCCTCGAGCAGCAGGTGGCCGATGCCGAGCTCGCGGCGCACCCGCGCGAAGCGGTCCGCCACCTCGTCGGGCGTGCCGGCCACGATGTAGTAGTTCTCCACCAGCTCCTCGTAGGTCATCTTCGACAGCGAGACCGAGCGCGCGCGGAGGGCGAACCGGCTCGCCTCGCGCGAGCGCATGCCCACCGGGGAGAAGTACTCGATCGGCCCCCGCAGGGTCGGGCCCATGCGCCACACGAAGTGCCGGCCGGCCTCGAGCGCGTGGGCCTTGGTGTCCGCGGTGACCGCGCAGATCAGGAAGCCGAGCTTGTCCTCGGTCACCGTCCGCCCGGCCTCCGCCGCGCCCTGGCGGTAGAAGTCGAAGAGCTCCCGCGCCACCTCGAAGGAGACCAGGAACGGGACGTAGGTGTACCCCATGCGCCCGGCCCACACCGCGGTCTCCGGGCTCGCGGTGCCCGGCACCCAGATCGGCGGGTGCGGCTTCTGCAGCGGCAGGCACCACGGGTTGACGTGGCGGAAGTGGTAGTGCCGGCCCTCCCACCGGAACGGGCCCGGGGTGGTCCAGCACTTGATGATCAGGTCGTGGCACTCCTCGAACCGCTCGCGGTTGTGGACCGGGTTGCTGTTCGCCCACCAGCTCTCCACCCCCACGCCGCGCACGAAGCCGCTCAGCACGCGCCCGCCCGAGATGAGATCGGCCATCGCCACCTGCTCGGCCATCTGCACCGGGTTGTCCTGGATCGGCAGGATGTTGCCCAGGATCAACAGCTTCGCGTTACGAGTAGTCCGGGCGAGGATGCCGGCGGTCATGTTGGCCGAGACGTTCACGCACGAGGGCGTCGAGTGGTGCTCGTTGATCATGAGCCCGTCGAAGCCCGCCTGGTCCGCCGCGTCGTACTCGTCGAGATAGCGCTGGTAGTTCCGCTGGGCGATCTCCGGGGAGAAGAAGGTGTTGGGGAAGGCGAGCCGCAGCGAGGGGTACTTGTCGCCCTCCGCGTCCGGGTACTCGTGGTGCGGCATCTCGCTGAAGTAGTAGAGCTTCACGTCACGCCCTCCGGAGGAAGTCGAGGACCAGCCCCGCGAACTCGTCCGGCCGCTCGATCAGGGGCAGGTGCCCGCAGCGCTCGAGCACCCGCAGCGTCGCGTTCGGGAGCAGGCGACGGTACTGCTCGCCGCAGATCAGGGGGACGATGCCGTCCTCGCGGCCCCATATCACGAGCGTGGGGATGGTCACCCGCGGCAGGAAGTGGGGGAGCCGCGGGTTGAACATGTAGGGCTTCCAGGTGAGGCGCGCGGTCATCTCCCGGTTGCGGAGGGCGATCTCCGCCTCCTCCGGCGTGGGCGGGTGGCCGAAGAGCCGCTCGCGCTCCGGGATCGTCGACGCGTCGAAGACGGTGTGCTTGAAGAGCTCCTCCGGTGGGTAGTAGAAGATGTCGAGGATCTCGCCCACCTCGGGCTTGAGCCCGGTCGGCGCGACCAGCACCAGGTGATCGATGACGTCCGGGCGCATGGTGGCCATCTCCGCCGCGGTCCACCCGCCGATGGAGTGCCCGAGGAGGTGCACCCGGCCGAGCCCCATCACGTCGAGGAACCAGAGGTAGAAGCGCGCGAGGTCGTCGATGCCCTCCATCCAGTCGGCCGCGTCGGAGCGGCCGAAGCCGGGATGGGTGGGGGCGTAGATCGTGTGGCGCTCGGCCACCGCGTCCATCCAGCGGAGCCAGCCCCGGTTGCCGCCCGCTCCGTGGAGGACCAGCAGGGGATCGCCCTGGCCGCCGACGAGAACCTGGATCCGGGTCGGGCCGACCGCGATCGTCTCCTCGCGAGGCTTCACCGTGGGAGCATAGCCTCAAGTGGCCGCGGCGGACAATATGGCCGGGCGGCGGGTGGTGCGCCGTACACTGTCAGGCACGAACGATCAACTCATCGAAAGGATTCGATCACGTGAACGACCTGCAAGGACACCTGTTGGCGATCGCGCACGAGGTGAAGGACCTGCGGGACCGGGTGGCGGGCATCGACCACCTCCAGGCCGAGCTCGCGCGGCTCCGGACGGAGCGTGACGAGCTGCAGGACGTGCTGGCCCGCATCGGAGCCCTCGCGGACCGGGCCCGTCCCGGGGTGGGATGACGGGTCCGCTCGACGCGCTCCCGCCCTGGCTCGCGCCCGTGGGGCCGACGCGATGGACCATCCTGGCCGCGGCGCTGGCCCTGGCCGGCTGCAGCGGCGTGCCGGTGCCGCCCGCTTACACCCAGGAGGAGCTCGCCACCCGCTGCTGGCGCACCGGCGGCTGGTGGCGCGCGGAGCGGCCCGACTCCCTCATCAGCGGGCACTGCGAATACCGCGACTAGCGATCCGCGCGGCCGGCGGCGGCGCGGCCCAGGACCTCCAGGTAGCCGGGTGACCGCTCCATGCGCGCCCCGTAGCCCTTCGCCAGCAGCAGCGCGTGCGCCTGGCCGAGCTTCCAGCAGGGCACGAACACGAGCAGGTGGTGCTCCAGATGGTAGTTCACCCCGTAGGGCGCCACGAGCGCCCGCGCGAGGCGCCCCGCTCCCACGCTGCGCGCGCTCCGGAGCGGGTCCTCCGCGCCCGGCACCAGCCCGTGCTCGACGATGTTCCGGATGCGCGTCACCAGCCGGTACCACGTGGCCCACGGCAGGACCCACGTGAGCAGGTAGAGCGACCAGCCGCCGAGCGCCACGAGCGCAGCCGCCAGCACCGCGTTGGCGATCAGGGGCGGCCGCGCGCGGCGCCATGCGGCCGCCAGGCCGTCTCGCCACGGACGCCAGCCGAGCACCTCGGTGGCCGCGGTGACGCCGCCCAGATCGCACAGGATCGCGAGGGCGAACCGGCCGCGGGAGAGCGGCAGCGCCGCCGAGAGTGGGAGGTCGGGATCGTCGGGCTGCTGCGTGCGGCGGTGGTGCAGATGGTGTCGGCGCCGGTACGCGCGCAGATCCTGGCCCATGGGCGCCGCGCAGAACCAGGTGCCGACCCCGGTGTTGGCCCGCAGCGACGAGAAGAGGAGCCAGTGAGACGTCTCGTGCATGAGCACCACCAGCCCGAGCTGCCGGGTGCCGATCACCACGACCGCCAGGCCGAGCGTCCAGGGAGACGGCCAGAGCGCGTAGAGCGCCATCGCCGCCCCGATGGTGGCCCAGGCGTGGAGCACCAGGCCCGCGCCGCGAACGGGGGAGGTGCGACGGAGTCGGCCCAGCTCCTCCAGCGTGAGCAAGTCACCGGCGGTGACCGGCGCACCGGAGGAGGGGGACATGGCGCCGATGATACCGGACTCCGGCGGGGGAGACGAGTCCGCGGAAGGTGCCTTGACGTCGACCGCCCCCGTCTCTAGGATCTCGGGCATGGCGGACGGCTCCGGCACGAGGCTGATGATGGCGGGGCTCATCGTGGCCTTCATCGGACTCTGCATCGTGCTGATCAAGGTGCTGCGGGTGCCCGAGTACTGGGTCCCGCTGATGGTCGGCGTCGGGCTCTTCCTCCTCGGCTTCATCCGCTGGATGACCTCTCGTAACTCCTGAGCTGGCCGCCGGGCTGGCTCACCGGTAGCGCGGGTGCCACTCCTGGCCGGTCCAGGTCGTCCACCGGGCCGGCTCGAGGCGGACCAGCACCCGGGGCCGGGCGAGCGTGCGCTCCGCGTACCGAGGACCGCCGGGGCCAAGGTAGCGCCGGGAGAGGCGGTGGGTCAGCTCGAGCAGGGTCGGGCTGGCGGTGGGCGCCACCGGACCCTCGAGAATCCGCGCGGTGGCCTGCACCTGCACCCGCGTGTGGTGGGCGTGGAGATCGTCCGCCACGTGGAAGGCCACGCGGGGGTTGACGCGGATGTGGGCGATCCACCGGGCGGCCTCGCGGCCCACCACCAGGAAGCTCCGCCGCTCGCGCTCGAACTCGTACCAGACCGGCGCCACGTAGGGCCAGCCCTCCCCGTCGATGGTGGCGATGCGACCGGTCCACGGCTCCTCGAGGAAGGCGACCGCCTCGTCGTCGCTCAGCGTCCCGATCTTCTCGCTCGGCGTGTAGGACATGGTCACCCCGGATGCTGCCCGCGCTCCGCCCGCAGGCGCGCGATCAGGTAGAGCACGATGGCGAGGTTCGCGGCGACGACGACCACCTGCGTCGGCCGCACGTGCCGGATCAGCTCGTACACCTCGAGGGGCAGGAACGAGGCGGTGGCGACCACCGCGAGGTACTCGGCCCAGTGGCGCCGCAGGAGCAGGCCCACTCCCTCGGTGAGGAACACCGCGGCGTAGACGAAGGTGCCGAGGCCGATCGCCCGCAGCGACCGGGGCGGGAGGGCGAGCGCGGCCGCCAGCGGCCGGTCGATCCAGTGGCTCCCCGGCTCCAGATGGAGGTGCGCCACCCAGCGGGCGAGCGTCTGGGCCGTGTCGTGCCCCGCGAGGTACAGCGCGGCCACCCCCGCCGTCACCAGCGCCAGCCCCTTGACGAGCTTGAACGCGCCGATGACCCAGAGGAGCCGATCGCCGCGCGTCAGGCCTCAGCCCTTGAGCGTGAACTTCTGGAACGTGTGGCAGCCCGCCGGCACGCGGCCCCGGCTCTCCGCGAAGGTCCAGGTCACCTCGGCCACGTAGATCGCGCCGGTGGAGTCGACCGCGATGCCGTGCGGGGCCGCGAAGCTGCCGGGCGCGGTGGCCTCGGGCGTGCCCCACCGGGTGAGGAGGCGGCCGTCGCGGTCGAACACGCTGACGCGCCCGTAGAGCGGCTCGGTGATGGTGCGGCCCTGGCGCGGGGCGGGGTCACCCTTGTGCCACCAGAGCTCGGAGACGTGGGCGCGGCCCTGACCGTCGAACACCAGGTGGGTGGGCCGCTGGGTGTCGGTCCACTCCGAGAGGTACTCGCCGTCGGGGCTGAAGATCTGGATGCGGTCGTTCTCCCGGTCGCAGACGAAGATGCGTCCGTCGGCGGCGGCCGCGATGCCGTGGGGCAGGTAGAACTGGCCGGGCCCGGTGCCGGGCACGCCCCACGAGCGCTTCAGCTCCCCGTTGGCCCCGAACTGGTGCACGCGGCAGTTGCCGTACCCGTCGGAGACGTAGAGATCGCCCTTCGGGCCCACCGCGAGATTCGTGGGCCGGTTGAAGCCGTCGGCCGGCTTCGTGATCGTCATGTAGTTCTTGCCGTCGTAGCCGGTGTCGGCGGGCTTGTCCATCGTGCCGAGGGTCATCAGCAGCTTGCCCTTCGGGGTGAACTTCCGCACCGTGTGGTTGCCGTCGTCGGTGCAGTAGAGCATCTCGTCCGGACCGACCGTGATGCCGTGGGTGCGGTAGGTGAACTGGCCCTCGCCCCAGGAGCCGAGGAACTTGCCGTCGCGGTCGTACGCGATGATCGGATGGTCGCCGCGGCAGATCAGGTAGACGCGGTCCTCCGAGTCCACCGCCACTCCCGCCACGTCGCGATGCGCGTAGCCCTTCGGCAGCTGCTCCCAGCCCTCGACCACCCCGTACTTCAGCGTGCTCGTCCCCGCCATTGGGTCTCCTCCCGGTTCCCCCCGATCGAATGCGCTGCGCCCGCCGCGTCCGACTATGGGAGAAAGGCCCAGCCGAGTCAAGCCGGGCCCCGCCTAGAGATGCCCGCTCGTCGCGAGGTATTCCGCGGTCAGCACCGCTCCCTTCGCGGCGCCCATCTTCGTGTTGTGCGACACCAGCACGTACTTCACGCCGCGCTCGAGCGCCGGATCCTCCCGGATGCGGCCGACACTCGTGGCCATGCCGCCGTCCACGTCGCGGTCGAGCCGCGGCTGGGGCCGGAACGGATCGTCGTGCACGCGGATCAGCCGCCGCGGCGCCGACGGCAGATCGAGGCCGCCGAGGCCTCCGTCGAACTCGGCCAGCGCGGCGGCCACGTCGGCCGGGCCGGCCGGAGCGCCGAGCGAGACCGAGACCGCCTCGGTGTGCCCATCGCTGACCGCGGCCCGCGTGCAGGTCGCGCTGACCGGGAACGCGGCGGGCACGATCCCGGCCGCGGTCACCCGCCCGAGGACCTTGCCGGTCTCGCGCGCCACCTTCTCCTCCTCGCCCGGAATGTAGGGGATGACGTTGTCGAGCACGTCGAGCGCGATCACCCCAGGGGAGCGGCCGGCCCCGGAGAGTCCCTGCATGGAGGTCATCAGCACCCGCTCGATGCCGAAGCGGTCGAGGAGTGGCCTGAGTGTCACCACCAGCCCCATGGTCGTGCAGTTGGGCAGGGGAACGATGAAGCCCGTCCAGCCGCGGGCGCGGCGCTGGTGCTCGATCAGCCCGGCGTGCGCCGGATTCACCCCCGGCACCAGGATCGGCACGTCCGCCTCGTAGCGGAAGGCGGAGGCGGTGCTGAGGACGGGCGTCGTCCTGGCGTACTGCGGCTCGAGGACGCGCGCGGCGTCCGATTCGACCGCGGCGAACACGATGTCGATGCCGGCGAGGTTGAGGCCGTCCGCGCGCTCGACCGGCCGGTCGAGCAGCTCGGCGGGCGGCTCCTCGAGGCACCACCAGCGCCGCGCCCCGCTCCGGGGATCGCGCAGCGCCGCCGCGTACGTCTTGCCGGCCGAGCGCTCCGAGGCGGCCAGCAGCGCCACCTCGAACCATGGGTGCCCCGCCAGCGCGACGAGGAACTGCTGCCCGGCGATGCCGGTCGCTCCCACCACCGCAACACGCTTTCTCATGACGGGGCCTCCTATGCCCTCGAGTCCCCGGACGCAAGAGGCCCGCGATCACCGGGTGGTGGTCGCGGGCCTCGAGGATCCGAGAACGGGATCGAGTCGGTCAGGTCGGTCTTCGGGCGCGCGCCACCGGTCCGGCTGGGCGTCCCCCCGTCGCGTCGACGGTCGGGGACCCCAGCCGGGTCTTGTCGGTCTTGCGCGTGGCCCGGTACGGCATGGGCTCTCTTGTAATCCGGGGTCGGTCCGCTGTCAATGTATGATCGAGCCATGCTCATCGCCCAGATCACCGACACCCACATCAGCACGCCGGGGAGCGTGAACGACCGCTACTTCCGCACCCCCGAGCACCTCGAGCGTGCGGTCGCGCACCTGAACCGGCTCGCGCCGCGCCCCGACGTGGCGCTGGCCACCGGCGACCTGGTCGAGCGCGGGGAGCCCGAGGAGTACGCGCGCCTGCGCGCCATCCTCGACCGGCTCGCGATGCCGCTCTACGTGATCCCGGGCAACCACGACTCGCGGGAGGGCCTCTCGCGCGCCTTCGCCGATCGCGGCTACCTGCCGACGGACGGCGGCTTCCTCCACTACACGGTGGAGGAGTGGCCGGTGCGCCTGATCGGCCTCGACACGCAGGTGCCCGGCCAGCCCGGCGGGCGCCTCTGCGCGGAGCGGCTCGCCTGGCTCGACGCGCGGCTCGGCGAGGCCGCGGCGCGGCCCACCGTGGTGTTCATGCACCACCCGCCGTTCGTGACCGGCCTGCAGGCGATGGACGCGATGGGCCTCGAGGGCAAGGACGAGCTGGCCGCGGTGATCCGCCGCCACCCCCAGGTGGAGCGCCTCGTGTGCGGCCACGTGCACCGCCCGATGACGCGGCGGTTCGCGGGCACGGTGGCCACCACGTGCCCGGCCACCGCGCACCAGATCGCGCTCGAGCTCCCGCCCACGTCGCGGCTCTCGGTGGTGATGGAGCCGCCCGCGTGCATGCTGCATCTGTGGCTCGGCGCGGAGGCGGGCCTCGTGAGCCACGTCAGCGTGATCGGCGACGAGCGGCCGCCCTTCACCCTCTTCGACGGGCAGCGGTGGTTGCGCGAAGCGGTGCCGCCTCCCGCCTTCCATCCCGGCTGAGCCGCTCGTGCTTGCGGCCCCCCGGCCGATTTGATAGCGTCGCGACCATGACCCCCACCGCTTCCGCTCTCGCGTGGACCACCGAGGAGGTCCGCGTGGCGGGCTCCTCCGTACGACTACGTACCGCCGGTCGCGGCGCTCCGCTGCTCGTGCTGCACCACGACATCGGCACGCCGGAGCAGCTCCCGTTCTACGAGGCGCTCGCGGAGCGCTTCACGGTGCTGCTGCCCTCGCACCCGGGCTACGACGGCTCGGAGCGGCCCGCGTGGATGCGGAGCGTGCGGGACGTCGCGGTCACCTACCAGGCCCTGCTCGCGGCCCGCGGACTCGCGGACGTCTCGCTGGTGGGCCTGGGCTTCGGCGGCTGGATCGCGGCCGAGATGGCCACCATGTCGCCGCGCGCGTTTCGCCGGCTGGTGCTGGTGGGCGCGATGGGGATCAAGCCGGGGGAAGGGGAGATCCTCGACCAGGCCCTGGTCAGCTACATCGACTACGCCCGCGCGGGCTTCGCGGACCAGGCCGCGTTCGACCGGCTCTTCTCGCCGGATCCGCCGACGGCGCAGCTCGAGCAGTGGGACCTCAACCGCGAGATGACGTTCCGGATCGCGTGGAAGCCCTACATGTACAGCCCGACGCTGCCGCCGCTGCTCGAAGGCGTGCAGACGGAGGCCCTAGTGGTGTGGGGGCGGGACGACCGGATCGTGCCCGCCGCGTGCGGCGAGCAGTACGCGCGCGCGCTGCCCAAGAGCCGGCTCGTGGTGGTGGAGGGCGCCGGCCACCTGGTCGACATGGAGCAGCCCGAGGCGCTCGCGAAGCTCATCGTCCAGTTCGTCGCCGAGTCCTGAGCGGGGGATCCCATGCACCTCATGTACTTCACCGAGCAACCGATGTCGGCCTACCCCGCGGACGAGGGCCGCAAGCGCGGAGCCACCGCGCTGATGTTCTCCAACCGCCACTTCGATCCGGTGGCGGGCAGCCGCCTCTACAACGAGTACCTCGAGCACTACCGGCTCGCGGAGGAAGTCGGCTTCGACGGCATCATGCTGAACGAGCACCACAACGCGCCGTTCTGCATGCAGGCCAAGTGCAACGTGTTCGCGTCGATCCTGGCCGCCATGACCAAGCGGGTGAAGATCGTGCTGCTCGGCAACCCGCTCCCGCTCGCCGACAACCCGGTGCGGCTGGCCGAGGAGCTGGCCATGATCGACATGGTCTCGCGCGGCCGCCTCGTCTCCGGCTTCGTGCGCGGGGGCGGGCAGGAGCAGCTCGCCACCGGCGTCAACCCCGCGTTCAACCGCGAGCGCTTCGAGGAGGCCCACGAGCTGATCGTGCGGGCGTGGACCCAGGAGGGCCCGTTCCGCTTCGAGGGCAACCACTACCAGCACCGGGTGGTGAACCCGTGGGCGGTGCCGCTGCAGAAGCCGCACCCGCGCATCTGGATCCCGGGCGTGCTCAGCAAGGAGACGATCATCTGGGCCGCGCGCCAGCGCTATCCCTACATCGCGCTCAGCACCGCGATCGACGCGACCAAGAAGATCTGGGAGCTCTACGACTCGGTCGCGGCCGAGGCCGGCTACACCGGCGGCCCCGAGAACCGCGGATACCTGCAGCGCTGCCACGTGGCCGAGACCGAGGAGAAGGCGCTCGCCAATGCGCGCCAGTTCATGTGGATGCAGGGCGAGTTCACCGGGCTCGCGCACCCGGTGTGGTCGAGCCCGTCCGGCTACTTCTCGCCCTCCTACCGGAAGGCGTTCGTGGAGTACGCGGTGGGGCGCGGCGCGAATCCCCGGGCCGCCTCCTTCGAGGACCAGATCCGCGACCAGCAGATCATCGCGGGCACGCCGAAGACGGTGCTCCCGAAGTTCCGGCGCCTGCTCGAGGAGACGCGGCCGTCGATCCTGGGGCTCTGGGCCAGCGACGGGTTCGTGTCCAACCAGGACGCGACCACCTGCATCCGGCTGCTCGGACAGGAGGTGCTCCCGGCGGTGCGCGAGATGGGCAAGGAGCTCGGGCTCTGGAGCCCCTTCGAGGCCAACGCTCCGGTGAGCATCACCCAGCCGGCCCCGGCGATGCCCCGCAACGGGACCTGAGCCGGGCGCGGGCGCTCAGCCGGCCACGGTGCGGGGAGGCCTCGGCTCGGTCTTCTCGGGCAGGCAGGTGAACTCGACCTTCACCTTGCCCTGACGGACCAGCTTGAGGGCGGAGTAGTCGGCCAGGGCGACGTGGCACTGCTGCCGGGTCTCGAACGAGTCGACCGCGGTGTAGCCCCGGTCGACGAGCCGGTCGCCCACCGTCGTCATCTCGTGCGCCCACAGCACCCACGCCAGCGTCAGGACGAATCGCTTCATGGAATCCCCCTTGTGTGGGCGCTGGATGGAGCAAGCTCCGGACCATCTGAAAACAGACAGTCTTTCAAACACTTGATAGCTCTCGGCTCCGAGTGCAGAGAAGCCGAGGTGCGAGGCTGGGCAGCCGAATTCCCAGCCTGGGGCGACGGCCCCCGCGCAAGAGATGCCGGCCGCACACGCAGGACGCCGCGGCTCCGGGCGAAGCCGTATACTGGCGCGCGTGACGCCGCCCCACACCCCGCAGACACAGGAGGCTCCCGTGGCCACGAAGATCCTCGTCTCTCCCAAGTTCCCCGCCGCGATGCTCGAGATCGCGCGGAGCTTCGTACCCGCCGGCTTCGAGATGGTCGTGGTGGACGCGGGCACGCCCGAGTTCACCGCGGCGCTCGCGGACGCCGAATACTACGTCGGCTTCCCGCGCCCCGAGCTGAACCGCGAGTTCTTCAAGACGGCCTCGGGCCTCAAGCTGGTGCAGCTCATCAGCGCGGGCTACGACCGTCTCGACGTGGCGGCGGCCAAGCGGGCGGGGGTGCCGGTGGCCAACAACGGGGGCTCCAACTCGGTGGCGGTGGCCGAGCACACCCTGATGCTGATGCTCGCGGTCTACCGGAAGCTCTCCTGGCACCACGGCAACGTGATCACCGGCAAGTGGCGGGTGGGGGACTTCGCCTCGAACCGGACCTACGAGCTCGAGGGCAAGACCCTCGGCATCATCGGGCTCGGCACGATCGGCAAAAAGGTCGCGCGCCGGGCCGCCGCCTTCGACATGAAGATCGTCTATTACGACATCGCGCGCCTCGCCGAGGACGCCGAGGACGCCCTCGGCGTCCGCTTCGTGCTCCTGCCCGAGCTGCTGCGCACCGCGGACATCGTCTCGCTCCACGTGCCGCTCAACACGGTCACCCGCAACATGTTCGGCGCGCGCGAGCTCGGCATGATGCGGCCCACCGCGGTGCTCATCAACACCTGCCGGGGCCCGGTGGTGGACGAGCACGCGCTCCACACCGCGCTCACCACCAAGGTCATCGCGGCGGCCGGCCTCGACGTCATGGTCGAGGAGCCCCCGATCGCCAACCATCCGCTGTTCGCGCTCGAGAACGTGACGTTCACCCCGCACACCGCGGGCCCCACCTGGGACAACTGGTTCAAGGCATTCCGCAACGCCTTCGACAATGTGCAGCGGGTGGCCCGCGGCGAGCGGCCGCTCTGGGTGATCCCCGAGCTGCGCCAGTAGCCGGGCCGCGGACCGCGTGAAGCGGGCGGGCTCCCGCAAGGCGGCGCCGGCGTCGGGGATCTTCCTCACCGGGATCCGCCGCGCCGGCGTCCTGCGGGAGCCCGATCGCTTTCCGTTCACGATCCCGTTCTTCCGGGCCCTGGCGCGGCTCGATCTCCGGGCGCGGGTCACCTTCCTGGTGGGGGAGAACGGCTGCGGCAAGTCGACCCTGCTCGAGGGGATGGCCGCCGGGGTAGGGGCGGTGGCCGCGGGCGGCCGCGACCTCGAGCGGGACCCCACCCTGACCGGGGCGCGCGCCTTCGCGCGCGCCTTCCGGTGCCAGCGGGCCCGGCACCCGCGCACCACCCTCTTCCTGCGCGCGGAGGACGTCTTCGGCTTCACCCTGCGCGTGCGGCGCGACATCGAGGGGCTCGGCGAGGTGGAGGACGAGCTGCGGGGCGCCCTGCGCGAGGGCTCCTGGGGCCAGCGGCTCGCCACCGGCGCCGCGGCGGGGCAGCGGGCGGCCCTGATCCGGCGCTACGGGGCGGAGCCCGACGCGCGCTCGCACGGGGAGACGTTCCTGCACCTGCTCCAGCAGCGGCTGCAGCCGCGCGGCCTCTACTTCCTGGACGAGCCGGAGACGCCGCTGTCGCCGACCCGCGTGCTGGCCCTGCTCGCGATCCTGCGCGACCGCGCGGCCCAGGATTGCCAGTTCGTGATCGCCACCCACTCGCCGATCCTCATGGCGCTGCCGGGGGCGGAGATCCTGCTGCTCGAGGGCGAGACGATCGCGCCGATCGAATACCGCGAGGTCGAGCACGTGCGCATCACGCGCGCCTTCCTCGACGATCCCGAGAGCTTCCTCCGCCGCCTCTGAGGGCGCGTCGGTTTGACTTCCGCGCCGACCGCCGCGACAATGGGTTCGATGAAGTGGCCCAGTTCCCGCTCCGTCGCCCTCGTGTGGCTCCTCGCCGCGCTCAGCCTCATCGGCTGGCTGATCGTGAACCTCGACACCGCGGGCTGGATCATCCTCACGCTCACGGTGGGGCTGATGGCCTTCGAGCTGACGCGCCGCCGGGATGGGACGGGGGCCCCGCCCAAGCGCCGGATCCCCGACGAGCCGACCGGCTAGCCCGCGGGCCGGCGCGCCCGCGCTCAGAAGTGGCCAGGTGGGACCAGCGCGGCGCGGCGTAGCGCCTCGCGGACGAGCGGCACGAAGAGCATCGCGACGAAGAACAGCGTCGCCAGCCAGATGACCCAGCGCAGCAGCCGCGAGCGGGGCTCGTTCTCCGTCATGCGCGGGTGCAGCCTATGCCCGGCGGGCACCGCCGTCAAGGCGCCGGGGTTGCCTTCCCGTATCGCGGTGGCTACACTACCCGGCATGCTGCATCCGTCGCACGTGCTCACCGGCTGGGCTCGCGCCAGTGTCGGGCTGCTCGCGCTGCTCGCCTGCGTGGGCGTGCCGGTCGAGGTCACGCTACGCCTCGCCGAGCACCCGGTGGTGCCGCCGCCGCGCGCGGCCACCGTGCTGCTCGCCGGCTCCTGCCTCCTGCTGCTGTGGTCGGGGTGGGGCCTCCGGCGCCTGGCCGCGGAGCGCGGGCTCGCGCGGACGCCGAACGCGGGCCTGTAGGAGCCCGGGGCGCGTGGGCGCGCTCGGCCGGACGCTCCGCTACCTGGGCCTGGGCGGCCCCGCCGAATCCGACTCGCTGACCGCCGACCTCGCCGCGCATCACGGGAGCCGCCACGAGCCCGCGCTGGGCGCGGGGCTGGTGTTCAAGGGCGAGCTGGGCGGCGAGGGCGACTTTCACATCGCGGGCCGCTTCGAGGGCGACATCAACGTCACCGGCCGGGTGCTCGTGGGCGAAGGAGCCGAGGTGGACGCTAACATCAATGCGCGCGCGATCGTGGTCGGCGGCACCGTGCGCGGCAACCTGTCGGCCGCGACGCGGGTCGAGATCCTGCCGACCGGGGTGCTGACCGGCACGCTGCGCACCGGCAGCTTCTCCGCCGCGGACGGCGCCGAGGTCAAGGGGGAGATCTGGATCGAGCGGGCGGCCGACGGCCGGGGCCCGGAGCACCGCGCGTGAGAGACCTGGCCGACCTGCTCGCCTCGCGCGGCGCCCGGCTCGGGCTCAAGATCGGCGGCGTGGGCCTGGCGGTGGCGGTGCTCGCCCTCGCGGCCTGGCTCTGGCTGCGCGCGGAGGACTCGCGCGGCGTGGCGGCCCTGGCCGCCTCCGCGGACCTCGTGCAGCTGGCCGACGGCCCGCAGGCGACTCCGGATGCCCGCGCCCGCGCGATCGACGCGCTGCAGGTCGTCATGACCCAGCACGCGCGCTCCTCCGCGGCGGTGCAGGCTGCCTACGAGCTCGGCAACCTCCAGTACCAGGCCGGCGACTACGGGGCCGCGCGCGGAGCTTACCAGATCGCGCTGGCCAAGGGCGCGGCCGGGAGCCTGCGGACGCTGGCCGCCTCGGGTGTCGGCTACACCTGGGAGGCGCAGAAGGACTACGCCAACGCGGTGACGGCCTACGAGGCCGTCGCGCGCGCCGTCCCGCCCAAGCAGTTCTACTTCGAGGACGCGCTGCTGGATCTGGCACGCGCGCAGACGCTGGCCGGGAAGCCGGTCGAGGCGCTCGCCACCTACGAGCGCGTGCTCAAGGACGTGCCCGACACGCGCCGCGCGCCCGACATCCGCGCCAAGATCGCCGAGCTTCAGACCCGCGGGAAGTAGCCCCGGGGGTCCCCTGGCGCCTCTCTGCAGAGTCCGATAAGAGACATTATGTCAACTTCACCAGCCGCGCCAAGGGCCACGGCCCGCTACCTGGCCCTCATCTATCTCGAGCCGGGACAGCGCGAGGCGCTGCGCGGCTACGAGCGCCGGGTCCTCCCCGTCCTCCAGCAACACGGCGGCGCCTTCGAGCGGATCTGGAGCCCGGCGCCCGCCGATCCAGGTGCGCCGCGAGATCCGGATGCCCCGGACGAGATCCACCTGCTGCGCTTCGACAGCGCGGCCGGCCTCGAGGCGGCCCGGCGGGATCCGGAGATGCAGGCCCTGGCGGGCCTGCGCGCGACGGTGGTGCGCAAGGCGGTGCTGGTGCCGGTCGCCGACGTGCCGCTCGGGCCCTACTTCGCGGACCCGGCCTGACGCGCGGGCCGGCTCGGCCGCCGCCGGCTCAGCCGTCGCCAGCTCAGCCGTCGGATGAAGCGCCGGGCTCGAGCGCGTGGATCAGCGCGCCCTCGAGGTCGGCGAGGGCCTCCATCAGGTCCGCGGTGTCTGTCCAGCGCTCCTGCACGGCCCAGTACTGGGCCTCGCCGAAGCACTGGGCCTTCCGCTCGAAGAGTCCGGCGGCCTCCGCGTGTCCGGCCTCGCGGAGGAACTCGGCCGCGTCGTGACTGCGCCGGGCCGCGAGCGGCAGCGCGAAGGACGTCAGATGGCCGACCAGGCGCTTGGCCATCGCGCCGCGCAGGTCGGCCGCGAGCAGGCGGAATGCCCGCGGACCGCCGTAGCGATCGGGCCCGCCCGGGTCGGCGGCCAGGCCGGTCCGCGCAGCGCCGAGGGTGCGCGCGATCATGGCCTCGCGCGTCGGGCGGCGCGTCTGCCGGAAGCCGGAGCGCATCGCGTACGGCGTCTGCGCGTAGCGCACGCGCTCGGCGCGCCACGCGCGCAGGAACTCGACCGCCGGCATCGCCACGCACGGGTAGCCGTCGGGATCGTGCACCCGCACCCGCTCGCCCTCGACACCCAGCACGACCACGAAGTGATCGCTGCCCGAGAGCTGCGCGTGCTGCGGCATGTAGCCGAGCGCTCCCATGTCGAGCGGGCCCGCCAACACCGGGCCCCGCGCGGCCGCCTCGCCGAGCCGGGCCAGCGCCGCCTCCGCGGATCCCTCGCGCTCCTCGCGGCATTCCCAGCCGAGCACGTCGAGGGCCGTGGAGAGCCCCTGGTCCGGGTTGGCCAGCGGGGAGCTGAAGTACACGAGCAGATCGCGCCCCACCCGGAGGTAGTCGGTGCCGAAGGGCATGGTGGTCAGGCACTCGAGGAAGCCGGGCTCGGGCAGCTCGGCGGGTGCCGCCCCCGACTCGCGCAGCGCCATGTAGAGGCTGTTGGCGTAACCGTACGCGCCGTTGCCGGTGTAGCGGATGGTCACGGCGAGCCGACCCGGTGGGCCACGCAGTGCACGGCCGCGACCGGCACCCCGGCGTGGGTGGTGACCTCGACGTCGTAGAAGCCGGCCCGGCGGCCGTGCCGGCGCTCCCGCGCCCACGGCTCGCGCCGCAGCGCGGCCGCCACCCCGTCCGGCACGTCCTCCCGTCGCGCGTGGGCGGTCACCGCGCGCCTACTGGATCGTGGCCGTGACCGTCAGGGCGGTATCCTGCGACGATTGCTCGGCGCGGTAGCCCAGCACCTGTCGCGTGACCGCGTGCAGGCTGCCGGTGCTCCCGCCGAACTGCATGCGCCCACCGTTGGGCACGATGAGCTGGGTCGCCGCCTCCACGACCTCGATCGTGCCGCCGGCGGCGGGCGTGAAGTAGCTGATCACCGGAGTGAGCGTGACCCGGATCTGGTTGCCGGGCAGGATCACCGGGCGCACCGCGAGCGCGGTCCCCACCCGCTGCCACGCGACCCCCTGGGCCACGTAGCCCTTGCCGATCGCGTAGTCGTAGTAATAGGCCAGCTGCGGGGTCGGCACGTCGTCCGCCATCATGATCGAGCCGGCGCCCCCGTCCTGCACCACCGTGAGGAGGCCGGACGAGCGCGTGATCCGGGTGGTGGTGTCCTCCACCGCGAGGCCCCCGCGGCCGCGCACCCGCGGGTCGCCGCTCCGACGCTGCTCGACGATCACGTTCCCCTGCCCCTGCACGCCCTGCCGGCTGCCCTGCGCCTGCTGCTGGAACTCGAGCAGCACCTTGACCTGCCGCGTGCCCTGGGCGAGCGCGGCCGGCGGCCCCCCGCCCGGCGCGACGAGGCCGGCCGAGGTCAGGAGCAGGAGCCCGAGCATCCCCGCGAGGCGCACGCGCGCTACCCGGGGATCTGCGCCTCTTCGGGCAGGCGGTCCCAGACCGGCGTCCACTCCGGCAGGGTGAGCCCGACCGCGCCCGCCTTCTCGGCGACCTCGCGCGCGAAGGTCTGGCGCACCTCGTCGTTGTCGCGGAGCTTGAGCCGGTACTTGCGATAGAGCACGTTCTTGGCCGAGCCGGGTCGCCCGAAGATGTTCATGGTGCGGATGTACCAGCGGTTGAGCGTCTCCTGCGCCTCGTCGTGGGTCTTCGGATCCTCCGCGAGCCGCTTCACCCAGAACTCGCCGTGGCGGATGTGGAACTTCTCCTCCTTGAAGATGCCCTCGATGGCGCGCACCCAGGGCCCGTAGGAGCAGGTCCGCACGTCCTCCAGCTGGTGGCCCGCGCCCCGGTCCATGCAGAAGTTGAAGAAGATGAAGTCGGCCCAGGAGTCGATCGGGTAGTAGAAGATGTTCACCCGCTTGTCGGCGGTGATGCGGGACGTACCGATGTCCGCGTCGGCCGCGATCCGCATCGTGAGCACCTCGTCGTGGGCCCGCACGTGGGCGTCCACGTCGACCCCCAGGTCGGCCAGGAGCCCGTACATGACGGTGGCGTGGCGCAGCTCGTCCTTCACGATCTGGGCCACCACGTGCTTCTCCTCCACCCCGGGCGCCTTCGCGATCCACGGCACGTAGCCGTAGCCGCCGGCCAGCTCGGAGTCGGCCTGCATGGTCATGAGGTGGATCAGGTTCTGCCGGTACTCCTCGGTCATCTCCTCGGGGGATTCGATGCGCTCCCCCGCCTCGATGCGGGCCAGCAGTCGGGCTTCGTCGCGCTCGGCCATGACTATCTCCTTTCCACGACCCGCACCGCCTTGCCTTCGCTGCGCGGGATGCTCTTCGGGGCGACCACCGACACCTCCGGGTTGAGCCCGAGGTGGCCGCGGAGCCGCTCCGCCACGTGCGCCCCGAGCGCCACCACCTCGGGACGCGTCGGCTCGAAGCCGCCCCACTCCTGCACGAGCCGCTCCACCGGCTCCACGTGCACCGCGAGCGCCGGGAACGCGCCGCGGCGGTCCACCAGGAGCTGGTAGTGCGGGGCCAGCTCCGGGACGGTGAGCAGCGCCGCCTCCAGCTGGGACGGGTAGACGTTCACGCCCTTGATGATCAGCATGTCGTCGGTGCGTCCCTTGACCCGGGCCATGCGCACCGTGGTGCGCCCGCAGCGGCACGGGGCGGGGTCGAGCCGGGTCACGTCGCCGGTCCGGTAGCGGATCATCGGCAGCGCCTCCCGGGTGAGCGAGGTCAGCACCATGGAGGCCGTCGCGCGCCTCGACGCACTCGGTGGCGACCCCGGGGCCGATCATCTCGCTGAGCCCGTAGAAGTCCACCGCCGCGCAACCCCACAGGGTCTGCAGCTGCGCGCGCATCGCCTCGGTCCACGGCTCGGCTCCGAAGAGGCCGTAGGTGAGCCCGACGTCGCGCGGGTCCACCCCCTGCTCGAGCATGCTCTCCCCGATGTGCAGCGCGAAGGAGGGCGTGCAGGCGAGCCCGTGGGGGCGAAAATCCTGGAGGAGCAGGATCTGGCGCAGGGTGTTGCCGGAGGACACCGGCACCACCGTGAGCCCCATGTGCTCGGCGCCGTCGTGGAAGCCGAAGCCGCCGGTGAAGAGGCCGTAGCCGTAGGCGATCTGCACGAGCTGGCCGGGCTCTGCGCCGGCGGCGGACAGCGCACGCGCCATCACCTCGCGCCACACCTCGAGGTCGCCCCGGGTGTAGCCGACCACGGTGGGCTTGCCGCGCGTGCCCGACGAGGCGTGGATGCGCACCAGGTCCTCGCGGGGGACCGCGAAGAGCCCGAACGGGTAGTGATCGCGCAGGTGCTCCTTGCGGGTGAACGGCAACTCCCCGAGCCGCTCGAGGTCGACCTCCCCGTCGCGCACGCCGGCCTCCGCGAAGGCGTCCTTGTAGAAGGGCACCCGCGCCCGCGCCCGGGCCACGGTGGCGCGCAGCCGCTCGGCCTGCAGCGCGCGCAGGGCGGCGCGCGGCGCGGTCTCGATGTCGCGGTTCCAGATCACCGGCGGCCCCCGCTCATGGCGCTCAGGTCACCGCCACCCGGCGCACGAGCCAGCTCTGCCGCTCGAGGAAGCGCGCCATGGTCTCGAGGGTGCGCGGGTCGGCGGAGGCGTCGAGACTGATCCGGTCCGGCAAGATGTAGCGCACCTCCGGGTAGGACACCAGCACGCGCAGCAGGGTGCGGACCCGGTGGTCCCAGGCCAGCAGCCCCTGGTGACCGGGGCCGGCGGTGTGCGGGTCCCAGTCGGTCTGGAGCCCCACCCGCAGCGTGCGTCCGAGCGTCGGGCCCGGCATCACCGCCGCCCGGCGATCAGGGCCTCGTAGTGCCCGACCATCGCGTCGATCTGCCGCTCGGTGGAGAAGCGCGCCTCCGCGAGCCGGCGGGCCGCCTGCCCCATCGCCACCCGGCGGTCCGCGTCGAGGAGGAGGCCGATCGCCGCGTCGGCCATCTCGCCGGTCTCGCCCTTGGTGAGGAACCCGGTCTCGCCGTCCGTCACCACCTCGTCCACGCCGGACGCGCGGACCGCCACCGCGGGCAGCGCGCAGGCGTGCGCCTCGGCCAGCACCAGACCCTGGGTCTCGGTCTCCGACGCGAAGAGAAACAGGTCGGCCGCGCGATAGTAGTCGGGCAGCGCTTCCCGCGCGAGGCCCCCGTGGAAGACGACGCGGCTTCCCGCGCGGCCCGACGCCGCGCGCGCTTCGAGCGCCGCCCCGTGGCTCCCCTTCCCGACCAGGTGCAGGGTCGCGCCGGACAGCGCGGCCGCCACCGACTCGAAGGCGTCGAGCACGCGCTCGAGGCTCTTCTCGCGATCGAGCCGGCCGGTGTAGAGGCAGATGAGCCCCTCGGCGGGCAGGCCGAGCCGGCGGCGCGCCCGCTCCCGGCTGCCCGGGCTGAACAGCACGAGGTCGACGCCGGTGGGGATCACGGTGACCGGCGCGCGGACGCCGCGGCGGCGGAGCGTGTCCGCGACGTGATCGGAGGGCGCGACGACCAGGTCCGCCGAGTCCGCGAAGCGGCAGGCCAGGCGCACCGCCAGGCTCCGGACGAGGCGCGGCGGGAGCGGGACGTAGTGGGCGTACTTCTCGTAGCGCGTGTGGTAGGTGAAGACGAGCGGCCGCCGCTGGCCGCGGGCGAGCCGCCGGCCGGTCACCCCGAGCAGGAACGGGTGGTGGACGTGGACGACGTCGAGGTCCAGCGCGCGCGCGAGGCGACCCAGACGCCGCGAGACCGGCAGCGGCAGGGAGAAGCCGGGGTAGGTCGGCGCGGGGATCGACGGGTAGCGGAAGACGAACGGAGGATCGGGATGCGGATGCTGGGCCGCCGGCGCGAAGACCCAGGCCCGGTGGCCGAGGGCCTCAAGCCCGAGCCGCAGGGTCTCGACCGCGGTCGTGACCCCGCCGCGGAACGGCAGGTAGTTGTTGGTGAACAGCCCGACGCGCATCCACCTATTCGTCCGGGCTCTTCGGGTCCTTGCCGCGCTCGATCCGGTCGAAGTCGCCCGGCTTCAGCGACTCGAGCCACTCCTTGATCTTGGCCTGGTCGTCGCCTTTGCCGGTGCCGATCTCGGTCTCCTTGGCGACCTCGACGCTGCGGGCCTTGTCCACGACCTCCTCCTCCACGAAGATCGGCGCCCCGACGCGCAGGGCGAGCGCGATGGCGTCCGAGGGGCGCGAGTCGACCGTGATGTCCGCGTTGCCGAGCCGGAGGTAGAGCACCGCGTAGAAGGTATTGTCCCGCAGGTCGTTGACCACCACCTTCTGCACGCGCGCGTCGAGCGACTCCAGGATGTTCTTGATGAGGTCGTGGGTCATCGGCCGCGGCGTGGAGATCTTCTCCAGCTCCAGCGCGATGGCGTTGGCCTCGAAGAGGCCCACCCAGATCGGCAGGGAGCGCTTCTCCTCCTCGTCGCGGAGGATGATCATGGGCATGTTGGAGAGCGGATCCAGCGCGAGGCCCTTCACTTTCATCTCCAGCACCATGGTGCGCCTCCTCCTAGGCCGGTAACGCGGGCTCGGCCAGGCCCACCGGGAGCCGGTCCATCGTCCCCGGGTCCTCGGGCGAATCGGCCAGCTCACCACGGAGGCTGTGCGGGAGGGCCCGGGTGATGCGCACCGCCACCACCCGGCCCAGCAGGTCGCGGCCTCCGGTATCGAAGTTCACCACTCGGTTGCAGCGGGTCCGGCCCGCGGCCTCCCCCGCACTCTTGCGCGAGACGCCGTCGACCAGCACCGGCCGCGTCCGGCCCTCGAGCCGCAGGCTACGCGCCGCGGCCACGCGGGTCGTCACCTCGAGGAGCTGCGTGTTGCGTAGAGCCTTCACCTCGTCCGGCACCTGATCCGCCATGTCGGCGGCGGGCGTGCCGGGCCGCCGCGAGTAGCGGAACACGAACACGTTGTCGTACCCCACGCGCTCCACCATCTCCACCGTGCGGGCGAAGTCGTCCTCGGTCTCGCCCGGGAAGCCCACGATCAGGTCGGTGGAGAGGGCCAGGTCCGGCACCGTCTCCTGCAGTTCCGCGATCAGCTCGCGGTAGCGGGCACGGGTGTAGCCGCGGTTCATCCGCTCGAGCACGCGATCGGATCCGGACTGCAGCGGCAGGTGCAGGTACTCGCAGACCTTGGGCACGTCCCGCAGGGCGCGAATCAGACGCGGGGTCAGGTTGTACGGGTTCGAGGTCGTGAAGCGGATGCGCTCGATCCCGTCGATGTCGTTCACGCGCTCGAGCAGGGCAGCCAGGTCGGTGGCCGGGTGGAGGTCCCGCCCGTAGGCGTTGACGGTCTGGCCGAGCAGGGTGACTTCCCGGCAGCCCGCCGCGGCGAGGCCGCGGATCTCCTCGACGATGACCTCGGGGGCGTGGCTGCGCTCCCGGCCCCGGGTGGTCGGCACGACGCAGAAGGTGCAGAACTTCTCGCAACCCTCCATGACCGTGACGAACGCCTTGAGCCGCCCGCCGCCGTCGGGCCGCGCGGTGATCTTGACGAGCGGGCTCTCCCCGGTCTCGAGGATCGGGCCCCGTCCCTCGCGCGCGCGCTCGACCAGCTCGGCGACCCGGGCGATCGCGGGGGAGCCGAAGACCAGGTCCACGTAGGGCGCGCGCTCCTGGATGCGGCCCTTCTGCAGCTGGGCCATGCAGCCCATGACCCCGATCGTGAGGTCGGGCCGCCGACGCTTGAGGAGCCGCAGTGCGCCCAGCTGGGAGAACACCTTGTCCTCCGCCTTCTCGCGGATCGAGCAGGTGTTGAGCAGGATCAGGTCCGCCTCTTCCGCGGAATCGGTCAGCTCGTAGCGCTCCTCCTTGAGCAGACCCGCCACGCGCTCGGAGTCGTACTCGTTCATCTGGCAGCCGTAGGTGATCAGGTGGAGCTTCCGAGGCGACGACGGAGGATTTTTCTGCATAATTGGTCGGGACTTACGGTAGCATCCGCCCCCGGGCATGTCAAACTCCGGGCGGACCGGATCGCTCAGACGGTCTCCTCGAAGACGCCGATCCGCCGGAATTTCTCTTGGCGCTCCTCGATCAGCTCCGCCTCCGACTTCGACCGGAGCTGCCAGAGCTGCTCGCGCAGCGCCTCCCGCAGGCTGGCCGCGGTCGCGTCCCAGTTGCGGTGGGCGCCGCCCACCGGCTCGGGGACGATGGCGTCGATGACTCCCAGCTTGAGCAGGTCCGGCGCGGTCACCCGCATCAGCTCCGCCGCCTCGGGGGCCTTCGCGGCCTCGCCCCAGAGGATGGCCGCGCAGCCCTCCGGGGAGATCACCGAGTAGATCGCGTACTCGAGCATCAGCACCCGGTTGCCGACGCCGAGGGCGAGCGCGCCGCCGCTGCCGCCTTCCCCGGTGACCACGCAGATCACCGGCGTGGGCAGCCCGGCCATCTCGCGCAGGTTGCGCGCGATGGCCTCGGCCTGCCCGCGCTCCTCGGCGGCCAGGCCCGGATAGGCCCCCGGGGTGTCGATGAGCGTGATGATCGGCTTGCCGAACTTGCCGGCCAGCTGCATCAGTCGGAGCGCCTTGCGGTAGCCCTCGGGATGGGGCATGCCGAAGTTGCGGGCGATGTTCTCGCGGGTGTCCCGCCCCTTCTGATGGCCGATCACCACCACCGGCTCGCCGTCGAAGGTGGCGATGCCGCCCACGATCGCCTTGTCGTCGCCGAAGACCCGGTCGCCGTGCAGCTCCACCCAGTCCTCCAGGAGCAGATTGACGAGGTCGAGGGTGTGGGGCCGCCTGGGGTGCCGCGCGATCTGGGTGCGCTGCCAGGCGGTCAGGCCCGAGTAGACGCGCTGCTGCTGCCGGGCGAGGCGCTCCTCGAGCTTCGCGATCTCGTCGCGCGCGGCGAGCGAATCCTCGGAGGCGCGCAGCTCGGCGATGCGATTCTCGAGCTCAAGGAGCGGCTTCTCGAACTCAAGCTCGTCCGGCATACTCGACGAGTATACTGCCCGGCCCCAGGAGGCCTTCGACTTTCGCGACGAGGGCGGGCGCGGGCTCCACACCCAGCTCCTTGATCCGCAGCACCACCTCCTGCTCGGGAAGCAGCACGTGCACGAAGAGCGGGGTCTGCCCCTCGTGCTCGCGGCAGGCCGCCTTCAGCGACGCGAACAGGGCGGTGAGCGACTCCGCCGCCGCGCTCACCCGGATGCGGCAGGCGTGCGCGACCTCCGACTCGGCGTGGGAGCCGCTCCCGTTTCCGTTCCCGTTTCCCACCGCTTCCTCCAGGGGCTTGATCTCCTCCGCGAGCACCACCCGGCCTTTGTCGCTGTCGTCCGCCCGTCCCTTCACGATGACCGGCCCCTTGTGGCGCAGCGCGGTCGCGCAGCTCCGGTAGGGCTCGGGGAAGATCGTGAGCGGCACGCTGCCGTCGACCAGCTCCAGGGTGGCGAAGGCCATGCGATTGCCGCTCTTGGTCGCGCTCTCGGTGAACGCGCTCACCTGCCCCAGCAGCAGCACGCGCGAGCCGGTCGCGCGGGCGGCCAGGTCCGCCGCGTTGAGGGCCCCGATCCGCCGCACCACCTCCCGGTACTGCTCGAGCGGGTGGCCGGAGAGATAGAAGCCCAGCACCTCGCGCTCGAAGGCCAGCATCTCCTCCTGGGGCCACTCCGGCACCCGCGCCGCGGGGGAGACCACCGCCGCCTTGGGCGCGTCGTTGCCGCCGAGCGCGTCGAAGAGGGAGACCTGCCCTTCCTCCCGGTCGCGCTGCCGCCGCTGCCCGCCGTCCATCGCCTGATCGAGCGAGGCGAGGAGGCCCGCGCGCGTGCTGCGGAGGGAGTCGAACGCGCCCGCCTTGATGAGGGACTCGATCACGCGCCGGTTGACCAGGCGCAGGTCCACCCGGGCGCAGAAGTCGTCGAGGGCGGCGAACGCCCCGTCGGTCTCGCGCACCTTCACGATCGAGTCGATCGCGGTGGCGCCCACGTTCTTGATCGCGGCGAGCCCGAAGTGGATCGCGTCGCCCGACACCGTGAACTGGGCGCGCGAGACGTTGACGTCGGGCGGCTCGACCCGCAGCCCCATCGCCCGCGTCTCCTCCACGTACTGGACGATCTTGTCCGTCTTCTCCATTTCGGAGGTGAGCAGGGCGGCCATGAACTCGGTCGGGTAGTTGGCCTTGAGAAACGCGGTCTGGTAGGCCACCACCCCGTAGCACGCGGCGTGCGAGTTGTGGACCGCGATGCCGTTGGCGATGAAGCTCGCCGCCCCCGGCACCTCGAAGTCGTAGGTCGCCTCCTCCCCGTCCCGCGTGAAGCCGCGCGGGCGGGACCATCCGATCGGCGATTCGGCCAGCGCGTGGAGGGCCGGCGAGTCGAAGCGCGCGGCCAGACGGGCCAGCGTGCCCCGCCGCATCGCCCGCTTCCACGGGATGCGCAGGGCTCGGCAGCCCGCCTCGACGGTCGCGTAGGCCTTCGTCAGGCTCTCGCCGAGGGCCTCCCCGTAGACCTCGATCGGCACCAGATCCTCGCTCTCGTGCGGGGCGAGCCGGCGCAGGACCGCGACGAGATCGTGGCCGGCCAGGTCTCCCGCGTTCACCCACCCGCGCTGGGTGAAGATCGGGTGATCGGGGGTGCAGCGGACCGACATGCCGTTGCCGAGGTGGAGTCGCCCCACCGGCCGCACCCCGCTCGGGCGCACCGCGCGCGCGCGGTAGGGGCCGTCCTTGGTGAGCACCAGGTCCCCGGCCCGGATCGCGGTGATGGCCTTGTGGCTGCCGTCGGCCATCTCGATCCGCGTGTCGGCGGTCAGACATTTGTTGAAGCCATAGCCCGCGAACTTCTCGATGAGGTCCCAGATGCGCTCGGCCTTCCTGACGTCGATCTTGTTGGCCTTGCAGCCCGAGACGAACTTCTCGCGCTGCTGGGCCATCAGCTCGCGGTCCTTCTTCCCCATCGCCTTGCGCAGGGTGTCGGCCTCGCCGAGCGAGAAGCCGGCCAGGTCCGCGGCGAGCTTCATGACCTGCTCCTGGTAGATCATGATCCCGTAGGTCTCCTGGAGGTGGCTCTCCATGAGCGGGTGCTCGTAGGCGATCGCGGCGCGACCGTGCTTGCGGTTGACGAAGTCCTCGATGAGGTCCATCGGGCCCGGCCGGTAGAGGGCCACCATCGCGATGATGTCCTCGATGCGCTGGGGCTTCAGACGCTTGAGCGCGTCCCGCATCCCGGCCGACTCCAGCTGGAACACCCCGAAGGTGCGGGCCTCGGTCAGGAGCTGATACGTCCCCGCGTCGTCGAGCGGGAGCGCGTCCGCGTCGAGGCTGATCCCGCGCGACTCCTTGATCAGCCGGACCGCGTCGGTGATGACGGTCAGGGTCTTGAGGCCGAGGAAGTCCATCTTGAGCAGGCCCAGCTTCTCGATCGGCCCCATCGCGTAGCCGGTGATCAGCTCGGGCCGCTTGGGGTCCTTGTAGAGCGGCACCCGCTCCATCAGGGGCTCGTCGGAGATGACCACCGCGGAGGCGTGCACCGAGGCGTGGCGGGTGCAGCCTTCGAGCGCGCGGGCCACCGCCCACATCTCCCCCACCCGCTGGTCGCGCTTGACCTGCTCCGCGAGCGGCGGGGCCTTCTCGAGCGCCTCGTCGAGCGAGATGTTGAGCGGGAAGCCGGGCACCAGCTTGGCGATGCGGTCCGCCTCGCCGTAGGAGAAGCCCAGCACGCGGGCCACGTCGCGGATGACCGCCTTGGCCCCCATGGTCCCGAACGTGATGATGTGGGCCACCCGGTCGGCCCCGTAACGGTCCACCACGTAGCGGATGACCTCGTCGCGGCGGTCGTCCGCGAAGTCGATGTCCATGTCCGGCATCGAGATCCGCTCCGGGTTGAGGAAGCGCTCGAAGATGAGCCCGTAGCGGATGGGGTCGACGTTGGTGATGCCGAGGCAGTAGGCCACCAGCGACCCGGCCGAGGAGCCGCGCCCCGGGCCCACCGCGATGCCCTGCCGCCGGGCGTGGCTGATGAAGTCCCACACCACCAGGAAGTAGCCCGAGAAGCCCATCTTGGAGACCACGCCCAGCTCGTAGCGCAGGCGCTCCACGATCGCGTCGCCCGGCGACGATCCGTAGCGGCGCGCGAGCCCCTCGAGGGCCAGGTGCTCGAGGTAGGAGTCGAGGGTGTAGCCCTCCGGCACCTGGTAGTTCGGCAGGTGGAACTGGCCGAACTGGAGATCCACGTTGCAGCGCTCGGCCACCGCGAGGGTGTTGCGGTAGGCCTCGGGCAGGTCCTTGAAGACGGCCCGCATCTCGTCGGCCGACTTCACGTAGAACTCGTTGCTGGAGAACTTCCACCGGTTCGGATCGCTCATGGTGGTGCCGGTCTGGATGCAGAGCAGCGCCTCGTGGGCGACCGAGTGCTCGGCCTCGAGATAGTGCGAGTCGTTCGTGCCGCAGAGCGGGGCGCCGATGGCGCGGGCGATCTTGACGGTGCCCTCGGTCACCGCCACCTGCTGGTCGAGCCCGTGCGACTGCACCTCCATGAAGTAGTAGTCCTTGCCGAACACCTCCTGGTACCAGCCCGCGGTCTCCTGCGCCTTGGCCTCGTCGCCGGCCGAGAGCTGGCGGCTCACCTCGGAGTTGAGGCAGCCCGAGAGCACCAGCAGCCCGTCCGCGTGTTGGGCGAGCAGCTCGCGGTCCACCCGGGGCTTGTAGTAGTAGCCCTCGAGGTAGGCCTTGGAGACGAGCTTCATGAGGTTGGCGTAGCCCGTCGCGGTGCGGGCGAGCACCGTGCAGTGGCTCGCGCCCTCGTAGCCGCCGTCCTGGCTCGACCGCTCGAAGCGGCTGCCCGGGGCCACGTAGAGCTCGCAACCGAGGATCGGCTTCACCCCCGCCTTGCTGCACGCGGTGTAGAAGTCCACCGCGCCGAAGAGGTTGCCGTGGTCGGTGAGGGCCAGCGCCGGGAACTTCAGCGCCTTGGCCCGATCGACGAGTTTCTCGAGGCGGGCCGCCCCGTCGAGCAGGCTGTACTCCGAGTGCACGTGCAGGTGCACGAAGTCCGCGTGTTTCATTTATCTAGCCTGAATGTGGAAGACTTCGGTTTGGCGGTTGGGCTCCTTCGCGCAAGCGGTCATCCGACCTGCCTCGCGCGTGCCCCTCGACTGGAAGACTTCGGTTTGGCGGTTGGGGCTCCTTCGCGCAAGCGGTCATTTCAGCTCGCTTGAACGTGGAAGACACCGGTTTGGCGATTGGGCTCCTTCGCGCAAGCGCTCATCCGACCTGCCTCACGGGTGCACTCCGGCTCGGCCAATGTGGCCGCGACCGCCGGGGTCACTCCCACTCGATGGTGCTCGGGGGCTTGGAGGAGATGTCGTAGACGACGCGGTTGACGCCCTTGACCTCGTTGATGATCCGGCTCGAGATCCGGCCCAGCAGGTCGTAGGGCAGCCGCGCCCAGTCGGCGGTCATGGCATCGAGACTCGTCACCGCCCGCAGGGCGATGACCTGCGCGTAGGTCCGGAAGTCGCCCATCACCCCCACGGTCCGGATCGGGAGCAGGACCGCGAAGGCCTGCCACACCTGCCGCTCGAGCCCGGCGCGGCGCACCTCTTCCTGCACGATGGCGTCGGCCTCGCGCAGGAGCGCGAGGCGCTCCTCGGTCACGTCGCCCAGCACCCGGATGGCCAGCCCCGGCCCCGGGAACGGCTGTCGCCAGATGATCTCGTCCGGCAGGCCGAGGAGGGCGCCGAGCTCGCGCACCTCGTCCTTGAACAGCTCGCGGAGCGGCTCGACCAGCTTGAAGCGCATGTTCGGAGGCAGGCCGCCCACGTTGTGGTGGGTCTTGATCGTGGCCGACGGGCCCTTGAACGACACCGACTCGATGACGTCCGGATAGAGCGTCCCCTGGGCCAGCCACGGGATATGGCCGAGCTTGCGGGCTTCGTCCTCGAACACCGCGATGAACTCGGCCCCGATCGTCTTGCGCTTGGCCTCAGGATCCGAGATACCTTCTAGCCTGTCAATGAATCGCTTACTTGCATCCACATGGATCATGTTCATCTTGAAGGCATCCCGGAAGGTCCGGACGACCCCGTCCACCTCCCCCTTCCGCAGGAGACCGTTGTCCACGAAGAGGCACGTGAGCTGATCGCCCACTGCCTTGTGGATCAGGGCGGCCACCACCGAGGAGTCCACCCCGCCCGAAAGGGCGCAGAGCACCGGGTCCTTGCCGACCTGGCGCCGGATGCGGTCGACGGCCGAGTCCACGAACGACGGCATGGACCAATCGGCGCTCGCCCCCGCCGCGTCGAGAAAATTCTTGAGCACCGTCTTGCCCTGGGGGGTGTGAGCCACCTCGGGATGGAACTGCACCGCGAAGAGCCGCCGGGTCGGGTCGGCCATGGCCGCGACCGGGCAGTTGTCGGTGGCGGCCAGGCTCGTGAAGCCCGGCGGGGGCTTGAGCACGGTGTCGCCGTGGCTCATCCACACGGTCACGAGCCCATCGGGCTCGGGCTGCACGCCGGCCAGCAGCCCCTCGCGGCTCAGGAGCCGCAGGTGCGCCTTGCCGTACTCCCTGATCGAAGCCGGCACCACGTGGCCGCCCATCAGATAGCCCATGGCCTGCATGCCGTAGCAGATGCCGAGCAGGGGGACCCCGGACTCGAGCAGGCGCTTGTCGGGCAGCGGGGCGTCGCCCTCGTAGACGCTCGAGGGCCCCCCGGAGAGCACGATGCCGGTGTAGCCGCCGCCGAGCACGCGCTCCAGCGGCTCGGTGCACGGCAGGATCTCGGAATACACGCCCAGCTCGCGGATGCGGCGGGCGATCAGCTGCGTGTACTGGCCGCCGAAATCGAGGATCGCAACCCGGCTGGGCATTGTTCAGCTCGCTTGAGCGTGGAAGGTTTCGGTTGGGCGGTTGGGCTCCTTCGCGCGAGCGCTCATCCGAACTGCTCCGTCTTGCGCCCGGCGCCGGTAGCCCCGGGTTGCCACCACGGATCTACCTGGGCGTCCCCAGCTTCTGGGCGCGCTGGAAGACCTTGCCCTCGGTCTTGATCGAGGGCGCGATGATCAGCTC